>Ga0070697_100003110_pt1 | contig 12748 bp, 15 predicted proteins | sample KBSK1501metaG_FD_65475 | JGI IMG/M metagenome (GOLD analysis project Ga0070697, IMG submission 65475) | Corn, switchgrass and miscanthus rhizosphere microbial communities from Kellogg Biological Station, Michigan, USA - KBS K1-50-1 metaG | ecosystem: Host-associated > Plants > Roots >... | reverse complement strand
GCGAAGCAACTCGAGTGGAGCCAGGAGTCAAATCACATGGCAAAGACGAGTAAGACGCAGGAGCTAACCGAGGTGAGCGAAGCGCAGATTGCCGTGCATTGGAAGGAAGAGGACTACTATCAGCCTTCCGAGAAGTTCAAAGCACAGGCGAATATGCGAGACACGCGCATCCTTGAAAAGTTCGGACTCGACAGGTTTCCCGACTGCTTCAAGGAATATGCGGACATGCTGACCTGGTTCGAGCCCTATCACACCGTCCTCGATACCAGCGACGCCCCGTTCTGGAAATGGTTCGTCGGTGGCAAGATCAACGCTTCGTACAACTGCGTGGACCGCCATCTGGAGAAGTATGGGAACAAGGCCGCATTCATTTTCGTGCCCGAGCCGGAAGCCGAGCCGGATGTGACGCTCAAGTATCGGGAGCTGTACGAGCGCGTCAATGAAGTGGCCGCGCTGCTCCGCGGCGTGGGACTCAAGGCGGGAGACCGCGTCACCTTCCACATGCCGATGGTCCCCGAACTGCCGATCACCATGCTGGCGTGTGCGCGACTAGGAGTTATCCACTCGCAAGTCTTCGGCGGGTTCAGCGGTCAGGCGTGTGGCTCCCGCATTCAGGATTCGGGCAGCCGCGTGCTGATCACGATGGACGGCTACTGGCGCAATGGCACGCTCGTTGATCACAAAGCGAATGCGGACATCGCGGTGCGGACGGCGAAAGACCTGGGGCAGGACGTGGACAAGGTCTTGGTGTGGCAGCGCTATCCCGGAAAATATTCCGCCAAGACGCCGATGGTTCCGGGTCGCGATTTCTTCGTGAACGACCTGCTCAAGGATTACAAGGGCCAGAAACTCGAGCCCGTCGCGCTGCCGTCGGAGGGGCCGCTGTTCTTGATGTACTCCAGCGGCACGACGGGCAAGCCCAAGGGCGCGCAACACAGTATCGCGGGGTATTTGGCCTACGTCACCGGCACCTCCAGGTGGATTCTCGACATTCATCCCGAAGATACCTACTGGTGCATGGCGGACATCGGCTGGATCACCGGGCATTCTTACATCGTCTACGGTCCCCTGGCGAACGCGGCGACGAGCGTGCTGTACGAGGGCGTGCCGACGTTTCCCGACGCGGGCCGGCCCTGGCGCATCGCCGAGCGTTTGGGAGTGAACATTTTCCACACCGCGCCGACGGCGATCCGGATGCTGCGGAAGCTCGGTCCCCAAGAACCGCGCAAGTACAAATACCATTTCAAGTCGATGACGACCGTGGGCGAGCCGATCGAGCCGGAGGCGTGGCGCTGGTATTACGACGAGGTCGGCAAGAAGGAAGCCGTTATCACCGATACCTGGTGGCTGACCGAAACGGGCGGCTTCCTCGGCACCACCGTTCCAGCGATTCATGCGATGAAGCCGGGCAGCTGCGGTCCCGGCGCGCCCGGGATTCATCCGGTCATTTACGACGAGACCGGCGCAGAACTTGCCAAGGGTTCCGGCAAGGCGGGCAACATCTGCATCCGCAATCCGTGGCCGGGCCTCATGCAGACGTTGTGGGGCGACCGCGACCGCTATGTCAAGACCTATTTCGGCAAGTACAACAAGAATCCCCGCAGCAAGGACTGGCGCGACTGGCCCTTCATGTGTGGCGATGGCGCGGTGCAAGCGGGCGACGGCTACTACCGCATCCTCGGCCGGATTGACGACGTGATCAACGTCGCCGGCCACCGCCTCGGCACGAAGGAGATCGAGTCCGCCTGTCTCACGGTCCCGGAAGTCGCTGAGGCCGCCGTTGTCCCCGTCCAAGACGAGTTAAAGGGACGCGTGCCCGAAGTGTACATCGCGATCAAGCCGGGCGTGCAGCCGAGCCAGGCCATCATAGACCGCGTGATCAAAGCGAACGAGGAAGTGATCGGCAAGATCGCGCGACCCAAGCACGTGTACATCGTGCCGGATATGCCCAAGACGCGCTCCGGGAAGATCATGCGCCGCGTGCTCGCGGCCATCTCGAATCGCCGAGATGTCGGCGACGTGACGACCCTTGCAAATCCGGATGTGGTCGAGCAAATCCGCACGCTGGTTCAAGGCAAAGAAGCAATAACAACGCAAGGAGAAGTGCCGGAGGACATCGCGAAGTTCGGCGAAGTTGAATAACGTCGGGTGGGATCAGCGCTCCAAGTGATACGGCACGCTGGTCACCACCACGCTCGGCCGGAACAGTAATGCGGCCTTGATGGCGAGTGCCGTCTGGTTGTGGAAGATGTTGTGCCACCACCGGGCAGGTACCACCTCCGGCAGCACCACCGTGAGCCAGTCGGGCTTCTCCTCGTTGGCCACGCGATCGATGTAGTCGAGCAGCGGGCGCACGATCGAGCGGTACGGGGAGATCACGACCTCGAGCGGCACCCCGCTGTCCCACATGTCCCAGTCGTCCTGTAGCTTCGCGACCTGCTCCGGGTTCGTGGCCACGGCGACGGCCCGGATGTTCTGCGACAGCAGCAGCGCGTAGGCGAGCGCGGACGCGGTGCTCTTGGACACGCCCGCGACCGGCACGACGACGACGTGCTTGCGGGGCCAGACGGGCTGCCACTCCTTGCTCGAGATCTGCCGGGCGTAGAAGGTGTAGTGGTGGTGGATCTCGTAGAACGCGAGCACGAGCAGGGTGATGAGCAGCGCGGTGATCCAGGCCCCGCTCGTGAACTTGGTGGCGAGCTCGATGACGAGCACGATCCCGGTCGCCACCGCGCCGATCGCCGAGAACGTGGCTCGCCCCACCCAGCCCCGCTCGCGCCGCATCTCGAGCCGCTTCACCATCCCCGCCTGCGACAGCGTGAACGACAGGAACACCCCCACTGCGTACAACGGGATGAGGGCGTGGGTGTCGCCGCCGAACAGCCACAGCAGCGCCCCGGCCACGAGCGCCAGCAGCAGGATCCCGTTCGAGAACACCAGGCGGTCGCCCCGGTTCGCGAGCTGGCGCGGCAAGTAGGCGTCGCGCCCGAGGAACGATGCGAGGCGGGGGAAATCCGCGAATGACGTGTTGGCGGCGAGGATGAGGATCAGCGCCGTCGCGAACTGGAGCAGGAAGTAGAAGATGCTGTCGCCGAACGCACCGTGGCCCAGCTGCGAAATCACGGTCTGGTCGCCCACGGGGACGACGCCGTACTTGTGTGCCAGATAGGTCGAGCCAGCGAAGAAGCCGCCGAGGATGACGCCCATCCAGCCGAGCGTGACGGCGGCGTTCCTGGACTCGGGAGGCTGGAAGGCGGCGACGCCGTCCGAGACGGCCTCGACGCCCGTCAGCGCCGCGCATCCCGACGAAAACGCGCGCAGCAGGAGCCACGACGAGACGAGCTCCAGGGCGCCTTGCCCGCGCGTCGCCACGCCCGGCCAGTAGCCGAGCGGATGCACGATGTTGACGACGAGCATCAGCCCGAACATCGAGATGAAGAAGTACGTCGGGACCGAGAAGATCGCCCCCGATTCGCGGATACCGCGCAGGTTGCCGAACGCGATGACGGCGATCGCCACAAGGCCCAATCCCACGCGGTGGGCGAGCAGGCCGGGGAACGCCGACGTGATCGCGTCGACGCCCGCCGCGACGGACACGGCCACCGTGAGCGTGTAGTCCACAAGCAGCGCGGCCGCCGCGATGAGTCCGAATGTCGTCCCGAGGTTCTCTTTTGCGACGAAGTACGCCCCACCCCCCTGCGGGTAGGCGTACACGGTTTGACGGTAGCTCGCGACGACGATGAAGAGCAGCAGCAGGATGAAGCCGCCGACTTTCAATGCCTGGTCGGTGCCCGCCGCTCCAGCCGCCATGAGGACGAGCAGCATCGCCTCGGTGGCGTAGGCAACGGACGACAGCGCGTCGGAGGAGAGGACGGCGAGGCCGATGACCTTGTTCAGCCGCTCAGTTCCGAGCTGCAGCGTCTCGAGCGGCTTGCCGACCAGAAAGCGCTTGATGTCGCGCCAGTGCATGGCGCGCTAACGATAGCGGGCGCCCGTCCGGGGATGCAACGCCCGCGCGTTCGCTACAGCTCGACCTGGGCTCCGACTTCGAACACCTGGTTCGCCGGGATCTTGAAGAAGGCGGTCGCTCGCAGTGCGTTGCGCGACATGAACGCGAACAGCTTCGCCCGCCATTCGGCCATGCCGGGCCGCTCGGAGGCGACCAGGGTCTCGCGACCCAGGAAGAACGTCGTGCCCTCGATCCGCGCATCCAGCGATGACGCTCGGCACGCCGCCAAGACGTCTTCGATCTCCGGATCCTCCATGAACCCGTAGCGGGCGACCACCGTGTGGAACCCCTTCCCCATCCGCTTCACCGTCACGCGCTCCGCCGGCGGCACGTGGGGGACATCGGGCGTCACCACGGTCAGGAACACGACTTTTTCGTGCAGCACTTTGTTGTGGGCCAGATTGTGCACCAGCGCCGGCGGCGTGCCGTCCGCGGTGCCGTACATGAAGACGGCCGTGCCGGGCACGCGGATCGGCGGCTCCGCCGCCAGATCGGCGAGCAGCATCTTCAGCGGCACCGTCTTCTCCAGCATGCGCTTGGCCAGGATCTCGCGTCCCCGCTTCCAGGTGGTCATCAACGTGTACACGCCGAGCGCGATCACCAGGGGGACCCAGCCGCCGTAACGAATCTTCAGCGCGTTGGCTCCGAAGAACGGAATATCCATGAAGAGAAACAGCCCGGCGACGAGCGCCGCCCGCGGGATGCTCCAGCGCCAGACTTCGCGGCTCATCACGTAGAACATGAGCGTCGTGATGAGCATCAGCGTGGACAGCGCCACGCCGTACGCACCGGCGATGTTGCTCGACGACCCGAAGCCCAACACCAATGCGCAGGTCAGCAACATGAGGCCCCAGTTGACCGCGGGGACGTAGATCTGGCCGATCTCGCGCGACGACGTATGCTCGATGCGGAGCCGCGGGCTGTAGCCGAGCTGCACCGCTTGGCGCGTCAGCGAGAAGGCGCCGGAAATCACGGCCTGCGAGGCGATGATGGTCGCCGCGGTCGCGAGCGCGATCAAGGGATACAGGGCCCAGCTCGGCGCCAGATGGTAGAAGGGGTTCTCCGCCGCGGCCGGGTCCCGCAGCAGCAGCGCTCCCTGCCCGAAGTAGTTGAGCAACAGGCAAGGGAACGTGACGCTGAACCACGCGATCTGGATCGCGCGGTGGCCGAAGTGACCGAGGTCCGCGTACAGCGCCTCCCCCCCCGTGACGACGAGGAAGACGGCGCCCAGCACCACGAACCCCCGGCCCACGTTCTCAGCGAAGAAGCGCACGGCGTGAAACGGGGAGACGGCGGTCAGGACCGCCGGTTGGCGGACGATCTCGCTCAAGCCGAGTGCCCCGATGGTGCCAAACCAGAGCAGCATCACCGGGCCGAAGAGCCCGCCGATGCGAGCGGTCCCCCGGCTCTGCAGGAGAAACAGGCCGACCAGGATCGCGAGCGTCACCGGGATGACCCACGCGGCGAGCGCCGGCGTCGCGAGCTCGAGCCCCTCGACGGCGCTGAGCACCGAGATCGCAGGGGTGAGGGCGCCGTCCGCGTACAAGAGCGCCGACCCGAAGATGCCCAGCACGATCATGATGCGGCGGGGCGAAAGGCCCCGGGCCAGGCGGCTGCCGTTGACGAGCGCCATCAGGGCGAGCACGCCCCCTTCCCCCTTGTTGTCCGCACGGATGATCACGACGTGGTACTTGATGGTGACAACGAGGACCAGCGACCAGAACACGAGTGAGAGGACCCCGAGCACGTTGCCCGAGCTCACGGGGATCCCGTGGGTCCCGTGGAACGACTCGCGGAGCGCGTACAGCGGGCTCGTCCCGATGTCGCCGTAGACGACGCCGAGCGCGGAGAGGGCGAGCGTGGCGAGGTAGCGGCCGCGCGGGGCCGCCCCAGATTCCGAAGGCCGGGGCATGGCGATCAATATTAGCGGGTCGGTGCGGTCGGCAGCGCGCCGCGTCGTTACACGCTGCGACGCACCGCGGAGACCGCCACAACCCAGATCGCCGTGACGATCACCGCCGAGCCAACGCACCAGCGGCAGATCGCGTGGATGACGAAGAGCTCGAGGTAGGTGAGATACAGCGAGAAGGCGACGCCGACCGTCGCGAGGGCCGCGAGTGCGAGTGTCAGCCTGCGCTCCGCCAGCAACCCGGGCCGCAGCCCGAGCACGGCCACCGCCAGGAGCGCCGCGTACCCGACGACGCCGTAGAAGGCAACCGGCACCCCGAACAGTTCCGCGTAGCGGCTCGTCTGGACCTGCTCGCACACCCCGATGCCGCACTGCAGCGCGCCGATGACCCCGATCTTGTACAGCCACAGGTACAGGGCGACGAACAGCCCGACCAGGGCCAGCAGCGCGATCGCCTGCCGTTGCCGCATTACTTGCGGGACTTCGTGATGCTGTCGACGGCGGCCTTGAAGGCGTCCGAGGTGGAACGCCCCTCGTAGCGGCGGCCGTTGATGAAGAATGTGGGCGTACCGCTGACGCCCAGCGCGGTGCCCTCCTCGACGCTCGCCTGGATACGGCCGGCGTAGCGCTGCGCGTCCACGCAGGCGTCGTACTTGGCGAGATCGAGGCCCGCTGCCTTAGCGAAATCGCGGAACAGGCCCCGCGGGTTCTTCCCGGTCTGCGCCCACTGGTGGTGGAAGAAGAGCTGGTCGTGCATCTCCCAGAACCTCCCCTGCTCGCCCGCGCACTGCGCCGCCAGCGCAGAGTACCGCGAGTATTGATGGCCCGGCAGGGGGAAGTCGCGGAAGCGCCACCGCACCCGGCCCGTGGCGATCAGCTGTTCGCGGACCACGGGCATCTGGACCGTGGCGAACTGGGCGCAAAACGGGCACTCGAAGTCCGAGTACTCCGTCACCTCCACCCGCGCCGTGTCGCTGCCCAGCGTGAAGCCGCGAAATCCGTCCGTCGCGGCCACTGGCGTGGGCGAGCCGGGCGCAGCGGTCCCGGCCGGGCGCTGCGCCCCGTACCACAGGGCCACGCCGCCGCCGATCGCCACCGCCCCCAACAGGTAGTAGAAGCCCTTCACTGACCGGGCGGCCTCCGCCAGGGCTCGTCGCCGTCCGGCTCCTCAAAGCCGTTCGCCAGATCGGCCCCGCGCCGCTCGGCGTCCTCCACGATGCGCCGGCTCTCGGCGACCTCCGGTGTGTCGTAGGTGGACCGCACCTCGTAGTGAAACAGCTCGCTCCGCGCGTTGCCCAGCAGCCGCTGCAGATCGGGCGCGGCCTCGAGCAGCCGACCAGCGCGATCGAGCTCCTGGATGCGCTCTGCCAGCGCGCGTAACAGCGCCACCAACCGCTCGGCGCGCTCCGGCCCGTACACTTGATCCTTGTCGTCGCTCATGCTCCCGCCTTCCGATGTTCCCTCGCCGTCGGGGAACCCCCGACGGCGCCCGGCAGTTACTCCCCTGAAGCTAGACCCGGCCGCACCGCCCCGCGAGGCCAGCCACGGCCTCGCGCCTTTGCGTCGCGCAGGGTCCGCTGTTACATTGCGGCGCCGTTCTGACCCGGCCCCCCGACCGAAAGAGAGGAGCTCCTCGCGCATGGCGAAAAAGCGTTCGGAACCGAGAAAAGTTTCTACCCCAACCGCCTTCGAGCAGGCACGCGACGAATTGTTCTCGCACATCCTCCGCTGCGGCGTCCTGGAAGCGGCGCCCGAGCATCAGAAGGAGTGGTTCGACGACACCATGTCGTATCTCACCGACCGCTACCCCGAGCTGCGAGAGGGGGAGATCACCGAGCTACGGGTCCTGGGCGAGCGATACTGCCGGCCCGTCGTTGCGCGCGCAGCCCCCGTCGGCGTCAGCGCCTGACCCGCCGCGTCACCCAGCTTCCAGGGCGCCCCGACGGGGCGCCCGTGTTGTCACCGCCACCATTCCGGAAGCCGACGCCACCGCCACCCCGCGACGGCCCGCACGCCGCCCGCGAGCCCGAGCTCGCCGTACCACCCCTCCGGCCGTCCGGGCGCCGCCTCAAGTCCCACTACCAGCACGAGATACGCGGCGCCGTGCGTGCCCGCGGCGCCCGCGAACGCGACCCCGAGGCCGCCGTACGGGCCCGCGCCGCTCTGCCCCGTCGGGCGCAGCAGGAACTGCGCGGTCGCGGCGAGTCGCATCCCGGCTCGCCCCTCGTAGACCCCGCCCGCCGCCCCAAGGGCGAGCCGCGTCAGGCCGGCGCCGAGCCGGCGGGCGATCCCCAACTCCACGCCTGAGAACGTCGAGCGCGCGGCCACGACGGTCGCGCCGGCAGCCGCCTCCAGCACGGTGAAACGTCGTCCCTGAGCCGCGGCCGGCGGCGGCGGAGCCGCGAAGCCCAGGAGCGCCAGCAAGGTCGCCGTGCCGTGCAGGCTAGAGGATGGTGACGTCGTAGGTGATGCGGATGTCGGGGGCGAGGGAGGCGACCACGGAGCAATACTTCTCGAGCGAGAGGTCGATCGCGCGACGCGCCTTGATCTCGTCGGCGCCGTCGCCCGCCACGTTCCAGCGGAAATGGATGGCGGTATAGCGGCGCGGCTGCGCGTCGCGGCGGGTGCCCTCCACCGCGACCTCGAGCGATCGAAGCGCCACGCGCTGCTTCTGCAGGATCAGCACCACGTCGCTCGCCGTGCAGGTCGCGGCGGCCACGAGCAGGAGCTCGACGGGCGAGGCCGCCGCCCGGCCGTCGCCGTCCACGACGAGCGGAGCCCGCTCGGGTGCGACGCCGTCGAACACCAGCCCCTCGCGCCACCGCACGATGAGGGCGCGCGCCCGCGCCGCCACGCTCAGTTCCCCCGCCGCGTGGTCAGGCCGAAGTAGAAGCGGTGGCGCCGGAAAGCATCCATGGCGTGATACTCGAACAGCCAGTTGAAGGTGGAGCGGTAGCGGAGCTCGAACCCGACCACGGCGTTCGCCCACAGCGCCGGGCAGGCGGCGTCCGTGCCGCAGCCGTCGTGGCCGGCGATGCTGAGCCCGCCGCCGGCGTAGGGCACGGCCGTCTCGTCGTCGGTGGTGAAGCGGTACAGCGCCTCGAGGCTGGCGACGTAGGTGTTGGGGCCGTTGAAGACCCCGATCTCCACGGACGGGCGAACCCGCAGGCGCCTGGAGAAGAGGTCGCCGCCGTCGAGCCCCGCGCCCAGCACGAGCTGACTGCCGTGGGACACGTCCGGGCCCGACCGCACGCTGAACCCGAACAGTCCGATGCGTGTGCCACGTCCCGTGGCCTGCTTGACCGGGGGCGGGTGAAACTCCTGCGCGGCGAGGCGTGCGGCTGAGAGCACGAGCAACGTCGCAACCCACGCGGTCCGCCTCACGACCTCTCCCCCTGCTCCAGCTCCCCGGCCGCTCCCGGGGTGACGGACCGACCGGCGCGCGTGGCCGCGCGGCCGTAGTCCCAGATGGCGTACAGGCCGATTGCCGCGGTGGCCCAGGCCAGCGGGCGCACGAACGGCGAGTCCGCGATGAAAGCCACGAGCGTGAGCAACTGGCATACGGTGACCGCCTTGCCGCCGGCCCGCGCCGGCAGCGTCGCCGGGCGCCGGCCGATCCAGACGCCCAGGAACGCGAGCGCCGCCACGATGTCGCGCGCCAGGACGCCCACGATCTCGATCGGGTGCAGCCGGCCCGAGCGCGCCACCGTCAGAAACGCCGCGGCCATGAACAGCTTGTCCGCGACGGGATCGAGCACCGCCCCCGCCCGCGAGCTGCCGAAGCGGCGCGCCAGCATCCCGTCGAAGAAATCCGTCGCAGCGACGACTGCCACGACTCCAAGCTGCCACCCGGGGTGATGCACGAACGGAAACGCGACGGCGAGCGGAACGCGAAGCGCCGTAAGCACATCGGCCCACGTCACCCACGGTTTCACTTGCCCGGCCCTCCCGCGATACATAGCTTCACCCCGTGGATCTCAGTCTGCTGAAGCAGGCGGCCATCTTCCAAGACCTCGACGAGGGGGAGCTCGCCCGGGTGGCTGAAGTGTGCCGCGAGCACAAGTTCGCCACCGGCCATTACATCTTCAAGGAAGGCGAGCCCGGCAACCGGCTGTTCATCATCTCCGAAGGCGAGGTGCGCATCTCGCGCACCATTCCCGGGTCGGGCGAGGAAGCGCTCGCCGTCCTCAAGCCCGGCGCCTGCTTCGGCGAGATGGCGATCTTCGACCGCTCAGAGCGCTCCACGGATGCGATTGCCAACACGGGCTGTACCCTGATCACGATCTCGCGGTCCGACTTCGAGCTGCTCCTCGACTTCAACCGGGACATCGCCTACAAGGTGCTCTGGTCGGTCGTGCGCCTGCTGTCGGCACGGCTGCGCGTGACCAACGACAACCTCCGGTCGTTCCTCGCCATGTCCATGTTCTAGGGGGCGACGGCCGTCCTGCCCGCAGCCCCGCCCCGGCTGCACCCGACACGCTGTGTACCCTCGAGGCCACGCTATGACACGACCTTCGTTCGCCTGGGCGCTCTGCGCCGCACTCGCCGGCTGCGTGAAGTCGACGTCGCTGCCGAAATTCGTGGTGCTCGATCCAATTTTCGATTCGGTGTTCGTCAGCAGCCAGAAACCGCTGCCCAGCGTGCTCTACTTCGACGGCGACAAGTTACAGACGCCGTCCGCGAGCGCGGTCACCTGGCAGAGCAGCGACCCCACGATCCTGGCCGTGAACAGCCCCCCCGGGCAGATCACGGGCGTGAAGCGCGGCACCGCCTTCGTCAGCGCCTCCGTCGAGAATACGCAGGGCAGCGAGATCATCGCCGTGTCCGATCCCGTGGACATCACGCTGCTCGTTGACACGCTGTACCTCTTGCCGGGCGACACGATGACGATTCCCACGATCATCCTGCACCGCGGCAACGCGCCGGTGGTGTCATATGACGCACCCAGCGCCACGATCTTCACGATCGACGCCAACAGGGGCGTTGTCACGGCCCTAGCGACCCCGGGCGGACCCGAGAAGTACAGGGTCCACGCCGACGCGGCGAGCGACTCCGGAGCGGTCTACGTGGTGGATCCGATGAGCGTCGGCGCGGGTAAGGCGTTCTTCTCCGTCGTGGGCCCCTCGGTCATAGGCGCCGGGGTGAGCCACCTGGACGCTTCCCCTCAGGTGATCAGCTACCCCCGTGCGGGTGGCGCCCCTGCCTTCCGGGTGCTGGCCACGCACGACGCGGCGACTTCCTCGGAGCAGGTGGTCCAGGTGACGATCCCTGCGGCAGTGAGCGCCGGTCCGTCGTTCGAGATCGATTCGATCACGCCCGTCGACTCGAGTACCTGCGCGCCCCCGCGGGGCTGGGCGATCTGGTCGACCCCAACGAGCACGGCCTACTCGGGCAATCCGCACCCAGACCAGCAGATCTCCCTCACGCAGCTGGTGTCTGTCATGGGGGTCGGGCAGGTGGCGAGCGGCCGATTCGCTTACCGCGCACGGCGCGCCGAAGCTTACACGAGCCCGGTCAGCATCGTGAGAATCACCGGAGTATTCGTGGCGCGACTCACCGCCGCCGGCACGTGTCCGTAGTGGGCTTCGAGCACGCGTTCGCGGATCTCGGCGGCGTCCCCGCCAACCGCCTGAGCGATGCCCAGGAACTGGCGGGCCTGTTGCTCGCCGCCGCCAACGCCGCGGGCCTCAACCCGGCGCACCCGCCCGTCGTGAAATCCGGGCCGCGCGGCGTCGCCGCCGCGCTGGTCTGCCACGGCGGCCACGTCACCTTCCACGCCATTCCCGAAGAGGGGCTCTGCTTCGCCGATGTCGCCGGCATCGGCGCCGTGCATCCTCAGCGGGGGCTAGAAGTGATCGTCAAGCGACTCGGCGCACGGGAGGTGCGCACCGGCACCCGGCGGCGCGGCCCGGTCACCCCAGCGACCAACCCGGAGGGCCAATGAACGCACTCACCCCCTACGCTGCCTTCTTCATGCGGCTGGCCGTGGGCGGCGTCTTCCTTATTCACGGCTTGAGCAAGTTTCACCGCGGCATCCCGGCGGTCGCCACCTTCTTCGGCAGCGTGGGAATCCCGTTCCCGACCGTCGGAGCGTTCGTCGTCATCGTGGTCGAGACGATCGGCGCGGCGTGCGTGATGCTCGGCGTCTTTACGCGCCCCTGGGCGCTGTGCATGATGTTCGAGATGGCCGTGGCGATGCTCGTTCAGCTGCACGGCGGGCACAACATCGAGCTCGAAGGACTGCTGTTCGCGGGCGCGCTGACGCTCGTGGCGCTGGGGGACGGCCCGCTGTCCATTGCAATCCGGTTCAAGCGGCCGCCCGCCGAAGCGGGAAAGGGGACACGGGAAACGAAAAACGGGAAACGTGCGGTGCCGGTCACGTTTCCCGTTGCCTGTGTCTCGCTTCCCGGTCAGTGCAGTATTCGAAGCAGCCCCGCGTCCGCGCTCCCACGGATGAAGCTCTCGGCGTCGGTCGCGGGGATGGCGATCCCGGTCTGCTTGCGGCCGCGCAGCGCGCTCGCCGCCATGTACGCCTCGACCGAGCCCTCGGCCCACTCGGCGGCGTCGTCCTTCATCTGGCGAACGATCTCCTCCCACGTCCCCACGTAGGTCACGCCGCTGAGCGTGCTCACCCGATGGATGTCCCCGCCGCCGGCCCGCGCCCGCATCCCTTGCAACTCCGTGAGCAGCGTGCCGAAGAGCTCGAGCTGCCGCGGATCCCGCACCCGGCCGTCCGGGCCCATGGCCTCGATCTCCGCGAGCAGGAGGTCCTCGGGCGCCGCGTCGCGCGTCAGCTCGTCGAGCCGCCGGTGCCACGGGACCAGCTCGGG
>Ga0070697_100003109_pt1 | contig 12751 bp, 13 predicted proteins | sample KBSK1501metaG_FD_65475 | JGI IMG/M metagenome (GOLD analysis project Ga0070697, IMG submission 65475) | Corn, switchgrass and miscanthus rhizosphere microbial communities from Kellogg Biological Station, Michigan, USA - KBS K1-50-1 metaG | ecosystem: Host-associated > Plants > Roots >... | reverse complement strand
GCTGAGTGGTACACCGTCCGCGACGGGAAGATTACGCACCTGCGCACCTACTTCGACGCCCGGCCGTTCGCGCCTCACGCGTAGGGAAGCCCCGGGCCCGATATCGCCCCGGTTACTGCACCGGAAACGGTAGCTGCCACCAGGACGGCAGCGTATCGATCGTGATCGCGGTCACCCACTTGACCCACCAGTAGCCGCGACGATCGGGCGCGACGATGCGAACCGGGAAGCCGTGACCCGGATCGAGCGGCATTCCGCCGAGCCTGGTCGCAATCAAAAGGCGACCGGCCTCCTCGATGGCGAAGCGGCGATCGTAGTTGGTTGACGACATGACGTGAAGACTCCCGTCGACGTTCCTTGGCGGCAACAGCCGGCTCAGCCATACGCCCGACCAATCCTGCGTCGAGTAGAAACCGCCGGTGCAATCGAGCGTCGCCTGCACGCGGTCGTCGAACGCGAGGAGCTCGGCGTACGTCCACTCCCGCACAGCATTCGTAGTGCGCACGGCCAACCGCCAGGTCGCCGGATCGATCGACGGCACACTGTCGAAGAGCCACTGCGTCACCGGCAGCTGCGACGGTTGAAGCGACCCGTATTCATACGACCCGGTCAGGCGACGCGTCGAGCCCGGCAGGCTGAGCAATCGGACCGCGAGCTCGCCCGCGCCATAGGTCAGACCGGCGCCCGCGGCCAGTGTGCCTGCGCGCAGGAGGCTCCGCCGCGATAGATCGACAGCACGCATCGGGATGCGGCGGGCGATCACGTGCCAGGCGACAAATGGGATGGCGGCCAAGGCGGCGGCGACATGGATCTCCATCGCACTGAACGGCCCGATGCCCAGGAGGAGCCCGGTCGAATGAAGGATGCCGGCGAGCACCGAGGTGATGACCAGGGCGGTGAACACCAAGGACGCCCACCAGCCGGGACGCCGTCGCCGAATCCCGTGCGCGGCGATGACCGCCTTCCATGGCGTTAGCGCCACAATCGCGTAGCCACTGACCGCATGGACGATCAGCGATGCCCTTGATGGAGCCGTGCTGTAGAAGAACGCCACCCATCCAGTGGTGAACGCGAGGCCCAGCAGGACGAAGAGCGCCAGGTTCGTCCAGCGTTTCATGACGGCTTCGTCCCGTTGACCGTTTCGAGCAGCGCCGGCAGCGACATCGCCTCCAGCGACAAGAGGCGCAGGTCGGCCTCGCGGAGGTCGAGGTCGGCGGTCAGCAGGTTGGGCACTACGACGCAATAGAGCCCGGCGGCTTTCGCGGCATGGATCCCGTTGGTGGAGTCCTCCAACGCAATTGCCTCGTCCGGCTGCACACCAAGTCTTTGCAGCGCCGTCCGGTAGAGCTCGGGGTCGGGCTTCGTCCGCTTCACGTCCTCACGAACCACGATGGCATCGAATTGCCCGCCGATGCGGAACCGCTCGAGATGCTCCATTACCCACTTCCGGGAGGAGCTTGATGCCACGGCCGTTTTGAGCCCAAGCCGGTGCGCCCCCGCGAGGTATTCGGCGACTCCGGGCAGCAGCTGCTGCAAGGCGGTCGACTCCGCGTAGTAGAGGCGCTCCAACGTGTCCAATGCGGCTTCGTCGAGGTGCTCCCCGATGCGGTCTCCCAGCTCCTGCACCGGATCGAACGATCCGGATGACGTGCCGATGATGGTCAGCCAGCGATCGAGCGGCAGCTCTTGACCGTGCTCCCGGTAGATCCGCTGCCAGGCTCGGAAGATCGGGACTTCGGTGTCGACGATCAGCCCGTCGAAGTCGAAGACCAGCGCCTTGATCCTGTTTCGCCTCTGCTTCGAGGGAGGCTCCAGATTCTTTCCCCTCCCCCGCGTGCGGGCGGGCCCGTCGGCCCACGCGAGCGGCGCTTTAGTGCCAGGCGAGCGTTTGAGACGTTTGGGTTTGGGGTTCATGACCTACAGGTTGCGCTGGAAGAACTCGAGGAGGCGCCGCTCCATGTCGACGCGATCCTTCTCCGAGCGCGGCATGTGACGCTCGTTCGGATAGATCAGCGATTCGAAGGGCTTGCCCGCGTCGATCAGCGCCTGCATCAGACGCGCGGTATGGCGGAAATGGACATTCTCGTCGATCATGCCGTGAACCACCAGCAACGGGGCGCGCAGCTGATCCGCGTAGGTCAGCGGCGAGCCGAGCCGGTAGCCCTCGGGATTCCCCTGCGGCGTCCCCATATATTTCTCGGTGTAGGCGGTGTCGTAGCCCTCATAAAAGGTGACCGGTGCGCCGGCGATGCCGGCCTTGAAGATGTTCGGTGCGGTCAGCAACGCCATCAGCGTCATGTAGCCACCGTAGCTCCAGCCATAGATGCCGACGCGCGAGGTGTCGGCGAAGCCCAGGCTGTCAAGCCAGCGCACCCCTTCGACCTGGTCGCGGACTTCGATCTGCCCCATGCGCCGTGCGATCGGCGCCTCGAACGCCAGCCCACGGCGTGCCGAGCCGCGGTTATCAACCTTGAGCACGACGAATCCGTTCTGCGCCAGCCACTGGGCCCGCAGATCAACGGTCTGGGCCCAGCTGTCATTGACCATCTGCGGCCCGGGACCGCCGTAGACGGATACGATCACCGGCGCGCGGCCCCCCCCATGACCCTCCCCCGCACCCGGGAGAGGGGAATGAGGGCGATACACCGCCGCCTGCAATTCCACCCCGTCGCTGGTTCGAAACTGATGGAGCTCGGGCGGCGGCACATCGAGGTCGTTCGGCATCGCCTCATGGATGACACGTTGGGGAGCTCCTTGCATGTTCCGTACCGTGATGCTCGGCGGGTGCTCGCGGTTATCCCACACGTCGACGAAGCTCGAGAAGTCCGGTGCGATCACGACGCCGTGCGTACCCGGCTCCGACGTAAGCTGCTCCGGTTCTCCGCCCTCCAGCGACACACGGAATAGGTGGCGCTCGAGCGGGCTCGTTCGCCAGCCGACAAAGTACAGCTGACCGCCCCTCTCGTCCAGCTCCACCGTCGCCTCCGCCAGCCACTCGCCGCTGGTGAGCTGGCGGATCAGCCTCCCGTCGGGCGCATATAGATATAGGTGTCGAAAGCCGCTTCGCTCGGACGACCAGGTGAATTCGCCGGTCGCTTCGATCGTGTGCAGGTCGCTGTGCAGATTGATCCAGGGGTCGGCCTTCTCCACCAGGAGCGGGATGCCCCCCACCCTGCCCTCCCCCAGAGGGGGAGGGAGATGAAAGGCGAGGAGCTCGAGGCGCGTCCAGTCCCGGGAGAGCCACTGCACCAGCAGCCGACCGTCCGGATGCCAATCCACTCGAGCGAGATACCCTTCCTCGCTGCCGAGGTCCATGAAGATCGCTTCTCCCGACGCAACCGACATCACGCCGAGCTTGACCCGGGCATTCTCGGCCCCGGCGAAGGGGTACCGATGCTCTTCGATCTCCAGCGCCGCCTTGCCCTGGTGCACGATCGGGTAGATCGGAATGTGCGACTCATCGACCTGCTCGAAGGCGACCAGGTCGCCTTTCGGCGAGGGCCAATAGCCGCTCAATCGGTCGAGTTCCTCCTGGGCGACGAATTCCGCGGTCCCGTTGGTGATGCCCGGCGGGTGCGAGGTAAGCCGCCGCTCGCCGCCGTCCCCAATGGTCCAGACGTCGCCGTCGCGGACGAAGAAGACTCGCTGGCCGTCGTCGGTGACCTTCGGATCGATAACGCCTCCACCGGTCAGACGCGCGACCTTCCCCTCAGCCCAACGGTAGAGCTCGCCGCGGAGTGGCAGCAGCATGACGTTGGCCTTCTTGGCCCAGACGTATTCGGTGATCCCGGTCTCGCGCAACCGAAGGCGCTCCCGGCGGAGGACCTCCTCGCGTGAGATGTTCTCCTCCGTTACCGCCTCACCGGGCGCGGACAGCCAGTGCTCCTTTCGACCGCTGGAGAGGTCCAGCCGCCAGAGGTCACGAACCAGGTCACCACGCTCGCTGAACAGGTAGGTCACGAATTTCCCGTCCGGTGAATAGCGGAGCCTGCCCGGAATCGCCATCCCCGGGCGCGGATAACGGGCCACCAGCTCCGGCGTGAGCTGACTGCGTTCGGCAGTTTTCATCGCGCAAACCTGAGCTTAAACTGCGGAGATGCTGATCAAGGCGTGCTTGAACGGCAGCCGGCGGCAGGAGGAACACGAGGCGCTGCCCCTGTCACCTGGTGCGCTTGCCACCGACGCCTTCCAATGCCGGCAGGCTGGAGCCGGCGCTGTCCACATCCATGCTCGCGGCATGGGCGGTCACGAGACACTCGAGCCCGACGCTTGCGCCGCGGCGATCGAAGCGATTCGTGACCGCTGCCCCGGCCTTCCGGTCGGGCTGACGACCGGCTTGTGGATCACCGGGGACAGCGAGCGACGGTTGGCGCTCGTCGAGGGCTGGACTGTCCTGCCGGACTTTGCCTCAGTGAACTTTTCCGAGGCCGGCACCAATGAGCTCTGCACCTTGCTCCTCGCCAAAGGGATCGAGATCGAGGCCGGCCTCGGCTCGGTCGCGGACGCCCGCGCCTTCGTCGACAGCGGCTTCGTCGAACGGTGCCTGCGGGTCCTGGTCGAGGTCGAGCCGGGGGTGCCCGATCCGATTCGAACCGCCGCCGTCATCGGCCGCGTCCTGGAGGGCAGTGGCATCCACCTTCCGCGCGTCCAGCACGGCCACGACGCGGCGGCGTGGCCGCTGCTCGAGGATGCGCTCGTCCACGGCTACGACGTGCGGATCGGCCTGGAGGATACCCTGCTCATGCCCGATGGCAGCCGCGCCCCGCGCAACGCCGACCTGGTGGCGGCCGCGGCCCGACTCGCGTGGGCGGTGGTCGTGCACCCTCCCACCCCGGGGGAGGGCAGGGTGGGGGCTGTCTAAGGCTTCAGGATGGAGACAATTTTGCGCTCGAGGTAGGCGCGCCGGGCCGCCACGTCACCAAGTTCGCAAGCCCCGTACCATCCGACTTTCGGCTCCTGGAACGGCCGGCTGACCAGCCGCCGGCAGGTCAGTACCTGTGGAAGAGGCTGGTCGCGGCTGTCCGTCGTACGGTACGGCTGCGACACAAAAACCGGGCATTGATCGAATCCCTTGGGAAACGGCCGTGGCCACGGGCACTCATCGGCAGGCCGTGATGAACGATCGGATGTTTCGTCGGCCAGCTGCGACGTCTTCAAATTTGTTGCCCTTCCTGACGCTGTCAGCGCTGGCATAGCACAGCTGGAGCTAATGGTCAACCGCAAAAATCTGCGCCACAAGTCCCTCTAGTCCTGCCCCTCGGGAAGGCAGCGTCGGGGCGTTACTCCTTGCTCGACGCCGCCCAGAGGTTGATGCCGCTATCCGTGGCGTGACGGTCGATCTCGCGGAGTTCGTCGGCGGAAAACTCGGGCTTGTCCAGGGCGCCGACATTCTGTTCGAGCTGCGCCACGCTGCTGGCGCCGACCAGCGTCGACGTCACCCGCGGGTCGCGCAGCGTCCAGGCCAGCGCCATCTGGGCCAGCGTCTGCCCGCGGCCCTGCGCCATCTGGTTCAGCGCCCGCACCTTGCCGAGCGTCTGTTCGGTCAGCATCTCCTGCGAGAACGACCCTTCGAGGCTCGCCCGCGAGCCAGCCGGAACCCCGTTCAGGTAGCGGTCCGTTAGCAACCCCTGCGCCAGCGGCGAAAAGGTAATGCAGCCGACGCCTTCCTTGCCCAGAACGTCGAGCAGGTCCGGCTCGATCCAGCGATTCAACATCGAGTAGGACGGCTGGTGGATCAGCAGCGGCGTTCCCAGCCGGCGGAGGATGGCGAGCGCCTCCTTCGTGCGGTTCGCGGAGTAGGACGAGATTCCGACGTAGAGCGCCTTGCCCTGCCGCACCGCGGTATCGAGCGCCCCCATCGTCTCTTCGAGCGGCGTCGCCGGGTCGAACCGATGCGAATAAAAGATGTCGACGTAGTCGAGCCCCATCCGCTGCAGGCTCTGATCCAGGCTGGCGAGCAGGTACTTCCGCGAGCCCCAGATCCCGTAGGGTCCGGGCCACATGTCATAGCCGGCTTTGGTGGAAATCACCAGCTGGTCGCGGCGCCCCGCGAGGTCGCTCTTCAGGATGCGGCCGAAATTTTCCTCGGCGGAGCCGTAAGGCGGACCATAGTTGTTCGCCAGGTCGAAGTGGGTGATGCCCAGATCGAAGGCGCGGCGGACAATGGCGCGCTGGGTCTCGATCGGGCGATCCCCGCCGAAGTTTTGCCAGAGGCCCAGCGAGATCGCCGGCAGCAACAACCCGCTGCGGCCGGTTCGCCGGTAGGGCATGCGGGTGTAGCGGTCGCCGTCCTGCATCATGTCCATCGCGTCCTATCCCCCTGTGCCTTGGAATGAGGTCGCGCCCGTCATCAGGGCGACCGCTTCGGTCATGGTATGTGACGCCGGGGTGATGGTCGCCACGCGGCGGCCCAGGCGCATGACGTGGAGCCGGTCGGCGATCTCGAACACTTGCGGCATGTTGTGGCTGATCAGAACGACGGGTGTTCCACGGGCGCGGACGGTGCGGATCAAGTCCAGCACCATACCCGACTCGCGGACGCCCAGCGCCGCCGTCGGCTCGTCCATGATCACGACCCGGCTGGCAAACGCGGCCGCACGGGCGACGGCCACTCCCTGGCGCTGGCCGCCCGAGAGTGTCTCGACTGGTTGCTTCATCGACCGCACATTGATCTTGAGGTCGGCGATGTGTGCTCGGGCCTCCCGCAGCATTCGCGGCCGGTCGGTCACGCGGAAGAGCACGCCGGCGATGTCCTTGCGGCGCAACTCACGACCAAGGAAGAGGTTCTCCGCGATGTCGAGCGCCGGCGCCAGGGCCAGGTCCTGGTAGACGGTCTCGATTCCGCTTTGCCGGGCCTCGAGTGGGTTGTGAAAATGAACCGGCGTGCCGTTGAGCAGGATCTCGCCTCGGTCGGGAACGATCGCCCCCGACAGTGCCTTGATCAGGGTGGACTTGCCGGCCCCGTTGTCGCCGATCACCGCCACGATCTCGCCGGCGTAAAGATCGAAGTCGGCGCCGTCCAGGGCGGTGACCACCCCGTAGCGCTTGACCAGCCCGCGTCCCTCGAGCACTGGAACCCGCGCTTCGATCGCGCTCATGCTTGCCGCCGCCGCGACAGCTGGTCGACGGCCACCGCGAGGATGACGAGGATGCCGGTGATAAGGAACTGGTAGATCGCCGCGACCCCCATCAGCTGCAGACCGTTGCGGAAGATGCCGACGATGAGCGTCCCAACCAGCGTGCCGAGGACACTGCCGCGACCCCCGAAGAGGCTCGTCCCGCCCACGACGACGGCGGTGATGCTGTCGAGGTTGCCCGACTGGCCGGCCTGGGGATCGCCGACGCCGGTTCTTCCCACCAGCACCAGGGCGGCGATCCCATACAGCAGGCCGGCCGTCGCGTAGACGCCCAGCAAGACGCGCCGTGTCCTGACACCCGCGAGCCGCGCCGCGTCCGGGTTGTTCCCGGTCGCATACACATGGCGCCCCGCGACCGTCTTGGTCAAGACGAACCATGTGAGCAGCGTCAGTGCCACCGCCAGCAGCGCGCCATAGGTAATCGTCGTGCCGGCGAAATGGAACGTGTTTCCGAAGAACACGACCGGGTCAGGCAGATTGGCGATCGTCTCCTCGTTGGAGTAGATATGCGTCAGGGCGAAGGCGATGTTGAGCGTGCCCAGCGTCACGATGAACGGTGGGAGGCGGAGGCCCGTGACCAGGAGGCCGTTGAGGACACCGAACGCAAGGCAGACCCCAATGCCCAGCGCGATGGCGAGGAACGGGTTGAGGTGGTAGGTCGCCGCCAGCTTGGTCATGACGATCGTCCCGAAGGCCATCACCGAGCCGTTGGAAAGATCGACGCCGGCGGTGAGGATGATCAAGGTCTGACCGATGGCCAGGATGCCGACGACCGCCACCTGCTGGGTGATCAGCGACAGGTTCTCGGTGGTCAGAAAGCGGTCGGTGCGGATCGTGAAGAAGATCGATGCGAGCAGGAGCGCGATCAGGGGACCGAGCGTCGAGACCAGTCGGGCGCGAGCAATGGCTGCGCCGGGATCCCTGCCGAGCTCGCTCCACCGAAGCCGGGCCAGCAGGGCCGGCCCGCTCTTACGGAGCGGACCGGCCGGTTCGGGTCTCGTCGATTAGCCCCAGCAGTTGTCGAGGCCGAAGGTCGTGTCCTTCGAGTCGACGCCACTGACGGGCTTGTCGCTGATGAGCGTCACGCCGGTATCGGTGTATCCGGAGACACGCTTTCCATTCTTGGCGAAGTCGACCCCGGCGTCAACGCCGAGGCTGGCCATCTTGAGTGGATACTGCTGCGAGGTGGCCGCGATCCGGCCGTCCTTCACGCCGCCGACGCCGGTGCAGCCACCGTCCACCGAGACGATCAAGACGCCGTTCTGCTTGCCGCGGTTCTGGAGCGCCTTGTAGACGCCGAATGCCGACGGCTCATTGATCGTGTAGACCACGTTGATGCCCGGATCTTTAGTCAGGCAGTTCTCCATCTGCGTCTGGCTATCGGTCTGGTTGCCACCACCGTTGGCGACACAGACGATCTGCGGGTCGCCATCGCTGATGCCGTAGCCCAGCAGGAAGCCGTCGTGGCGGAGCTTGCCAACCGTGCTCCCCGGCGCCTCGTCGAACATCGCAATCTTGATCCCGGTCTTGCCCGCCTCGGCGGCCTTGGCGTACTGGCCGATCAACTGGCCGGCCTTCTTGTTGTCGGTGGCGAAGAGCGCGTCGGCCGCATCCACCGGGTCGGTCGGGCTGTCGAGCGCGATCACGAGGACACCCTGGGAGCGCGCCTTCTTGACCGCCGCCGTGACACCCGCCGAGTCCGGGGTGATCAGGATGGCCTTGGCACCGGCGCTAACCATGTTCTCCAGCGCCGTCACCTCGCCCGCGGCATCGGAGGTGTCCTTGCCCGCGCCAGTCATCAGCACGGCGCCCTTGGCCGCCGCCTCACGCTCGGCGCCCTGCCGCATCTTCACGAAAAACGGGTTCGCATCCGTTTTCGTGATGAGCCCTACGATTACCGGCTTCGGCGACGCCGCCGCCTGGTTCGAGGTGCTCTCTCCACAAGCGGTCGCCACCAGCGCCACAAGAATGCCAACCGAAAGCAGCGACACCCGTCTAAGGGTCCCCATCCTTACTACCTCCCTCATTTTGGCCCGGTTTCCCTTGCCGGGATGACAACGTTGTCAAATTAGCATATCCTGTGGGGAAGCGCAAGACGAATTCGTCCGGGGGACTTGGAAGCCATGAAGAGGGGCGTGATGGACTGACGGTGACAACGTCGACAGGCACCCATCGAGCTCGCCCGCGCGCCACCATGCGGGAGGTCGCCGCCCTGGCCGGCGTCAGCCTCAAAACCGTCTCCCGGGTGATCAACGCCGAACCGGGCGTGTCCGCCGAGCTGGCCACGCGGGTGGGCGCCGCCATCGAGCGGCTCGATTACCGCCACAACCTGCAGGCGAGCAGCCTGCGCCGGGTCGATGGCAAGAGCGCCACCATCGGCGTGATCCTCGAGGACATCGCCAACCCCTTCTCCTCGACGCTGCATCGAGCCATCGAGAACGTGGCGGTGAAACGTGGCGTGCTGGTACTCGCCGGCAGCTTGGAGGAAGACGCGGCACGCGAGCGCGAGTTGGTCTCCGCGTTCGCCTCGCGCCGGGTGGACGGTCTCGTCGTCATGCCCGCGAGTCACGACCACAGTTACCTCCTCAACGAGCGCAAAGCCGGCACCGCGCTCGTCTTTGTCGACCGCCCCCCGTCCTTCCTCGATGCGGACACGGTTCTCACCGACAACGTCGGCGGCGCGCGACGGGGCATCCAGCATCTCGTGGCCCACGGTCATCGACGGATCGCCTACGTGGGCGACCTTCAAAGCATCGTGACGGCCGCGCTGCGTTACCAGGGCTACCGGGAGGAGCTCGACGCCCATCGTCTCCCACTCGATCCCGACCTGGTCCGGCTCGATCTCCGTGGTACCGAACCGGCGGAGGCAGAGACCACCAAGCTGCTCGCGCTGCGCCCCGCGCCAACGGCGATTTTCGCTGCCCAGAACTTGCTGACCATCGGCGTCTTCCGAGCACTTCGCCGGTTGGGACTGCACCATAAGGTCGCCCTGGTCGGCTTCGACGATTTCCTACTCGCCGACCTGCTCGATCCTGGGATCACGGTGATCGCTCAGGACCCGGCGGCGATGGGAACGGCCGCGGCCGAGCTGCTCTTCAACCGCCTCGACGGCGACCGGTCGCCCACCGTGCACCGAATCATCCCAACCCGTCTGATCGCTCGAGGCTCTGGCGAGATCGGGCCTTGATTGTCGTCTGCGGCGAAGCGCTGATCGACCTCTCCACCTCGGACGGTCATATGCGCGAGACGCCGGGGGGCGGGCCGTTCAACACGGCCCGAGCGCTGGCTCGTCTGGGGACCCCAACCCAATTTCTCGGGCGCCTGTCCACAGATGCCTTCGGCCAAAAGATGCGCGACCTGCTGACCGCTGACGGCGTCGACATCGCGCTCACGGTCTCCGGTCCCGAGCCAACGACGCAGGGCATTGCTGACGTCAGCGCTGACGGCCATGCCCAGTATCGCTTCGTCGTCGATGGGACGTCGGCCCCCGACCTGACCCCGGAGATGCTTCCGGCCTCATTGGACCCAGGCGTTAAGGCACTCCACGTCGGCACCCTCGGCCTCGCGCTCCAACCGATCGCGACTACGATCGCCGCCCTTGTCGACCACGAGCACACCAAGCGGTTGGTCATGGTTGACCCCAACATCCGTCCGACGGTGGTCACTGGCACGACCGACTACAGATCACGGTTGGATCGGATCATTGCGCAGAGCACCATCCTCAAAGCCAGCGATGCCGACGTCGCATGGTTGTTTCCGGATCTCGAACGCCTGGCGGCGGCCCGTGCCTTGATGGCTCGCGGGCCCAAGCTGGTGGTCGTGACCCTGGGAGCCGAAGGCGCCGTCGGCGTGTATGCGGACTTCGAGGTCACAGTTCCGGCTCCGGTCGTCCAGGTCGTCGATACCATCGGGGCCGGCGATGCCTTTGGGGCGGCGCTCCTGGCATGGCTGGACGACCATGGCCGCCTGACCCGGGATTTGCGCCTCGAGCGCGACGAGCTCCGCGCAGCACTGGAATTTGCCTGCCTGGTTGCATCCATCACCTGCACCCGGGCGGGCGCCGACCCGCCATGGCGCGCCGAGGTCGGGGCCCGGGCATAGGCCTTACCCGCTGTCCTTCACCGCATCCTGGCACCAGGCGTACAGGGCGTCGTACATCGGTGTCTCGAGTCGAATTTTCTCGTGGTCGTTCTCCCCGAGGGCGAGGGCGAAGCCGTGAGCAATGGCCTGCAGCCCGGCCGACTCCGGCACGATGTTGATATCGGCCGAAACGTCCGCGCCATGAACAATCGTGGCGAGCCGCTGGAGTGCTGGGTTGGCCAGGTGGTACTTGACGATGATCGATTCGAAACTGCAGCGGCCATCCACATGCCCGAGCTCGGCGCCTTTCACGTCGTAGGGAATTGCCTTTTCTCGCTGCACCACCGCCGCAACCTCCTCAGCTGAGACGAAAAGGAACTCCGCGTCATGATCGATAAAGCGCTTGATGAGCCAGGGGCATGCAATCCGGTCGACGTTGGCATTTTTCCGGGTGACCCACTTCATCGTTGAACCTCCTCTCTCGTCCCGCCACACAACACGTAGAGCTCCTCGCAGACCAGATAGCCACGACGGAGACGCTCGTCGTCGGCGATCTCAGCATCTCGTAGCTCGTTGAAGGCGGCCGTAAACGCCGCCACCTCCTCCGCCGCGTCTGAATCGAAGGGCATATCGATCGCGTGGATGATTCCTCCTAACCGGCGCAGGGCCGGGTCGCGCAGTTCGTAGCTATCGAGTAGAACCTCGAACGTACAGCGACCTGCATGGTGGCTCAACTCCGCCCCGCGCATGTCGAAGGGAATAGCGTCGAGGCGGCTCACATCGGCGTTCCGATCGACGAACGCAAAGGTTGCGCCTGAATCGACGAACCGCTTGATCGCCCATGCTGTCGCGATCCGGTCGACATGGACTTTGGAGCGCGTGACAAAAAGCACCGGCTCAGCTCCCCCCGCGCGCAAGCGAGGCGCGCGCCGGCCCACGCGCGCCCGATGGGGCGTGCTTTTTGACGGACGCGCGCCGCCGAATCCGAAGCTCGTCCGTCTTTGGGAGATCGCCAACGGGCAGCACCCACGCGTCTCCGCCCCAATCGGCGATGTCCTGCGCGATCCAGTCCATCTGCTCGTGCAGCTCCTCGGAGTAGGCGACGATTGCAGCGCCAGGGGTGAGCGGCACGGCGCCGATCCGTCGCAGCCGCCGCCAGGCCGTCACCCGGGGGGTGCTGACGCCGGTCGGCAGGCGCCAGATCAGAACCAGCCATCGATACGTGGGCACCGTGATATTGTAACCTAGGTTGCGCATGCAACGTAAGTTACACCTTCGGCCGCGGCCGTCGCGCGTAACCCGGCTGCTGGTGACCCCGGGTCTCCCAAAACAGGCATGGATTCTGCAGGCGGGCGTCGCCCTCAACTTTTTCGGCAACGGCCTGGTCGCGCCCTACCTGATCATTTATCTTCACGATCAGCGCGGCATCCCGCTGGTGCTGGCTGCGCTCGCGGTCGGCTCGGGCGGCATCGTCGCGACCGTCTCCGGCCTGGTCGTCGGGGCTCTCGTGGACCGCTTTGGCCCCCGGACCTGCC
>Ga0070697_100003107_pt1 | contig 12754 bp, 12 predicted proteins | sample KBSK1501metaG_FD_65475 | JGI IMG/M metagenome (GOLD analysis project Ga0070697, IMG submission 65475) | Corn, switchgrass and miscanthus rhizosphere microbial communities from Kellogg Biological Station, Michigan, USA - KBS K1-50-1 metaG | ecosystem: Host-associated > Plants > Roots >... | reverse complement strand
AGATCGGCGGTATAGCTGATAATCCTTTGTAGCTCTACCGGCGCTGTCAGGACATCAAAGAAGTGGGCGAGCAGGTCTGGTAGGGATAATCCGTGGAGGCCTATGGGCGACGAATTATTATTCCTTAGTCGCTGATTAATCGCTTCCTGTATCTCTTCGAGAGGGACGTGAGCTGCTCGATCTTGTCGACCGCGCCACATTGCCAAACCACCAAGACGCTTCCCTTTCACTGTCCATAGATCAAACTTGGTTGAGTGTGTGAGAAGGTAAATGATTTGGTCTTCAAGCCGAGCCCTAAGCTGTTGGTGCTTTTTTAAGACTTTATACCGATAGTTCAGGATTAATCGGCGTAAATAAGCCTGGAGGTTGGAAATCAAAAGCGTCTTGATGTCTGACGAACTAACCCCGTCAGACATCCGCTTACTCTTCAAGTGGTTGAGATGCTTAATAATCAGCTGCAGGACATCGTGCTCAATGTCTCGTTTATCAATCTTCGCTTTACCGGTTTGAAATGCCCTCAGATCAAAGCTACTAAGGATTTCTCTCACGGCCGGTAAGAAAACTTGCACGATCAAATCATCATAAAAGGAGTTCAGTTCCTCCTCATCCTGCGCATCGAGAAAAGATCGCAGTAGCGAGGTGTACGATTCCTTTAAGAGAGGACGATCCATGAGTAGATCGAAAGAATTTATCCTGTTTGAAAGGAGTTTGCCCTGCTGCTCGGCAAGCGAGAATACCGTTCACTTGTAATGAGTACTAAAAGTGCAAAAATCTTACCGGCCAAAAGAATATTTTTGCGGTAAGAAAACAGCTGTTTTCCTACTCAGTATGTGAGAAGACCAACAGAACGAATCAAGCCTATTTCCGGTCACCTTACCATAATGTCCAATCGAGGAACGATTAATTCCTCTGAAGTTAAAATGAGATGAAGGTACCGCCATCCGCACTCGCCAGAAAATCAAAAAATAGCGTTGTCCGGCCTTTGCTAAACGAAAGGGAAGCCCGACCGGGAGTTTTGAAATTTCGCAGTCCGCCAAAAGAGTCGCAAGGGCCCCGTGATCGGACTAACGAGATCTTTGGTGATCAAACAAGCACACAGGCGCAACTGATGCGCGCTGAAATCGAGCGCGTAGCGCGGCGACCCTATAACATCCTGATCACCGGTGAGACAGGAACTGGCAAGACTCTCGCGGCGCGGGAGATACATCGAAGATCAGCACGAGTCAATAAGCCGTTCATGGAGCTTAACTGCGCGAATTTGCCGGAGCAGCTTGTCGAAGCTGAGCTATTTGGCTATCGGAAGGGCGCATTCACCGGAGCGGATCGCGATCATATGGGTCTCTTTGAAGAAGCTAATGGAGGGATTCTGTTTCTCGACGAAATCGGGGACATTCCAATGACGGTGCAGACTCGACTACTGAAAGCAATCGAGGAAAAACAGATCAAGCGCCTCGGCACTAATCATTACACATTCTGTGACGTCCAGATCATCGCCGCCACATCACGGAATCTCCCAACCATGATTCACAACGGCGCATTTCGAGAAGACCTATACTGTCGATTGGCTGTGCTCACTATGGAGACTGCTCCGCTCAGAGCTCGCCGCCAGGACATTCCTCCGATGGTCGCTCTCTTTCTTCGTGAGGCAGAGGAAATAGTAGATCAGTCAAACACGAAACCTGAGATGTATAGCATTGAGGAAGACGCTTTGCTATTACTCTGTGAGGTTGAATATCCTGGAAACATCCGTGCATTGCGGAATCTGATCTTTGAGCTTACCAGCTACGTCAACGAAAACAACCCAATCTCGATTGAGCTTGTTCAGTTTGTTCTTGCCAAGCTGTGCTCTAAGGGAGGCACTTACTTCTCCGACGTTTCAGTCCGACAACTTCCCTTCTCCGATCAGCGCAATTCCGTTTCTCCCCGAGCCGACTCCGAGAATTTTGATCAAATCGCCCTTCGGTCCTTCCTTAGATCCATTGTGAGAGACGGGGACATTATCCTGCCCTTAGAACTCTGTGTGCTGCGCCGCGAAGAAACTTTCAAGCAATGGACCGCTCGGGCAAAGCGTTGCAGCATAGAGGCTGCCCGCCAAGCGACAGGCGGAAGCATGCGAAGCGTTGCAGATCGACTAGGCCTTACGCGCAGCAGCTTGCTGGGCCATCTTCATCGCGCGAAGCGAACTCAAAGTGAAAGTCTCTTTGATTGGAAACACGAGTCTGATTGCTAGCAGGGCTGAAAAATGAAACGCCAGCGAACCCTAAGACTTGTCCCTACCGAAAAATATCACCCGCGCTTTAATTACCTGTACTTACAGCTTCTAGAATTAACCGGCAAGTTGAATGGTGCCTGGCACAGATTAGGGCCGAGGATCAAAGTCGAACCCTACCCCGAAGGATATATGATGTTTGCCCTCAATCCCAAAAGCGTCTTATGGGGCAATTGTGCGAGACTTTTTTCGAGTCAGGTAAGAGGATCCTTGTTCCGTTCCCACTGAAATTCACGAGCGGAGTTGACCACTGGTCTGTGCTAAGCTATTGATAACAATAGGGATGTGGTAGGCGGGGCGGATTCGAACCTGTACCGTGTCAAGGGAGCACTCTACACAATTAAGTCCTGTGCGTGCGACGTTGCAAAATTGCTCAATAAAATTCACCGGGCATCTACTGCACGCCCTGCTTCTACTGCCCGTCCGGCACATTTTGTGCGCCAAACTGTGTGCCAAAATGCAAGCGTTTGTTATGCATGTTTCACGATTCGAAGAGTTTGTTCTTCAATTCCTCCCAGGCGGGACTACGTAAGGAAACTTCGCAAGATGCAGTCCTGGGAAGAGATGACACGATTGATTTAAAAATGAAGTAGTGCCACCGCCGCTTTGAATGAGTTTCCTCCATAAGAGCATCCCGAACATCCGTGGAAACCAGGTAGGTCCAAGGGCTGGCCTTCGGTTTTCTCAAGAGGATGTCAACAAGGGTTAATCGACAAAACGGAAACGACATAAGTAATCCTCTCGGTACTCTTGCGCATAGCTCAGTAGTAAACTGAAATCTGCAGGAACCCGTCCGGTAACAGTAGGAGAAGCTATTATATGGCTCAGCGAATAGCACGCCTTGAACACCCGACCGTGCCATCGGTTTGCGAGTAATTCCAAAACCGATGAAACTCTTCTTCCCAACATACCGCTCTCCAACTATCGGTATTTGACAGATGAATTACCTACAGCGATCTGCTTTGCCTCAATCGTCTTTTAGTGTTCTACAAGAGATGGTCGGCACCGATATTTCGGGATCTTTCATTGACTGTCGCTTTACTAGTTTGTTCATTCATGGCCATCTGGATCACCTCTGCTAGGTGAAGCGGATGCCGATCAGTCTCCTGCCTTATCTGTTCGCTGCAACTGAACCCGTTAGCGATAATAATGGTATCTGGAGCCGCATTCCTGACACTAGGCAGCAACACTCGCTCGCCTATCTTAAGCGACACTTCATAATGGTCCTTTTCGAAGCCGAAAGCTCCAGCCATGCCGCAGCAACCCGAATCGAGGACCTCGAACTTAACGCCAAGCATTGATAAGATTGCTTTCTCTTCGGTCATTCCCATGAGCGCATTTTGATGACAATGTCCATGCACCAACGCTTTACGATTAAGCTTTGGGAATTGATAGTCGCCTATTCTGTTCCTTAGAAATTCGCTCAATAGGAATGTCTGCTGGCTCAGCCGCTTTGCATCTTCATCGTTAGGAAAGAGATTTATCAACTCGTCACGGAAGACTGCCACACAACTCGGCTCCAAGCCCACCACAGGTGTGCCGTAAGCAATATGTGCCTTAAGTGTCTTCAGAATCTGTCGCAGAAAGCGTTTAGCAAGCGCGACCATGCCCCAGTCATAGAGTGGCCGGCCGCAGCACAATACACGATCCGGCACATCGATCTGATAGCCCACTGCCTCCAAAGCTTCCACAGCAGCCCAAGCGACTTTCGGTTGGAAGTAGTTGTTGAAGGTGTCGGGCCACAAGATTACTTTGGGCTTCCCATCGTTCCGTGGGCCGCGGAGCCTGAACTGCTCTCTAAACGTCTGATGAGCGAAAACCGGAATTCGGCGCTCCGGAGCGATTCCTGTCAGAATCTTTGCGGCCTCTCTCAAAATCGGCGTTTGTGTCATGAAATTGACTATAGTTGGAGCATGCGCCGACAGACGAGACCAACACGGGATGAGCCCCATTGTGTAAGCGGTGATTGGTCTTAATCTGCCCTTATAATAATGGGAAAGAAACTCGGCCTTGTAGGTTGCCATGTCAACCTTTACTGGGCAATCACTCTTACAACCTTTGCAGGCGAGACAGAGATCCAGCGCCTGTTTTACCTGCTCGTCGCGCCAACCGCCCCTGATTACCTCTCCTTGAAACATCTCGAAGAGCATACGAGCGCGCCCGCGCGTTGAGTGTTTTTCATCACGAGTGACCATGTAGCTCGGACACATGGTTCCTTTCCCTTCCGTACGACATGCTCCAACGCCGACACAACGTAGAGTCGCGTTGGCAAAGCTTCCTTGGTCATCGGGAAACTTGAAATGAGTTTTGGGCTTCCAGGGGTTATAAGTTGCACCGAGCCGCAAGTTTTCATCCACCGGATACGGGTCTACAACTTTGCCCGGGTTCATCCGCCCACCAGGATCCCAGATCGCTTTGAACTCACGAAATGCCTCGACCAACTCCTCGCCGAACATCTTCGGAAGCAGGGAGGCGCGCGCTTGGCCGTCACCGTGCTCCCCCGAGAGCGAGCCGCCATAGCGGACCACTAAGTTTGCTCCGTCATTAATAAATGAACGAAACGTGTTAAGACCGCTCGCGGTTTTGAAGTCAAAATCTAGGCGATTGTGAACGCAACCCTGACCAAAATGACCGTAAAGAGCGCAAGTGTATCCGTACTTTGCCACCAGTTTGAGAAAATCTCGCAGGTAGTTGCCAAGCTTTTCGGGGTGTACCGCGGAATCCTCCCACCCCTCCCAATTGTCCTTCTGACCCGGTACCCGCATTTGGGCCCCCAGCGCCGATTCCCGTACTCTCCAGATCATTTCCGCCTCTCTAGGATCATCAAAAAGTCTCATGGTCGGCGGATTTCTTTTGCTCGCTATTTCCACCATCAATTGAAACGCGCGATCAACAGCCTCTTGCCTATCTGCACCGCCAAATTCGACAAGCAGCCAGCCGCCCCCTGAAGGCAGAAGCGCAATTTCATCAGAAAGCAGCCTTTTTTTCTTAATGTAGGATATTAGACGATCATCCATACCCTCTAATCCTACCGGCTGGTGGGCCAGTATCTCCATAACATTGTCAGCGGCCGCGCACACGTCGGGGTAACCGATTACCAGGAGTGAACGGGCCGGAGGGCTGTAAACGAGACGTGCGGTTGCTTCTAAAACGATCACGCAGGTACCTTCTGTTCCGACCAGCGCACGCGCAACATTGAATCCGTTCTCCGGCAGTAGTTGGTCGAGATTGTAGCCCGAGACACGACGGGGGATATTCGGGAAACGTTCACGAATAAGATCCGCATATTTTTCACGCAGCGATTTAAGCTTCCTGTAGAGTTCACCGCGCCGGCCCCCTTCACATACGAAAGCCTCCAATTCCTCATCACTTGTCTTGCCCACCCGCAAGCGCAAACCGTCGTAGGTTAAGATGTCTAACTCCTCGATGTTGTCGACCGTGTTACCGGCCATCAGTGAATGCACACCGCAGGAGTTGTTGCCAATCATGCCGCCGAGCGTGCACCAGTTGTGGGTTGAAGGGTCGGGGCCAAAAGTCAGGTGATGTGCTTCTGCGGCATAACGTAGCGTGTCGAGAATCACACCTGGCTCAACCGATGCAAGGTTTTTAACTGGATCAATGTCAATGACCCTGTTCAGGTGCTTCGACATATCTATTACCACAGCTACATTACAACACTGTCCGGCAAGGCTGGTGCCTCCCCCGCGAGCAAGGACCGGCACTTCTTGTCGACGGCATACTGCAAGAGTCTGTAAAACATCCTCTACATCTTTGGGTATGACAACGCCAATCGGTATCTGCCGATAATTCGAGGCATCCGTCGCGTATAATGCTCGGCTCCCTGTATCGAAACGCACCTCGCCGCAGATCTTGGCGCGCAGCTCAGCTACCAACAAATCGCTAATCGCTGAAGACATGAATCAATAAATCTCCTGCAAGAATTGAGAGCCTAGGCCATATCCTAAAGCTGGGATATTGAAAATGAAGGGGTAACGGCACTTGCTCACTAGAGAGGACATCGATAGTTCAAGAGCAATCGTGTCCGTTTTCAGGCCTGAAAGTTACCGGCAAATCCGACTCGGCCTCAGCGATTACGTACGTGGTTTGAATCACAGTGTCCGGATTAAGAGAAATCGACGTGATGCCGCATTTTACGAGAAATCGTGCAAATTCCGGGTAATCTGAAGGTGCCTGCCCGCAAATCCCAATCTTCTTACCGGCTCTATGAGCAGCTTCGATAGCCAATGTAACCATTCGTTCAACTGCCCCGTCGCGCTCGTCAAACAGATGCGCCACCATTTCCGAATCGCGATCAAGACCGAGCGTTAACTGCGTCAGATCATTTGATCCAATGGAATAGCCGTCGAAGACGCGCAGGAACTCTTCAGCGTAGATCACATTGGCTGGCAATTCGCACATCGCGTAGATTTCGAGTTCGTGCTTGCCCTGTTTCAGTCCAAACTCCGACATCAAGGCGACCACCCGTTCCGCTTCCGCCACCGTCCGGCAAAAGGGAATCATGGCCTTCACGTTAACAAGGCCCATGTCGTCGCGCACGCGTTCGAGTGCCAGACATTCCAGCTTGAAGCCCTCCCGGTAACGATCGTCGTAGTATCTCGACGCCCCGCGGAAGCCGAGCATTGGGTTCTCTTCGGTTGGTTCAAACTCCTGACCACCAATCAACATCGCGTATTCGTTTGATTTGAAATCCGACATGCGCACTATCACCGGCTTTGGATAAAACGCCGCAGCAATGCGAGCAATACCTTCGGCCAAGCGGCGCACAAAGAAGTCGCGAGGATCTTCTTCTCCGATGCGACGCTCAATCTCGCGGACCACTTCAGCGCTTTGCAGATGCGGGTAGTGCACCAGGGCCATTGGATGAATGCCGATGTGATTGTTGATGATGAACTCCAGACGTGCGAGTCCGACTCCGTCATTCGGGAGCGAAGCCACCGCAAAGGCATGATCCGGATCCCCGACGTTCATCATTACCTGTGTGCGCGGCCTCTGTTCGTCGCCCACGACACGCCGATCAACGGCGAATTCAATTCGACCTTCATAAATATTTCCGTGCGCGCCTTCGGAACACGAAACCGTCACGTCGGCGGCGTTCTGCAAAACTAGAGTAGCGTTCCCGGTGCCCACAATGCAGGGAAGCCCCAACTCCCGGCTAATAATGGCGCTGTGACATGTCCTACCGCCGCGGTCCGTAACAATGGCAGCAGCTCGTTTCATGATGGGTTCCCAAGCTGGGTCGGTCATCGAAGTTACCAGCACGTCCCCTGCTTTGAACTCCCTGAGGTGATCGGGGTCGGCCAACACATGAACGCGACCGTGACCGATCTTTTCACCTACCGCTATTCCGGAAACGAGTGCTGCATCGTGGTCCCCGGTAAGTCGGTATGTTTCAATGTAATTTTCGCGGTTGCTTGCGTGGACCGTTTCGGGCCGGGCCTGAAGAATAAAAAGCTCCCCAGTATATCCGTCTTTGGCCCATTCGATGTCCATGGGAGTAGAACGGCCGGCGAGTGTCGAATAATGTTCCTCGATCAAGCAGCCCCATCGGGCCAGTTCCAAAACCTCATAATCGCCCAGCACGAATCGGCACCGTTGGGCCTCGACCACTTCGCGCGTCCGCGTTCCGCGTCCGTCGAGTCCGTAAACCATCTTCACTTCTTTGCCGCCAAGACGACGACTGACGATCGGACGAGCGCCGGTTTGCAGGGTTGGTTTGAAGACAACCCACTCATCAGGTGTGGCCATGCCCTGAACAATGGCTTCGCCCAGCCCCCATGATCCGTTGATCACCACGACATCACGAAAACCTGATTCTGTATCTAGGGTGAACATCACACCTGAGCAAGCCTGGTCAGAGCGCACCATCGGCTGAACACCGATCGATAGTGCTACTTCGAAATGGTCAAAGCCGCGAGCCGCGCGATACGAAATCGCCCGATCGGTCCAAAGCGATGCGAAACAGCGGTGGCAGGCCTCGACCAGTCGATCTTGGCCGCGTACATTCAGGAGGGTATCTTGTTGTCCGGCGAACGAGGCTCCTGGTAAGTCCTCGGCGGTGGCCGAAGAGCGCACTGCTACTTCCGGTGTGCGGCCGAGGCGTTGGCATAGTCTTCGGTAGGCGCCAAGGATCGCCTGATCCACCTCTGCGGGTAAGGGGGTGTCGAGCATCAATGCACGGGCTTCGCGACCGGCCTCGTTGAGCGCCCGGATATCGTTGTGATCTAGCCCCTTCATCAATTCGCGCAACCGTTCACCGAGTCCAGCCGTTCTGAGAAGCAACCGGTAAGCTTCGGTCGTGGTGGCAAAACCATCGACAGCGCGGACGCCTCGCGGGACAAGAGCACGAAACAGTTCGCCCAAGCTGGCGCATTTGCCGCCGACGAGTCCCACATCGCCCACACCAACGCTACTCAAATCAAGCACGAGAGGGCCATATACTCTTGTCATCTATCTCTCCAGCGCTTACTGCTTCGCGACGCAAATGATTTCTTTCAGAGGACTCCACTGTATTATTAAGTATGCCCAGCCCTTCAATCTCGACCTCCATCACATCGCCGTGCCTGAGGAACACTGGCGGATTTCGGGCAAACCCAACGCCGGGTGGCGTTCCTGTGGCGATCACATCCCCAGGTTCAAGCGTGGCACAGATCGTCGAGCGCGAAATTTCCGCCGCAGAGAATCAGCACCACATGGCTCTCCTTGGAGAAGTGCGCGCGCAGTCTCTCGACCGCGGCGAAGGTGCATGAAGCGGCAGGCTCGGTGAGCACTTTCGCCTGCTCCAATAGAACGAAGAGCGCATCGATCGCCTCAGCGTCAGTGACTACCGTAACGCTCTCAAGATACTCATTCGCCAGTGCCAACGTTACTTCACTTACTGCCGGCGCACCCAGAGTGCGAGCAATGGAAGTCACCGCAGGCAGCTCGACGACACAGCCCGCAGCAAGAGCACTGGCCATGGATTCAGCTCCTTCGGTTTCAACTCCCCAGATACGGACCTCCGGTTTGAGCGCTTTAACGGCCGTAGCAATTCCACCCGCCAAGCCGCCACCACCAATGCTGACGACTACATCCGTCACTTCCGGCACGTCGTCAAGTATCTCCAGCCCGATCGTACCTTGACCCGAGATCACTAACGGATCGTCAAAGGGATGGACATACGTCCAGCCTTCGGATTCGTAAGCGCGTACTTCGCGGAACGCTTCTGCCAGGGTGCGGGTGAGTCTGACTTCCGCACCATAGCCACGAGTGGCTTCGAGATAATTGCCGGGCGTGAATTCAGGCATCAGTATCAGCGAACGAAGATTCAATTCCCGCGCAGCGTACGCCACTGCCTGAGCGTGGTTGCCGCCACTAACTGCGACTACGCCGCGGTCGCGCTCACACTCGCTGAGAGCGAGCATCTTGTTAAATGCGCCGCGAACTTTAAATGCTCCAGTACGCTGAAGCATCTCCAGCTTCAAATAGAGATTCGTTCCAAATTGCTCGCTTAGGTTCTGGCTACGGATGAGCGGCGTGCGCCAAACGAAGGGCGCGATTCTTTGTCGCGCCGATTGAATATCTGCCAGGGTAATTAATTGGTTGAAATTCCCAAAGTGAAATGCCCTCCTTTATCACTACTCGTTTCCAAACAATCCATTGTTTTCTCGCATGCCCATTTCGCCCATAGCATCCCGAGCGGTTGGCCCTTCGGCATCCTTTGCCGAGGGTTGCTCGAAACGGTACTTTTCTGTTTCCAGTTTGACAACCTGCATGAATCCTTCAGCAGCATGCGAATGCGGACCTTCACGACGACGCACCGCCCAGAGCGTCCGTTTCTGTTGAAAACCTTCAACCGGCATGATCACTAACTCTCCGTGGGCAACTTCCTCGCGCACGCACATCAGTGGCACAAAGCCCACACCAACATTCTTAGCCACCATCTTCTTAATGGTATCGATGGTGGCGCTTTCGACGCGGATGTTCAGCGGCGTGTCAGTGCGCTCAAACACTTCAACCACTCGCTGCCGCAGTGACGAATGATGGCTCTCAACGATCACGGATTCTTTTTCGAGTTCTTTAACACTGACAGTATCTCTCCCTGCCAGTTGGTGATGAGGGCTCATGATCAGGACGACTTCATCACGCACCAAAGGCTGAGCTTCCAGTCCATGGTCCGCGGGCAAGTACGCGAGCAGAGCCAGATCCAAGCGCCGCTCCTTGAGTTGACGAAGTAAGCCATCGGTGTGGTCGCACACAACTTCGATTTTGATATTGGGGTACCGTTCGTGGAAGACCTGGGTGAGCTGCGGCAGTAGGTATGAATTTGTACTTTCGTTGGCGCCGATGCGTAGATGACCTTGCTTGAGCTTTTTTAGGGCCTCCAGCGAAGCAACGGTTTCATTACGCAGGTTGAGCAATCTGGTGGCGTAGGAATAGAACATTTCACCCGCGGGCGTGAGCAAAAAGTCATGACGTTGCGAACGGTCAAACAGTGGCGAGCCGATTTCCTCCTCCAGCTTCTTCAGCCCTATGCTAACTGCGGGCTGAGTGCGATACACGCGTTCGGCGCCGCCTTGCACACTTCCTTCCTCAACCACCGCTACGAACATTTCGAGTTGCATGAATTCCATAACACTAGCTCCCGGCGATTACAGGCTCTCTTACTAAGTGAAGCCAGTGTCGGTATCGCCCTTCTCGACCCTGCGTAGCCCCAAAGAATGTTTGCTGAATGCTCTCGGTTACAGGACCACGTACACCATTGCCGATCATTGTTTTATCAACCTCTCGAATCGGTGTCACCTCTGCTGCTGTTCCAGTAAAGAACGCTTCGTCCGCCGTCAACACTTCGTCTAGTTGAAGCGCTCGAGTCTCTACCGCGTAACCCAAGTCACGAGCGATCTCGATCACCGCGGCGCGCGTTACTCCCATCAGGATGGAATGTTGTTCGTCATTAGTGAGAAGCTTGTTCTCGTGCACTATGAAAAGGTTCTCGCCCGAACCTTCGGCAACGCACCCATCCGCATCAAGCAATAGGGCTTCGTCAAAGCCTCGCGCCACCGCATCTCGTACCGCCAGGATTGAATTGAGGTATTGACCGCAGGCTTTGGCTATCGTGGGCATCATCTGGGAATGAAATTTCCGCCAGGGTGAAACTGTCACTCGGACACCGCTTCCCAATCCTTCGGCACCCAGGTAAGGTGCCCAGGGCCAAGCGAAGATAGCCACTTCAACTGGACAGTTGCGCGGGTGGAGGCCCAAGCTATCGCTGCCGTAAAAGCAGATCGGACGCACGTAGCAACTTGCGAAACCATTACTGCTGATCACATCGCAGGTCGCTTGCGCTAGTTCTTCGCGTGCGTACGGTATGTCGATTCCATATACCCCAGCCGAAGCGTAGAGACGTTCGAGATGGGCATCAAGGCGAAAGACTGCCGGACCGTTGAGGGTTTCATAGCAGCGTAAACCTTCAAAGACTCCGCTGCCATAGTGGAGCGCATGGGCCGACACGTGAACAGTGGCATCAGACCAGCGGACTAATTCGCCATTCTTCCAGACCCATTTTGACTGCTCAAATGACATTGACCTTCCTCAAATACATCGCCGAGCTCTCAGCCCGGCATCATGTTCTTCGCTTTCATCACTGCTGACCGATAACCTGCGAATCGCTAGCGTTCCTGCCCGAGCGATCTCTTGAATTCCGAACTGCCGCATCAAGCGAAGCAAGGCATCGATCCTGTGCCGTTCTCCCGTTGCCTCGACGGTTACGACGTTTTCAGAAACATCAATTACCCTTGCATCGAGGACATTCGCAAGCTTCATGACCTCCCGACGCACATCTTGGGCTTCGGCGTTGACGTGGACGACAACCATTTCGCGTTCGATGTGATCCACCATTGTCAGGTCAACAACCGATATCACTCTGGGCAGCTTATCGACTTGCTTGACAATCTTTTCGATCGTATCGTCGTCCCCGCTCGTCACCAGAGTAATTCGAGATACTTTCGGTTCAAGAGTTTCAGCCACCGTCAAGGCTTTCGATGTTGTAACCACGCGAACAAAAGAGGCCGACGATGCGGGCTAACTCGCCGCAACGATTCTCCAACAGAATTGCCAGCGTGTGCCTCATCGGAAGACCATCTCCTTCAGTCCCGCGCCAGGTGGAATCATCGGATAGACGTTTTCTTCGGCGGTTACGACGATATCCATCACGACCACACCAGTCATCGACAATCCGCGTTCAAGCACCGCGCTTAGTTCACTGGGCTTTGTGGCTCGCAGCCCTCGCGCCCCGTAAGCTTCGGCGAGTTTCACGAAATCTGGGGCTCCGTCCATTGCTACGGCGGAGTAGTTGCCCTCATAAAAGAGCTCCTGCCACTGGCGCACCATACCAAGATAGTTATTGTTCATCACGATGATTTTGGTATTGGTCTTATACTGCACCGCCGTCGACAACTCTTGCGCGGTCATCTGGAATCCGCCGTCTCC
>Ga0070697_100003106_pt1 | contig 12754 bp, 16 predicted proteins | sample KBSK1501metaG_FD_65475 | JGI IMG/M metagenome (GOLD analysis project Ga0070697, IMG submission 65475) | Corn, switchgrass and miscanthus rhizosphere microbial communities from Kellogg Biological Station, Michigan, USA - KBS K1-50-1 metaG | ecosystem: Host-associated > Plants > Roots >... | reverse complement strand
GGTCCCTCGATGCCGAGGGTCTTCTCGATCATGTCGGGGTCGTTGCCCGCGGCCGCCCGCTGCGGCCCTTCGGAGGACATCCAGGCGAACGGGTTGAACTCCTCCGGGGCGACGATGGAGCCGTGCGCGGTGGCGGCCGCGTGGCCGGCGTCCCAGAACAGCCGGGGCGGGTCGTCCGGGTAGTAGACCGCCACCGCCCAGCGCCTGATGTCGGAGTCGGTGATCGGGAACGAGACCGAGCGGCCCAGCTCGCCGCCTATCGCCTTGCGCATGTCATCGGAGATGACCGTCTTCGCCACTGCTCTACCCTCCTGAGGTCGCTGACTGGTCCCTGACTGACGTCCCTGACCGGTTAGACGCTGATGCCGACGAGCTTGGTTTCCAGGTACTCGACGATGCCCTCCTGGCCGCCCTCGCGGCCGAGCCCGCTTTCCTTCATGCCGCCGAACGGCGCGGCCGCGGAGGTCGGGTTGATGTCGTTGATCCCGACGATCGCGAACCTGAGCGCCTCGCTGACCCGGATGGCCCGGGACAGGTCCTTGGTGTACAGGTAGGCGGCCAGGCCGTAGTTGGTGTCGTTGGCCATCTGGATCACCTCGTCATCGTCGTCGAACACGATGACCGCGGCGATCGGGCCGAACGTCTCCTCCCGGTAGATGAGCATCTCGGGGGTGACGTCGGTCAGCACGGTCGGCGCGAAGAAGGTGCCCGCGTCGTACCTCTCCCCGGTCAGCCGCTCGCCGCCCAGCACCAGGCTGGCGCCCTTGCCCACCGCGTCGGACACGTGCCGGTCCATCTTCTCCATGGCGCCGTCGTCGATCAGCGGGCCGATCGTGATGCCGTCCTCCAGGCCGTTGCCTGGCCGCAGCCGGGAGACCCGGTCGCGGAGCACCTCGAGGAAGGGCCCGGCCAGGGAACGGTGCACGAAGATCCGGTTGGGGCAGATGCAGGCCTGGCCGGTGTTGAGGAACTTGACCAGCGCGGCGCCCCGGGCGGCGTGCGCCGGGTCGGCGTCGGGGAACACGATGAACGGGGCGTGGCCGCCGAGCTCGAGCGACACCCGCTTGATGTGCCCGGCCGCGCCCCCGGCGAGCTGCTTGCCAACCTCGGTCGAGCCGGTAAAAGTGAGCTTGCGCACGGCCGGGTTGGTCAGGAACTCATCCCCCACCAGAGCGGGACGGTCGGTCGTGATCAGGTTCACGACCCCGGCGGGGACCCCCACCTCGTGCAGGATCCGGAACATCTCCACCGCGCACAGCGGCGTCTGCTCGGCCGGCTTGAGCACCACCGTGCACCCGGCGGCGAGCGCGGGCCCGATCTTCCTGGTGAGCATCGAGATCGGGTAGTTCCACGGGGTGATCGCCCCGACCACGCCCACCGGCTGGCGCATCACCATGAACCGCTGACCGGCCCGGGACGAGGGGATCGTCTGCCCGTAGACCCGCTTGGCCTCCTCGGCGAACCAGATCAGGAAGTCGGCCGCGTACTGCACCTCGATCCGGGCCGTCCGCAGCGGCTTGCCCTGCTCCGTGGTCATCAGCCGGGCCAGGTCGTCGGCACGCTCGATCATCAGCCGGTGCGCGTCGTACAGGAACCCGGCCCGCTCGTACGCGGTCCGGCCCGCCCAGGCGGGGAACGCCGATTCGGCGGCGGTCACGGCGTCGCGGACATCCTGGGTCTCCGCCGCGCTGATCTGCGCGAGGACCTCGGAGGTAGCCGGATTGGTCACGGAGAACGTGAGCCCGGATGCCGCAGGCCGCCACTTACCGTCGATGTACAGCGTCCCCGAGCTGGTATCGGGCATTGCCATTCGGGCCTCCGCGCGGAGTTAATTATTTGGTAGTTGTCCAAGTATAGACTAAAGCCGATTCGATTGTTCTAGTCCCTCGCCATGATCAGCGTGCCGGCCTGGCCGTGCACCGCCATGCCCTGGGCCAGGCTGACGCCGATCCTGGCGTCCGGGACCTGGCGCTCGCCGCACTCGTCGCGCAGCTGCCGGACGACCTCGATGATGTGCATGCCGGACGGGTGGGTGCAGTGGCTGTTGGAGAGCAGACCGCCGTCGGTGTTACACGGCATCGAGCCGCCCAGCCTGGTGTGACCGTCGTTGAAGTAGTCCGCGCCCTCGCCCAGCCGTCCGTGCCATGAACCTGGCCTGCTTGGTGGTGTAGACGCCGACGATGGCCGCCCGCCGCCGCATGCTGAACATCCGTACCTCCAGGGTCCTGATCCGGCTATCTCATCGAAGAATATAGAAGTATTGTAATTTTGGGGAGGGGGGGAGAGTGAGAGGGCGGACGCGTGGGCTGTGAGTTCTGGATGTACTTGCCGCAGATGAGGATGTCGTTCCCGACGATCGTGGCGCGGGCGCGGGCGGCGGAGGCGGCGGGGTTTGACGGGGTGGCGCTGATGGATCATCTGGCGCCGCCCGGGCTGACGTCGGCGGACATGTACGACGCGATGACGACGGCGGCGGCCGTCGCGGCGGGGACGGAGCGGCTGAAGGTCGGGCACCTGGTGCTGTGCGGGTCTTTCCGGCACCCGTGCGTGCTGGCCAAGTAGGTGGTCAGCCTGGACCACCTGTCCGGCGGGCGGTTCGAGCTGGGGCTGGGGTGGGGTTCGGTACCGGGTGAGCTGGAGCGGTTCGGGCTGGCGCCGGAGGGGGCCAGCATGCGGGCGGCCCGGCTCGGGTGACCGAGGTGGCACGGCGGAGGTTCGGCAGCTGGGGCGGGCTGATCACCGGGACGGCCGAACGGGTGGCGCAGGAGCTCGCCGGACAGGCGGGGCGCGGGGTGGAACGGTTCTACCTCCAGTTCTCCGACTTCGCGGCGCCGGAGACGCTGGAGCGGTTCGGCGCCGAGGTCATCCCGGCAGTCACCGGGGCCGGGGCGAGATGACCCGGCCCGTTCGGGATCAATAAATCTCTGGCCGGCATGGGTACGGACGGCCGGCTTGATGTTATTGTTTCATTGTTCTATAGATCCCGAACTACAGGCGGGCGTCCATGCCTGAGCCCTACCCCATCCTGACTTCGCTGATGCTGGAGCAGACCGGCGAGAACCGGTTCCGCGGGCCGAGCGTTCCCTCGGACTTCCGGCCGGTCGTATTCGGCGGCCAGCTCATGGGCCAGATGGTCGTCGCGGCGGCGGCCACGCTGCCGGACAAGAACGTCAAGTCGCTGCACGCGATCTTCGCCCGGGCCGGGACCGTGAAGGAGCCCGTCGACCTGGACGTGGACGTCATGCACGCGGGACGCGCGCTGGCCAGCGTCACCGTCACCGCGCGGCAGGGCGACCGGCTGCTGAGCCGGGGGCTGCTCCTGCTGGACGCAGGCGAGCCCGACCTGATCCGGCACAGCCTGCCCATGCCGGAGGTGGCCGGGCCGGCCGAGGCCGAGGCCCGGGGGTGGCCCGACGGCGGGTCCGAGGTGCGGATCGTGGACGGGGTGGACCTGATGACCACCGAGGTCACCGGCGATCCCGAGCTGAACGTCTGGGTCAGGTTCAACCACGCCCCGGAGAGCCAGGCCGTGCACCAGGCGCTGCTGTCCTGGTACACCGACCCGTTCCTGATCGCGGCGTCGATGCGGCCGCACCCCGGCATCGGGCAGAGCATGTCGCACGAGGTCATCTCCACCGGCGTCATCACGCATACCTTGTCGTTCCACGAGCCGATCCGGGCCGACGGCTGGCTGCTGCTGGCCCAGCACAGCCTGGTCGCCGGGCACGGGCGGACCTACGGTAGCGGTCAGGTCTTCGACGAGCGGGGCACGCAGGTCGCCTCGTTCGTCCAGGAGAACCTGGTGCGCGCGTTCCGGAGCGAGCCCGGGGCGCGCGGCAAGGCGACCATGGCGATGTAGGAGGACGAGGCGATGGCGGACTACCGCTACATCAGGTACGAGACGCTGGACGACGGGGTTATCGCCAGGATCACCCTGGACCGGCCGCGGACGCGCAACGCCCAGAACCGGGGCCTGCTGGTCGAGCTGGGCGACGCGTTCCTGCGCGCGGAGGCCGACGACACCGTGCGGGTGGTCATCTTGTGCGGCGCGGGGCCGATGTTCTCCTCCGGGCACGACATGGGCTCGCGCGAGGCCGTCGCGGAGCGGCAGCCGGGCCCGGACCAGCACCCGTCGGTCACCGTCAACGGCGGTACCCGTGTCGGCGCCGAGGGCCGCATGCTGCAGGAATGGCACTACTTTTTCGAGAACACGCGGCGCTGGCGGAACCTGCGCAAGATCACCATCGCCTCGGTGCAGGGCGCGGTGTACGCGGCCGGGCTGATGCTGATGTGGGCCTGCGACCTGATCGTGGCGGCCGACGACGTCAGCTTCGCCGACGTGGTCGGCACCCGGCTGGGCATGTGCGGGGTGGAGTACTTCGCGCATCCGTGGGAGTTCGGCCCGCGCAAGGCCAAGGAACTCCTGCTCACCGGCGACTCCCTCGCCGTGGACGAGGCCTACCGGCTTGGCATGGTGAGCAAGGTGTTCCCGGTGGCTGACTTGGAGGACGAGACGCTGGCCTTCGCGCGGCGGATCGCGGCGACCAACACGATGGCGGCGCTACTGATCAAGGAATCGGTCAACCAGAGCGTCGACCACATGGGCTTCTACAACGCGCTCAACGCGTGCTTCACCATCCACCAGGTGAACCACGCACACTGGGCCGAGGTCAACGAGAACCACTATCCCGTCGGCACGCCGGAGTTCGGGGTGGTGCCGTGGAACCAGGCGCCGCCGATCAGGCCGGCCGTCAAGGATCATGCATGAATTGGAGGCGGCAGTGACCCAGGCACCGTTTAGCGAGCTGACCGTGGGGTCGGAGATCCCGGTATTGGAGCGCGCGACTGGCCTGCACAACTGGAACCGCTACGCGGCGGTCAACCACGAGTTCGTCGACATCCACATGGACGACGACGCGGGGAAGGCGGCGGGCTACCCGAGCGCGTTCGGCATGGGCAACCTGCAATGGTCGTACCTGCACACGCTGCTCCGGAACTGGATGGGCGACAACGGCCGGATCGTGCGGCTGGCCTGCCAGTTCCGTTCGGCCAACGTCAAGGGGCAGGTGGTAACGGCGCACGGCAAGATCACCAGCATCCTCCAGGACGGCGGCGAGACGCTGGTGGACCTGGAGATCTGGACGGACAACGACTCGGGGCAGGTCATGGCGCCGGGCACGGCCACTGTCGCGCTCGCGAAGGGAGCTTGAGTTCGATGGCGATTGGCAAGCTGTTCCACATCATCCACATGACCGGCGACCTGCCCTCGCTGGAGGCCTGGTACGACGACGTGTTCAGCGTGCGCCGCGGGTTCCTCGACCACCACTACATGGAGGGCGAGCAGCGGGACGCGTCCCTGGTCGTGCTGGGCGACTGCGTCATCGAGCCGCTGGCCCCGGCGTTCCGGGTGCAGGGCTGGGACGCGATGCCGCTGGGCCGGTTCTACAACCGGTTCGGCAACCACTGGCACTCCATCGCCTGGTACACCGACGACGCGGGCGAGATCTGGCAGCGGTGCACCGACAACGGGATCCGCGTGTTCGTGGAGGGCGGCGTGCGGACGACTTCACGGCCGTCGCCGACGGCGGCGATCATGACGCACCCCAAGGACACGATCGCGCAGCTGGAGTTCATGAACCCGCACGGGACGCTGATGGAGAGCATGGATCCGCGGCTCAAGCCGGACTGGGACGCCAGCTGGTGGGCGGACAACCACCCGCTCGGGCTGGTCGGCCTGGCCTACACGACCGTGCTGACCAGGGACCTGGACCGGGCTACCCGGGTGTACACCGACATCCTGGGCGGGACGCTGGTTCAGCAGGGTTCGTCTTCTCTGACGGGCACGCGTAGCTCGTACGTGCTGATGGGCGACACCGTGGTCGAGCTGGCCACGCCTACGCGGGAGGGCACGCTGGCGGCCGGGGACATGGCGGCCAACGGCGAGATCCACCATGCCGCGGCGTTCCGGGTGCGTGATCTGGATCAGGCCGAGAAGTACCTCGCGAGCAAGGGCATCGAGACGCTGGACCGGGACGAGACGACGCTGCTCACCCAGCCGTCGACCACGCACGGAGTGCCGTTCCGCTGGACGGTGGGTGACATCCCGGGCGCTTCGTGACCTCTGGAGTTCCTGGTTTGCCGGGCTCGGCGGGTTCACACGCTGCCCGCTGAGCCCGGCGCCAGGTTTGATCACGTCGCCATCGCGGGACGGCGGATCCGGGACATGCCGGGCCGGCCAGCCCGTGATCGGGGGCGCCGGTCAAGTAACCTCAGCCCCAGCAACCCCGAGAGTCAAGCGATCGGCAGGCCAGACCGGAACCCGCTGCGATTAGCGTGGTTGATTCGGGCTTCGCGGTCGATTTGGTGCACTATGATGCACCGGATTCACCGCAGAGCCCCGATCAACCACGTAAACCAGCGTACTAACCCGGCAAAAAGGATAAACAGTACACTCTGCTGCCGCTACGGGGCTAACTGCTACCCGATCGGCACTCAGGGCGCACGGTGGCAGGCTTCCTCCGGCGACGAGCGTTCCCTGTGGAACGCACGTGACGTCAGGGGCTGCGCTCCCGGCCGGACCGACCTAGCCGGGCAGGCCGAGGTACCACTGGAGATCCGGCGGATTGGCTTGCAGGTCCATGGCCGGCGTCATGTCCATGCGGCCCTCCGTGGCCGCGCCGCCGAGCGCAGCCGCGGCGCCCGCCACGTCGTCGGTGTCCAGCTCGTAGACGGCGAGGTACCGGCGGGCCCGCGGGGCACCGCCCGGTTCGGCCTGCAGGTCCGCGAGCCGGTACCGGTGCACGGCGGTGATGGCCGGGATGGCCGCGCGGACCTGCGGGATGTGCGTGCTCTCATACCACTGGTTGAACTCGGCCTCGCTCGCCTCGTCGACGGGACTCGCCCACGCCAGGAACATCGCCTTGGCCATCGGTTCTCCTCGGGGAAGGATCGGGAACATAGTTTGACTGATTGACAAATATCTACTTATAGGTCACGCTAACGCGTGGGACTGGCTAGGTCAACGGCGCTGCGCCGGTCCGGCGGGATGGGAGGATCGCAAGGCGGATCGCCGGGCTGAAGGCCGAGGCGGTGGCGGCCAGCAAGCGGCTGGTCAACGAGCAGTACGAGCGGGCCGGCTTCCTGGCAGACGCGGAGGGGTCCGGCGGGGGCTGGCGCTAGGTTGGGGCGTATGGGTGTGCTCTTGCTGGTGCGGCACGGTCAGGCGTCGCTCGGGACGGCGGACTATGACCGGCTCTCGGACGTCGGGCGGCGTCAGGCCCAGGTCACGGGGGCACGGCTGGCCCGGACGGACCTGGTCATCGACCGGGTGGTGTCCGGTGCCCTGACCCGGCAGCGGGACACCGCCGAGGCGGTGCTGGCCGCGCTCGGCCGGCCGGGGTCGCGGCTGCGGATCGACGAGCGGCTGGACGAGTACGATCACGTCGAGGTCATGGCCCGGCACACGACCGAGGTCACGTTCTCCACGGCGACCGCGGAGGGCGAGACCGGGCGGGCGCTGCAGTCGACGCTGGAAGAGGCGATCGGTCGCTGGATCTCCGGGGAGAACGGCTACAAGGAAAGCCACGCCGCGTTCATCGACCGCGTGCTGGCCGCGGTCGGACATCTGGTCGCCGAGCCGGGCGGGACCGTCGCGGTGACCTCCGGCGGGGTCATCGCCGCCTTCTGCGCCCAGGCGCTCGGGCTGCCCGGGGAGCGCTGGCCCAGCCTGGCCCGGCTGCTGGTCAACGCCAGCATCACCAAGGTCATCAGCGGGCACACGGGAACGAGCCTGGTCACGTTCAACGACCACGCCCACCTGGAGACCGACCGGGCCCTTATCACCTACAGGTAGATGGGCGGGTCGGGGGGAGGCGGGCTCAGGCCTGGATGGCGGCGCCGCAGGCGATGAGTTCGGCCGCGTCGGGCAGACCCCATTCGGTGAGTGCCTCGGTGGTGTGCTGGCCCGGCACGGGGGCCGGCCCGGACAGCCCGGCCGGCGTCCGGGAGAAGCGCGGCGCGGGCGCCGGCTGGACGACGCCGTCCCGGACGACGTAGGTCTGCCGCGCGGTCAGGTGCGGGTCCTCGGCCGCCTCGCGCAGCGACAGCACCGGCTCGACGCAGGCCTCGCTGCCGTCGAAGGCGGCCGCCCACTCGTCCCTGGTCCGCTCGGCGAACCGGGCCGTGAACAGCGCGCGCAGCTCCGGCCAGTTCCCCGGGTCGGCACGGTCCGGCGCCTCGGTCAGGCCGAGCCCGGCCAGCAGCGCGGCGTAGAACCGCGGCTCAAGCGCCCCCACCGCCATCCACTTCCCGTCCGCCGTCTCGTACACGTCGTACCAGGGCACTCCCCCATCGAGCAGGTTCACCCCGCGCTCGTCCCGCCACACCCCCTGGGCCATGAACATCAGCGGCATGGCCAGCAGCGACGCCACCCCGTCCACGATGGCCGCGTCCACCACCTGGCCCTGCCCGGAGGTGGCCCGCTCGACCAGAGCCGCGCAGATCCCGTAGGCCATCAGCATCCCGCCGCCGCCGAAGTCGCCGAGCAGGTTCGCCGGGAACTGCGGCGGGCCGCCCGCCCGGCCCAGCGCGTGCAGCGCGCCGGTGCGGGCGATGTAGCCGATGTCGTGGCCGACCGTCGGGGCCAGCGGGCCATCCTGGCCCCATCCCGTCATCCGGGCATAGACCAGCCGCGGGTTGCGGCGCAGGCAGACCTCGGGTCCTACCCCGAGGCGCTCGGTCACCCCCGGGCGGAGGCCCTCCAGCAGCACGTCCGCGGTGTCGGCCAGCCGGAGCAGCGCGTCCACCGCGCGCGGGTTCTTCAGGTCGAGCACGGCGGACCGGCGGCCGCGGTTCAGCAGCTCACGCTCGGGATGCGCGTGAAGGGGGATGGGGAGGTGGGTGGGGCCGGGCCGGTCGACGCGCAGCACGGTCGCGCCCTGGTCGGCGAGCAGCATGGCGCAGAACGGGCCGGGCCCGATGCCCGCCAGCTCGAGCACCCGCAGTCCGGCCAGCGGCCCGCGGTTGGTTGGTTGCGGCGCCATCGTCATACCTCCGCACTACGCGACCGCTGCGTTGTCATCTAACCCAGTACACTATTTGAAACATCCGCCGCCAGGAGGAACCGTGTCCAGTCTCGCCGGCCGGGACGCGGGCCTGGGCGCTCAGGGGTATGTCGGCCAGGTCGTCCGGGCGCCCAAGACCGCTGAGCTCATCGCGACCTTGTACCGGCGCCAGATCGTGCGCGGCGAGCTGCGCCCGGGTGACACGCTGCCGTCGGAGCAGCAGTTGATGGGACAGTTCGGGGTGTCCAGGCCGACGCTGCGCGAGGCGTTCCGCATCCTGGAGGCGGAGGACCTGATCAGCGTCAAGCGCGGCTCGCGCGGTGGCGCCCGGGTGACCCAACCCAGCCTCTCGGTGGCCGCCCGGTACGTGGGCCTGCTGCTACAGGTCCAGGGCACCACGATCGCCGACGTCTACGAGGCGCGGATGGTGCTCGAGCCGGCCTGCGCGAGGCTGCTGGCCAGGCGCCGGACCAAGCAGGACCTGGCCGACCTGACCGCGTGCATCGAGGAACTGCGCGGCGCCGTCGAGGAAGGCCAGCCCAAAGCGCCAGAACCCGCTCTGTGGTCTCGCCAGGCCGCCCGGTTCCACGAGCTGATCATGCAGCGCTCCGGCAGCAAGACGCTGGCCGTGCAGGGAGGCGTGCTACAGGACATCGTGGCCACCCACCTCGCCATGGCGCTCTCCCGCTATCGCGCCGGAGACGATGAGCTCGCCAACTTCCGCCGCAACGTGCGCAGCTACGAGAAGCTGGTCGCACTGGTCGAGAAGCGGGACGGGGCGGCCGCCGAACAGCACTGGCGCGCGCACATGGAGGCGGCCGGCCAGCGGCTGCTGCGCGAGGACCTGCAGAGCCGTTCGGTCGTCGACCTGTTCTCGTGACGGTCCGGCACGGCAATTACGACAGGAGGCTCGATGAGAATCGCGGGAAACGTCGCCCTGGTCACCGGCGGTGCGTCCGGACTCGGACTCGCCACCGTCTCCAGGCTGCACGATGCCGGCGCGTCGGTGGTCATCCTCGACCTGCCCAGCTCGAACGGCACGGCTATCGCGAAGGAGCTCGGCAGCCGGGCCGCGTTCGCGGCCGGCGACGTGACCAGCCCGGACGACGTGGAGGCGGCGCTCGACGCGACGGAGGCCCTAGCCGACGGGCCGCCCCGCATCCTGGTCAACTGCGCGGGCATCGGCAACGCCGCGCGGACCGCGGGCAAGGACGGGGCGTTCCCGCTGGACGCGTTCACCCGGGTGATCCAGGTCAACCTCATCGGGACGTTCAACGCGATCCGGCTGGCCGCGTTCCGGATGAGCCAGGCGGCCGAGGAAGACGGCGAGCGGGGCGTGATCGTGAACACCGCGTCGGTGGCGGCGTTCGACGGTCAGATCGGCCAGGCCGCCTACTCCGCGTCCAAGGGCGGCATCGTCGGCATGACGCTGCCGATCGCCCGCGACCTGGCCCGGCTGAAGATCCGGGTGATGACGATCGCGCCGGGCCTGTTCCAGACGCCGCTGCTCGGCGGCCTGTCCGAGGAGCAGATCAAGTCGCTGGGCACGCAGGTGCCGCATCCGGCGCGGCTGGGGCAGCCCGCCGAGTATGCCGCGCTGGCCGCGCACATCGTGGAGAACCCGATGCTCAACGGGGAGACGATCCGGCTGGACGGCGCGATCAGGATGGCGCCGCGCTGACGCGGGCGGTCGCGTAACCCGGTATCCGGGAAGAGGGCGATCGACGCGGTGAAGGTGTGCAGGAAGTTCTGCCCGCCCACCGGTCCGAGCTCCCCGTCGCAGAAGAACCCCGCCACCGGGATCCGGCCCAGCGCCTGCGCCAGGAGCCCGGTGTCGTGATCGGGTTCGGCGAACATGCGCGTGCCGCGGCCGGTGCAGGTGAACAGCAGCGCCCCGGCGACCGGGCGGCCGCCCAGGGCGGCGGTTTCCCGCACCAGCGTGCGCCGCAGGTCCTCGTCGGCCGAACGGGCGTCCCTGACGTGGAACTGGACGGTCTGGCCCACCTCGAGCTCGCCGCCGACCGCGATCGCCCCGGACTCGGGATCGGCGCCTGCGATGCCGCGGACCAGGAAGTCCCCCTGACCCGGTTCGGCCTGGTACTCGTCGATGACGATGCCCAGGTGCACGCCGCGGGCGAGTAGTTCCTGCTCCTGGACTGGCAGCGCCGCGGCCAGCTCCCGCAGCCGCGCCAGCGGCGGGCGCCCGCCGAGCTCGATGATCAGGTTGCCGTCGGCCTGGGTGACGGTGTACGGATCCCCGACCGGGCGGCATCCCTGCGCCACCAGCGGATGGATCCCGGCCCGCGGCAGGTGGGCGCCGACGGCGCCCCGGGTGACGACCCGGTCGTCCAGGAACAGCAGGCTCTGCCCGAACCGCAGCCCGCCGCTCGCCATCCCGCCCATCACCACCGTCCCTGGCACGTGCTGGTTCAGGTGGGCCAGCAGGTCACCGGCCGGGAACGTGAACGGGTCGCACATCATCAGGTGAACCCCGCGCGGCGCGAACCGGTAGCCGCCGAACGCGCCGCCGCTCGGTGTCCGGACGAACTCCATGGCGAACGTCTCGACCGGGCCGAGGTCCGCGGCGAGCCAGAGGGACACCGCGGGCTCGGACTCGACCTCGCGGGCGCCGCCCGCCACCGCCTGCGCCACGCATCCGATCAGCGGCACCCCGCCGGTCTCCTCGGCCACCGCCGCCACCAGGACCGGGGCCGAGCCGGAGAAATGCGCCGAGGCGAACAGCACGGCGAACGAAGGCGGCTGCGCCCCGAGCGATGCCCGGGCATCGGCCACGGCCTGGCGCGCCGCCGCACCGGCGTCCGCGGTCAGGACGAGGGATCCTCCCGCCTTCACGTAGCCAGGCTACCCGGGTGGCCCCCAGCCGGCCCGGGGAGCGGGAACGGCACCCGTTCGGGATGTATATCAGGCCTGGATGATGGAGGTGCCCTGCACCTTGATGCTGACCGGGGGCAGCGGGGACGCGGCCGGACCGTTGACGACCGCGCCGTTGGTGATGCTGAACCTGCTCCCGTGGCACGGACAGTTGATCGTGCCACCCGACACGCTGCCGACCGTGCACCCGGCATGGGTGCATACCGCGCTGAACGCGTGGAACGCGCCGGACTGCGGCTGGGTGATCACGATCTTCTTGTCGGCCAGGATCTTGCCGCTGCCGACGGGGACGTCGGAGGTGCTGGCCAGCGCGGCGGGCGCGGCCGCCGCGCCGGAACCCGAGCCGGCTTGAGAGGCCGGCGCGGCCGCCGAGGAGCTAGCCGGCGCAGGCTGGCTGCCCGCCACCCCGCCGTTGTTGGAGTTGTACCTGCTGCATCCGGCCAGCACGGCGGCGCACGCGGCGCCGGCGCAGGCCAGCATGGTGCGCCGACTGGACGCGGGGACGCTGGGCTCGGCCATGCGGGAGACTCCTCAGCGCTTGATGCCGAAAGTGGAAAAGAACCAGTACGCGGACGTGAGCCAGATGACGACCAGCACGGTGAACACCACGGCGCCCACGACCGGCAGCACCCAGCCGGGCAGATCGCGCTTGGGCAGGATCAGCATCTTGACCGTGAACGCGCCGAAGAACAGGCAGCCGAGTACCGAGTGGATCAGGACGCGGGTGCTGTACTGCTGGAAGCCCAGCGCGTACAGGCAGTGGATCGCGACCGGCACGGCCAGCAGGAACGCGATCCGGC
>Ga0070697_100003104_pt1 | contig 12768 bp, 10 predicted proteins | sample KBSK1501metaG_FD_65475 | JGI IMG/M metagenome (GOLD analysis project Ga0070697, IMG submission 65475) | Corn, switchgrass and miscanthus rhizosphere microbial communities from Kellogg Biological Station, Michigan, USA - KBS K1-50-1 metaG | ecosystem: Host-associated > Plants > Roots >... | reverse complement strand
CGGAAGAGGGAATTCACATATTCCCGTATTACATCTTGGTCGTCTACGTAGCCGGTGTGGGTCTTTTCCCGAGTGAAAGTCTGAAACCCTTCAAAGCGGACTTTGATGCCTACAGTGCGGAACCACAATCTCTCCGCGAGTAGACGTTCATGAACCTCTAGGACAAGAGATTCCAGAGCTTCCTTTACGACTCCCTTGTTCTGGATGTCTCGCTCAAAAGTCTGCTCAACACTGATGGACTTGCGCAGAGGCCGCTCTTCGACCGGTGTCTCTTCGATCCCATTCGCAATGCCCCAGAGCCAGACCCCGCCCTTGCCGAACCAGTCGGTAAGCTTCTTCGCAGGGATCTGGCGTAGCTGTCCGATCGTTTCGACTCCATGCTCTTGCAAGAATTCAGTGGTCTTCTTTCCAACGCCACTGATCTTGTTAACTGACAACGGCTTGAGGAATGTTTCGACATCGTCGGGCCTGACGACAGTAAGTCCGTCGGGCTTGTTCATGTCCGAAGCCATCTTCGCAATCGACTTGTTAGGTGCAATCCCGACACTTACTGTGAGCCCTTCAGCATTCTTGAGCTCAGTCTTCACCTTCCGCGCGAGGTCAACTGCCTCCTCAAAACTGGCGCATCTGTCACCCACATCGAGGTAGACTTCGTCGATGCTTGTTTGCTCAAACTTGTCGGCAAACTTCCGCAGCAGGCTCATGACTCGGTCAGAGACCTCGCCATAGAATTCGAAATCTGGCCTCACGTAGACGCCTTGAGGACAGAGCTTGTAGGCTTGTGAAATTGGCATCCCTGATCGAACTCCAAATTTCCTCGCCTCGTAGGAGCATGACATCACGACTCCGCGGCCATGGCCCGCCTTTGGCTCCGCGCCCACGATCAGGGGCTTTCCGGCAAGTGAAGGATTTCGCTTTATCTCGCAAGAGGGATAGAAAGCGTCTAGGTCACAGTGCAGTATGATCCTTGGACCTAGACTCGGCCGCGTCAAGTTCTCGAACTAACAATGTCACGCTGGTCTTTTTTCAGTTGTGTTGAGAGAAGAAATTGGGCATAATCCAGGTTGCCAGTTCGGAATTGTTCTGGCCGTCTACCCGTTGCGGTTTCTAGATTACAGGAGAGTTGGAGAAGACAATTCCCTGCTGAGTAATCTGATAGAAGTAGCCCCGCGACATGATAGGATTCCGTCCTATTCGCAATACCTTCATTGTCCCGCCCTTCAATAGAATCTCGCCGGTCCGTTTCTTCATCTCAATGACGCCATCTGCTAGGTTGGCGGTTGCATTCTCAAGTGACTCGTCCACGACTTCCGTGTGCAAGATGGCGATTGTAACGGCGCGGGCGATTCTTGTTGCGAAACGCATTACCTGGACATACTGGAAGACCTTCCGCGCCTCGGTGAGAAGGAAGAAGGGCGTGATCGAATCCATCACGATTATCTTAGGTCCAATCCCGGGCTTGAGCGCGAAATTCCGGCCGTAGGCGAGGAGGTCCTGAAACTTCAAGGTCTCCTCAAGTATCTCTGACGGATCCATCTTCGGCAGCGACTCAGCCAGTTTTTGGGCTCCTAGGGAGAACATGTCGACAAATTCAAGGCGACCTTCCTGTTCGATCTTGTCAACAGCGATATGATGATCCTCCAATCCAAGCTTCACGATATCTGCCGGATCATCAATGCAATAGTAGAGAAGACTGCATCCTTGACGGATGAAGTTGGTCACAAGTTCTCGGACGAGCGATGACTTGCCACTGCCAATAGGTCCCATCAGAGCAATGGCAGAAGGCCGAGGAAATCCACCACCCGTGACTTTGTCGAGAATTGGAATACCGGTCGGCTGAAGAGCCTCGACTCTGTGATCCTCCGTCGACCTCTTCAAGGACTCTCGCGCCCCGGAGGGAAAGGGCCGAACTCTTGTTCGAAAGGGGGCTTGTAACTGGAATTAGTCTCGGCAAGTGACACGTGAGCGGAGCATTACACAAACCCTCGATAGATCCGGGGATTCGGCTCGATTTGGCTCAGCTTTTATTAGATCCCTGAGGCGCGTTTCCGTTTCCCTATGATAATACTCAGCGGCTCAGCATCATCCAGCCTCGCGGAAAGAGTCGCTAAGGAACTGGGCCAGAAACCGGCGGAGATTGAGATCAAGAGGTTCCCTGACGGCGAGAAATACATCCGAATACATGACGACGTGAAGGGTAAGGACGTCGCAATTGTCCAGTCCCTGTATCGAACGCCTGACGAATTCATCTTCGAGTACCTGATAATCGCAGACACTCTAAGAGACATGGGAGCATCATCGATCACTGGCGTTATACCCTACTTGGCTTACGCCCGGCAGGATTCGCGATTCTATCCGGGAGAGGCTTTGACATCCGCATCAGTCGCCAAACTCTTCGAATCCGCTGGCACAACGTCAGTCCTCACGGTCGACTGTCATCTTCACAGGCTAGGAGATGTGTCTAAGGTCTTCAAAGTTCCAGCAAAGAATCTCTCAGCCATGCCGTCACTAGGTAAGTATGCCCGTGAGACCTTGAGACCGAAGAATCCGATTGTAGTGGCTCCTGATGAGGAGGCCGAGCAATGGGCGGGGACCGTGGCAAAGGAGCTTGAGGCCGAACACACCCACTTCACGAAGAGGCGAATCCGCGAAGAGGGACAGACGTCTTCGAAACTAGAGCTGGATACTGGGAGCGCGGAGTTCAAGGGAAGGGATGTTGTCTTCGCAGACGACATCATCAGCACAGGTGGAACGATCGCGCAGGCTGCCCGGGCTTGCAAGAAGAAAGGGGCAAAGAGAATGTTCGTCCTCGCCACTCACCCGGTCCTAGCCAAGGGCGCAATAGAACTGGTGAAGGCCGCCGGGGTCTCGAAGATAATTGCGACAGACACGATTCCAAGTCCGCTAAGCAAGGTGTCTGTTGCGCCCGTTCTTGCCACGGCCCTGAAGAATAATCTCTAGAGGAATTTAAGGGCTAAAAATCTCCGTTTCAGTTTGAACATTCATTAAGCAAATGTCCTAACCCTGCTGTTGATTTCTTGCCTCCAGAGCTAGCGATCACTGGCGCCCTCAACTGGGACGTCAACCTGTTCGTCAAACGCTTACCTCTGTCGGGACAAGAAGTCGTTGTCGAGAAGATCGACCGAGTTCCAGGTGGCAAGGGTGGCAACGTATCGGTAGCGGCCTCCAGAATACTCGGGCCCGGCCATGTAGCATTGCTCGCCTGCGTCGGAAGAGACGACGTAGGCAAGAAGCAGATCGCGATATTGAAACTGGAAGGCGTTGACACGACAGCGGTACAATCACTTGATCGGCTCGAATCAGGCCAGGCATACATAACAGTCGATGAGAAGGGAAGCAACGTCATAGAGACTCATTTCGGAGCAAACGCTGGACTCAAGCGCGAACACTTGATGCTTCCACCAGTCCAGTCTATCCTCGCGAACACACGCATGCTCGTCGTTATCGACCCGCCGCGACATGTTGCAGGAAAACTGCTCGCTGAAGGACGCCGACTTGGAAGGTCTGTGATGTGGCATCCAGGGGTTCTGACCAGGTTTGGGCTGAATGAGTTTGCGGATGACATGGAAGAGCTAGAATACCTCATCCTCAACGAACACGAGGCGTCGTTATTTGCCGGCGTCAAAGGACTCGACAACTCATTAGCGACGCTTAGCAAAGTAGCACCCAAGGCAAAGATCCTCATCACGTTGGGCAGTAGAGGAGCTGCGTTCTATTCATCTGGAAAGCTGTCCAAGATTCGGAGGATCTCCCTCGAGAAGCTGGGACGAAAGGTGATCAATACTACCGGGAGTGGAGATGCGTTTGTCGGGGCGTTTTCAGCCTACAAAGTCCTAGGCTTGGATGACATGACCGCGTTTCGTTACGCTAACATGGCAGGAGCATTGAAGGCTTGTCATCCTGAAACTCGTGGAAGCCCGACTAAGAAAGAACTAGAGGACGCGTACCGGAAATATTTCACATAGCATGTTCTAGAGGAGGCTTACCTGTCCCACAGATTGTAGGTCAGTCAGCGAATTCATTCCAATCATACCTTCAGAGATCGTGTACAGAACTCCTCCAATGTACAGCTCTCTCGTGATAGTTAGCGCGTTGCCAACTATGGTGGGCGGCAAACCACTCGGGATGTGGGTTATCCCACCTCTGAAGATCAATGTGCTCGTCGTGACTTGGAACACGTACGCCCCTTGCCAGACAGGAGTTCCATATGCGTTCGGGACGGCCGGGTTCGGCGATAGGGAAACAGTGACAGGGAGAACTAGGAGATACTTTCCAGCATCGAGGAGTATTGCCTTACTGTCTCTTAGCGCGAGAGAGTCAGACCCCCTGTCGCCTATCACGTACTTAGCCGTCTCTGATGGTTTAGTCGGATCTGAGACATCAAACAAGGAAACCTTCGCGCCCTGATACCATGCGAAGCTGCCCTCATCCACCGTATCCTTTCCAATCCCTATCAGGTGCGATTCGTCCAAGGGCTGAAGATAGTCGGAATATCCCGTTGTGTTCAATTGCCCCAATACTCTTGGTCTGGTTGGGTCCCCGAGCTCTATGACGAAAAGCGGGTCTGTCCTCTTAAACGTCACTAGGTAACCCACGTCTCCCATGAAACGGGCAGAGTGGAAGTTCTCGCCCTTTCCCAAGCCTTCCACGCGTCCTACGATCTTGAGGTTGATGTTGAGCACGTAGACGTTCGTCGTCTGGCCCGAACCTCGCCCGGTCCACCTCGCGTCGGCAGTGGTCGCAACCCGGAAGTATCCTTGAAACTCGTCCATTGAGAACTGATTCAATATGTGGCCTTGCACAGTTCCCGTCGCTTCGTACTTGACATCCGACTGGCTTATGCTAATCCGATGAATCGCAGTCTCCTCGGAAGTATCCCAGGTTGGCTGTGTTAGGAAGATGTTTGCAATAGAAACGTAGATCGTACTGCTTGTTCCCAGAAGGAACGTTTCTACAGTTGGGGCTGGTTTGTCTTGATTGGTGTCGAGGGCGAGGATTGTTGTGTAGCTGAATGCTTGGTCTGACACATCAGAATGGTACACCTTTGTCGCCATGGTCTGGATTGGGCGCCCGTTGACCACAGTCAAGGGAAGAGTCTGATTGACCCAAGCAGGAGTACTAGTCACAAGGTATGCGAAGGTTCCGATCTGACGCGCTCCAACGAAGGTTCCGTTAACAGTAACGGTCGACTGAAGCGAGGGACTGGAGCGGTTACTGAGATCATAAACCGAGATCGAGGTGTTCTGGATTTGCGGTACGATCGATCTGTAATAGGACGAGGGATAAGCGATTCCCATCGCTGGGCCTCCGAATGCTCTGAACCCGCAGGCTCCGTACGTGCTGTAGACGGTTCTAGGGGCCTCGCTTACGATTGCAAGCCTGTTCCCGCTCAGGAAGATCCCATCGATTGTCTGGTTCAATATCGATATTCTGGACAACAATTGAGCGCTCGCAACCGGGTACGCATTCACTATTGCCACAGTGTTGTTTGATACGGTGTAGATGTACTGCCCGTCACTTTTCACCGTATCGAGCTCGTCGACCCCTGCGACCTGATTGTTGGTCTCAGAGTGAGAGGGGGCGGAGTTCACGGGAGAAGTTTGTGCGGCGGATCCTGCCGCGCCTAAAGCAGCAGGGAATGCTGGACCTGGGTTCTGAAGTCCAAACGAGTTGATTTGCCGACTATATTGTGTCGTGTAGACGGGACCACAGTTGCTCCTTGTGAGCAAGAAACGTTCGAGGTCTTGATACGAGCTGAACCTAACCATTCCGTGTGCGGATGGGGCAGTAAGAATTAGTGACATTGGAAGAATTCCCCCGACGGTCAATAGGATAAGGAAGGCCACTTTCGCTCTTGGTCTCATCCTTCTGCTCCAGCAGTGATTGATAGGGATGAGTCTCAGCTTAATCCCAGCGTTTAGAACGAGCCGTCCAGGAACCAGAACGACGTAGAATGCAGTTCAGAACAGGCGAGTTCTCATCTGAACCACGGATGGAAATTCAAATTGAACTACAATCTAATTGCGAGGATTCTTCGAATACTTGCACAAAGGGCAAGCTTGAACTGAATGACACTCCGACAGGTCACTAGAATATTCTTGCAGGAAGAAAAGGACAGAATCATAGAGTCCGAGCTGAAAGGGCTGACTCTACGGATCTACTGGCACATACTGAGCCTGAACAAGAAAGAAACGATTGGCATCCGCTCTATCCAGAGGACTCTCGGACTAAGCAGCCCGAGTGTAGCGTCGCACCACCTTGAGAAGTTGAAGACACTGGGTCTTCTCGAGAAGGACGCGACCGGTGAATACCGGCTTGTCGGCCAGGTCAAAGTAGGGGTATTACAAAACTTCGTTGGATTTCTCGGAGTTCTACTCCCGCGCTATCTATTCTACTCAACCATGTTTACTGCAATGCTAATTCTCTACCCGATAATCTATCCGCCGAATTTCTCAGCACACAACATCATGGCTCTCGTTTTCGGCGCTTCCGCGGTTGTTGTTTCTTGGAACGAGACGTTCAGAGTCTGGAAGATGAGGCCGTTCTGATGTCAGTACGGCCTGTTCTAACGTATGGGATTATGCGAGACGACGCCCTCAATACCCATGCGGGAGAGAACGCGACGGAAGACAAAAGGAGGGTTGGGCACTGACCAGTTCACGAATCATCCTACGCCTGGCACTCGGCGTGCTCTGCGGGGTAGCCTTAGTGCTGCTTCCCGCAGTCTTCTCCACCGGAACGATCACCGTCCCATCAGCATCATCCACTCAAACCCTTGGTAGAGCCCAGCCTTACCTAGCTCCATCATCCGCGGGGTTCTTTGGTCTTGACAGCGCTACCATTGGTGGGCTCTCCCTTCTGACCATAATCCTCTTCATTTTCCTACCCTCAACAGTATTTTCTCTCCTGGTTAGAAGATGGGCTGCGAAGAGAGCACGAGATTATCTCTGGAGCGACTAGCTTGAGTAACGACTATCCCGGCGCTCGTCTCTTTCTCAATATTGTTGGAGGGAGCTTGACTCTTTTGTCCCTGCAGCTTCCTTGGATCGTTGTGAATGGCGGTTTTCTGATCTCAATACGGCCAGACGCGCTCTACCGAGTAGCATTCTACTGGATTCTTGCCGGAGCTATCCTATCGTTCCTCTCCCGGTTCGGTGGAATACTGACATTCATCGGACTCCTAGCCTTCGCTGGGGAACCCTACTTGTCCTTCGGGTTTTCGACAGCCGGCCAAGGGCTCTTGCTCGCTATCGCAGGAGGAACCCTCAGTTTTGCGGGCGCCAGATGGGCTATTCCCAGAACGTTGATCAAGGGACGCGAGATGGTCGGCGGCTTAGTATATTCGGTCGGATTCCTAATCGTCCTAACACTTGTAATCAGCAGCTATATCTACAGTGGCTTTTTGGCACCGAGCGAGGGCCAACTAGTCGTGGAAGTTCCTCTCTTCTTGGTGGGGCTCTTCATGACCGGCATTGGACTACGAATGTTCCTCTCGAGAGAACGAGAAGAGAACACTCTCCAAGTGCTCGGTAGGTCAACATAGCCACGTATATCAGCGGCTTCAGAAGATGCTATCTACTCATCTTACCACGATACTCACGTGCCAACTACTGATCTGAACACTGCGCTCGAGTACGTAACAAAGAACAAGGACCGATTTCTGCAGGACTTTCGCACCCTTCTCAAGCAGCCAAGCGTCTCAGCCCAGAAGATAGGAATCGAAGATTGTGCTAAGATTGTGAAAAAACAGATGGACATCGCAGGATTGAAAGCGAAGATTCTCCCGGTCAAGAACGGAAGTCCAGTCGTGTATGGAGAGGCCAGATCAAAATCGAGCTCGAAGACTCTTCTCATCTATGGCCATTATGATGTCCAGCCAGTGGAGCCGCTCGAGAAATGGGTCTCTGGACCCTTCGATGCGAAGTTGACTGGGCGGAAGATTGTCTCGAGGGGCGCGGCAGATAGCAAGAACAATGTTGTCTCTTTCATCAAGGCGGCTGAGAGCTATCTGAAAAGTTCCGGCGATGTTCCTCTCAATCTCAAGTTCGTTGTCGAGGGCGAGGAGGAGATCGGGAGTCCCCACCTGCCGAGTTTCATTGACGAGAACGCGGAGAAGTTGAAGGCTGACAGTGTCGTCTGCTACGACGGCGACATGGCCGAAGAAGGCCGGCCAAAGTTCGAGCTGGGAGTGAAAGGTCTCCTCTACGTTGAGTTGCGGTGTAAGAAGGCGAAGGAGGATCTCCACTCATCCTACGCGCCGCTCGCGGAGAATCCGGCCTGGAGGCTTGTCTGGGCCATGAACACGATCAAGGGTCCGGACGAGAAGATCATGATCAAAGGATGGTACGATGACGTTGTCCCATTCTCACCAATCCAGTCGAGACTGATGAACAAGATCAAGTTCAACGGCCCAGGCCTCCTCAAAGAGTGGGGACTGAAGAGTTTCCCGAGGGCGAAGAACAACAGAGAAGCCTTCAAGCATTACATGCTAGAGCCGACTTGCACCATCTGCGGGTTCAAGACCGGCTACATTGGCGAAGGCTCGAAGACTGTTCTTCCGGGAAGTGCGATGCTCAAGATCGACTTCCGAATCGTCAATGACCAGAATCCCAGAAGACTCCTGCAGTTGCTCAAGGAACACTTGCAGAGTCACGGATTCGACGACATCCAGGTCAAGCCACTGGGCCTTGTCGAGCCCTCAACGACCAAGCCTTCCGCGCCAATCGCGAAAGCGGCAGAGAAAGCGGGAAAGATGGTCTACGGACGCACGCCGGTCGTGATGCCGAGAAACCCCGCCTCGGGACCCGACTATCTATTCACCAAGCATCTCGGGCTCGACTCGATATGGACCGGCAGCGGGCCGCCATCCGCGTACAGCCACGCACACGCCCCGAACGAATGGACGACAATCGACAACTTCCTAAACGGAATCAGATACATCGCAACCATAATGGACTGCTACGCAACCACAAACTAGCCTCCTAGTACACTCCTCGAGTCAAGATGTGATGAGAGAAGGCTCGCCCGAACTCATTCCAATGGCTCGGGAATTTTCCTTAGCGAGCGGATGGGAGAGAGGAGGACCCACAGGAACGAAAGGGATACCCCAAGGATGGTTATGCCGACGGCGCTTCGGAGCCCAAGGAATGTCCCCAATAATCCTCCCGCGAGAGCACCAAGAGGGATCGTGCCCCAGACTAGGAATCGCATCGTCGCGTTCATTCGTCCCTGGAGACGAATGGGCACGATGGCTTGTCGAAGGCTGACTTGGTTGATGTTGTAGACTACGACTCCGATCGAAATTACGAAGGTTCCTGCCATGAGGGCCAAGATGTTCCAGTTAATGTTCAGTCCTGCAATCGAAAAAAGTGGATTTGCAACAAGAGAGCCTGAGAGATAGTATGGGAGCCCGCCCAGGCCGAAGATAAGCGCGCTTAGTACGATCGCGGGGCCGACACCAATCCGCGACGCGATTCTAGTGGATATTGCGACTCCTACCAGCGCTCCGATACTTCCCACGCTGAAGATGATTCCCAGAGTGACCCCCACCAGCGACTTAGATACTCCGAGACCGTCCGGAGTGTTGAGGATGAAATAGAGCGGAACAATAGTCTGGAATGCAGTACTGAAAAAGTTGGAAGTGCCCGTACAACCCGCGATCATTCGAAGGCGAGAATCCTTGAGGACGACGTGCAGCCCTTCTCTGATGTCCGAGCGGATTGATGGTCTTGGACCCTTCTCGTCGGTCATCTCCTCATGGTCTATCCTGCTCAGCGAAAGCGCGGATGCGAAGAAGGAAGAGGCATCGATGGCGATCGTGACCGGGGCTGTGAGGATGCTGATAACAATCCCAGCAATTGTGGGGCCTGAAACTTGGGCTGTCGAGGCGCTTGCTTGTAGTCTACTGTTGCCCTCGACAAGCTGGTCCCTCTGAACGAGAGAAGGAAGATACGACTGGTAGGTGACATCATAGAAGACTTGGAGGAATCCAATGAAGAAAGTAATTGCGTATAGGAATGGAATGCCTAGCCTCGTGATGAGTCCAAGGACCGCGACCATGGGTATGAGCGCTAGTAGAGAGCCTCGGAGAATATTCGACGTAACCATTATCCGCTTCTTACGATGGCGGTCGACATAGACTCCCACGAGCAGTCCGAATAGAAGCCATGAGATCGAGCCTGCGAAACCGAGAATGCCTAGTTCTTCCGCAGTCGCGCCGAGAATGATGACCGCGGTAAGTGGGAGCGCGAGCTGGGTGAACTGGCTTCCGAACTGAGAAATGGTCTCTGAGGTCCAGAGACTGACAAAATTACGATTATGCCAGAGCGAGGTCTTCTCGACTGTCGCGGTCTCCATACGGCAAAATAGGAAAACCCGGCAATTCATAAGGCTGGCTCACACGTCGTAGTCACATTCGACAGTCACGTGTAGTGTTGAAGAATCAACAATCAGGAAGGGGGTATCCTTTGGAAAACAGGGCTCTGTTGACTCTTCGTCGGATTCGACTTTCACCGGCCTCAGACTATTATCTTCCGGATAGAGTATGGTAGTGTGTCGTCGTTTATGAGCGCCTGTGGAAAAAGCCGGTAACCGTCTACTGACCTAGGAAGAGGCTTACGGGTGTGAGAGAGGCTTACAATAGATGATAGGCGACAGTGCCTGTTCTGGGACGGTTATGGTTCGACCGTTCCAGGCCAAGAGAGACCCTGGACTGGGGGCTTGAGGCGGAAGGGCTCCCAGTTGAAGCGGTGAAATGGAACCCTACGACGGTAATCCTTAGAGTCGATGAGAGCAAGCTAACCTATCCAACGACAAGTTAACAGAACCCAAATCAATCTGCATTATACACCAACATCACAGGTTTGCCCTCGAATCTGTACTGAGGGTCTACCCAACACTTGTGACGCCCATACCTTTTGAGTGTTGACGCTGTATGTGTTTTATCTCCGTCGAGCCGGTATCCGGTCCATGTTCCATCTTGGCTTGAGAACTCCGGAGGCAGATCAGCACAGTTGTGGACAATGAAAGATAGGAGGTAAGTGTTTGAGGGCGTTTCCATGTTGCAGACTTTGCCCGAGAACTTTTCCCTCTGAATCCTCTTTACTCTGACCCAGAACCCGTCATCGGTCTTCACGACATGATTAGCCTTGTTGGAGTACTTGCTGCCGTCTTGATGAAATCGTATTTCGTAGGCTGGTTTCGCATTGACTCTTCTGCCCTCAATTAACCCTCTTTCTTCTCTTTCGTCTTTGTAAATGGCAGGTAGGACGCCAAGCCGGGAGCCGATAAGTAACGCCTGATAAGCAGCGGTCTTTGATGAAGTGTGCAGTCGCCAAGTGTTTCCACGTTTGAAGCGGTCGCCTTTCAGCCAGCCTTCGAGAAATGGTCCAGGATCCCGTTGTTCCAGAATCCATGACGGAATTTTCTTGTTAGAGGCTCTGCTGCCAAATTCTTTCCTCACGAAATCGGCCAGTGATGCTTTGGAGAAGCGCACGGACAGTCCGGATCTGTGCCGGTTTATCCTACCGCGCACATTCCAGTGTATCTCAGCCAATCTGATAATCTGCTCCGCAAGACGTCGTTCAGTGTGACCGAGAGCAAAGCAAACTTGACTGCCTGTGGGGTAGCCTTCTGCCATGTATAACCCCAAAAGGTAAAGGAGTTCCGGATCTGCCCCCCTGTTGCCCTGAAAGCGGGGGAAGAAGACCCAGTCATTCTCTGTCAATTCCCCTGCAGATTTCCAAGTTCTTTTCAGCGAGGGTCTGTTTTGAGGCTCGTGCCATTTCGACTTCTGCAACTTGGAATCACAGACTAGAACAGGATGTTCGGGAGTGAGCCTAGATTCTGGAAGAAGGAACGGCTTTACTATTACAAGTTCGCCGGCATAATCTCTTTCGAAATATCGTGTGGGGATCTCGTAGTTTCCGTTTGCGGACACGACTGAGTCTAGCTGCTCTCCCATTGTCTCCAGTCCTGGGTTAGCGTACACAGGGTCTCCCTTCGGAACACACCAGAACGTGTAGCCTTTGTCCTTGTACTTCTCGTACATGTCTTTGAAGCTGCCGTAGTCTCTGGTGTTGATCCACCGGTAGTAGTGGTACTTGTAGCGGACGCGGATCTTGTACCTGCTACTCGTTAGTCTCTTTGAGCGTTTTCTTCTTCTCTTTCTTGACTCCATTTGGGTTTGTTGGCTCATGGGGGTTCACCAGTTGTTTTTCCCACTCGTGGGCGAGGCGAATGAAGACGTCCTTGCTCGCGCACTTTAGACGCTTGGAGTGATATGCGACAAAGTGCATGAAGCTCTCAATGTCGATATCATCCTCAAAGTCAACGGTCAAAATGTATCTCATTTCAGATCCTCTTGGCGCTCCTACGTCTCGCCAATTGGAAACGCGGCTTTACGAAGATTAAGCGAATCGAAACCATTGGATCGGGTCCACAGTACTATCACATTACCGGTCACTACGAGACATTGCGAATGTTCGCTTGTTCCGCGCCAGTCTAAACGCTCGTATAGTTCGTCGTCTGGGATTCAGCCTGATCCAGGCCTTTTCTTGACGGAAGCAAATCTGCCGTAATGGCCTAGCTTGACGTTCCCTTGTCTTCTAACAAAGGCTGCTGTTTCTTTGAAAAGAGGCGTTGTAGTAGACTCTTCTTCTCTTCGATCTGTTTAGGATGATATGTTATGTTCCCAGAGCCGATAACCAAGTACATCTTCAGACCATATCCTATGTCGACCCAGCCTTC
>Ga0070697_100003103_pt1 | contig 12770 bp, 9 predicted proteins | sample KBSK1501metaG_FD_65475 | JGI IMG/M metagenome (GOLD analysis project Ga0070697, IMG submission 65475) | Corn, switchgrass and miscanthus rhizosphere microbial communities from Kellogg Biological Station, Michigan, USA - KBS K1-50-1 metaG | ecosystem: Host-associated > Plants > Roots >... | reverse complement strand
CTTAACCCAGCATTGCCGCTCGCCCCGCCAGTAATGTGAATTGGCGATAGAGGACATTCAAAATCTGCGTTTGCGTCAATACGCCAAGCAGCGGCACGATGCTCACTTAACAAGACCGTCCTATGGCTTTCGTTCTCGATAGCGTTAATCCCTTCAGCGCGTACAGCGCTGGAAATTCCTCGACTGGATCCCTCCAATCCCACGTTCGTGCCTTTCCGTTGCAGGACCTCTGTTTGCGCTTTACACTGACGCAATGCGCGTATCCGGACTTCCTAGGCCGAGTCCCGAACGCCTTCTCAAGCAGGTACAACCAGAGGAGAGCAAGCGCTGGGCGCGAAACGCAAAATTTTTCTAGGCTACGCACCCGGCGTAGGCAAATCCTATCGCATGCTCGATGAAGCCCGGCGGCGGCATGAGCGGGGAGAAGATGTTATCGTCGGCGCCGTTCAGGGACAGCGGTCCGAGGACGTTCAGGCAATCTTGCGGAAACTTGAGCCGATTCCTCCCCTCCAGACTTCAGAGGGCCAAGCCATCGATCTCGATGCCATTCTTCGCCGCGCGCCGCAGGTCTGCGTCATTGATCCTCTCGCCGCTCAGAATCCACCTGGAACTGCCAGTCGAGGAACGACAGGCAGTGGAGAAACACCTTCGTTTCGCTCGGAGCCTGCAGATCGAAACGCGGATCCTCGGTGGCATCGATATCGCCAGGACCGTGGTCGAATTCGCGCGCCGCAATCAAGTTACGCAAATTTTTGTGGCGCACTCACACGTCGGACTTCTGGAGCGACTACGTGGCAAAAATTTCACTGAGGACATTGTCCGCCTGGCTCAAGACCTTCAGGTCACAGTCGTCGCCGACCGCAGTCGCAAGCCGGCACTTGGCTAGAGCAGAATGCCACGCAAGATGATGCTCGCCACACTGAAGTAGATGATCAGACCCGTGACGTCAACGAGCGTTGCAACAAATGGCGCGGAGGCGCTCGCGGGATCCAGTCCACAACTGCGCAAAATAAACGGCAACATCGAGCCCGCGAGTGTGCCAAACATCACCACACCGATCAGACTGCAGCCGATGGTGAGAGCGAGCACCAGATAGTGCTCTCCGTAGGTCCCGCGCAGCGTGTGCCAAAGAAGAATTCTCGTGACACCGATGACGCCGAGAATTGCTCCGAGTACCATGCCCGCGAGCAACTCCCGCCGGATCACTCTCCACCAGTCCCGCAGTCGAATTTCGCCGAGCGCCATCGCTCGAATAACCAATGTTGTGGCTTGCGACCCTGAATTTCCTCCGCTGCTGATAATCAACGGAATGAACAGGGCAAGGACCACAGCGCGCGAAATTTCATCGGAGAAGTAGCCCATCGCCGTTGCGGTCAGCATCTCGCCGAGAAAGAGGATGGCAAGCCAGCCCGCGCGCTTTCTCACCATTTGCGCGAAGGTCACCTCCATGTACGGACCTTCCAGCGCTTCCATACCGCCGATTTTTAGAATGTCTTCGCTGGCCTCCTGCTGGACGACACCCGCCAAATCCGTGCTACTGATGATTCCCAGCATGCGGCCTAGGCGATCCAGGACGGGCAGGGCAATGAGCCGGCGCTTGGCTAAGAGTTGTGCGACGACTTCTTTGTCCTCCTCCTCGGAAACGAATGCGAAGTCGGTGCGCATGACATTGCGGACCTTTTTCGATCTGTCGGCGGCGAGCAGTTCACGGAACGAAACCACACCGACGAGATGTTGCGCTTCGTCGAGTACGTACGCGTAATAAATCATCTCGATGTGTCCCGCGTGCTGGCGAAGCTGGCTAATCGCATCTTCTACTGTGATTTCCGGCGATATAGCGACGAAGCCTGGATGCATCAGGCCTCCGGCTTCGTCCTCCGGATACAGCGAGGGCCTGCCGCCTTCTCGGCTGCGTTCGGCCACAACCGTCACTTCGAGGTCCCGCGTTTGGTAGAGCACCTGATCGGTGAAGTCCAGCCCTCTGAACCAGCGTTTCGGCGGTCCAACCGTAGGACCGATGAATATCTGCGTTACTCCATTTTTGTGCGCGTAATCCACAAGCGCGCCCGCACGGTTCTTGTTATGGACGATCGCAGTATCGATACGGAGATTTTCGGCGAAGTGAAGGTGACGCTCGATGGTCTGTCGTTCAGACGCGGGCAAATTGGAAAATTCACGCTCAGGGCAGACAAACACTGCCACACACGCAGCGTGAAGGTAGTCTGCCACGCGGCGGGCGCGCCGCAACAGCATGGCGGTGGAAGCCTCCGCGGTGACGTCCACCAGAATTTTCTCGGCGCGCGGCTCGGCCTGTTCCTTCTTTGCCGTCGCCCGCGCTTCCAGTGCTTGCGCGGTCTGCCGGATTGCGAGCTCTCGCAGCGCCACCAGCGTCGGTTCCTGAAAAAGTCTTGCCGATTCAGCCTTGGCCCTTTCCGGAGGGTAGATTACGCCGCGCTCCAACCGGTGAAGCAACGCGCGCGGCGTGACGTCTACCACCACTACCTCGTCAGCTTCCTGAAAGACCCAGTCCGGCACCGTCTCGCGCACTCGCATGCCGGTGATTTGCCAGATCTGGTCGCTGAGGCTTGCCAGGTCTTGCACATTCATCGTAGTGAGAACGCTCACCCCTCCGTCGAGCAACGCCTGAACATCTTGCCAGCGTCTCTGCCGCTCCGAGCCAGGCGCATTTGTATGCGCCAGATCATCCACAATGCACACCTTAGGGCGACGCTGCAGGATGGCGGCTACGTCTATCTCCTCGGTAAAGCTTCCGCGGCACGCCACGCGGAGCAGCGGTACTATCTCAAATTCCTTGGATCGTTCGATCAGGTCATTGCGGCCCTGCGGCTCTAAAAACGCGAGCACCACGTCCGTCCCGCGCGCTTTGAGCTCATGCGCGTCCTCGAGCATCCGGTAGGTTTTGCCAACGCCGGCGGCGTATCCCAGGTAAATCTTCAGGTGACCTCGGCGCTTTTGATGACTCATGGTTGCCGCTCGCGATCTAATGAGGAAACACTCGAACGTCAATGCCCCGCGCCGCTCGGACCAGGCGGCTCACGGTGCTTCCGAACATTCGCGTTCCCAAATCCTTTTTTACGCTGTGTCCAACGAAAATCTGCGTGACGCCGTGCGAGCGCGCGTATCGCACGATGGTCTCGACAGGATCCTCGCCTTCGAGCACCTCCACTTGCGCGCCGTTCTCTCGTGCCTTCGCCAATCCTTGTTCTAATAATTTTCGGTCAGCTTCCGAGAGATCGGGCTGCCGTACATACGCGGCCAATACGTCGCAGTGGAAACGAGCGGCGTTTCGTCGCGCCGTGGCCATCATGCGCTCGAAGTTTGCTCGCGGCGTAAGACAGATCAGGAAGCGCTCGTGTGTGCCCCAATGCTGTTCGAGCCCGTGCGAGTGCATGTAGCGCTGCAAACCCGCGTCAATCACATCGGCCGAAAGAACCAGCGCCATCTCTCTCAGCGCGGAACGCCGCTCCGTCGCCGCCTCGGTGGCTGCATCCACGATCACGATCTCGTCCGCGGTGTTCAGAAACTCGCGCGGGATGGTCTGCGTCACCCGCTTGCCGGTGAGCTTCTCCACTGCTTCGCGCTGATCACCGATGTATTGAAGGTTGACGGAAGCAACGATGGTGATTCCAGCCGACAGTATTTCTTCGACATCTTGCCAACGATGCGCGTTGCGGCTGCCGGGCGGGTTGTCGTATGCGAGTCCATCAATCAGGCAGACTTGCGGGCGTCGTTGCAGAATCGCTTGCACGTCAATGACAGGGATGCCTTTGATGTTGAACGTGGGAATGATTTCAAGCGAACTCAAAAGTGGCTGTATTTCCGCCGGAACTTTCGATTGCAGAGCCCCAACCACTACATCCTGTCCACGGTCGCGGCGCCGCCTACCCTCGTCGAACATGCGGAACGATTTGCCTACACCGGATGCGTAGCCAAGAAAAACTTTGAGGCGGCCCCGGGGCGAGTCTGGATTTTTTTCCTTGTCCAGCATATAGCCCGCTGATTGTAACCCCAAGGCGTCTCGTACGACATTACGGCAGCAGCCAATTCGTTCCGGTTTCCGGGGTTGTTACGGCAGAACGGAGATGCAACGTTACACCGCAGTTGAAAGACGGAGGCTGGGCGTACCGAAGGTCGGGATTATTCGGCCGCGAGGATCACCAGCAAGGCGCGATTCCTGTGGCTCTGGCATTGCAGCAACTGGATACGATCCTGCACACCGGTATGATCTACATGACCTCGATGACGATCGCCCCGGCCGGAGCGAAAATCGTGGCCTGCGAAACGGACTTGGTGATCGTTTCGGAAAAAGGTTTCTACGAAGACGGCGTCGGACTGGCGATCTGAGAATGCAAGGACCGCGGCGAAATCACCGAGGAGGACGTCAAGAAACTCACGCAGGTGGCGGATGCGTTTCCGAAAGACCGGATTCATGCCTACATCATTTTTTCGAAGACGGCGCCGTTCACGGGCGAGGAGATTGCGCGGTGCCGCGCGGCGCAACCGCCGGGCGCAGACGGCTGATCCTGCTTTCGGACCGCGAGCTCGAACCCCATTTTGTGTACGATGGGCGGCGAAGGAGTTTGAAATCGACGCGACAGCGATTTCGCTCGAAGATCTCGCCAACACGACGCATGAACTTTATTTCCATCCGAAACCGAAGGCCGTTCCATAATCATATACCGCAAGAAAGTTGGTGGAACGTACAGAGCTAAGCCCATGCCGCGAAAAAATGCTGCACTCGATTCAATTGGAAGGGTGTATGGTGTGGACGGTTGGCAGGCTAGGATTGAATTCAAATCACCCGCTCACGTGAGACTCACGAGTCTCGCACTACGATTCAGCCCATCGGACTTCTGGCCTGTCTGGGGATCACTCTGATGAACGAGCATTCTGAACGTTTTCAAGAGGAAGCGTACGGCATTGTCACGCGATTGCTAAGTCCTGATCGACGCATCCAGGTTTTCGAAGTCGAGAAGCGCAGCCGGAGTGGCGGTGCCGCCAAGTTTATTCGTAACGGAGGGCGACGATGGGGTCGACTGCAAGGGCGCGGCGTGCGGGAACGTAGCAGGCGGCGAAGGCGGCGAGAGCGAGAAGGGCTGCGATCACGAGATAAGTCACTGGATCGCTGGCGCTGACGCCGAAGAGGAGAGTGGTCATTGCACGGGTGGCAAGGAATGCGACTGCCGCACCGAGGACGAGCCCGATGCCAGCGAGACGCATGCCACTTCCGATGAAGAGTCGGAAGATATCCTCTCGCTGGGCACCGAGCGCGGTGCGCACACCGATTTCATGGACACGTTCGGTGACGGCGTAGCTCATGACGCCGTAAATTCCCACAAAAGAAAGTACGAGGGCGAGCGCGCCAAAGGCGCCGACGAGCCAAAGTGTAAGGCGTCGTGTGGCAAGAGTTTCGGCGACGACTTGTTCCATGGGACGCATGTCGTGCACGGGAAGCTCGGGGTCCAGCTCGGCAACAATTCCTCGCACAGCGGAGAAGAGCGCGGCGTGGTCGCCTCGGCTGCGAATCGCGAGTCCCACATAGGCCCAAGGATTCTGCGAGAAGGCCAGATAACTTTCGGCCTGGGCAGGTTCGGAGAGGCCATTGTGCAGAACGTTGCCGACGATGCCGACGACTTCAAATTGCTTTGCGCTAAGAATGTTAAGGTGCTTGCCGAGTGGATCCTGACCCGGCCATATGACCTCGGCGAGTTTTTGGTTGATGACGACAACGGGATTGGATGTAGCGGTGTCGGAAGCGGCGAGTTCACGTCCGCGAAGCAGCGGAATGCGCATGGAATGAAAGTACCCGGGATTGACGGCGTGAACGCCGACCATCGGGCGCTGGGCGCGCTCAAAGGGAGGACGCCCTTCGGCGGTAGCGATTCCCGTGGTCGTGTCGTCGCCTTCAAGCGGAAGATCATTGGAGATAGCGACCCCTTCAACCCCCGGCAGCGCGGCAACGCGATCAAGAAGTTGGTCGAGAAGCTGCGTGGAACGGGTGTTTTCGGAGTACCGGACGCTGGTGAAGTTCATCCACATTGTAATCATGTGATCGGAGTTGAAGCCGGGTTTTACCTGCAGGATCTGAACGAAGCTGCGGATGAGAAGTCCGGAAGCGACGAGAAGAACAAGAGACAAGGCGACTTCACCGACGACAAGCAGACTGCGGAGACGATTATGAGCAACACCGCTGGTCGAACCGCGGCCGCCTTCCTTGAGGAATTCTCCAAGGGCCTGCCGTCCCGCCGCGAGAGATGGTGCGAGGCCGAAGAGCAGGCCGGTGAGGAGAGACACAGCCAGAGTAAAGCCCAGCACGCGATGGTCTACGGAGACTTCCTGAACGCGAGGCAAATCGCGGGGGCTGGCAGCAACGAGGAAGTGAACCAGCACGGCGGCTAGGGTGAGGCCGAGAACGCCGCCCGAAAGAGAGAGGAGCGCGCTTTCGGTGAGGAGCTGACAGACGATACGAAACCGTCCGGCACCCAGTGCGGAGCGGACGGCAATTTCACGGCGGCGGCCGACGGACCGCGCAAGGAGTAGATTGGCAACGTTGGCGCAGGCGATCAGAAGTACCAAACCAACGACGCCGAGCAGGACGAGGAGCGTTTGACGCACAGGGCCGGTGAAGAGCTCGCTGAACGGAATGAGCTGCACAGTATGGCCGGTGCTTGCGGCGTATTGCTGGTGGATGCGGCCCATGATGCCGGAAATGTCGGCCTGCGCCTGAGAAAGAGGGACGCCGGGCTTGAGACGGCCGATGATATTGAGATAGTGCGTTTCGCGGTCAGTGCTAATTTTGCGCTCCCAGTCGGCGAAGGTGCTAAAGACTTCAGGAACAATGTTGACGGGGTTGACCCAGAGTTGAATGTCGTTGCCATAGCGGAAGCTGGCGGGAAGGACTCCGACGATTTGCACGGATTGATTATCGAGGGTGATGGTTTTGCCGACGACCGCGCGGTCGCCTCCGAAATGGCTTTGCCAGAAGCCGTAAGTGAGTACTGCGACGCGAGGGGCGCCGAAAGTTCCTTCGGCAGGGAGAAAGACGCGCCCGAGAATGGGCTGAACGCCGAGAAGCGAGAAAACGGGAGTCGAAGCGACCATTCCTGGGACCCGTTCGGCAGGGCCGAGAGCAGTGAGATTGAAGCTCAAGCGGTGAATCGCGGCAACTTCGGAGAAGGAACGGTTTTGAGACTTGAAATCGAGGAAGTCGGCGGCAGAGAAGGGAGCTTCGGAAAGATGGGGCTGCGACTCCCAGAACCAAACGAGTTCGTGGGGCGCCGGATAGGGGAGCGGACGCACAAGGACGGCGTTGACCACGCTGAAGATGGCGGTGTTGGCACCAATGCCGAGAGCAAGGGCGAGGACAGCGACAAAGGTGAGGCCACGACTACGGAAGAGTATACGCAGGCCGAAGCGAACATCCTGAAGGATGTAGAGCATGGTTAGGCCTCCTGACGGAGCGCGACTCGGATCGTTAGACGATGGCAAGAGCTAACGGACAGGGAGAACGCTCGGCCCTCTCCGCGTCAATTTCGTACACCGCACAGATATTTGGGTGACTCAGTGCGGATGCAGCCTTCGCCTCGCGGCGGAATCGCTCCAGGCCTTAGGTCTAGGCTTGAAATGAAGCGCTGACCACCCATATATAAAGGTCCAGCGCCCAAGCGCTCTTTTGGCTCCCAGATTACCGATCTGCTTTGCAAGCAGGGGGTCACCGGTTCGATCCCGGTCACGTCCACCAACTTAATTCCCGCTCTCTCAATCATTTATGCTGCTTTTTCCTCTGCACTATTTTGGTGCATTTTCGGGACAATCGGTACAACGGACAATTCAGAAGCCGGGAGAACGAATCCGTAGCCTACTCGCGCAGCCTCATCGAGGCGCATTTCTACTTCCTCGTGAAGGTGTGAATAAACCTCGGACATCGTGTGTGGTTTGTGCGCCATCCAGAAGTTATTCAAGTCTTCCAAACAGCGGGTTCCACGAAGCCACGTGTTACGGAAACGCCTGAAAGCGTGAAAGCCCATTCCTTTCTCGTCCGCCCCCAGCTTAGTGAGGCGAGGAGTAAGCCAGCGGTCCTCTAGGTTCCCGTAAAGATGCGGTGTGCCGTTCGCGGTATGGAACAGCAGACCACTTTTCCCAGCTGCATAACGTTGCAGGTACTCTGCAATCTCGGGGTGCAAATCCACTTCCCTCTTGGCAGCAGCAGTCTTGAGATATTTCACCACCTGAGGTGCATCCTTCTGAATTTGCTGCTCGACGGTGATGGTTCGACCCTCGTTTGTGAAATGGCGGCCTTCGACCGCGAGCGCCTCAGAAACTCGCAAACCAGCGGCTGCGAGCAGAACATACAGCGCCTGTTCTTGAGCCGTGCTTGCCTTGATGAGTTCTGAGATTATTTTCGCCTTGAGCGAGGGACGTTTCTGTTCAGCGTGCTCAACGATGGGCAGATCCATTATTTCAGCGTTCCATTTCCTGTTATGGATAGGTTCGCCGTTCGGATTTTTCAGGGACTCTACGACCTGTTTGACGTGCTCAATGTACTTGTTCAGATTTAGTACGTCACGCAAACGACTTACAGCCGCTAGCTTTGGTGATGGTTGATATCGACCACTTTAAGCTCGTCAACGATACTCACGGGCATCAGGTCGGCGATCAGTTACTTCGAGAAGTTGCGGCGACTATCAAGTCGGTTTCTGAGACCAGAGGTTCTTGCTACCGATACGGTGGCGAGGAAATAGCTATCCTCCTCCCGAACCACAGTCTAAGCGAATCCTCGACACTCGCTGAAAGAATTCGAGTCCGCATCGAACAGTCGACACACAGCGCAGTAGGCGTCGTCACCGCTAGCCAGGGTATTGCCTGCCATCCGGAAACTACGGCTAAAAAAGACGCCAATGAACTACTGGCGGATGCCGACAAGGCGCTGTATCGGGCGAAACACGATGGAAGAAATCGCGTTTGTTTGGCTGCAACGATTTCATAAGTGTCACTGCCCGCCGCGAAGACGATTCCATTAGCCCCTTAGGTGCGTTACGCTCCCCGGACCCCAAGAAGAATCCGTTGTTAGCTTGGCCTAAGTCTCGCTTCTAGCCTCGGTTCCTTCCGAGCGCCAGCCTTACATTCCGGGCTTCTTCCCTTCCGCAAATCCCCGCCGATCAGATTGGCGTTCGCTTCACTCCCATCATTGCATAGGCAATGCCCCAGCTCATGCGTGACCGCCAGGTTCAACAGTTCCGGCCGCGGCAAGTTCCAAATCAGCAATAACTCTCTAGACCGCTGAGGAACCGGAACAAATAAAGCTTCCTCCAAAAACGTTTGGCGCCTCTCAGGAAAACTGAACGCAGGACTGTCCGCGTTCAACCCTCGGGACCGCAATATCTCTTTCCAATCCGCACTCTTAACCAGCACCCAGGTCCACGCCCCCAGCCGCTCCACGGGATAAGCAGCCAATGCTGCCTTGAGTAGCGCTATCTCCTCCACACAATCCTTAACTGAATATCCTGTGTTGCAAATGAAACGCTGGTTATCTAGCGGACCGGTGGCAGCATCCTGAATTGCCCCGAACATACAAGCAACACTGAAAAAAGCTAAGCAAAAGAGTCGTGCCGTCACGGCGAAACCTCCTGTTGCTTTCAGGAGGAATAGCGACTCAGCAGTGAGGAAGTCAGGAGGGAATGGTCAGGCTTTGGTGAATTTAGCTGGGAGCTACAGCGAGGCGATCGAATTCTTTACCATCTACCGTTCTTCACCAGCATCAAGTCGCTGCCGCTCGCATCGATTTGCGGATACAGCAGGGTTCGTCCGTCCGGGGAGATACACAAGCCCGGTGAGAGATAGGGGGATTTGTCCAGATAGGCTACTGTCGTGATCTTGCCCGTACCGAAACGGAAAAGCTGAACCTTGGGATGCGGTTGGGCTTCGTTATCAACGTAATAAATACCTTCCGTTCTTACCTGCCAGAAAAGCGTCGCTTCAGGAACCAGAAGCGTCTCCGATCCGCCGCCGGATGGCATTGACCAAACACCCTTTTTGGGCAAAGACCACGTGGCTGTCGGATTTTCCGGCTTCTCGTAGTAAATCGTCGTTCCGTCCGGGGAATCTTGCGCGTGCATGCCGCTATGACGCGTTATCTGTGCAACCTTCTTAGTCGCCATAGAAATCTTCCAGACTTCCGAGACTCCACTCCTGACCGAGGTAAAATAGATTGATTTCCCGTCATTGTTCCAGTCCGGAGCACTTCCCTGCGCGATCTGTACAGGAGATCCGCCGTCTGCACTGATTACATAAATATGGGAGCTGCCCCCCGAGCGCGAGTCATAGGCAATTTGCTTTCCGTCGGGCGACCAGCGGGGCGAGCCCCCCTGGTCCACGTCCACCAGGTGAGTGGGATCACTTCCGTCGGCGTTGCCAACCCATAGGGCGGCCACGCCGCCGCGTTCGGAGTAGAAGGCAATCCGCTTCCCATCGGGAGAGAACGCCGGAGAAGAGTCCTCTGCGGTGGACGCGATAAACTTCCGTGGTGCTGCCGCAGGTTTCGATAGATTAACGCTCCAGATATTCGCGTCGTAGTAGGCCTTAGCATAAGCTAATTTGTCGCCTTGCTTGGAAATCGCTGCTCCGAATACGTCGTGACTTGAGAAAGGCAGTCGCTCTGGTTTACCGCTTTCGAGCGTCACCGAGTACAGGTCGCCGAACGAGCCATCCACACCCGCACCACCGGTGAAAATGATTCGCTTGTCGTCGGTGGTCCAAATGGGATGACTCACCCACGCATTGCGGAAGGTTCGCCGGACCGCTTCGCCCCCGATGGACGCGACCGTATACAGATCGTCCGTTTGAACATCGGTTCTACGCACAAACGCAATTTGCTTTCCTGAGTGCGAGAACACTGCTTCCAAATCGTCCGCTCCTGGTGGCGGGGTGGTCACCCGGTGAGACCTGGAATTCTTGAGATCGACGATGAAGACACCGAAGGGCTCATCAGGCGAAGGCTGATCGGAATACGCGATTGCGTCGCTTTCAGCAGACCAGGAAATTAAACAACTCAATGTTCTTACGTCTATCACCTTACGCTTGTCTCCACCTGATGGTGTCATCACATAAATGGATTTCTCACTCGCCCCGTCAGCCGTGAGTTTGAACCACAGGTAAGCAATCAAACGCCCGTCCGGTGACCACTGAGGACACCACGAATGGCCCGGAGGAGCCGTCAGCCGCCGGGTTCTTTCATCTCCGAGGACCTGCACATGGACCTGCACTGCGTATCTCCTTAAGTTGATTTCGGATGACTGCTGAAAAACATAGGAGCTATGATCCCCTCCTTCTAGGTAGTCGAACACGATTTGAGTTCCATCCGGCGAAAAGCTGGGATGGCGTTCCAAGCCCGGAAGCGTCGTAATCGGCACGAGCTCCAAGCTAGGCTGTCTATCTGCTCGCCTCATTATCCTGAGTGACATCCATGTTCCGGCGAGCGCAAGCATCGAGATTGCGATCCAGATCGATCGCTTCGCCAATGCCCTGGGCGGCGCAGTTTGGATTGGCGCCATGCTCGACGCGGGCGCCGAATCGCTGACCGCATCGGCCCGTGCTATCAGGCGATATCCGCCCTTCGGGATTGTCTCGATAATTTGGGGATGCCTGGAATTATCGTGGAAGGCTTTCCGCAACTGCCAGATGCTCCCCTTCAGGACGTCATCCGTAACAAAAGTATCTGACCACACTTGCCGGATGAGTTGCTCTTTGGAGACTGGATGACCGTTGGCTTCACACAAACAGACCAAGACTTCCATCACCTTGGGCTCAAGGCGAGTGCTTTGCCTGTTGCGCTCAATGCGATTCAATTGAGGCGTAACTAGCCAGTCTCCAACTCGGTACGTCACGTCCAAGGCAGAAGCTCAAGTGCGGTCGATTATAGTCCTGTCGAGTAATGCCAGCCAGTCCGTATGAAGCAATCGTCGATGGGCACTAGACTTCGGAAAGGCCGCGCTCTTCCAGTCATGCGCTACGGGGGAGAATTAGTCCGCAGCAGGAGATTCTGAAAGCGGGGTAGGCTACCTTTGCGGTTTGTTTCTGGAATGACGAGTCGGCTCCGAAAAGCCAGCGATGCGTTTCCGCCCAGTCAGCAGAAAACGAGGATGCCCCGCCTTTAGTTGAAACCTGAGAAAAGGAAAGCAGCGGCTGTCGCCCGAACTCGGATAGAGTTCATGTTAGAGCGGCTCACGAAACGTCGCAGCGCCGGGAATACCTTTCGAGCATGCTCGTCGTCGCGCAAACGCGTGAACCTCGAATGCCTCAGTGACGCGAGATTGAAAGCATTTCGGGACAAGTTCGGGACAACTGAGGAGCGGAAAATTCGTTGAGAGTCCGTGTAAGCGACACCAGACAAAGCTGTTAGTGTTTTGGCGCACTTTGTTTGCAAGCAGGGGGTCACCGGTTCGATCCCGGTCACGTCCACCATTTCTTTCTGATTGCAAGAGACTTACTAGAATCGTCTCTGCCTCAATCTCTGATTTCTTCTTCCACTGTGCACGAACTGTGCAAAATAGGGCCTATTTGAACCACTGTGCACAATCATCGGGAGTTCCAAGTCGTTGGAAAAAAAGAGCACTTTTGACATTGGAATTGTTGGAGATTGACTCCTTGCTTAAAAAGCCGGCGCGCGCTATTTCTCCCAAGAGAGACCGCTCCGCCGGTAAATCACTTACTCACGCCCCGGTTTCGAGCATTTTCGGTTTGTTAACCGAATC
>Ga0070697_100003102_pt1 | contig 12771 bp, 17 predicted proteins | sample KBSK1501metaG_FD_65475 | JGI IMG/M metagenome (GOLD analysis project Ga0070697, IMG submission 65475) | Corn, switchgrass and miscanthus rhizosphere microbial communities from Kellogg Biological Station, Michigan, USA - KBS K1-50-1 metaG | ecosystem: Host-associated > Plants > Roots >... | reverse complement strand
AACGGGGAGGAAGTGATGGCGGCAAGATCACGGCTGGTCTGTAGTTTGAGTGTTTTGGCGTTGATCGTGCGGGCCGGCGTTGCATTCGCACATACGCCGGAGCAGCCGCCGCATCAGCTTTTTGCCGAGGGCGACCTGAAGCTGGAGAGTGGCGAGGTAATCAAGGACTTCTCGATTTCGTATGTCACGCACGGCACCCTGAACGCAAAAAAGAACAATGCGATTTTGATGACGTCCTCAATCGCTGGCAATCATCACCGCATCGACTTCCTGATCGGCCCGGGCAAGGCGCTCGATACGAATAAATATTTCATCATCGCGACCGACGCGATCGGAAACGGCCTATCGACGTCGCCCAGCAACAGCAAGACGCAGCACGGCACCGCGTTTCCCCATTTCACCATCCGCGACATGGTCGAGTCACAAATTCGTTTGGTGAAAGAGAAGTTTGGCATCACTCATCTTCTGGCCGTTTCAGGCGCCTCGATGGGCGGCATGCAGACGATCCAATGGGGCGTGTGCGACCCGGAAATGATGGATGCCCTCATCGCGCTGACACCGATGGCGCGTACGCCGGCTTGGTCGATCGCGGTGAATGAGGCGACCCGCAAGGCGCTCACGGCCGACGCCAGCTACAATGACGGCAACTATAGCCAACAACCTGAAAAGGGCTGGCGCGCATGGGTCGACGTGTTGCTGACGCTCGCCACGCGCACCCCCGACGGTTTGAAGGCTGAATTTCCCAAGGGTCTTGACGTGGTCAATTGGATCAAGGGCTTCGAGGAAACTTGGCTCAAGGGCGGCTTCGACGCCAATAATTGGATTTGGCAAACCTGGGCCTACGATCGTCATGATGTCGGGACCACGCCTGGATTCAATGGCGACACCGTGAAAGCACTCGCCAGCGTCAAGGCGAAGACGATCCTCATGAACGCGCCCGGCGATCTCTACAATCCGACCGCGGAAGCCGCCGAAGATGCAAAACATATCCCGGGCGCGCAGTACGTCGTGATCCCGTCGCTTCAGGGTCACTTTGCGGCATCCGCGTTCAAGCCCGCCGATGTGGAATTCATGAACCAGAAGATCACGGATTTTCTCGAAGCCGTGACCGAACACGGAAAAAAACTGCAGTAAAGATCGTCGAGCGCGTGAGGATCTGAACAATCGTCATACAAAATAACGAGCCAACGAGGGAGGGCAATCCGTGACTACGAGCCAGGAGATATCCATTCGACACCCGCGATCGAGGCTCGCCACGATCGTGCGCGCCGGCGTGACCGCCGGCAGTGCGATCGCCCTGATTGTGGCGAGCACCCATGCAAGCCGCGCTCAAGACGCCAAGATCGTCAAAACCGACGTGCAGATCGACGCGCTGGACCCTGGCATTAAGTTATTCCTGCGCGAAAAGATGGCCGACAAGAACACAAAGTTCACGGACGATAACGTCGTGCTGTTTTTGCACGGAGCAACGGCGCCGTCGGCCTGCGACTTCGACCTGCCATACAAGGATTATTCCTGGGCCGATTGGATGGTGAAGCGAGGCTATGTCGTCTACATGGGCGACTATCGCAACTATGGGCTCTCCAGCCGCGAAGCGGCGATGGACGAGCCGCCGGCAAAGAACCAGCCGGTGACGCGGTCTTATCTGGCGTTGCGCGACATCGAGGCGATGGTCAATTACATAAAGACAAAACGCGGGGTCAAAAAAGTAACGCTGATCGGCTGGTCATGGGGTGCGATGATGGCCGGCTATTACGCTTCCCTCCACGGCGAGAACGTCAACAAGCTCGTGCTGTACGCCCCCCTCTACAATTTCAACGATCATACCAATCTGGGTGCCGGCAGCGGGTTACAGAACAAACGCAAGCCGCTTGAATTCAATTTTGCTCTCGGCGCATATCGCCTTGCGTCCGAGGCCGCCAACACCGGTCGCTGGAACGGCGAGATTCCGGTCGATAACAAAGACGAGTATCGGGATCCGGCCGTCCCGGTCGAGTTCTGGAAAGAGTGCATGGCGACCGACCCGACCAGCGCCACGCGGAATCCACCGAGCCTGAGAGCGCCGAATGGTGTTCTTGAGGATTCGTTCTATCAGGCCACCGGCCGCCCGCTTTGGTTTGCCGGCAACATTTATGCTCCGACGCTCACGATCGCGGGGGCCTACGACACGTGGTCCTTCCCCGAGGATCGCGAAGGCTTGATGCGCGACCTCGTACATGCGCCGGTCAAACGCAGCGTGCTCGTTCCCGACGCGACCCACTTCGTGTTGTTCGAGAAGAACCGGATTCAGTTCTTCGAGGAAATCCTCAAATTCCTGAAGCAATAAGGCCACTCGACAAAAAAGCCCCGGGCGATGCCGGGGCTTTTAATTTCGTCCGTTCTTTCCAACCGGAGGTCTTTTCAGCGGGGTTTGCGCGCCAGGAACGCATAACCGAAGACCTCGAACTTGCGCGCTTTCTCCTCGCCGCCGGCGCCTTTGAAGGTGTCGACCGGCTTTCCGATCTCGACGTCGACAAAGCCGCTATCTTCCAACATTTTTTGCCAGGCTGCGCACGGCAGACCACCGGCAATTCATGCGGTCCATAGATCAATATCGCGGATGGCCGACTCGGGCACCGGCTTGCCATTTGCGATATCCGCGAACTGGAGCCGTCCACCCGGGCGCAGAACGCGATAGATTTCCGAAAACGCCGTCTTTTTGTCGGCGCAGAGATTGATGACGCCATTGCTGATGACGACGTCGGCCCATTCGTTCTCTACGGGCAGGCGCTCCGCCAGCCCCTCGCGGAATTCGACGTGGCGCAGCCCAAGCTTGCCCACAGTCGAGCGAGATTTCGCCAGCATCTCCTCGGTCATGTCGACGCCCACGACCTTTCCGCTCGCGCCGACCTGATGGGCGGCAACGAAAGAATCGAATCCGGCGCCCGAACCCACATCGACGACCTTTTCGCCTTTCGAAAGCGGCTGCAGCGAAAACGGGTTGGCGACGCCGGCGAAGGACTCGACGGCGACGTCGGGTAACGAGTCGACGAAGCTTTGGTCGTAGCCGAGATGCTTCGCGAGATAACGGCCGGTGTGAAAATGGTGCTTGCCATGCGGGTCGGCCGCAACCTCGCGATATTTGTTCTTAACTTCCTCTCGAAGCGCCACGGCGTCGACGAGGTCTTCAGATTGAGAGCCTACACTCATCGAATTTCTCCCTATCCCAGCACTGATCCGAAAACTCCGAAAAAGTACTCACTCACGTCCGGTAACGACCGGCAGCCCGGCGGCGCGCCACTCCGGAAGGCCGTCCTCCAATCGCCGGACCTTGAAGCCGCGGGTGCGAAGCAGCGCGACCGCCTCAAAGGAGAGGACGCAATATTCGCCGCGGCAGTATGCTACGATTTCCTGAGTGCGGTCGAGATCGGCGAGCCGCGCCTTCAGGGCACGCAGGGGAATATTCACCGCTCCCGGCAAATGTCCCAAAGCGAACTCATCCGGTGGACGTACGTCCAAGACCGTGACCGCCCCGGCGCGTAATCGCTTCTGAAGTTGATGGCGAGAGATCGGCTCTAATTCATCGCGTTTATTGAAATAGCTGCTAATCACCTGCTCAACCTCGGCCACGTTGCGTTTGGCGATGCGGCGCAGCGCCGCGAGAACGTCGAGAATGCCGTCGTCGGCGAGCGAGTAATAAACGAACTTGGCCTCGCGCCTGGCAGCCACGACGCCGACGCGCTTCAATTGTTGCAAATGCTGCGAGGCATTGGCGATCGACAGGCCCGTTCGGTCGGCGAGAACGTCAACGCTGCGCTCGCCCTGCGCGAGCTGCTCCAACAATTCAAGGCGATGGGCGTGGCCCAGCGTTTTTGCAATCGCTGCGAACTGGGCGAATAGCGCCTGTTTCGGACCGAGCGTTGACATCGCGTTCACCTTGAGTTATCATTCAATTGAATAGTTGATTGACGGCGATCTGTCAAGCCGCGCATGAGCGGATGCGCGCGGTTTCACAGGCCGAAGGCATCCGATGTCGGCTCTGGAACCATAGGGAGAGAAATCATGAATCCAAACAAAGCGTTGTGGGAGAAGGGCGACTTTACCCAAATCGCCGCCTTCATGCGTCAATCGGGAGAAGCGGTCGTTCAATCCCTCGGGGTCGAGCCGCCGCTGCGGGTTTTGGACCTCGGCTGCGGCGACGGCACGACGGCGGTTCCGCTCGCCCTTTTGGGGGCCGACGTTGTTGGCATCGACATTGCCCAGAACCTCGTCGACGCCGGGAACAAACGTGCGGCGAAGGCGGGTCTCAAACGACTGAAATTTCAAGAAGGAGATGCGTGCGACCTGCAAGGGATCGGCGACCATTCGTTTGATCTGACCCTTTCCGTATTCGGCGCCATGTTTGCTCCTAAGCCCTTCGATGCAGCCAAGGAGATGGTCCGGGTCACAAAACCGGGCGGCCGCATTGTGATGGGTAACTGGATCCCAAACGATGCGACTTCATTCGTGTCGCAGCTGCTGAAGATAAGCTCGGCGTTTACGCCGCCGCCTCCGGAAGGCTTCGTCAGCCCGATGACGTGGGGTGTGGATACTCACATCATCGAGCGTTTTGGTAAGGCCGGAGTGCCGAAGGAGAAAATATCCATGGTCAAGGATATTTTCTATTTTAAATCGCCTGACAGCCCGACACATTTCATCGAATCATTTGAACGATTCTATGGCCCAACCATGAACGCCGTCGACGCGGCTCAAAAGAGCGGAAAAGTCGACGAGCTCCACAAACAACTTTTGCAACTGGCGAAAGCACAGAACAAGAGCGCTAACGGCAGCACCTCTATACCCGCCACCTTCTTGCGAGTGACTGTCAGCCTTTGAGGACGACTGAAATGATAACGTGACACGAAGGAGACCGTGAAATGACAACCGTCGCAACGACCCATGACTCAATCGCAATCGGCCGGCGTTTTGTCGACGCAATCGCGCATCGGGCTTGGGACGAACTCGCCACTTACCTTGATGATGCCGTGCAGTTTCGCGGGCTGACCGGAAAAGGCTTGTTCAGCGCTGATGATCGAGCGTCAGCAGCAAGCCACCTCAAGACATGGTTCGGCTGGCTCGACCAACTCACCCTACTTTCCTCGGAAGTTCAGCCGATGCATGATCGGCTGCACATCAGCTACCGCTTCCGCGCTCACAAAGACCAATGGTACCTGATCGAACAGCAAGCATACTGTTCGGTCGAGGATGGGCAGATCAAGCAGATTTACCTGGTGTGCTCCGGGTTCCGTCCTGAGATTGCCTCTCTTAACTGATGTGCTCCCGCGCTTCCCCAAGCGGCCCCGATCCGGCCCGCGCGGCCAATTCCGGCATGATGGCCGCAGCGGAATGACGGCCGACTCGACCACGCAATCGCCGGCACCGATTGATGCGGCGGATAGGCCGCTCGGTTTCTTTGAGGGGACCGAGATGCCGATCGCCGAATGGTGGAAGGCATTGTGGCCTGACCCCGCGCGCGTGCTTGCAAAGGTCGGGATGAAGCCCGGCATGGATGTGATTGATCTTTGCTGCGGTGACGGCTGGTTTACACCGCATATCGCCAGGCTCGCCCGCCGCGTCATCGCCATTGACGTCGACCCGGCATTGCTCGAGGCGGCGCGCCACCGGCTGAGCGAAAGCAAACTGAATAACTGCGCTCTCGTAACGGGCGACGCTTACGACATAAGGCGATTATGCCCTCGGCCAGTAGATTTCGTGTTTCTGGCAAACGTATTTCACGGTGTTCCCGACAAGCCACGCCTCGCACGGGCGATTCACGATGTGCTGAAGCCCGCAGGATTGCTCGCCATCGTGAACTGGCATCAGCTTCCGCGCGAGGAAACAATCGTGTTGGGTGAGCCGCGCGGTCCGCGCACGGAATTGCGAATGTCTCCCGCGCAGACGTTCGGGTTTGTTGAGCCCAGCCTAAAGCGTTCTGACTTTGTCGAATTGCCCCCTTATCACTATGGTGCTGTGTTCAGACGCCCTGATTGATCCGCCGATGCGCTGAAATAATCTCCGAACCACGCGCGATGTCTGCTTTTGGCATGCGAAAGCCGGCGATCAATGTCCCCTTTCCGCGCAAGATCAGGCAGCGGAAATTTAGGGCGTCGATTCCGTTATTGACCCGAAGCCTAAATGAAATCGCCGGGCGTGCGCCCGGCGATTTCGCAAACATTAGCGGCCGTAATTAACGGCTCAATCCCGGAGGTGCCGTATTCAGGACCGGGTTTGGCTGCTCTAACGAGCTCTTCCAATCCGCCTTACCCTCACCCCACCCGCGCGGCAATTGCATCGATGTCGTTGTCGGGGTCCCCGTGGGTGTCGTTGCGGGTGTCGTGTTGGTAAACGTCTCGAACCCATTCTTGTTACCTTGGCTAAACCCGGGCGGCGTAAAAGGCGCCACGCTCCCGCCGGGGCCGCCTCCTCCCCGTCCGCCCGCTTCTGCCGAATAAACTCCAAGCGCGAGCAGCAATCCTGCCGCGCAGGCTCCGGCGATAAAGATCTTGCCCATGCCATATCTCCCCGTCATTGGTGATCGAGCGATAGCCGGCGCCCGTACTTTGTGAGCCGCGGTCAAACCAACGGCTTGCCGTTCGCCCGCAACGTTTCAGCGCCTTGGTCGAATCACCTTAAGCGACAAGAGGTCCAAAATAGGGCGAATCCCCGAAATCCTGCGATCCATTTCATTCGCCTGTGATCAACTGCGCCCCGATTTGCCGCAAGCGACAACGCCGCCACGCCGTCACAAGCGGCGGACAAACTCTTTGTTCTTATTGGCGGCTACGAAGCCATTGAACACCTCGATACCTCAGATCGCCGAGCTTTCCGTCCGGCAGAAACCGCCATCCTCGAGCATGGGCACGAGCCGGTTGGGATCAACTACCCGCCCGCGCTTGCCTCAGCTTCGAATGATGGCGCGCAGCGTGGTGCGAAATTTTCGATCATGCTTGACGTGCCACTCGCGACTCATGGCGTGGCTGCGGGTTTGGCAACGTTCGGAATAAAGCACGATCCATTTCCGTCCTCGAGACGACTTGGCGCCGACCCCCGCATTGTGTTGCTGTAGCCGTCTGTCCAGGTCGGTGGTCCAGCCGACATAGGTTCGGCAATCATTCTTGCTGCGGCTCCCCAGCACGTAAACGAAAAAGCGCATCTCCTCTTTTGGCGGCCGTTTAGCCACGGATAAACCCGTTGCGCGCATCGGCGGCCTGGCCCACCATGATCCAAATAGGCCCAACCCGCGGCCTTGCGGGCAGCGCCGCCCGCCATCTAGCAGGCAACATTCGTTGATCCGAATGTTGCATCATGGAAGGTCCCTGCATGGCTGCGAAAACCCCTCTCCTCGCCACTCAGCGAGTCGTGCAAGTTTGCCTGTTTCTGGTGTCAGCGATTGCCTTATTCGGCGGATCGCTGCAAATGTATTTGGGCGAGCCGGAAAACGCGCCGCGGCTGGACAACGTGCATCGCTTCATGGCCGGCGTGTATTTCGGCTCCGGGTTGATTGCCTTGTGGGCGGCCCTCACCATTCGTCGGCAGCGAACGCTCATTTTCCTGATCGCGCTCAGCGTATTCCTCGGCGGGACCGGACGGCTGGTGTCGATCGGCCTGGTTGGATTGCCGCAACCCAGCACCCTATGGCTCGGCTATCTTCTTCCGGAACTGCTTGTGCCGTGGATCATGGTCATCGCTCAAATCCTCACCGACAGACGTTCTGCTGCAAGTATTAAGTGAGCGGGCATGCCGGCTTCGCCCGTCATCGAATATGACCCGCCGCCGAAGCCGAAGCTCCATAGTGCCGCATCTTGTCCAAGACCTCGCTGCAGTATTCTCTGCCACTGGCGATCAATCCGGCGTTCATGCCGGCGAAATACTTGTTGGCGGCAAGGCAAACATCGCCGCCCGTCTCTTCGAGCGCCCGCTTCAAATATTTCAGGCCGTATTTGGTGCTGTTATGACAGCGCAAGAGCTCTTCCGGCTTGCCGCGGAAGCCCATTTCGATGGCGGTCGGATAGAGGATCTGCAACACGCCCATCGCCTCGGCGGTCGAGATCACATTGCAGGTAAAGCCGCTTTCTTGTTCGGCAACCGCCAAGGCAAAATCGATCGGAATGCCTTGTATTTGCGCTTCAAAGGCGACAAGGCTTTTGACGTTGAGGATCTTGCCTTCGCGATCTTGCGGATTTTTTTCGCAAGACACGCGCTCGCGTTCCTTACAGCCGACAATGGTAAATCCGGGTCCGGTGAAAACGATATAGCGCGGACCACGCAGGCGGTCGAAATAGCCCTCGAAGTAGGCGATCGAGACCGTCATGGCGGCGGCAACAAACAACTGACAGAGCGTTATCCTGACGACATGCCGCGCCTGTTCCTCGAATGTCGGAGCGCCGCTTTGCAAGCGAGCAAGCTTTCGCTCCAACGAGGCGGCGATTTTATCGTCAATGGCCACGCCGTATTTCCGGCGGCGATAGGCCAGTCCGCACTTGACCTTTTTGATTTCCTGTTTGCGCTTTTCCTCCGCACGCGCGCGTTCTTTGCGCGCGTGCGGCAACGCTAAATTCGAATCCAACATTGTCCCGGACGCCGGCTGATTGGCATTTTGATTGAATTGTTCCCTTGTTCCTTGAATTGTTCCCTTGTTCCTTGAATTGTTCCCTTGTTCCTTGAATTGTTCCCTTGATAAAAAACCGGAACTTACGCCCCGTTCGCAGCCGCCGCCGAAAAAAGAAGGTGGAAAGGCACTTGGCGATATAATCCGCCCGGCTCGGCTTGGTTCCGCTATCGTCTGGCGAAATATCGGTCGTGATTTCCTTCGCGCCGAAACAATATGCGTCGAGATTCCGACACACAGCGATCGGCGTTCGCCTGCGACTTCAATGTAGATCGTTGAAAAATTGGCGGGCGCAGTCGGAGTCGAACCGCGACCCGCCGATTCGGAGGACCCTCAGCAGCTGTTAGGAACCGCTTCGCGCTCGTGATGAATGCTGGACGAGTTTCGTTCGGTTACCGCGGCAAAAAATTTTCCTGAGTACGCTCAGTTATCCCGAGCTTCCCCGGCAGCACGAGACGGCGTCCTTCTCGCCAGAACGCTCCGCCTGGATCGGCGGACAGGGTACGGAACCGTAGGAGCAGAATACGCAGCAGTCTCCCGCCTTTGGCCGCAAGATCGCGCCGCAAACGCCGCATGTATAAAAAACTCGGCACGCCTCGGTCGACATTGTTTCCAATTTCGCGGCGCCACAATGCGGGCAAGTGATCACGGACTCCTGGATCATTTTGTTGTCTCGCCTGTGTGGGAACGCGCTAGAGCATCGCGCCGATATCCGAGGCTCCGCTCGGATAGGCGAATATTGTTGCTTTCAGATGTTCGGCGGTAAGGCCGTGACGAATGGCCATGGCATAGAGATTGATCACCTCATCGACATGCGGCCCGACGAGGTGCGCGCCCAGAATTTGGTCGCTTCCTTCTTCGACGAGCGTTTTGTATCCGTAGACGGACTCGCCGACGCGGCGCGCGGTATACCAATCAGACGCCCGCGCCGTCTTCACCCGCATCTTTCGTCCCTGTTTGCGCGCCGCGGCTTCCGAAAGTCCGACGGCGGCGATCGGCGGCAAGGTAAATGCCACACTTGGCACGCCGCGATAGTCGGGTTCGTGATGATTGCCTTGCAAGATATTGGCGGACACGACTTTCGCATCATGACTGGAGACGGGGGTCAGCGGCGGCCCTTTTTCCGCAACATCGCCGGCGGCATAAACGCGCGGGTTCGAGACGCTTTGCAGATAGCCGTTTAAGAGAAGCCGTCCTTTTTCAAAAGCAACGTCTCCGGCTGATAGATCGAGATTGTCGATATCCGGAACGCGTCCGGCCGCGTGCACGACCAGATCGGCTTCAAAGACGACCTCGCCGTTGGGGGTTTGCGCGCGTATCCGGTAACCGTTTCCGCGCCGTTCGATTTCCTTCACGGTGTGTTGCGCGCGCACCTCAACGCCCAATTCCGCGAACTTATCCATCAACCAAACGACCAAGTCCGGATCAAACTGCGGAAGCATGCGCTCCCCGCGCTGCAGCACCGTAACCTTGGCGCCGGCCCGTGCCGCAATGTGCGAGAATTCGGCGGCAATATAGCCGCCACCGACCATCACGATGCGCGCGGGCAAGCGCTCAAGTTCCATGAACTGATCGCTTGTGGTCAGGTGCTCTTCTCCCGGAAAGTTCAACGAAGCGGGTCGTGCTCCGCTTGCAATCAGGATGTGGCGCCCTTTCAGGGCCCGCCCTTCCACCTCGATCGTGTCGGCGCCCGTGAAGCGTGCGAGTCCGTGGAAGGCGTCGATGCCCCGTTCGGAGAAACTCTGCGCTCGCTTGTTCGGGACCGGATCCGTGAAAGTTCGTTTGAACGCAATCAGCTCTTTCCATTCGATTCGAAGTTCGCCGCTGACCCCACGGCCATGCATCCGGCGCGCCCCGTCGACGGCTTCCGTCCCGCCCACGAGCACTTTCTTGGGATCGCATCCCCGCAATGCGCAGGTGCCGCCAAAGGGACGATGATCGATGACGGCGACCGACCGGCCGGCTCGGCGAATGCGTCCACTCGCGACCTGCGCGGCGGTGCCCGTCCCGATAACAATGACGTCATAGGTGTTCATGCGGTAACCCCAGTGCTCGGCGCCGGCGATATAGTCTGCCGGCTATTAGTCCGAGACAGAGCAGAGGCGGCAATATCAATAACCATTCGAAATCCGCCAACCAGGCGATCAGGCCGGTCGCGAATAGCGCAGCCACCAGGAGCGGCACTCCGCAGCAGATTGCAACGGCCGCGATTCCCGCGACGCCGGACGCGACAAGTGCGCGATCGCTTTTCATTCCGGCCTCAACCCTTGGGCGCCGAGGGGTAACCGGCTTTCGTCGTGGCGTTGGTAAGGGCCTTCACGTCGGCTTTGGTGTCGTCGTAAGTCACGACGGCCGCCTTTTCCCTCAAGGACACCGTCGCCTTGACGACGCCCGGCACCGCTTCGAGGCTTGATTTCACCGTATGCGGGCAGGCCGCGCAGTACATGTTCTTCACGGCCAACGTAACCGTTTTCTCGCCGGCCAGCGCGGCTGAAGAAGCGAATAAGGCGAGTGCAAAGGCAACGGAGGTGAAGAAACTTTTCATGGGAATTCTCCATTCATGTGTTGAGGAAAAAGGGCGCCAGAAAATCGAAGCCGAGCGCGGCGGCGACGAGCACCGTCGCCAAAACGAGCCCGGTCTTGACGAGGCGATTCGGAATCGGCCGCGCGCAAGCCTCACCCTCGGTGCAAGCCATCTTCGAAGCGCGGTAGACGAGCCAGTAGCCGTAGCCGAGGCAAGCGATCGTCGCCGCGATGAAGTAAGGCTGATAAGGAGCAAGCCGCGTCAAATTGCCGATCCATGCTCCGCTCACGCCGAGGCTGAATAGGACGAGCGGCACAATGCAGCACGATGACGCCGCAAGCGCGCCGACGATGCCGCCCACGGCCATCAGGCTTTGCCTACCCGCGGTGCGATGATCTTCCTTGCCTGTCATGGCTCTCACCGTGCATCCTGTAGTCACTACAGGAGCAAGGGTGTCCAGTCATGCGGCCGATCACAGCTTCGCGAGCGAAAGGGTTATCGATTGGTGAACTCTCCCGTCTCACCGGCGTGAACATCGAGACGATCCGCTATTACGAGAAGATCAAGATGCTTCCCGCCCCGCCGCGCAGCGGAGCCGGCCATCGGATCTATGGGTCGAAAGAGACGCGCGTTCTCGCTTTCATCCGGCGCGGGCGAGAGTTGGGTTTCAATCTCGACGAAGTCCGCGCCTTGCTCGATCTCGGTGGGCCTGAAAAGGCGTCATGTGCTGAGGTACGCGAGATCGCCAAACATCATCTCGAAGACATCCGTGCCAAACTCGCGGACTTGAAAAAGCTCGAACGCCTACTGGCAAAAACGGTGGCGCGATGCTCAGGCAAGACGGCGCCGGATTGCCCTGTGTTGGACATTCTCGATATCCGGCGGCCGACCTAGCGAGTTTGCCGTCATCAAACTTGGGCCGCCATTTCTTTAATGTGTTGAAATGACTCAGAAAATTTGGTGGGCGCAGTAGGACTCGAACCTGCGACCCGCTGATTAAGAGGCAAGGGCCGCCTGCCCAACAGGAATGCTTGTAGCCCTCCTGAACCAAACGACAGCCGCCTCTCCCTGTTTCTGTTCGACAACGTCCAAATCTCGCGCATGCCCGAGCGGATTTCGATAATTCTTAAGTGCTAAGAAGTTTGATTTTAGATTTTCTCGGCTGTCAAAACGATCTTTGAACAAATCCCAGTTTTTATCGATAATTTTTTGAAGGTCCATAATATCGCTGTACTGAAGACGAATAAGCGGATCGTCGATTCGAGCGACAATTCTCGACCGATTAGTCTCTCTGATTCTCTCCTTTATCTTATTTTGTAGATCCCCCGGCACGGCTTTCTTCCAATAATCTTCCCCGAGGTGCAAAGTCAAAACGTCGTGCACAGTTCGGCGTAACCTCACTTCGATTTCGTCGATCGCCAGACGCGCTACATCACGAGGTACTGAGGCGCCCGAATCATAAATATCCCCCGCGCCGACGGCCTTCAAAATTTCGGCCCAAATCATTGCCGTTCTTTGATCCAGGAACGCATCGTAGTCGTCCTTAAAGATCGGTGAGTCTGCGCCTGACGGAATCAGATGGGAACGCAAACATGCTTCGAAGTTTCGATTGCCCCGCTCA
>Ga0070697_100003100_pt1 | contig 12774 bp, 10 predicted proteins | sample KBSK1501metaG_FD_65475 | JGI IMG/M metagenome (GOLD analysis project Ga0070697, IMG submission 65475) | Corn, switchgrass and miscanthus rhizosphere microbial communities from Kellogg Biological Station, Michigan, USA - KBS K1-50-1 metaG | ecosystem: Host-associated > Plants > Roots >... | reverse complement strand
GTACTGGGCCAGCTGGTGCTTTGGCGCCAGAGCGTAGGCTGGCGCGCGCTCTTCGTTGAGCGCATCAGTTGCCGGCATTAGCTTGCCGATTAGCGACTTGAATAGAGTCTTGTTTGCCATTGTTCGTTACCTCCTGCATGGCGAAACCAATCGAAAGTACCTTTTTTGAGATTCGATACAGTGCCCCGGACCCACCCTCACCCAATGAAACAGACCAGCACGCGGTAGTTACTTTTACATTACCCAATGCGCTTGTTACTTTGCTGGGCGTTAGTTGTAATGTGGGAGTCGAACCCACTCACGCGGCCCCTCGCGTTACCCAGGTGGCGCCTTTTTTGACGCAATCCAACTTTCCCAGTTGGCGGGTTTGTGCTCGCTTCTGTTCCCTTCGGCTACCGTCTGCATCGATCGGTTGATCCGAGACCCCAGTCCTGGGTCTCAGATCAGTTTAGTCTGCCAGTTGAATTCCTGAATTCGCGCGTCAAGCTCGCGGTAGTCCTTTGCGAGTTCATCAGCGCGCTTCTGGATGTCAACCACGTCGATCGTCCGCACATACTTCACTTCCGAACGGGTGTAGCGGTCCTGAGTAAGCGCACCTGTGAGCGCCAGATCCGCGTAAACAGCCCGACGTAATGCCAGGACATCTCGGTCCGTCAGCGCATCCGAGATCTTTCCAAACCCCGCGAAGGCGATCGTCGAGTTGGTCTTGTTAATGCGCTTGATTAGATCCGCGAGCTGGGCAGCGACTCCTTCGAGTTCAGCAGTCAGCGCCTTTGGCTCTTCCGCTGCCTGGTCACCTTCCTGGACCTTGGCGTTGGCAAGTAGCCGCGACTTCAGTTGTGCAAATCTCTTCTGACAATCTGCGCGTAGAATTAGTGCTTCTGCTAGCTTCATTTTTCTGTTACCTCCATTCCGACCCTTAAGAATCGAAGTACCTATTTGCGAATTGATGTTTTTGGCTGCGGGAGAAGGAGTCGAACCCTCATCTTCGGGGCCAAAACCCGACGTGCTGCCAGTTGCACCATCCCGCAAGAAGCCAGTCTTAAGTCCAACGTCCCAAAGTCCAAAGTCCTTCTAGCCTTTGTCGACTTTGGACTTTGGACGTTGGACTTTGGACCAAGCGTGGTCGGGGCACTGGGATTCGAACCCAGAACCTTGCGCTAATCGGGCGCTAACACCGCTTATAAGGCGGCTGCTCTACCTGCTTTAGCTATGCCCCGTGAAGTTGGTCGCGGTGGAAGGAGTCGAACCATCATCGCTCGATTATCGATCGAGGGCTCTGCCATTGAGCTACACCGCGAAAAATAGTCTTGGTTGACCCGACGGCTCTGTTATCCAGTTGAGCTACATCGCCTCATTAGTTCCGAGTTCTGAGTTCCGAGTTCCGAGTCGTCCGAAAGGAATCGCATTCTGACTCCTGAATTCTGAGTCCTGAATTCTGCTTTTTTGGTGGAGCTAAGAGGAGTCGAACCTCTACGTCCTGCTTGCAGGGCAGGCATCATGCCGTTAGATCATAGCCCCTGTGAATCAGTCCAAAGTCTCAAGTCCAAGGTCCAACGTCCGTGATTTCGATGACTTTAGACATTGGACTTTGGACTTTGGACTTTGGACTCGTGCTTGGTCGCGGAGGCGGGATTCGAACCCGCACCCTCTCGTTTATGAGACGAACGCTCTTTCCAGCTTGAGCTACTCCGCATTGAAATGGTGAGCCTGGCAGGATTCGAACCTGCGACGGTCTGTTTAGAAGACAGACGCTCTGATTCCGCTGAGCTACAGGCCCTCGAACTTGAAACTTGGGACTTGAGACTTGGGACTTAAACTGGTCGGGGCGTGAGGCGTTGATCGTAGGCCTCTGCAAACTCCACGCTCCTTGACAGTCACCGTTCTGCCGGGATGAGTCACGCCCCGATAAATCTAAGGACGAGGGATGAGGGATGAAGGATGAAAGAATCTGGGTCCCCTGCTTATACATATTCTTCATCCTTCATCCTTCCGCCTTCATCCTTGCTTTTGGCGGTCGGAGTTGGAATCGAACCAACCTCTCGGGTTTTTCAAACCCACGCTAATCCCTCTCAGCTATCCGACCGGAATGGTCTTTGGTCTTTGGTACTAGTCTTTGGGCGTGCGCGCTTCACGAAAAAGGCAAACACAAAGACCAAAGTCCAAAGACCTAAGACCGTTTCCGTTCCCGATGCACCTTTTCCATAACGTCACGATCATCGTGCACGTCCATGAACAGGTACTTGCGCCACTCGGCGCGCGCCTCAGCGTAATGGCAAAGCACCACCCGTTCGAGTTTCACGCGCAACGCTGACTGTGAAGTCAAAAGCGGCATGCGTGCTTCCCCTGGTGTGCGGTTGGCTTTGCGGTTATTACAAGGAACGCAAGCCGTCACAATGTTCACCGGCGAATTATCACCACCACGCGAACGCGGCATGATGTGATCGAGCGTTAGCTCAGCCACACCTTTCTTTTCCGCGCAGTACTGGCAGCGAAACTTGTCGCGCATGTAAATTCGCAGACGCTTCATGCCCGACTGCTCCCGACGGCGGCGAACGTTGATGTAAGTGCGCCGGCGAATTACCGACGGCACGGGAAATTCATCATGCGCCGAACGCAGCACGCGATCGCCGTCCCACTCCTCGACGAAGACGCTGTTCTTGAAAGTCATGATGATCGCTCGCGCGACACTGACGGTGCCGAGCGGCTCGTAAGTTTGATTGAGTAGTAGAACTCTGCCGTTGAGTGCCATCACCCGGCACCTCCTTTCATAAATTTGTGCTTTGATCTTTGTACTTTGTGCTTTGTACTTTTCCCATCGCCTTCAGGCTTTTGGACTTTGGTCTTAGGTCTTAGGTCTTTGGGTCCTGCCGAACGCCGAGTTTCAATTTCTTGCAGTTCAAATCAACGCACCACAGAAGAGCAAAGACCTAAGACCCTAAGTCCATTTCGAGGAGTTCAAGGACGGAGGTGAGGAGTTGACTCACGAGGTGCGAATCACCGCCCTTGAAGATTAAGTAACGCAAACCGTTAGTTTGCGTTCGGTGCGACTTATTCATCGAACCATCGCAAACCAGCAGTTTGCGTTACCTTGAAATTGGAGCGCGCGGTGAGACTCGAACTCACGATACTGGAGTTGCAGTCCAGTGCCTTGGCCGCTTGGCGACGCGCGCAAACTAGGGATGAAGGCGAAGGATGAAAACGGACTCCCGAGTCAGAAACCTTTCATCCTTCAGCCTTCAGCCTTCATCCTTTGATTTGGAACGGAAGGAGAGATTCGAACTCTCGAAGCGAGTTTGGAAGACTCGCATGGTTCCGGCTACATCACTTCCGCAAGAAGTTGGAACTCCTGGCAGGGTTCGAACCCGCAGCCTCGACGTTCGAAGCGTCGCGCTCTTCCAGTTGAGCTACAGGAGCGGAGGGAATTTCGGATTGCTGATTTCTGATTGCGGATTGGCGGACGTGGGCAGATATTTCTTTCTGCCAGTCAGCATTCTGAAATCCCAATCCGCAATCGGTCATGGAGCATCGTACCGGATTCGAACCGGTGTCTCAGCGCTGGCAACGCCGTGTCTTGAACCCACTGGACCAACGATGCAGAGGAATTTCGGAATGCGGAATTCGGATTGCAAGTTTGCCGTTACCGGCCGAATATCGATGCGACCTGCTTAGGTTTCAAATCCGAATTCCGAAATCCGAAATCCGCAATCGGTCTGGTCGGGGAGGACAGAATTGAACTGTCGCCACGAGTTCCCAGGACTCGGATGCTCGCGTTACACCACACCCCGAAAGAGTGTCCAAAGTCTCAAGTCCAATGTCCAAAGTCTGCTTTCCGAACCGGACTTTGGACTTTGGACCTTGGACTACCCCTTGACACAGACCACTTGCTTGATCTCGGCAACGATCTTCACCAGATCGCTCTGGTTACGCATCACTGCCTTGATGTCTTTGTAAGCGCCGGGAATTTCATCCAGCACGCCTACGTCTTTACGACACTCAACGCCTTGTGTTTGCCGTGCCAAATCGTCTTTCGTAAAAGCCCGCTTGGCTGCACCACGCGACATCTTGCGTCCGGCACCGTGAGAGCAAGAGTTAAAACTCTCCGCCAGCCCTCGACCCTTTACGATGAACGACTTCGCGCCCATCGAACCCGGGATGATGCCGTACACATCCTTGTCGGCGTTGATTGCACCCTTGCGCGTGACGAAAACTTTTTCGCCGTAGTGCTCTTCGAGTGCAACGTAGTTGTGATGACAGTTAACCGCGATCTCGGGCGTGAACGGTTGACGATGATTGAACATCTTGTTGAAGACTTTCAACAGACGCGTCATCATGATCTCACGATTCTTCATCGCGTACGCCTGCGCCCACTTCAGGTCTTTCCAGTACGCCGCAAATTCCGGCGTGCCCTGAATGAAGTAGGCCAGATCGGGTGAAGGAAGTTCTGACAATTGCCACAGGCCCTTGGCGGTCGAGATGTGACGTTCAGCCAATTCCTTGCCGATGTTGCGCGACCCCGAGTGCAGCATCAACCAAACGAAGTTTTCAGTATCCAGACAAACTTCGATGAAGTGGTTGCCGCCGCCGAGTGTGCCCAATTGCGTCATCGCTTTCTTTTTTCGATCGCGAACGCCCTGGTGCAGTTCCCCGAAGTCTTTCCAGCCGTCCCAGTACGAGGCTTCGTCTACCGATTCCTTATACGCATTAAAGCCGACCGGAATTTCTTCTTCGATCTTCAGGCGGAGATCCTTCAACTTGCCGTCAAGGATGCCGCTTTTGAATGGCGTTTTCACGGCCATCATTCCACATCCGATGTCGACGCCGACCGTGGCTGGAATCACCGCTTCCTTTGTGGCCACGACTGAGCCGACCATGCTGCCTTTGCCCAGATGCGCGTCAGGCATCAACGCAACGTGCTTGAACAAACATGGCAAGCGCGAAACGTTTCGCAGCATCGCTTGTTCGTCGATGCTGAACTCGTGGCCGGCCCACGAGAGAACATCCGCGTGAGCTCCACCGATTGGTAGTTTTTCGTAAGGCATGTTGATTCTCCTTTCTAAAGAATAATTGAAAATGAAAAGTTTGCCACCGGGGCAGGATGACCCATGCTTGCTGCTGCCTCCTGCCTTCTGCCTACTGCCTTCTGATCCTGGTGCGCCAGGTGAGACTCGAACTCACAATCCCCTGCTTAAGAGGCAGGTGCCTTTGTCCAATTTAGCTACTGGCGCAAATCATTTCCGATTGCCAATTCCCCATTTCCAATTAGTTCGGGCTGGCGGGGCTGACGAGACTTGAACTCGCGATCTCTGCATCGACAGTGCAGCGCTTTGATCCAACTAAGCTACAGCCCCGGCTTCAGGCAATTGCGACGGCCACCAATCCGCAATCGCCAATCTGCAATCCGCAATCGAATTGGGTGGGTCGAAGGGATTTGAACCCTCAATTGCCGCAGTCACAGTGCGGTGCTCTGCCATTTGAGCTACGACCCACAGAAGGATGATGGTGCGCGTGGAGAGATTCGAACTCATCATCGGGCTGATCTTAAGTCAGCTGCCTCTGCCAGTTGGGCTACACGCGCAATAATTTCTAAGTGGTACTCGCGGAGGGATTCGAACCCCCACTGTACAGTTTTTGAAACTGTCGTCTCCTGCCGATTGGACTACGCGAGCGAGTAACAAGGGCGACAAGGAATCGAGCGTGACGGTCACATTGGCAGGATGTAGTCACGTTCAGCATTCGCCCAAGATTGGCAGGGCGTGTGGGATTCGAACCCACGCATCTCTTGATTGAAAATCAAGCGGCTTGAGCCGGGCTTGCCTAACGCCCCGGAAGAATTGCGGATTGCGGAATTCGGATTGCGGATTTCTGATAATTGTCGAACTAAGAAAAGGTTCTCAAGGAAGCTTCCTGTTCAAATCCGAAATCCGAATTCCGCAATCCGCAATTGATTGGTACCGGCGGAGGGATTCGAACCCACACTGTCTAGTTTCTAAAACTAGCGCCTCCTGCCCGTTGGGCTACGCCGGCAAAACTAGGGATGAAGGCGGAAGGATGAAGGATGAAACAGAGTTGCCGCCTGAACTTCATCCTTCAGCCCTCATCCTGCATCCCTTGACTGGTGGACCTGGCACGATTTGAACGTGCGACCTCGACCTTCGCAAAGTCGCGCTCTAATTCCGCTGAGCTACAGGTCCTTCGATTGTTGATTGCTGAATGCGGATTGCCGATTACGGATTGGCGGGCCGAGACAAATAATTTCGACAATCCGTATTCTGAAATCCGCAATCCGCAATCGATTGGCGGAGGCGGCAGGAGTTGAACCTGCACGCGCATTGCGCGGCGATTTAGCAAACCGCTGCCATACCGTTAGGCGACGCCTCCTTACGATCTCGGCAGTTCCGCAATCCGCAATCGATTGGCGGAAGGCTAGGGAGTCGAACCCTACACGGTCTAAGCCGCCGCAGTTTTCAAGACTGTTTGACTCACTCTACTGTCGGGCCTTCCTTAAACTTTTGGCAGGGACGCTCGGATTTGAACCGAGAATCTCGATTTTGGAGACCGATGGTTTTGCTGGTTAGCCTACATCCCTAAATAAAATCTGTTGCACGTGGTAGGACTTGCACCTACGTAGTCACTAGGTGGACGCCCGATTTACAGTCGGGTGCCTTTGCTGCTCAGCCACACGTGCAAGCGGAAAATTTGTTATGCTAAAAACAGATGAAGGCAGAGAGAAACGTACCGCGAACACACTTCGAGGCACACTTCTCCTGAGGATGGCGACGCCCGACACTCTCGCAAAGCAACGGCGTCGAAATCCGGAAGGCTCCCTGCCTTCATCCAAAGACTCCACGCGAACTGTTCGCCTGGAGTTTTTTCACAAATAGGTACTTCGATTGTCAAAAAACAAAAAGAGCGGGCTTTAAGCCTCCCAGGGAAGCTGCCCGCTCCTTACAATTCTCGCGATTTTTCTTGGAGATTTGGGAGCGGGAGTCCGCTCCCGCGAATTAATGCCTGATGTAACGGCTATCTATGGATGCTTGTCCGAGTCTACCGGCAAATAAATTGACGGGTGAACCCGGATTGGCATTCAAACACACGCCACGCATGGCGGCCGGGGGCTGCCGTTTGGTCGTGTATTCTTTATGTGTCCAGCTCGTTAACATTGGAATGTTTCCTTCACGGTGCGCAATTCACATGATCGCGCAACCCTCTTTGTATAAAGTAGGACCAACGATCCTGTCAAGGACTTTCTGAAAAAATTTTCAACTCGCGTTCGCATAGCTTCGATAACTCCAGCGACGCGCGCGTTGCCTTAAATTAAATAAAACTGTCAGCCGATTGCAGGTTGCGTACTGCCAGGAAGCGCATAAAGCGAAAAGGCGCAACAGTTTTTGGACTGTCGCGCCTAATCTAATGTGGTCACTGTCCTCACCCCAGCAACCACGTGGATGGAAGGATTCACCAACCATCTAGTTGCAGCCACTATAACTCGCAATCCGCCTGATGGCAACTGGTCAAAACGAGAAGCAGTCGCGCTACGAAAATAGAGCTATTTTAAGAACTCGAGAGAGCGAGGAGCTCCAGGGCGTGACCGTCGGGATCGTCAAAGTAGACTGAAACGGAATTCATCCACTCGTGATAAACCGGCTCAGAAACTGAAACCCCCTTCGCCTTCAACATCTCGGCTGCCTGCCTGATGTCGGGCTCGTTGATGGTAAAGGCGAAATGCTGCGTCGGCCATTCGCCCTTATCTTCCTGTAACACAACCATTCCCGCATCACCGCCCGCATAAAGAAAGAGCCAGTTTCGACGCTCGTCGCGGAGCCCTTCTTTCAACCCCAATACATCCTTGTAAAAAGCTTCAGAGCGAGCCAGATCTTTCACTCGGATGGCTACTTCGTAGAGGCCTTTAATCGGTAACATGTCTACGTTGCCCCTGGGAATTGGGTTCGTTTGCGTAATGAGTTTACCGGCCTGACCACCGCGTCCACAAGACATTCACCGCAACCTTTGTCCCCCCAAGGGCATCCGAGAATTGCCGCTTGCCTCTCCCGCTTGCAAAAGCAATCGACTCTTGTAAACTCATCATTGAAATATTGCTTTGGAGAAACCCTATGAAAACCAGTCTACGCAGTTTCGGCTTGTTTGCACTTGTCCTTGCCCTCTTTGTTCCCGCCTTCGCTGACACTATTCGCTTGAAAGACGGCAACGTCATTCGTGGTCAGGTGATAGGCTTCCGTGACCAGCAGTTTACGGTGTTAGTGGGCTCCGGCGCCCAGGGTCGTCGCAGCCGAACGCTGGTTTATGTTGAAGATGTGGAGTCGATAGAGTTTGATTCGGCAACCACAGCCGCTGCAGCTACTCTGGCGAATGAGGACTCGCAAACATCTAATAACTCGACGCCAACTTATCAACCCCCACGTTCAAATCCGCCGACTGCGGATACAAGCAGAGTTCCACCGCGTACAACTCCGCAATCTGCGCCCAGCACTTCGCCAACGTTTTTCACCATCAAGGTCGGTGTTAACGCGAAGCAGTGCTCGGTACCGGCGGCACGCGGTGAGGTTTGCGCGCCGAATGGTTGGACCAACACGGGGCTGGTTGTGCGACAAGGCCAACGTCTCAGAATCAGCAGCACCGGCCGCGTGTCTCTGGGTGGCGGCCGCTTCTCCACTCCGTCCGGCATGGCTTCCCCGGACAGCGAGAAGCTAATGCGCACTGAAGCGACCGGCGCTCTAATTGCTGTCATCGGCGACGATAATGACGATTTTCTTTTGATCGGAACACGGCGAGATTTTGTAGCCCAACGAGATGGGGTCTTATTCCTCGGACTGAACGAAGGGAATCTTACCGACAATACCGGCACGTATGATGTGGTGATAGAGGCTGAGGCCGGCAGTGGGCCTCGCTAGCTCACGCAGGGCAAACTTCGCTTTGTTTTTCAGCATCACATCGAGGAAGCCTAAACAAAGTGTCAAAACGCGGATTGGAAGTCGACTCTCCTCCGTTTTTGCGTCTTCTAACAACAGGTGACTTATATGAGATTTTCTAAGCTGGCGCGATCGTTCTTTGCTTCAATCGTCATCTTTTCTTTACTAGCCAGCGTGGGCCTGAGCGGTGTGCTTGGACAATCGCGGCGCCAGCCACCAACATCTACTGAGAAAAAAAACAAACGTCCTACTGAAACCGGACAGCCAGGCGAGAAACCTGAGGAGCCGCTGCCGCCTGACTTGACCGGAAAACCTCAGGAAGCTGAGAAGATCACGGTTAGCACTCAAATCGTGAATGTAGATACTGTCGTTTACCACAAAAAGAGTGGCCAGATCGTGACCGGGTTGAAGAAGGAAAACTTTTCGCTTCAGGTGGATGGCGTTCCGGAAACCATCACCAACTTCTCAACTCCGGAAGCGCCGATCACGGTTGCCATGGTGGTTGAATACAGCAAATGGTCGGAGATATTTGGCAGCGCCTCGGGTGGAGGTTGGGACCCGGGCACCTACGAAGTCATTCGACCGGTTGCGATGTTCTTGCAGCAGTTTGTCAAACCGCCTGATGATTATGTGTCAGTCGTCGCCTTCGATCTTCGTCCAACGACGCTGACAGACTTCACCAACGACCCTGCACGTATTAGCCAGGTTATCAACCTGCTGCTGCGGAATTATCCAGCTTTTCGGGAAACGAACCTTTTTGATGCCCTGAAGTTTACGTTGGTAGGCGGGCGCGGTGACTCAGTTGTGCTTGAGGATTCCAAGAGCGACAAGGCTGATTACTCCGGTCTCGTGAGTGTGCAAGGCCGCCGTCGGGCGATAATACTTGTCGCTTCAGGCATCGATACCTTCAGCAAGATCAACTATGGCGACGCTCGGAAAATCGCGCAGAATGCCGGTATTCCGATCTACATAATCGGGACCGCTGAGCTTTTTTATAAGAAGTATGAGATGTATCTTCCGCCAACCGACAGTATCACCGGTATGCCCGGAAGAATGACGTTTCTCCAGGCCAAGAACACGTTAGGAACCTTTGCCAAAGAGACTGGCGGCGCTTATTACCCGGTCACATTTGCTGGCGAATTGCCTAACGTTTTGAGCACGATCAATGCGCTCCTGCGCAACCAGTACAGTCTGGCTTTTAACCCCGGCGACGTACACGACGGCAAGCAGCACAAGATAAAAGTCAGCGTGGATGTAAATGGCGACGGCGTTGTCGATGACAAAGAATACGTCATCCAGGCGCGGCAGTTTTACAACGCGCCGAAGCCGGACGGCACGCCGAGTAAGCAGTAAGCAGTAAGCAGTAGGCAGTAGGCAGTAGGCAGTAGGCAGTAGGCAGTAGGCAGTAGGCAGTAGGCAGTAGGCAGTAGGCAGTAGGCAGTAGGCAGTAGGCAAGAAGATAAGCAGAGATTTTCCATTTGTCATTTGACATTTTTCATTTGTCATTTCAGAAAGTCCGGACTTGATAAGACAACGGTCCAGACAACGCTCAAAGCCAAAGTTCAAAGCCGTCGAAGGTCTCTGCGCCAATGACAAATGAGAAATGTCAAATGATAAATGGAAAATCTCTTCTTCTGCGATCGAGAAAGACGTCGTCGTAATCGGAGGCGGTGCGGCGGGCCTCTTCTGTGCCATTGAAGCCGGAAAACGCGGACGCCACGTAGTCGTGCTCGAGCATGCTGACCGCATCGGCAAGAAGATTGCTATATCCGGCGGCGGCCGGTGCAATTTCACCAACCTCCATACCAGCGCCGACAACTTCATTTCCGACAACCCACACTTTTGCAAGTCGGCCCTCGCGCGTTACACGCCAACGGATTTCGTTTCCCTGGTAGAGAAGCACGGCATCGCTTATCACGAGAAGAAGCTTGGGCAACTCTTCTGCGATGGCAGTTCGCGCGAGATAATTGAAATGCTGCTAACCGAAGCCCGTGAGGCCGGCGTCGAGATCCGTTGCGGTTCGCTGGTGCGAAACGTAAGCGGGACGTCAGCGGCCGGGTCGTCTCCGAATTTCAAGATTGAAACCGATAAGGACATCTTCATTTCTGAATCACTGGTCGTTGCCACCGGTGGACTGTCGATCGCGCCGCTTGGCGCGACCGATTTCGGCTACCGTCTGGCTCGGCAGTTTGGGCTGACAATTGTCGAGCCCTGGCCGGCGCTGGTTCCATTCACCCTTTCGCGAGAAACGCTGCGGCAAATGGGACCGTTAAGTGGAATCTCGCTTGATGCCCTGGTCAGTTGCGATGGCCGGCAGTTTCGTGAAAACATTCTGATCACCCATCGCGGTCTGAGCGGTCCGGCTATCCTGCAAATTTCTTCTTATTGGCGCCCCACAATTAGCATCACTATCAATCTGTTGCCGGACCTGGACGCCCACCAAGTATTAACCGAACATGAAACCAAAGAGATCACGCTGGCAAACTTCCTGAGTCAGTTTCTGCCGCGACGGTTTGTTCTCGCCTGGTGCGCGCTAAACTTTTCTTCACAACCGCTGAAACGCTACTCCTCACGCGAACTTGCTGAAATCGCCATGAAACTAAATCACTGGGAGATCAGGCCGACGGGAACCGAAGGCTACCGGAAGGCGGAAGTAACGGCGGGAGGAATTTCGACTACGGAACTTTCTTCGCAAACGATGGCGGTCAAGAAAGTAGCCGGCTTGTATTTCATTGGTGAAGTTGTTGACGTTACCGGTCAGCTAGGAGGCTTCAATTTCCAGTGGGCCTGGGCAAGCGGCTATGCGGCGGGGCAAAGCGTGTAGGCTGGAAGCGCGCAAGCGATTTTGTGGGACCGCGGGCGTCCCGCCCGCACGCGTACGGCGGGCGCAATTATCAGAACTTGACGTTAACGTACACGGGCGGGCGAGACGCCCGCGGTCCCAGAAGAGCGCTTGCGTGGTTCCATTTAGCCGCTGACTTCTTTGAATTTCCCCTTTACCCTTCTTCCCTCTTCCCCTCTTCTCCTAGGTACTGTGAAGTCTCAGCCGAAACTCATCATTGATAGCGACAAGTTCCGTACGTCTATTGGAAAAAAGCCGACTCGCGCGCAAGAGCATTGGCAGTCCGCCTTCTGGCAATTTCAAACCATAAGCAGGGCTGGAAAATATCGCCGCCAACTGCGGATTCAGGCGTTGCGGCACTCCGTATCGGATTGCCTTTTGCGCCACAGGGGAAAAGCCCGCAGTGCGCCGGGGGTTGATGAGTTCAATCGAGTGGTCAAAAACATTGAGACGCGTTGACTGATCTCTGAGCGCCAGATCGCGGTGGACAAGTAGATTGCTAATGGCTTCGCAAATAGAGGCGCGCTGGTAATTTCCTCGTGCCGCCACTGGGCTATCGGGAACCTCACCCGCGGGAAAACTTTTAGGCCGCGTGTCCCACAAATCCGAGTAGCGCGCAACAAAGCGCAATATCGCCTCATAGAGCGTGAGCAGATTGCCGGTAATACTAACGCGCTCAACCACCGGAGACTGTAACGAGTCGCCGGCAAACCTTGTCACTGTAATCGCTGAGCGCGGTAGAAGCTGTTTCACGCGTTCATCACGACCAAAGAGCAGAAGACCCGCAACTGTCGGAACAACTTCACCAGCGTACTCCGTTGCCAGCAACAGATCGCGCTCCAGCACGTCGCTCGTCGGATACCCAGTGGCGACCGCTTGGTCGAAAGCATCACCTTCGAACTCGCGCAGGAAGCTCCACAGGTGCGCCTCATCAATGTCGGTAGTGATAGCGCCAATCACCGGCATGTTTTCAAACCCAGCCGGTCTGGCTTCGTCCATCAG
>Ga0070697_100003099_pt1 | contig 12774 bp, 13 predicted proteins | sample KBSK1501metaG_FD_65475 | JGI IMG/M metagenome (GOLD analysis project Ga0070697, IMG submission 65475) | Corn, switchgrass and miscanthus rhizosphere microbial communities from Kellogg Biological Station, Michigan, USA - KBS K1-50-1 metaG | ecosystem: Host-associated > Plants > Roots >... | reverse complement strand
GGCGCCGACGAGTACAGCTTTGGCACCGCAGCCCTCCTGGCCGAGGGCTGCATCATGGTGCGCACCTGTCACCTCGACACCTGCCCGGTAGGGATCGCGACCCAGCGGCCGGAATTGCGAGCCAAGTTCGCCGGGACGCCGGAGATGCTCGAGGCGTACCTGACGCACATCGCCGAGGAGATCCGACACATCCTGGCAGGGCTCGGCCTGCGAAGACTCGATGATGCGATCGGCCGGACGGACCTGTTGTCGCAGCGCGTCACGGGTGATCCGCGAGCCGACCGGATGGACCTTTCCCCGTTGCTCAGCGACGAAGGCTCGGAGCCGCGCCGATTCGTCGCCTCGATTCCGCTGCAACGGCCGTCTTCGGCGCTTGGCGATCGGGTTTGCCTTGATGCGCTGAACGCGGTCCTGAGCGGCGCCGACGTGCGGGCCAATTACTCGATCCACAATAGCGACCGCTCGGTCGGGGCGCGGTTGGGTGGCGCGCTGGCCAGGGAAGGGCCGTCAGCCCCGGCCGGATCGGCATCCTTTACCTTCACCGGCGCCGCGGGCCAGAGCTTTGGTGCCTTCCTAACCGAGGGGATCGAGTTCGTCCTGATCGGGGAGGCGAACGATTACGTCGGAAAGGGGATGGGCGGCGGGCGGATCATCGTGCGGCCGCCGGCCGACGATGCGGGCGACCCCTACTTGCTCGGCAACACCATCCTCTACGGGGCCACCGGTGGGGAGCTATTCTGCGCCGGAAGAGCGGGCGAGCGCTTCGCGGTGCGCAATAGCGGCGCCTCGGCGGTGATCGAGGGTGTGGGGGAGCATTGCGCCGAGTACATGACCGGAGGCACCCTGGTGGTGCTCGGCCCCGTGGGACACAACCTCGGCGCCGGCATGACGGGTGGCGAAGTCTTTGTGTACGACACCGGGATCGGACTACCGGGGATGGTGAATGCCGAGCTCGTCGACGCCCACCGGCTTAGCGGCGAGCACCACCTGCTTGGCGAGCAGGTCCTGCGCTTGCATGGGCTGATCGAGGAGCACGCGACTTACACCGGGTCGGCCGCGGCTCGGGCCATCCTTGATGACTGGCATGCGGCGGTGCATCGGTTCTGGCGAGTCGCCCCGAAGGCCGACGTCGCGCGAATCGAGAACGCCCACGAGGGCACGGTCGCCTCGAGAGCCTAGTCACGGGCCCCAGGAACTATCGCCGCTGGCGCTGAGGTCGGCACCCCCCCGAGCGTGCTCGACGGGCCGGTCAGCTAAATTCGAACCAGTTCGAGCCCAGCCGGCGTAAACGCCTCCGCACCTTTCGTCCAGCACCCCTCATACATAGGTTCGTTGGCAACTCGGCGATCCCGGCCCGTCTGCGGCGCGCCCGAGGGGGTGCCTTCCCGCAGCCAGCGGTGCTCGTAGTGAACCGCCACATCGACCCTGTTCGGCTCAGGGGGCGCGGGCGGGCGTGAGCTGTTGGGCGAAGCGGCGAGCGGCCTCGACGGGATCGTCGACGTCCGCGGCGCGCGCCAGTCCTGGCGGGCGAGGTGGCACGGTAAGAACCTCGCCCTCCGCCGTTTGCACCAGCTGCCAGCCGCCCTCGTGCGCCATCCAGTGGTGTCGATGACAAAGGAGGACCATGTTCGAAAGATCCGTCTCGCCGCCCTTGCTCCAATGGATCACATGGTGGGCGTCGCTCCACGACGCCGGCCGATCGCAGTGCGGCCACCGGCAGTGACCATCGCGGGCGGCCAGGGCGCGGCGAGTCGGGCCCGCCACCACGCGCCGTGCGCGGCCGACGTCGATTACGACTGACTCCGGACTGAGAACCACGCGGGTGATGGTGCCGTCGCATGCCAGGCGCTGCACGGTCTCGGCCGAGACCGGGAGCGCGTACTCCATGTCCCCGGCGGGGGAGCCGGCTAGACCGCGAAGCGTGTCCAGCGAGGCTGTGACCTGAAGGTGCGGCCGCTGTGGCAGTGAGCCGGCGTCCTGCACATGGGTGATGATCTCCACCAGCGCGTCGGCGTTTCGGTGTTCGCGGCCGCGCTCGTCGTGATCACCATTGGGAAGCGCCAGCGGCTCGAGCGCACTTCGCAGCGCCGCGCCGCCGACGGAATCCAGCCAACCCTCGAGCAACAGCGTGCCGTCTTCGCAGGGGCTGAGCTTGAGGCTGCGTTCCTCGGTCGCCCGCTTCTGCTCGGCCGTGAAACCCTCGGGGTCGAGGGCGTGCCGAAGGTGGTGGCAGAAGTGCCAAAGACGGCCAACGCTGAACTCACGCGCTTTCTCGAGCAGCTCGGTCTCCTCGAAGGGCGCGGCCGTGGAGGAGCCCTGGAGGGCGTCAGCCGTCCGGGCCATCAGCGTCAAATGGGCGTAGCCGATCTCGCCACTCTCCACGGCTTCGACGCTGCGCGGGAGGTCGGCGAGGTGCTCGCCAACAGCCACGCTGCCCCACACGGCTGAACTGGACATCTTGCAGTGGTGGCGGATCCAATCGATGGGGCTTACGGACCCCTGTTCTTCGTACTCTTCTGTCCTGCTGAACTGGGCGGCGGTCGCGGCGAACTCCAGTTCGAGCAGATCCTGGCCCCGGCGGAGTCCTCGCAGCTCCGCGGTCAGCTCATCCGGCTCGCGATGGGTCCTGGGGCGCCGGCGCAACTGCTCGATTGCGCGGAGGACCGCTTCGACAGCGGGATCCAACGGGCCAATCGGTTCTTCGACTACCACAATTTTGTATCAGTTTAGCGAACATTTGTTCGTTTGTCAACGACCTTTCCACTCGAGCTTGTGCTTGCCAGACCGGGCCGTCGTCCGGTTTCATGGTCGGATGCTTTCAAGGAAGAGACGAGCGATGAATACCGCGCTACTGAGCGCAGCCGCGACAGCACTTACCGCCAAGGCCGCGCTCAGCGGGCCAGTCGATCAAGGTCAGCCTCGACTGGAGGCCGCCGTCGAGCCAGCCCCTTCAATCGTCGGCGACGATGCCCGGGTCCGCCCCGACCATCTGTACAGCCGTGCCCTGGTGCACAAGATCCTGGTGGAGGCCGCCGCACGGCACCAGGTTGACGCGAAGCTGGTGCTCGCGCTCGCGTACTGGGAGAGCGGCTGGGATCAGTCACGCGTCTCCGAGACGGGCGCCGTCGGGCTGATGCAGGTGCAGCCCGAAACCGCCACAGAAGCCGGGCCCGCGCTGCTCGGCCGCCAGGTCAACCTCGATGACCCGTACGACAACGCCGACGTCGGCGTCGCGATTTTGCGCCAGGACATGGCTGCCTTCAACGGCCCCCAGCAGGGACTCGCCGCCTACTACCAGGGACCGACCAGCCTGAAGGCCGACGGCATGTTCCCCGACACGCAACAGTACGTCGAGGGGATCCTCGACCTCGCCAGCCGAATGAACCCCTAGGCCGCGGTGATGGGATCGCCGACCGCAGCACATTTCCAAATGAGGGAGGAGAAGGGGGAGGCTACGTCAGCTAACGGTGCGCTGAAAGAAGCTGGCTTCGACCGGTGCGACCAGGAGTGGGCCCTGGACAAGTTGAAAGCGGCGGAAATACTCTGCGGCCATGTGCCGCTCCAGCGCCTGGCGTCCCGTGAAACGTTCCGCGAGCGTGAGCGTCACGGGATCAGCCTCCGATCGGTAGAGCGTCGACCCAAGAATGCCGGGCATCTGCCGGCTGGCCCTCACGAACGCCTCGGCGGCCTCCGCGAGTTCGGCCTGTCGTCCTGGCCTTGCCCGTAGGGTGACCAGCAGGAGAAGCTCGCCGTCGGGCAGCGCCTGACCGATCGCTTGCCGGACTCTCTCCTGGAAGGCTTCCGAGGGCGGCGATTCCCCCGTGAGGTTCCATGCCTGCTCGAGGGCTTGGGGGCGCACCGGGAACCCGACCGAAACAATGGTGGCGTCCAGCTCGACTAGCACGCGCGACTCGTCGCTCATCCTTCTCCTCTTTGGGCGGCGGAGTCGGCCGCCGCCAGCAGCTGCGCCAACCTGAGGCGCGCCCGGTGCAACCGCTGATCAAAGGCGGGCCGGTTGATGCCAAGGAGCTCCATGGATTCCGATGGGGTGAGCGTTTGTGCGTAATGTCCTTCGAGCAGCAGCCGGTCCGCCGGCGAAAGCTGATCGAGCGCGTGAGCCAGCCGACTCCGGAGGCCTTCCCGACTGAACTCTCCCGTTACCTGGCTGATGGGTCCCTTCCGCCGGCCATCCTCCGGCATAGCTGAGGCCTCGCCGCGAGGCGGGCGTCCGTGAGCAGCCCGCTCCTGGCGGATCCAGTCGATGGCGGCGTGATACACGCTGCTCGCGAGGAACGCGCCGATCCGTTCAACGTCGCGGACCTTGGGCGGGCGCTCCAGCCAGCGACCGAGCAGTTCGGCGACCACGTCTTCGGCGGATCCCGGATCGTTGACGTACCGCCGGGCGAAGGACACCATTTTTGCACCGTGCCGCTGGTAGACGAGCGCCAGTGCGTGGATTTCCCCCTCGCCAAGCGCACGGAGGAGCTCGTCGTCGCCGGGTTCGCTCGCTGACGGCACCAACAGCCTCTTCCTATAGACGCCCAGACCTGACAGACCCCCCCATGTCAGCGACGCGCGTCTTGGTGGATGACAGGAGGTAAGGATGAACCAACTCGCCGACATGCGTGCGATCGTCGTTGGCGCCAGCCGCGGATTGGGGAGAGGTGTGGCCGAGGCATTCCTGGGCGAGGGCGCATCGGTTGTGGCCGTGGCGCGCGACACCAGTCCACTTTCGGAGCTCGCCGCCGGCCACAAGCTGCTGCAACTCGAAGCCGGAGATGCAACTGATCCCGCGGTAGCCGACCAGCTGCTTCGCCAGTACCGTCCGGATATCGTTGCGCTGGTTGCCGGCGCGGCGCCATCGTTGCGCCCACTACACCAACAGACCTGGGAGTCGTTCTCCACGAACTGGAACACCGATGTGCGGATGACGTTTCACTGGCTGCGTCAGGCCCTGCTGCTTCCGCTACGCCCGGGAAGTCGGGTCATTGTGATGAGCAGCGGCGCCGCGATCATGGGGTCGCCCCTGAGTGGCGGATATGCCGGGGCCAAAGCAACCCAGCGCTTCATGGCGGATTACGCGGCCCAGGAAGCGCGGCGCGCCGACCTGCAGATCACGGTTAGCGCTGTGCTGCCGAGACTGACGCCGCTCACCGACCTCGGGCGAGCCGCGACCGTGGCCTATGCGGCCCGGATGGGTATCAGCGAAGACGAATACCTTCGACAAATAGGGAAGCCGGTGACGCCGGAAATCGCCGGGCAGGCCTTTGTGAGCCTCGCAACCGGTGGGCAGGTCGAGGGAGCCTACATGCTGACGGCCGATGGCCTCAAGCCGCTACCCGGGGCGGCGCCGGCCGAGCGGCAGACACCGGTCGCGGCACTCAAGGAGGAACGATGAAGTACGTCCTGCTGGTTTACGGACCGATGGCGGAGAACGAAGCCGAACGCGCCGCGGGCATGGCTGAGATGGCCGACTGGTACGGGAAGTTGGGTCCGGCGCTGGTGGATCCCGGGAGTCCCTTCACAGGCGCTGTCAAAACCGTCGGCCAGAACGGAGTCAAAGACGGAGCCATCGGGTCGCAGGCCACCGGCTTCAACATTGTGGAGGCAGCGTCGCTGTCCGCGGCAACAGAACTCGCGAAAGGGTGTCCGCTGCTGAAGGCCGGAAGACAGATCGTGGTCTACGAGGCGTTCAGCGCGATGTGACCGTCTGATCATTCGGCTTCGTACAATCCGACGATGAGTCCCCTGCAGGGATCGACGCTGGGCGTGATCGGCGCCGGGGTGATGGCTGAGGCCATCATCGCCGGTGTCCTGGAGCGCAAGCTGGTGGCCCCCGGGTTCGTCGTCGCCAGTCACCCACGGACCGAGCGCCGCCACGCGCTGGGCGAAAAGTACGGGATCCACGTCACGGCCGACAACGCCGAGGCGGCCCGGCGCGGCGACGTGGTGGTGCTGGGGATCAAGCCCCAGGTGATGCCCGGGGTCCTTGCCGAAATTCGTGAAAGCCTCGCGCCGGAGAAGCTGGTGATCTCGATCATCGCCGGAGCGACCACGCAGACGCTGCGCAAGGGTCTCGATCACGCGCCACTGGTTCGGGTGATGCCGAACACACCCGCGCAGATCGGGGAAGGCGTCAACATCTGGTACGCGACACCGGAGACGACGGTCGCCCATCGCGAACAGGCTCAGGCACTGCTCGGCGCGCTCGGCCACGAGCTCCAGGTGGCAGACGAACGCTTCGTCGCGATGGCGACGGCGGTCAGCGGTACTGGGCCGACCTATGTGTTCCTCGTGATGGAGGCACTGATCGATAGTGCGGTGCACCTCGGATTTCCGCGCCATCTCGCGCACGACCTCGTCCTCGAAACCATCAAGGGATCGGTCGCCTTCGCCGAACGGACCCAGAAACATCCGGCGCAGCTGCGCGACATGGTGACGTCGCCCGGCGGCACATCGGCGGCGGCATTGCACGAGCTGGAGCGGGGACGGCTGCGAACGGTTCTAGCCGACGCCGTCTGGGCCGCCTATCGCCGCACGATGTCGCTGTCGGACAGCCTCAGCGCGGGAAAAGATCCCGAGCCGATGCCGCCTCGGAGCGGTACGTAAGAGCTTCAGACCCAGGTCGGGTCGTCAGACTCCTTGACCGAGCCGTCCGAGCCAAAGACCAAAAAGCGCTGAAAGGACTTCAAGAGCCAGCGGTCGTGCGTGACCGCGAGGATCGTCCCCTCGTACTGCCAGAGCGCGTACTCGAGCGCATCCGCCGAGGCGACGTCGAGGTTGTCGGTCGGCTCGTCCAGCACCAGCATGGTCGATCCGCGGACCTCGAGCACAAGGATCTGCAAGCGCGCTTGCTGGCCGCCCGAGAGTTTCTCGAATGGGACGTCGGCGGCGCCATCGAGCTCGTAGCGGCGCAGCGTCCCCATGGCGGCGGTGCGGTCGAGTCCCTCGCGTGTGAGGATCGTCAGGGGGGCGGCGCGCGCGAGATGCGGTGAATCGTGCAGCTGGGAGAAATAGCCGACGTTGACGCGGGCGCCGAGTATCCACTCACCGGTGTGGTCGACCGGCTGCCCTGCCAGGAGCCGGACGAAGTGGCTCTTGCCGCTGCCGTTCTTACCGATCACGCCGACGCGCTGACCGAAGAGCACCTCTGTGCTGAAGGGTTTCGTCAGTGGGGGAAAGGCGAGCTGCTTGACGCGCAGGGCGATGGTCCCGGTCCGACCACCGCCCAGGCGGATCGTCACTTTCTGCTCGCGCGGGCGCTCGACGAGCTCCCTCTTCTCGTCGAAGAGCCGGAGCCGGCTCTCGGCCGCGCGGACTTTCGGGCCCCACGCATCCGACTGCTGTGCGCGCCGCCGGTATTCCTTGAGTGTGGCGATCAACGCCGAGCGCTGCTCCTGGTAGCGGCGGTGATCCTCCTCGAGGCCGGCGATTCGTGCCCGCCGAGCCTCCTCGTAGCTCGCGAACGATGCCGGATGGGTCCAGCTGCCGTGCGCCTCGAGGGTCACGATTTGCGTCGAGGTGTTCCCAAGAAATTCGCGGTCGTGACTGATGTAGAGGAGGGTCTTGCGGCTGGCCGACATCGTGGCCTCGAGCCATTCTTTGCCGACAACGTCGAGGAAGTTGTCCGGCTCGTCCAGGAGCAGAAGCTCCGCGTCCGAGCGAAACAGCCCCTCGAGCAGGATGCGTTTCAACTCGCCGCCGGAGAAGGTGTTCGCCACGCGCGTCTCGATCGCGTCGAACGGCTCACCGGTGGCCGCCATGCAGGCGGCGCTCCAGGCCACCTCGAGGTCGTACCCACCAAGCTGGCCCCACTGATGGACGGCATCGGCGTAGGCGATGCCGTCTACTTGGGTCGCGCTGGTCTGCATGGTGCGCTCGGCCTCCATCAGCGCGGCGCCGGCACGCGCCAGCGCCACGGGGGCCTGGGCGATGAGCAGCTCGCGAAGTGTCGCGGGTGACCTTGGGTCGTGGATGAGCTGCGGCATCCGGGCCAGCCGTCCGATCACGCGGATAAGGCCCTTGTGTCGTTCGTCCGGGTCGGCGATCAGCCGCAGGAGCGTCGTCTTGCCCACGCCGTTGGCGCCGACGAGGGCCACGCGCTCGCCATCAGGCACTTTGAAAGAGACCTTGTCGAATAGAGTCCGGCCCCCGGGAAACGCGTAGCCGACCTCGGCCAGTTCGATGAAACCCACGCGCCTAGGGTACGGGGCTGCCCCTTGAGTCTGGTACGCTCCGTGCGTCTAGGTCGAGTCGGCGCGTTCAGCAAGGAGCAGGGTGTGGTAGGAGAGGACGTAATTCCCCAGATCGATGCGGTGATCACCGGCCGGCGCCTGCTTCAGCATCCTTTCTATCAGCGCTGGCTCGCCGGCGACCTGACGCTCGACGACCTTCGTGCGTACGCGGGTCAGTACTACAAATTCGAGGCCGCCTTTCCCGGCTACCTCACGAAAGTGCTGGCGAAACTCGACACGGCGGCCGACCGCAAGGTGCTGCTGCAGAACCTGGTCGACGAGGAAGGCGGGACCGAATCCCACCTCGAGATGTTCACCCGCTTCGGCAAAGCGCTCGGGCTCACCCGCGACCAGCTCGAGAGCGCCCCGGCGAAGGAATCGACCCGCGCGCTGCTCGATACCTTTGCGGTCGCGACCGCCGGCGGATCGCCGGCCGAGGGCCTGGTCACGCTCTACGCCTACGAGTCGCAAGCGGCCGAGGTCGCCGCCAGCAAGACCGCGTCGCTGATAAGCCGCTACGGGCTCACGCCAGGCGACGGGACCGACTTCTGGTCGGTGCACGCGCAGGCCGACGAGCTGCACAGCGCCTGGGAGCGTGAGCTCCTGGAGCGACTGATCCAGGATCCCGAGCCGGTCGTCGCCGCGGCCGGGTGCGCCAGCAATGCGCTCTGGGGATTCCTCGACGGCTGCTCGAAGGTCGCCTAGACGGCTCGGTCGCGCAGCGGCATCGCGGTCGCCATCGGCCTGGCGCTGATCTTAACCGCGGGCCTGCTCAGCGTCGCAACCTATTATTGGGTGCAGATTCCCTTCCTGAAGCTCACCCTTCAGGCCGGGCAATGCAAGTGGGGGCCGCCCCTCGCGGGCGTGTACCTATCAGGCCGGCTGCGCCTGCTCGACCGCTGCCGAACCGTCAGCGGCACGGTGGACTGCACCAAGGTGGAGCCCGATGGCGACATCCATGTCCGCCTTCGGTTGGATCCGCAGTACGTGCGGCTACTCAAGCCCTCGAACGAGCTCCAGACATGTACTGGACACCCCGGTCCGCACCTGGTCGTGGAGATCATTCCCCAACATCCCGAGGGCATTCTGTTCCGCACCAACAACGCCGACGCCGGTGGTTTCAATGACCCGCCGACGCCCACGTCGGGAGAACAGATCACGGTGACCGGACCGTACGTCATCGATACCAACAGCCTGCATCGCATCCTGTACCAGGGCCGTGCCGCCGAAAACTGGGCCGAGATCCATCCGGCCTGGGGGATAACGGTGGATAAACCGGCCCCTCCGGGCGTGCCAAATCAATTCGGTCCAGAGTTTGGAGAGTCTGGCTGAGCAGGCCCATCGCGCCATGGCTTCGTCCGTAGTTGCGCTACTCCGCAATACGTAGTACTATGCCGTCCAATGAGCCAGGCGGAAGTCGATACCACCCAACTGCTGAAGGGCGTGCTCGACCTGGCCGTGCTCGCCGTGCTGGCCGACGCGGATAGCTACGGCTACGACGTCGTTCGGCGGCTCCGCGAAAGCGGCCTCGACCACGTCGGCGATGCGTCCGTCTACGGAACACTGCGGCGCCTCTACCAGGCCGGGGCACTAAATTCGTACGTCGTGCCCTCCGATGAGGGGCCGCATCGCAAGTACTACGGCCTCAACAATCGGGGCCGGAAGGCCCTCGACCAATCTGCACAAACGTGGGCATCGCTGAGCAAGGCGCTCAACCATCTGCTGAACGGGAGGAGCAACAGTCATGGCAAGTAACGACCAGGCAAGCGACGTCGCAACCTACGCCGCAACTGTCCGCGCTCAGTTGGCCGATCTGCCCGCAATGGAGCGCGACGTGCTGCTCGAAGACCTCGAGCAACACCTTGCCGAGGTTGCCGCAGAAGGCGAGGGCTCGCTGGTCGACCGGCTCGGTCCCCCCGAGGACTATGCGGTGGAACTGCGCGCAGCCTACCGGGCGGGGCGACAGACAACACAGACCACACAGACCACACAGACCACACAGACCAATCAGAGGACTCAGACGAACGGTGCGTATCTCGCCGAAAGCGTGCGAGCGGCTGCTCATCGAGTCATCGACTCCGATTGGGCCCGGCAGGTTGTGGCGTTTCTCCCGGAGTTGCGACCGGCATGGTGGGTCCTTCGTGGGTACCTGGCGGCGCTAATCCTGACGGCAGCCTTTAGCCGGGATTATCCCCTGGGACCGATTCCGAATCCCGCGACGAAACGAGGGCTCGCCGAAATCCTGGCGGCCGGGGTTGCGATCTGGCTCTCGGTTCGTATCGGGCGCCGTAGCCGCAAGCTTCCACAGGGGCCTCGGGTCCTGGCGATCTCGGCCAATGTCTTGATCGCCTTCGTCGCCCTTGCGGTGCTTGGAAACATGCACACCTTTGCCTATTCCGAACTCATCGGCACGGCGACGCCTGAACAGGCGCCGTTCAACGCCGCGTACGCGGCCGGTCCGCTCACGAATATCTATCCCTACTCGCAGGATGGGAAGCCGTTGACGAACGTCCTCCTCTACGATCAGGATGGCCGACCCATCACAGTCGAGCAGTCAGAAGCCCAGACGATCTACCCCACCGGGGCCGATGGTAAGGCGATCACCAACGCCTACCCGCTGACGCAACGGCACATGAATGGCGACCCCGTGGTCGCGCCACGCGTCGCCTTCCCTCCGTGGCCAACCCCGAGCCCATCGGCGAGCCCGAGCCCAAGTCCGAGTCCGACTCGCTAGGCCGGGGGCCGGGTAATTGCGCCCTCGCTGGCCGACGAGACCAGGGCGGCGTACTTCGCGAACACGCCGGTCGTGTAACGCGGTATGGGTGGCTTCCAGTCGTTCAGCCGTTGGCTGATCTCAGCCTCGGGTAACTCGACATTGAGCTGGCGCTTGCTGACATCGACGACAACGGTGTCGCCATCGCGGAGCGCGGCGATCGGGCCGCCGCGGGCCGCCTCCGGCGCGATGTGGCCAACCATGAGTCCGTGGGTCGCGCCTGAAAACCGGCCGTCGGTGATCAGCGCCACGGCATCGCCGAGGCCTTCGCCGACGAGCGCTCCGGTCACGCCGAGCATTTCGCGCATCCCGGGGCCACCGACCGGGCCCTCATAGCGGATCACCACCACGTCGCCGACCTTGATCTGACGCTCGCGAACCGCGGCAAACGCCGCCTCCTCGCTGTCGAAGACGCGCGCCGGGCCCCGATGCATCAGGCGCTCGTGACCGGCGAGTTTCACCACGCACCCATCGGGCGCGAGATTTCCACGAAGAATGGCGAGACCGCCCGTCGCCTTCAGTGGCTTCGCGAGCGGCGTCACGACCTTCTGGTCCGGTGTTTCCACGGCGGCCGCCGCGACCTGTCCGAGGGTCCGGCCATCGACCGTGCGGGCGTCGCTGTTGATCAACCGACCCTCAGCCAGTCGCTGAGCGACCAGCGCAATCCCACCCGCATCGTGCAGGTCTTTCGCCACATAGGCGCCACCCGGCTTGAGGCTCGCGACGACCGGGGTGCGGCCGGCGACGCGGTCGAAGTCATCGATTGTCAGGGGCACGCCAGCCTCGCGGGCAATCGCGAGCAGATGGAGCACGCCGTTGGTCGACCCACCGCTGGCGGCGACGGAGGCGATCGCGTTCTCGAGCGCAGCCTTCGTTACGATCTGGCGCGGTCGGATGTCCTTCGCCACCAGATCCATCACCAGCCGGCCGGCTTGTTCGGCGACCTCATCCTTGTGTGGGTCGAGCGCGGGAACGTCATTTGCTCCCGCCGGACTGATCCCCAGGAATTCCAACGCCATCGACATCGTGTTCGCGGTGAACTGTCCGCCGCAGGCGCCGGCGCCGGGGCAGGCGCTGTCTTCGATCTCGAGCAGTTCGTCCTGGCTCATCTTGCCGGCGGAAACCGCGCCGACCGCTTCGAAAACCTCCATCAACGTAATGTCTCGGCCTTTATGCCGGCCGGCGGCGATGGTGCCGCTGTAGATAGCCAAGCCGGGGATGTTGATCCGCACCAGGGCCATTACGGCGGCGGGGATCGTCTTGTCGCATCCCGTGATCAAGACCAGGCCGTCGAGGAGATGGCCTCGGGCCACCAGCTCGATCGAGTCGGCGATTACCTCGCGGCTGACGAGCGACGCCTTCATGCCTTCGGTGCCCATCGAGACGCCGTCGGAGACGGCGATGGTGTTGAATTCCATGGGCGTGCCACCGGCGGCGCGGATCCCTGCCTTCACTTTTTCGGCGAGCCGGCGGTGATTGAAATTGCAGGGCATGGTTTCGATCCAGCTGTGCCCGACACCGATGAGCGGCTTGGCCAGATCCTCGCGGGTGAAGCCGATAGCGTGCAGCATCGACCGCGCCGGCGCACGGTCGTCGCCCTCCGTTAATCGAGCGCTCTGCCGCTTCAGCGGCGATGCGCCGTTGGGATCCGGCATGGACACCCTCCTTCGAAGCCCCGATTCTACCGGCCGAACCAGTACGATGCGACGACACGGAGGGAGGACAGCACCGAGATGAGCGCCAGCACGACCGAGGCCACCCTTGTTG
>Ga0070697_100003098_pt1 | contig 12774 bp, 11 predicted proteins | sample KBSK1501metaG_FD_65475 | JGI IMG/M metagenome (GOLD analysis project Ga0070697, IMG submission 65475) | Corn, switchgrass and miscanthus rhizosphere microbial communities from Kellogg Biological Station, Michigan, USA - KBS K1-50-1 metaG | ecosystem: Host-associated > Plants > Roots >... | reverse complement strand
CCAAAGCCCAGGAGCAGGTCGCTACGGGTCACACCCGCGGCAAAATTGTCCTCAAGGTCGCGGACGAACCAAAGTGAGCGCCATGGGGAAACGCTAAGATCGACATCGGATGAGTTGGGAAGCGATCAATGCCATCTCGCAACTAATCAGTTCGATTGCGGTCGTCTTCTCTCTTTTGTACCTGGCGCTGCAAGTGCACCGCAGCACGCGTGTGGCGAAGATTGCGGCGCAGGATTCAGCTGCCACCGCTTTGCGCGATGTGACCAAGCCATTTATGGAAAACCCGGAGCTGAGCCGGATCTGGCGAGTAGGTCTGGAGAATCTCAGCGCACTTTCGCGGGAGGATCAGGCGCGGTTCTTTCATGCGAGCTATCAATTCTTGAAGGCGTTTGAGACGATTCATTTTCATTTTGTCTACGGTTTGCTGGACTCGCAATTATGGGAAGGTTGGCGGGAACTTCTTCGGCATTACCTCGCCGCACCTGGCATCGCTTATTATTGGAAACTGCGACACGAACTTTTCTCGAAACGCTTTCAGCAATTCGTAAAGAGTCTTGAACCACCTGCGCAGCATTTCACCGTTGGCAGCTTGCTCGAACCGGAGGAAGCGCATACCGACCGGGCGGGCGCCCGGTAGGCTTACGAATCAACGCGCCAACGCTGCGACGGAAATTCTTTGGTAATCTCGTCGCGCCACGAGTTCGAAGTAAAAACGGCGAAGTGATGAGTGTCGGCTAGCTACCGGCTGCCGCTGAAAAGGGGCAAGTTCGCGCGCCTAAGTTCCGTAATGGTCTGCTCTAACAAAGCTGTCCGTTCACGCACACGTTCTTCCAACAGCGCCTTTTCATTTTGCAACTGCCGGTGAAGAAAACGGGTCTTCAATACGTTGTTGATTCGCAGTTTCACTTCGATGTCATCCAAAGGTTTGGAAAGAAAATCGGTCGCGCCATCGGCAAGCGCGAGTCTCCGCGCTGCCCAGGTCACATCTGCAGTAAGCACGATGATGGGAAGAAATGTGTCTGCCGGCTCGAGCTTCCGCAGGGCTTTGAGAATCTCATAGCCATCTGGGTCCGGCATGTGGAGATCGAGCAAAACCAGATCAGGATCATCATCGGTAAACATTGACACGGCGCGGCGCGAATCGGTCGTCATGGATAGATTTGTGTATCCGGCCAGATTCAGAATGCGTTCCAGAAGGCGAATGCTGACTAGTTCGTCATCAATGACGAAGATTTTCGCTTGTTTAATCAGTTCAGGAGTCATGCAGAAAGTAGATGCTCAAACTGCAAATCGCGGCCGCGTAAGTCTCCGGTTTGCCTTCCGCATCGTCGTATGACGCACCCGAAGAATGGCTGCTCCGGGAAGTGATGGCCTCTCTTCCTCAGCGGCCCGGAGGATCCGGACGGTTACGCAGGCATCACTTGGATCAAATTTGCCAGAGAAATGTCGCTCCCATTCCCGACGCGCAGCTTCACGTACCCGGCGATAACTGTTGTCGAGAGCACGCCGTAACCCTGCGATTATTTCGGATTGGCCCAATTGTCGCTCTGTCCCGTGACGCATTGGCGCGTTTTTTTTCATTCAACCGAGTCAAGCAGCAGGAAACAGGCCGAGGAGGGGGGATGGGAGTTTACGGCACCGATAAGGGGTGGCCGAACGCGCATCGACCGCCTGGGACGATAGCTTTTATCTGGCGAAACGATTACCAATCTCAACAGCGACTATCACTTAGTTGTGAAGTTCATGCTGCGTCCCGGATAAATTTCCAACGTGAGTGAGCTTCCCGGCCCAAAAAACATAACCGCGCAATTGAAGCGAGTGTCGTTTGTTTACGTAGATCCCGCCATCGTGCCAGATCGGCGTCCCGGCGGAATGTTCGGCAATTTTGCGCGGAGCCCGGTAGTAATAACCCACGTCGTCCTCCGCGTAGAGCGAATAGACTCCAGCTGGGAAATGCAAGGTCGCCACGGACGCAGCCGACTTCAGCTCAAGATAATTTGGAGCCGACGGCGGCCCTTCAGCGGGAATCGGGTGAAAGTGCCGACTACCGGCGCACGAACAAAACAGAGTTGAAAGTAGAAAAGCTAAAGTAAGAAGTAGAAAACGGGCGCTCAAAATAGGAGGTAAAAATAAGAAGATAGCAGAATATCTGTGTGCGCATAATCGGCGGTTAAGATTCCTTTCACTTCTCCGCCGTAGCTTTCTGAATCGACGTCGAATCGTCGAGAAGAATCCATTCAATGATTGAGACGGGCAGGCTACCGTTTTTGATCAGGTCGTCGTGGAATTGGCCAAGCTGAAACTTATCACCTTGCCGATCTTTGTAATGGCCGAGCAAATTCATGATCTGCCATTTGCCGATGATGTAACTGATTTTTTGGGTCGGGCTCGAGGCCGCCCCGGCAGCTTCACCTTTTGCCGCTTCCTCGTCCAACCCGCCGGCTTCCATAAAATACTTTACCGCCTGATCGAATGTCCACTTGCCGGTGTGCAAATTCACATCTACACCGATGCGCGCGGCCCGGTAACGGGCCAGTCGCAAAACCTGCCCCTGCCCCGGAGAGTTGCTCGGATAAAGGCCAGTGCGCGCGAGCATCTCTTCGCCGTAGAGCGCCCATCCTTCGACAAAAACCGTGTCCTCGTGCTGGCGGCGGATCTCGTTGCTTAAGTGGTTTGCGATCGAGAGCTGCAGGAAATGTCCCGGGATCCCTTCATGCCCAAGGATCGGCCGCGGTTCCTCGATCGCCGCACGTATGTAAAAGTTCTTCGAACGCGGATTATAAGTTGGAATGAAATAAAACCCGGTCGGGTCCTTGTCGTAAACGCCAGGCGGATTCATGAAACCGCCGGGACTGGTCGGCTTAAACGCGTCCGGCAGCTGCCGAATCTGAAACGCGCCGAGATAATCGGGTAAGGTGACGAGATTATGTTCCTTTAAAAAGTCGATAATTTCCTGCTCCCGGCTTTCATAGGCTTTCAAAAACGAGGCTTGATCGGGCGGGATGTTCGCGCTGCGTGATGGATCGGGATCTGCCAGCTTCGGATCGGCGAGCCAGGCTTCGAGCGCGCGATAATGCGCGAGCTCCACCCGCCCGATCATTTCGACTTCTGCGGCATTCAGCGGCAAAAGCAGGACGTGTTTGAGGTAGTAATTGTAATTGGCCTGGCCCATTGGCGCGAACTCCGCCATTTTCGGCAGGCGCTTCTCTAACTCGTCCGCATAAGCGTGCAGCGCGACGAGCGCCTCATCGCGCGCTTTCACCAACTGGTCATGCTCGCCAGGCGCAAGACCAGAATCCAGGGCCATCAAGCTGTTGTTCAGCAGCGGATCGATCGCCCGAGCGGATTCAATGGCGAAGCGGGCATAAGTCTTAACCGGGTTTTGTAAATTCGTTAGGCCTTGCTTCAGCAACGCCGGCATCGCTTTCAGTCGTGCTGTCGCCGCCAGCGCGCGATTGTGCGGCGTGTCGTATTCTTTTTTCAGTAATGAGAAAATCGCGCTGGTGCATTCGCCAACATACAGGTCTGGATTTGTGCGCTCGAATTTTAGAATGCGATTTTGAAAATCGACATTCTCCAGCTGCGCCCGAAACAGAATCGCGTCGACCTGATCGTCTTTCGGCCAGTTGGCGATCTTCATCGCGCGCACCTTTTCGAGCAAGGCGCGCACATGCTGCGCTCGCTCAGCGATCTTTGCCGGCGAATAATCGGTCAGCCTGTTGTCCCAGGTGTGCAGTCCAGTGTCGCTGCTTCGTACCGGGTAATTTTCGTTGCGCCAAGTGTAGTAATTGTCCGCCAACGTGTGCAGGGCTGCTGCCGCCATGACCTCCTCGCCGCTCGCTTTGGTGATCAATGCTTTGTTCGTCCTGTCCGGTTGCGGGGCCGGCGTTGGTTGAGCATCCATCGCGATAGCAGCAATAGTGAGAGCTGCGCCAAAAGAAACTATTTTAACTTTCACAGTGTCGATTTTAGTCGGACTCGTGGATTGCGGAAGCGCAAACAAAGGACGTAAGTCACTCTGGCGGCGAGAAATCGATACGGAAGCATTCATGGTTGTTAACCTTGCACGCTAATGCGGGTGTGGTAGTGGTTGCGGATTATGGCCGAGGATACCGGGGTGCCTTTCCGTGCTTTGTTTGAATCGGCCCCGAGTCTTTGTCTTGTTTTCACTCCTGAACATTTCACCATTGTAGCGGTGAGCGATGCGTATCTACACGCCACGATGACCGAGCGCGCCGCCATTATGGGCCGCAAATTGTTTGAGGTCTTTCCAGACGACCCGAACGAGCCGGCAGCAGACGGTGCCCGCAATTTGCGAATGTCTCTGGAGCGCGTGAAGGAGGCACGCCGGGCGGACGTAATGGCTGTCCAACGCTATCCGGTGCGCCGGCCCGCCGAAGAAGGGGGTGGTTTTGAGGAGCGGTTTTGGAGTCCAATTAATTCGCCCGTGTTCGGCGACGACGGACAACTCACGTTTATCATCCATCGAGTCGAAGACGTTACACCCTTTGTCCGCGCCAAACGAGGCGCCGGAAAAGAAGAAGAAGGCTGGGATATGCTGGAAACGCGTGCCCAACACATGGAAGCTGAGATCGCCTTGCGAGCTTATGATCGGCAACGTGCCGATGAGTTGCGCAAGGTGGTCGAACGCCTCCGGGAAAGTGAAGATGCGGCGCGCCGTGCCAGAACGGAAGCGGAACGGGCCAATCGCGTTAAGGATGAGTTTATCGCTGCACTTTCTCACGAGTTACGCACGCCGCTCACCCCCGTGCTGATGACCGCGTCGGTTTTGCGCGAGGAATTGCGTTTACCGGGCGATGTGCGGGAACAACTCACCATGATGCAGCGCAATATCGAATTGGAGGCGCGTCTAATTGACGACCTTCTCGATCTTACTCGCATCTCTCGTGGGAAGCTGGAGATGGTGGTGCGGTCCGTCGATGTTCATTCGCTCATTGCGCACACTTACCAAATAGTTCGCAGCGATGCCCTGGGGAAAGAGATGGCGATTCAGTTCGTCCTGGAAGCTTCTGAGCACAGCGTCAATGGCGATAGTGCGCGTCTTCATCAAGTTTTTTGGAACGTCTTGAAAAATGCTATCAAGTTTACGCCCGCGGGCGGGCGAATTGTCGTAACGACAACAAATCCAGCTCCGGGTAGGTTTAGCCTTTCTATCAGCGATACCGGCATCGGGATTGATCTGGAAACTTTACCTTCCATTTTTCACGCTTTCGAAAAAAGCGCTTCCGGGGCGGCAACGCGTTCCCGTGGCCTCGGACTAGGGCTGGCCATTTCAAAGGCCATCGTGGAAATGCATGGTGGTACCATTCGCGCGGAGAGTGCCGGCCCCAACCAGGGCGCGACTTTTACCGTTGAGCTCTCCGCGGCCGCTCCAAGCCCTGAAGCCGCTGTTTCGATCCCGGAGACTATGGTCGGGGTGAGCCGGCGATATCGCCTGCTGGTGGTCGAGGATGACCAGGCAACTTTAACCGTGCTGACGGGACTTCTCCGCCGACAAGGGCATGATGTCCTTACCGCGAGCACGGTGGAAGGCGCTCTTGTGTTGGCCGCCAGCAATGAAATTGATCTCGTCATTAGCGACCTTGGGTTGCCTGATGGCAATGGGGTTGACTTGATGCTAAAACTGACACGCGACTACGGACTGCGCGGCATTGCCCTTACCGGGTACGGAATGCAGGAAGACGTGGCGAGGACGAAAGAGGTCGGATTCATCGCACATCTGATCAAGCCGATTCAATTTGATCAACTCAATCGGTTGATTAACCAGGCACCGCGAGCTGCCTAACCGACACCCGCTCCGGCCTGCATCGTTCTATTGGTCGCAGATCCGCCCAGCACGCACCTTTGAGATGACGTAGATGGAACGACTTGGCTAGAGAATTTTGGCATGAAAAGGCTTGGGATTATTGGCGGCGTCGGGCCTGAAAGCACAATCGATTATTATCGGTCGATTATCACGCTTTACCGGCAACGAAAAGGCGATGGAAGTTATCCGGAAATCATTATCAACAGTATCGATCTGAAGGAAGAGTTGGATCTGGTCGAGCGCAATCAGCTCGGTGCGCTCACCAGTTATTTGCTTGAAGAAGTGGAAAAGCTGTTCCGGGCCGGCGCTGACTTCGGCGTAATTGCATCGAACACGCCACATATTGTGTTCGATGATCTTCGACCACGCTCGCCCATTCCGCTGATCAGTATTGTAGAGGCAACTTGCGAAGCCATTAAGGAAATGGATTTGAAGCGCGTTGGCTTGTTCGGGACGACCTTCACCATGCAGGGAAAATTTTATCGCGACGTTTTCGGGCGCGCTGGAATCACACTCGTGGCGCCGGAGTTAGAAGATCAAAGGTACGTTCACGATAAATACATGAATGAACTAGTGAACGGCGTGTTTCTGCCGGAGACACGCAATGGACTGCTGAAGGTGGTCGATCGATTCAAGGAGACGCAGCAAATCCAAGGCTTGATTCTCGGGGGGACAGAGTTGCCGCTCATCCTCAGGCAGGAAACGCATAACGGTCTGCCGATTTTGAACACGACGAAGATTCACGTCGCAGCCGCCGTTCGAGAGATGCTGGCCTGACTCAATACCTTGACTTCCCGGTGCGTTACTCAGGTTGCTTTTGGTGCGACTTTGGTTGGGGCGATTCTGATAATGTTCACTCTGGCTAAGGCAAAAGGGCAACAAGCGGTGAAGCAGAAGGAGGGCAGGATTCGTTATGTGGCGATCGGCGATTCGTATTCCATTGGCGAAGGCGCCTCGCCTAACGAGTCGTGGCCGGCGGTTTTGACGCGACACCTGAATGCGGATGGGGTGCCGGTCGAACTTGTCGTTAACCCGTCGGTGACTGGTTGGACAACCCAGCAAGCGATTGATCATGAGTTGCCGGTGTTCCGCAATGCGAAGCCAAACTTCGCCACGCTTCAAATCGGCGTAAACGATTGGGTCCAGGGCGTCGACCCGGAAACATTTCGGAAAAACTTCACGTTTCTTGTCGATCAAATGCTTGAAGCGTTGCCAATCAAAAATCGGTTGCTGGTCGTCGCCATCCCCGATTTCGGGGTCACGCCCACTGGACCGAAGTACGCGCATGGCCGGGACATTTCCGAAGGCATCGCTTCCTTTAACAAGATTGTGATGGATGAATCGACAAAGCGCAGCCTGCGCGTTGTCGATGTTTTCGAGTTGAGCAAAAAAATGGGAAGCGATCGCTCGTTAGTCGCCGTCGACGGCTTGCATCCATCGGCGAAGGAATACGCCGAGTGGGAGAAAATCATTTTTCCGGTTGCGTTGGAATTGTTGACCAAGTAAGCAGGTGTAACGTGCGTGTCCTCATGCGCAACTGCGGCCGCGAAAGCCGCCTTTACACCGGCTGAGAAAGTGCGGCGATCGACCGGATGGAATGAGAGCGAAAGTTCGCGATGGCGAGGGCGCCATCGCCGGGTCGCCGCGGCGACCGCTCCGCAGAGCGTCTGACTTCTGACATCTGACGTCTGATCTCTGGAATCTGGGCGGTGAGGGTTTCGAACCCCCGACCTACTGGGTGTAAACCAGCCGCTCTACCACTGAGCTAACCGCCCATTTTACCTATGAAAATTGGAACTGAATCGATCTCCGAAAATTCCCGTTGCACACTGATTTTATACACTGTAAAATTGAGAACGAATGAAAACACTAGAGCGCAACGAGAATCCATTTCAGAAAGTCGGCGAATGTCTGTATCGGTATTTACCAACCGGCGGATATTATGCGCGACTTAGGGTGAACGGCAAGGAAGTCCGTCATTCTCTCAGAACAACAGATCGCGCCAATGCCAAACGTGAGCTAGCGCGGTTCAAAGATGCACAACGGCAGATTGACCGCTCGAAAGGAAAAATGACTTTGGCCGAATTGTGCGACCGCTACCTGAAAACGATTCGGGGTCAAAAGCGCAAGACATTTGCGGGCAAAGAACTCGTCATACGCCGAATGAAAGCGGACTGGCCAACCGGAAGGCTCACCCAAGTTGCCAAGATCAAACCGAGCGATGTGGACATCTGGCTGGCGCGGTATCGGCTTGGTGCGTCAGCGCGAAATGTTCACGTATCGTGCGCCAGAGAAGTATTTGAAATGGCGGTGCGCGATAAGGTCATCGCCAAATCCGATTCGCCTACTGCGCATCTGACGTGGACAACTCGTCCCAATCCGATTCGCAAGACTCCGTCATTCGAAGAATTCAAGCAGATCGTCCAAAGTATCCGCGACCAGAAATTCAGCGACACGGCAGAGGAAAGCGCCGACTTCGTTGAATTCTTGGGACTCGCGGGGCTTGGCACTGCCGAAGCTGCTGCGCTTACTTGGGGGGAAATCGATTGGCAACGAAAGACGATCACAACGTTTCGTCACAAAACCGCGACCGGCTTCAGCGTCCCGATCTATCCGCAGGTTCGACCATTACTCGAACGGCGCTTCGCAGTGGCCAACGGTGCGCCTGACGAAAATGTTTTCAGCGTGAAAGATGCCAAGAAAGCTATCGCCAGCGCATGCAAGCGATTGAAGTTGCCAGCCTATACGCATCGTTCGTTTCGTCGGATGTTCATCACGCGTGCAATCGAGCGGGGCGTTGACGTGAAAGTGATTGCCGAATGGCAAGGTCATCGTGATGGCGGACAACTTATCTTAAGCACCTACAGTCACGTTCGCCCTGTGCATTCGCAGCGGATGGCGCAACTGATGACTGAGGAAGAGCCAGCGAACGTCGTGATGTTAAAGAAAGGAGCGGCATGAACAACAACGCTAAGGTTCAAAAACTCTCTCAGGTTGAGAAGGCCAGAATTGCTGCGCGCGTGTCGCCGCCCGATAAGTCCGTCGTGAGTTTGCGTGCGGCTCTTAAGCTGTGGCGCGTTGAGCGCCAACAGGCTGCGAAGGACACAATACAGGCGCTTGAGTCGTCCGTGGGTTTGGGTGCGGCTCTTAAGCTGTCGAGCCCCACCAAGGCCCGAAAACTCTTTAGGCTTGCGCAGGACACAATAAAAACGCTTGAATCGCTCATCGCTGAGGACGCGGATGGTGCAGCGATTGCGCTGTATTGGACGGCCACGTTTGCAACGGATGTGCTTACATGGTTGTGCAAAGAAAAGACGGCGGCGTTTAGCGCAATTGCGCAGGAAAAATTTTTGTGGCCTGTCATGTATGGCCCGCACCCCGAGGAAAAACGAAAAGCCGATGAATTGGTCAACCGGTTGGGGCTCGGAGCGAAAACGAATATCAATCTTTCATCCGGAAAAACATTCTCGTGGCAGGTGCCTGCAAACATTATCGCTTTTCATCTTCACCAACTGGCGCAACAACTACGCCGCGCGCCAATGTGTTCGTGGACGGCGCGGGATTGTTTTCCACTGGCCGACTGCGAAGTTGGCTGGTCTTCTGCAAACGTATACAGCGACGACGAGAAATATAGGAAACAGTTGAACGCGCTAGAGACTTGGGGGCAGCGCGGTGCGGGGAAACACCTCCCGGCATTGTCAAAAGAAACTGCTGCCCAATGGGTGGAAGCGACCAAGGAACTTTTCCTGATCGTCTACGGCGAAAACTTCGAGGAACATCCAAATTTGCAGGGGCTAAGAGCATCCGTTCGTGAGACCGCAAAGGACGCTTATGACAAAAAGGGTGGACGCGCGGCAGTTAGGAAAAGGATGCGCCAAGCGGTAAAGCAGGCGTGGCACTCCATCGCCGCAGTGCACTAAATAAAGCTTCGTCTAGTCCATTATAGCGTCGCTTGTTTTTATAGAACAATGCGGTTTCTATGAAAACAAGTCCGAGAGCACCCTTGGGTGCGTTAAAAATAAAGGAAGCCGCGCAATATCTTGGCGGCCTCTCAACGATCACCGTCCGTCGCCTGATTAAGCGCGGCCTTATCAAGCCAAACCTCGCGCTGCGGCACATCCTGATTCCGGTCGCAGAGTTAGACAGATTTCTCGCTGGCACAAACGGGGAGGTGCGCCAATGAGCGACCTTTTACTCAAACTGAAGCCGTGCCCCGCCGAAGGCGACGGGGTCCACAAGTGGGTTTTTTATGCAGCGTGCCGCGCAGTGGAAGCCGGAATGTCAGACGACGAAGCCATCGAACTCATCGAACCATTGATGACACGCCCCCCAAATCCGCCGAGCGAGATCGAAGACGCATTGAAATCGGCGCGCGGTGAACGGCGCAACTCATCGCCGCGATGGACGCCGCCAAATGCGGCTGCAATCGCAGCAATCGCAAAAGAGGGGCCGAGGCTGCTCGAACTCGTTTCTCGTTCACCTGTGCCGATTCAATTTGGCGGACAGAGTCGAACCGAAGAAATTATCGACGCGCTGTTTCCCGACGATCCTTGGCTGTGCGTCGGGAGACGTGATGACTCCTTCGCCACCGCGAGACGGCAAACGTGGCGGGGGCGTTTGCACGAACGGTCGTTAATCGTGCCTTCACCAATGTCCGCCCAAAAAGGCCTCACAAAACAAGGCAAACTGTCCTTTCATAGCGAAGCAAACACTGGCCCTCGCAGATTTCTTGTCGTCGAATTTGACGGCGGCTCGCTCGATCAACAAGCGGCGATCCTTTGGCATCTCGCGCGGTTCGCACCTTTGACGCTCGTTGTCTTTAGTGGATCAAAATCGTGCCACGGCTGGTTTTTCTGTGCCGATGAACACGAAGACAAGCTAAAGCGTTTCTTCGATTATGCACACTCGTTAGGTGCGGATTCGCGGATGTGGGGTCGGAGCCAATTTGCCAGAATGCCCGACGGCGAGCGATCTGACGGCAAGACAAGCGGTGCGCTGCGTGTCGCAGGAATCGAGGCTGTGCCGACTGGAAGGCAGGCCGTTCTGTATTTCAGGCCGGAGGTGATTCGATGAGCGCCGAACCCGTGAAGGAATGGGTATCGGAAAGCATTATTCTTCTGCCGGTAAACTGTTCTAAACCGCTGCCGATAGTCCGCAAGCTCCTAGACTTAAAGCCCGCAAGCATTGATGACCCAAACACCTTGCTTGGAAACAGATTCCTTTGCCGGGGCGGGGGCCTTCTCCTTGTAGGCTCGACCGGAATTGGAAAAAGCACAGCCGCCATCCAAATGGGGGTTTGTTGGGCTGTCGGAAGAGAATGCTTTGGCATTAAGCCGCACGGCGAACTGAAAATTCTCTACATCCAAGCAGAGAACGACGAGGGCGATCTATGCGAAATGCGGGACGGGGCGCTTGAGCACCTTAAATTAACAAGCAAAGAGGAGGACAGGCTTGGGAAGAACTTCCTCTGCGTCCTTGAATCTTCTCGCACAGGTATAGAGTTCATAGGGCAGCTCGAACTTCTCTTAGAGGAACATTCGCCTGATCTTCTCATTCTCGATCCAGCATTCAGTTACATTGGCGGAGACGCCAATCAGCAAGAGACAGTGGGCCGCTTTCTCCGCAATCTGCTCAATCCCTTATTGCAGAAATACAACTGCGGGGTGCTGATTGTTCATCACACGAATAAAACAAATCCGAAGGGAGACGACAGAAAGAAACTCGCCAACGACTTCGCTTACGCAGGGGCAGGCTCGGCAGAGTGGGCGAACTGGGCGCGAGCTGTCCTGATCCTCAGTGCAAAAGATGACAACGGACTGCGCGAACTGCGAATCGCGAAACGTTTTCGGCTGGGGTGGAAGGATGCGGACAGAATGCCTACCAAAATCCGACTGCTGCGTCAGAACTCCGAGGGAAATGGCCTTTTTTATACGGAGCTGTCAGCCATGGAGACTATGCTTGCGCGCCCCAGCAAGGCCCCTCCATGGCGCAAGGTTCTTTGCTCGGATGTTTTGCCCAAGCCCGGGGAAGACGTGCAAAAAGACATACTCGTCGCTCGGATTAAGGACGCGAAGCTTTGCGGCAGAGACGTGGCGTTAAAAGATGTCATCCCGATATTGATCGACAAGGGTTATTTGGAAGTAAAGGAGGTTTCCAGACGGGGGGCAAGACCCGCGATTCATTTGGTACGAACGGACAAAACGTCCGGGGAGGATGATTAAGATTGAAATATCAGCTTAGTAATGACTGGGCTAAGGACTAACGTTGTGACCAGTCAGTACTATCAACTCGATTACGTTGGGCTGTTACTACTGCTGACCCCCTTTAAGGGGTCAGTAGTAACAACGCAAAACCCAGCGGAAGGGGCAGGCTTGCGGGGCATTAGATTGCTGGTCTGAAAGGCCCTTTTGATAGGAAGCGTGGCGTATACAATATGTCCTGGCCTCAGATTTGCGTAGATTGCTCCACCGCTGACACATTTAGAGTGGCGTCCGTGCTACTTTAGTATCGGTACTTCGGCGAACCTTGGGCTGATAACCGACGTTTGGTTCGAATGCGCGGTCAGGTCTCCACTTTCGCGAGAAGACCATTTCAGCCGCACTGAGAGTGCCTTTTTCAATCGGGCCGAGCACGACTAGATAAGGGATGGCCGCTGCCCTCGCGCGGCCCGGGAGTGCGGCAAGATTCACGCGGTTGGAACTAAGAGGAAGCCCATCAAAACTGTTCCCGCCTAGATTTTTAGCGACACCTTCTTTGGGCAATGCCAAAAAGGTGTTCGTTTCGAGTTCTGAAACTGTGTAAGCTAGATTCGATGAATCGCCTAGTTCTGAACCAATGTCGTTGCAGCCTTTTTTCGAGTCTCTACGAGGGAGCGCCCAGAAATAGACTGCAAGTTGCAATCTAATTCTAGTTAGGTCTCATGCACAGATGATTACGCAAAGGAGTCA
>Ga0070697_100003096_pt1 | contig 12775 bp, 17 predicted proteins | sample KBSK1501metaG_FD_65475 | JGI IMG/M metagenome (GOLD analysis project Ga0070697, IMG submission 65475) | Corn, switchgrass and miscanthus rhizosphere microbial communities from Kellogg Biological Station, Michigan, USA - KBS K1-50-1 metaG | ecosystem: Host-associated > Plants > Roots >... | reverse complement strand
ATGCCCGCAGTCTACGAACTATCGCTGTGGATTGCGTAACAAATTTTCCTCAGGAATCCAGACTTTCACCACGGACTGCTAGCAGTTGCCGGTTGGCGAACGCGAAGTTGGCGGCACAGGCCATGGCGTGGAGATACTCCTGCCCCTCCTTGGATTCGAATGGCGCACAAACTAATTCCCGGTCCGGCAGTGTGATCCCATAATCCCGCACTGTCTTCTGGAAGCGGCTCACATAGTCCTCGCATATCTGGTGTCCTAGCCCGCGCGAACCGCAGTGAATCTGTACGGCGACGTTCTCCGAATAGATACCTAAGCGTGCGGCGACGGGTTGATCAAAGACTTCGGCGACTCTGTCCACCTCGATAAAGTGGTTTCCAGCACCCAGAGTCCCAAGCTGCGCGCGCCCACGTTCGCAAGCCCGGTCGGAGACATGCGTAGCATCTGCCCCAGGGATTCGGCCAAACTCCTCGGTGCGGTCCAGGTCTTCACGGCGTGCATACCCTTTGCCCAGCAGCCAGCGCGCACCTTCGTGCAAAACTCCATCGAGTTCGGGGTTGCTGAGCCGCAGCGGTCCGCGGGAGCCAACGCCGCTTGGGCAGTTCGCGTATAAGGCAAAAGCAACCTCGTCGAGCAGCGGCTTGATCTCCTCAACCGTTGTCAGCGACACTATGAGCCGCACACCGCAGTTGATGTCGTATCCGACGCCTCCGGGAGAAATCACACCTTGGGGCAAACGTGTGGCGAGTACTCCTCCAATCGGGAAGCCGTAACCCTGGTGAATGTCGGGCATTGCAATCGCGTACTTGATCACTCCGGGCAACGTAGCCGTGTTCACGAGTTGCACCACTGAGTTGTCGGCGAGGGCGGCATCCAGAAGATCTTCATCGGCATAAAGCCGTGCGGGTACGCGCATGTCATCACGAAATGTTGGGGGAATCTCCCAGACATATTCGGCTACCGGTACGAGATTGTGTTTGCTGAGCATAGCTTTCGCATGCCCCAGTGTGGTCAGACGTCAAGAACGACGGTGGCTTCAAACCCTTCCGGAGTCTGCTTTACTTGCAAGTTATGAAACGTGGCGGCTTTGATGTGTGTGACCCTATCTCCGGACGTGCAACCGTAGAATTGCGCGCGGAGGTGTGTGTCGCTCACCTCGAGGATGTGAAAACGATCATAGACCTCGCAATGGGTCTCTTCCAGATACAAGATCTCATTCAGCCAATTCACCAGCAACGTCTCTCTATCAACTCCTTCTACCTCGGTCTCGCGCATGACGGACGATTTTCCGGCCGGGCCCAGCCCGTCCAAAGCACCCATCGCGTACGCGGCATTCTCCAACAATTTCGGCAGACTCCGACCTCGGACGCGGAAGGCCCGGTCGGCAGTGTGTTCGATCTCTTCAAAATCCATCACGAGATTGCACGGTGAGACCCTAAAGCTGCCGACATTGGAGTGCTAATCATTGAGCGGCCGCTATAGCTTCCCATTGCGGCAAACACGAAGGGCAAGTCTTACGCGCTCCGTTTGCGTTCCGCTGGCACTCGTTCCACATAGCGGCCTGTCTTGACATCCACACGCACAATTTCGCCTGGGCCGATGACCAGTGGCACTCGAATTGGGATGCCGTTATCGAGTGTTGCCTCTTTCCATGCGCTGTCCTGTTGCGAGTGCGTAGGCGGTGCGGTGATGGCCACCCGCGCCTCGCCTAGGTCAGGAAAGACCACGCTGATCGGTCGGCTTGCGAAGAACTCCACCGGTAGCTGCATCCCCGATTGCAGGAATTTCTCTGGGGGGCCCACGATGGCGCGAGGAACCTCGAGTTGTTCGAAGTTCTCCAGATTCATGAACAGGTGTCGCCGTCGCTGAATAGGAATTCCATGGTGCTGCTCAAGTTCCAGGTCTTCAAGGCGTTCCTGCGGGCGGAAGTGCGGCCCCCACGCGCGACCGGTGGTGACGTTGCGCAGCTTGGTCTTAACCACCCCGCCCAACTTGGCGGCTCCCGCCTTAGATTCCGCCTCCAGGACTTTGTAAGTTTCTCCCTCGATGCGGATGGCCATTCCTGCTCTCAATTCTGATGCGATAACCATGGCAAATCCCCTACCCGCCAGGTTCCTATATTGCCACACTCCCCCTTCCAGCTCGGGGCCTTCTTACCTGTGCAAGCTCGGGGCCTTCGTACAGGGCCTCTAGAAGAGATATGGGGAGTCGTCACCAGTGGGTCCGGGGGCCCTTCCTGGAGCCGCCCAGTGATTCCACAAAGTGGAGAACTACGTTCCCATTGTCGAGGGGACGCTGGAGCTTCAGCTCCGGTAAGAGTAGGCTAGTGGATCATTCTTGAACGCTCGGTAGCCGCGCAGCGTAAGCCGGATCGTGCCGCGCACTTCTTCCTCAACGTGCCCTTCGTTCCGTAACTCAGCAATAACCTCACGTGCTAGAGCCGAATCTACGGTCTGCTTGGACAAGGTCAAGAACCGGCTGGGATCTTCTTGATAGTGTTGAGCCAGTGAGACCAGGAGTGCGTCGCGAATCAGTTCTCGTTGCATAACAGTACCACTGAGAGTGGCCTTATGTTATGCGATTCAGGGCGGCGAAGGAATGGCCCCTAAGTGCCAGCCGGAATGGCACTCTGATGGGGGATCCGCTTCGGCGCAGCCAAAGCATCGAGTACGCTTGCGCTCAACCGGAAGTTCCGAGCATCGACGCAGTTCAGTAACAGATTACTGGCCCATGATTGTCCTATCACCAGCGGCGGCCGACACTTTAGTTATTTATTCAAGCTGCGCCGCCGGTCAGAAATGCACCAGGTTCGGGCATGGGTGCAACGCAACTGCCCACTTCACAGCGGAGGCTTCTGGAATCAGAAAATCACTCGAAGACGGAACTCGCCGGTCAGATGCTCCGTAAGCCATGGTGATTGGGCTGTGTCTCGGCTCGCTGCTAACCTTCCGCCAGCAAGTGAGCCACGCGGCGTAGAGCCGCTATCTGCCTATGCAAGCGCTTCATCCCCAGCTCCTGTTGGCGCACGTATATATCCTTCATCCGCAAGAAAAGCGCGGCCGCACGGTCCGCTATCTGAGCTTCCGCGGGCTTGCCCTCTAACCGCAAAACCTGAGCGAGCATAGCGTAAGCGGTCGCAGCGTTTTCCGCCGCCCCGATTTGGTGGGACGCCCTTGCCGCCGCGGGTGCCAACTGCTCCGCTTCTGCCCGGCGGCCTTGCTGCAGGGCAAACGCGGCCAACTGCGCACCGCTGGTTGTTTCCTTGTCAGTCGAGAGCGGGGTGAGGAATTCCAACCCGAAACAGAAACATGCGCGATTGCGAATTATACCTGTGACCCGTGCGCAAGATGGAGCCTGGAACTCGATCTCCATCAGATCACCTGACTTCGGATGGATCATCCCCGCATAGAGGGCCATACCGCCTTCACTTATTTCTGTCGCGCGTCCAGGCACCACCATTCTAGGCGTCCCATTCAGGACAACAGAAACTGGTAGATCGACCTGATGTCGCTGCCAACGTCGGGTGTTTATTCGGGAGGGCATCATTTCAGCACGTGAAGGCGCGGGATGTAGATGGTACTGCCCAAACAGAGCATCGCGAGGGTGACCGCTGCAAGTATCACCCTGGAAAACAGGAACAGGAAGCCGCCAGCGCGAGAAACGACCTGCAGTTCGCCTGGTGTGCGACGACCGTCCTGGAATGGACGGCCAGCAGGAGTAATGTTGGCGAGTCGGAATCGTGGGACGCGTCGATTGGCGTGCGGTTGGGGGAGGTAGGTCATGTGCTATGCCGAGTGTGTTATGAGCTCACGAAGAGGGGGAGATTACGGAAGGACTTGTACGAGCGCCGCCCTAAGGTGGTCTATCCGGCGCTCCCCCATGATGCCAGGTCTGGTCGGAAGCACGAAAGTGAACCGAACAAAAACGTTTTGCGCGGCCCAAGGGGTTAAAAGGGAGATCCATCGACCGTGCCAACTAGAAGCCGATTGTTGAGGATTCCCGGACTTTTCGTCGCCGTTTCGTTTGACGATGACCTTACGGTTTTTGGATCCCGCCTTCGATGTTATCTTTGTGGTGGCTCACGACAACAAGGCCGGCGTCGTTGAACTTTTCGAAATGCGTAAGCGCGGTTTCAAATATCCGGTCGAGCTGGCTCAGTCTAAGAGCGGAAACGTTCTTTGGTTGTTCGATGATTTCGCTGAAACTCACCGTCAAGCAAGTCAGCGAGACTCAGCAATCTTAGAAAACAGTCAGTTCCGGTGATTCGCCAAAACTGAATTGCCGGAAATCATACCCATGGATGTTCTCAAAAAGCTTTTTGAGCAGCATTTCCACTCACCCGTCGGGCGGGTGCAGCCGCTGCAGGGCCAGCTCGGCGGCTCGGGGCGTAATATCATCCGGCTGGCCAGCGAAAAACTCAGCGCGATTGGCATTCTCTATGACGTACGCGAAGAGAACGTCGCTTTCCTCGAATTTTCCAGGCATTTTCGGCTGCACGGCCTGCCGGTGCCGGAAATCTATGCGGAAGATTTGAACCACGGCGCTTATCTTGAAGAAGATCTGGGGGACACGTCGCTTTTTGAGTTTCTCTCCAAAAATCGTGCCGGCGAGACCATTGCTCCCCAAGCGGTTGAAGCATATCGCAAAGTTGTGGCCGTGTTGCCACGCTTTCAGGTCGAAGTCGGCCGCGATTTGAATTACAAAGTGTGCTATCCGCGCGCCAGCTTCGATCGCCAGTCCATCGCTTGGGATTTGAATTATTTCAAGTATTATTTTCTCAGGCTCGCCGGCATCGCCTTCAACGAACAGGCGCTGGAAGACGATTTCGGCCGCTTGACGAAGTTCTTGTTGAGCGCCAGCCGCGATTACTTTCTCTATCGGGATTTCCAATCACGCAATGTCATGCTGCGCGACGGCCATCCATTTTTCCTGGATTACCAAGGCGGCCGCAAAGGCGCGCTGCAATATGATATCGCTTCTCTTTTGTACGATGCCAAGGCCGATCTGCCGCCGGAGCTGCGCCAACAATTGCTCGATCACTATCTCGACAGGCTTGCCGGTTTCATCGAACTTGAGCGCGAAGCGTTCATGCAGCACTACTATGCCTACGTTTACGTCCGCATCATGCAGGCCTTGGGCGCTTATGGCTTTCGCGGCTTTTATGAGCGCAAAGCTCATTTTCTGCAAAGCGTGCCCTACGCGCTGAAAAACTTGCGCTGGCTGCTTCAGCACGTCCTGCTGCCCATCGCGCTGCCGACGCTGATAGACGCGTTTGAGAGCATGGTGGCCTCGGAGAAATTGCAGAGCCTGGCTTCCGATGCAGAAATGGCGGCCTCGGAGAAATCGCAGAGCCTGGCTTCCGAGGCAGAAAATCTGATCGTGCGGATTTTCAGTTTTTCCTTTCACCGGGGCCTGCCGAAAGACGAGAGCGGGCATGGCGGCGGATTCGTTTTCGATGGCCGCAGCATCCCGAATCCCGGACGTGAAGAGCGCTTCAAAACTTTCACGGGCAAAGACGCGCCGGTGATCGATTATCTCAATCAGCAAGAGAGCGTGCATCAGTTTCTCGCCAGCGTCATGTCGCTGGTGGAGGCCAGCGTGAGCAATTATCAGCGTCGCGGCTTCAAGAGCTTGATGGTCTCGTTCGGTTGCACCGGCGGCCGGCATCGCTCGGTATATCTGGCGGAGCAATTGGCGAAACATTTGCGCGGTAAGAACGGGGTGGAGGTGGTGGTGCGGCATCTTGAGTTGGAGAATTTGGGCCAATGAAAGCGATGATTTTGGCCGCTGGCCTGGGCACGCGTTTGCGGCCACTCACCGACAATCGCCCCAAGGCGCTGGTGGAAATCGCCGGCCGCACGCTGTTGGAGATCACACTCTCTCACTTGCGCGCCTTTGGGATTCGCGAGGTGATTATCAACGTGCATCACTTTGCCGACATGATGCTCGAGTATCTGAAAACGAACGATAACTTCGGCATGCATATTGAAGTCTCCCGCGAAGAGGCTTTGCTCGACACCGGCGGCGGCCTGAAAAAGGCCGCCTATTTTTTTCTTGAGGATTCCAACCGTTTTGACCAGCCGTTCATTTTGCACAATGTCGACGTCATCAGCACGATTGATCTGCGACGCATGGTGCAATTTCATACCGAAAATCAGGCTCTCGCCACACTGGCGGTGCAAGACCGGGAGACTTCTCGATACCTGCTCTTCGACGAGCAGCTTCAGCTTTGCGGCCGGCGGTCCGGGCGCGATCAGAAAACTGAATTGGTTCGATCTTCACAGCAGGTGCTGGCGCTGGCTTTTTCCGGCATCCACGTTATTTCTCCTCGTCTTTTCGCGATGATGATTGAGGAAGGCGTTTTCTCCATCATCACCTCCTATCTGCGTCTCGCTGCCCAGGGAGAAAAAATCCTCGCCTTTCGGGCCGATGAATATTACTGGCGTGATCTCGGCAGGCTGGACAATGTGACGCAAGCCGCTCAGGACTTGAAGCAAAAAGTTCTGCTGTAACAAGCTTACTGCGTCCGTGGTTTAGAAGAAATCCATCGCTCATAGCTGCGCTAGAAAAAATAAGCGGCTCCAAAGAAAACCGGGGATCGAGCAGTAGACGGTGCTCGCCTCTAAACAAGCGAGAGCCGCTTGTAATTGCACACACCTTAAGGGAAGGCGTGTGCCCGACGTGTGGCCGAGAGGCGCGTGTGGTAGTATCGCCGCCGAGGATGCCACGATGTTCGTTGATGCACACACCCAATCGCATCGTAAATCCTTCGTAAAATCTAGCGAATTGGGCCACAAAACCGTTTCCAGTACCACCCCAATTAAGGAGTTACTCCGATGAAAAGAAGCTTACTCTCAGCAAGCCTTGCCTTGGCAGTCGCCATCGGTTCGATCGGGATAGTTCCCCTCGCGAAAGCGGCTGCAGGCGATAGCACTACCTTCTTCATGACCAAATCGGCAGGCGCACTTAGGCAGCGCATGGGAATTACTTCGGCAAGCGAAACGAACGAGGGGAGCAAACGAGAGTGAGCTACTGCTGCAAACGGTCAGGATGCGGGCTGCGCCCATGGCGCCAGCGCCTGTGTTACACGCACTGGCGCGAAAGTCAGGGATGGAGCTTTGATCCGGAACGCAAGGCATTCGTTAAAACAATCCCCGGGGGATGCCCCCTAGCAGCGAACGCCCGAGGCGCAGCTTCGAGACCGACGGGAGTTTCGGCAACAGGCAGCAAGGTTTCGCAAGCAAGACATCGCCATGCCACAAAGTACCGGATGGCAGCCCTCGTCCTCAAAAACCGGCACCCAAGTGCATCGCATATGACACGATAATAATGCCACACCTCGCCAACATTCCGATGCCAATAACCCCAGGGAGTGGTACGCTTGCGGGCGAGGCAGCAACCTCCGCGAGCCATCGAGGAGATCTCGAGGCTATGGCTCGTCGAAGGTTTCAGGATCCAAAACCCGAACGCGTTGGAAACCACTGGTATTTGCGGATCTACCAAGACACGGGGGCCGCGGGTGCCAGAAAACGACAGCGAATCAAATTAGCCCCGGCGTCAATGCCGGAACGGGAAGCGAGAAAAATTGCCGCCGAGATGTTGCGGCCCCTGAATCAGGGGCTCTGTCAGGGATGGATGCGGGGGAGACGCCGAACTTCCGGAATACACCTTGTTCATCTAACGTTACGCGCGTCCGGCGATTCAATTGGACAACGCGCGTGCCTCGAACACATTGAGCGAGGTCCTTGTCGGGCGTACAGATGATGACGTGCTCGACGTGCGCATCTCGAGCCACCGCTACTGCCGCCGCCGCTAGCGCGTCGTCCGCCTCGAACTCAACCATCGGCCAGACCACAATGCCGGCCGCCGAGAGCACCTCTTCAAGAAGCGGGAATTGCGCCAACAGGTCGGGTTCGACGCCCGCGCTCGTCTTGTAGCCTGGCCACAGTCCGTTGCGAAAAGATTCGATAACGTGATCGGTAGCAACCGCGATGTGCATGGCGCCGCCTTTGATCATGCCGAGCACCGACGTGAGGACACCTCGGACGGCTGCGATTTCCGTTCCGTCCTTATCACGTGCGGATGGCAGTGCGTAGTAGTGCCGGAACAACTCGTATGTGCCGTCAACCAGATGGACGTCCAAGGCGCAACTCCTACCCAACCCTAAAGGAGCGGTGCCGACTCAATCAACTGCCAGGGGCGGCGACAGCTCCCGGATTGTCGGCAAACGAGAAGTAATTCGGTTCCTTCCTGTTTGCCCGTCATCCGGGCGCGATCCCGAAAGGGCGCCATATCTCAGTGAAGCGCCCTGACCACGGCGGCGTAGAAGTCTTCGTCATTGATCGTGTTAGTACCAGTTGGCTTCGGACGGGCGCTCCATACGACGGCCACGACGTTCGCTGCGGGATTTATGTAGATAGACTGTCCGAAGATCCCGCGAGCTGAGAACGCGCCTTCATGAACAGGATTGGCGGAAGCATCTGGAATCCACCACATGTACCCGTAGTTGACCTTCTTGCTGCCGATCATCTTGCTGGTTCCAGCTTCGCTGAGCCAACCTTCCGGAAGGATTTGCTCCTCTCCCACGACGCCACGATTCATAACGAACAGCCCAAAACGACCATAGTCACGCAAGGTGGCACTCAGGCCGCTTCCGCCGATCTCCTGACCGTTTGGCGATTCAAGCCACCACGTTGCATCAGACTCCATGCCAAACTTCGACCATATGCGTTCTGACAGGTACTGCGCGACCGGCTTTTTGACCGCGGCGTGTATCAACTCCCCGACAACGTGAGTTTCTCCAGTGTTGTAATTCCAAATCGTGCCCGGTTCACCTGCACGCACAAGCGTGGACATGAGCTCCAAGATCGATCCGGGTTTGCCCGACAATTGGAGTTCTAGCATGCGGCGGCGATCTGACGCCGGGTTCGTGTACGTCTCATCCCACTTGACTCCCGATGCCATCTGAAGCAGGTTCCTTATTGTCACTCCCTCATACGCACTTCCGGCGAGTGTTGGCAGGTACTTCGTTACGGGATCGTCGATGCTCTTTATGTGGCCATCTTTAACCGCGACTCCAACGAGAGTCGAAGTTATCGACTTAACGACCGACATTGACATCCATCGCGTGGTCTCGTTATTGCCGAGCTCGTATCGTTCGAAAGCAATCCTCCCATCTTTGAGAATCAATAGGCCGCTCACACGATTTAAGGACATGTAATCGTACATGTCATATTTCTTGCCCGCGGAAGTAAACTCGACCCCCTTTAGAGGCGCCTCACTCTTCGGAAGCGGATAGACGTGAGTGCCGCGTCTTACAGTCCGCGTTGGAAACAACCGGTCGATATTGCGGAAAGTCTGGACCTGAATGTCGGGATATAAAGCTCCATCGTAGATTTGCCGTACGGTCCCGATTTCCTCTAGTTGCTGTGCAGGTTCCTGATGCGCAGAGCCCGCAGAGTTGGGAATGGCGAGTCCAGTGGAGAGCGCGATGCCAGCCGAGACTACAGCTATCCATCCGGTCAGTGCATTGAGCTTCGTCAGAGGCTTACCCATCGGAAAGGATTCTGGCTTCGATTCTCGCGCTCTCGACCCTTTTGACATAGTGTCTCCTCGGTTCAGGAACAATCCAGCTGCACGAGCATACAACTGCTCTTGTGATGCGACAAATGAGCATTACCCCAAACGTGAACCGGATTGCTGATCACTCTGGCGATATTGTCGGCAGCTCTGAACGCGAGCTTCCTGCGGGTCTCAAGTTCCCAACTTGCGGCTTGCCCATCACTCGGGCGGAGTCGCCAACTAAACACGCGGGCCGCATCTTCGGTTTAGCGACGGAATCTCCCGTCTTCCCTGGTTGTTTATTGGCGTACCGTTTCCCACTCGAATTCATGTAGGTGGTGAGCACCCCTGTTTACGACAAAACAGGTATACAATGACGGTCGTTTTCGGAGACAAAAAAGGAAGAGTCGCATGATTTCGCGCAGACTTTTTCTCGCCTTAACCGGAAGTGCGATTCTCGCGCCGTCCTTTTCCTGGGCGGCGGATGAAGTCCCCGCTTTGCTCGATCACATCCTTCTCGGCTGTAACGATCTCGATCGTGGCATCGCCTTCGTCGAGGAACGCACCGGCGTCCGCGCCGCGTTTGGTGGAGTCCATCCGGGCCGCGGCACACGCAATGCTCTTCTCTCTCTCGGCGAACGTCGCTATCTCGAAATCATCGCACCAGACCCCAAACAAGACACCGTTCAACCATTCGCCGCCCAACAGCTCACAGTCATCAAGGAACTGACCACCCCGCGCCTCATCGGATGGGCTGCGCATCCCGGTGAAGTCGAAGCCTTCGCCAAGAAACTTCGCGAATCAGGCATAGCCATCGAAGGACCTTGGCCAGGCTCTCGTGCGCGGCCCGACGGTCGCGTCCTCAGCTGGAAAAGCGTCGGCCTCGCCGACGACCGTCACGGCTTGCTTCCGTTCTTTATCGAGTGGGGCACCAACTCGGTCCATCCCTCCGCCGATGCCCCCGCAGGTTGCCATCTCGAGCGTTTCGCGGTAGCCGACCCTGATCCCGGCGAGTTGTCCAAAACCTTCCAACGTCTTGGAATCGATGTGCCCGTTGAGCGCGGCGAAAGACCTCAGCTACGCGCCCGCATGATCGGCCGAAGAGGCAAGTTTGAAGTGAGTTCCTGAGTGGCCCGTCCGCGGAAGCTCGACGCATGTTGTCGGCGCAGAACGTCGTTCCGCCATGGCTACCTGTCAAAGAATCCCCGTTACGCCAACGACGGTCACGCTCCGCAAACCGTCGAAGGCCGTACGCACTTGTTGGCTGCACGTACCGTGCCACGCCCGTCGTGGGCGGGTGGTTGCCAACCCTTCCCTTATCGGATTATGGAAGAGTTGCGCGTGATCCGCCAGGAATTATGAGTTTTGGCATTTCCAGCCTTGGAATGACCCACTGGTCCTCCTTAAGAAACACTGCATCCAAGTCGCGGCCACGTGAATCTGCATTGTAATCCAGAATGAAAATACGAATGAGAGGCGCATACAAATGAAAGGCACATACAAAGCAGTAGAAGTGTCCGCACCCGGCACGCTCCAAGTAGTGGAACGGCAAATCTCTGAACCTGGAGCAGGTCAGGTTCGGATTCGCGTGGAAACATGCGGAATCTGTCACACTGATGCAGCCACGATCACGGGCATCTACCCCGGCCTGACTCTGCCGCGCGTTCCTGGGCATGAAGTCGTTGGTCGCATTGAAGCCTTGGGCAGCGGAGTGTCCAAATGGAAAATCGGTCAACGTGTCGGTGTCGGATTGATCGGCGGCGAAGACGGAGTGTGCGAACCGTGCAGACGCGGGGACATCGTGAATTGTCGGAACCCGGTGGTATCGGGTGTGACCGTGGATGGAGGATATGCGGAAGTGATGATCGCTGAAGCGCGCGGCATCGCTTCTATTCCTGATGAGCTCACGCCCGTAGAAGCCGCTCCTCTCCTCTGCGCTGGCGTTACGACATACAACGCTCTTCGCAACGCTGGCTTGCGCGGCGGAGATCTGGTCGCTGTGCAGGGCATTGGTGGCCTCGGACATCTTGGCGTCCAGTTTGCGCGGCACATGGGATTCCGTACTGTCGCAATCGGGCGTGGACGCGACAAGGAAAAGCTTGCGAAAGACTTGGGCGCACACGTCTACATCGATACTGCCGTCGACGATGCCGCAGCGGTACTGCAGCGTATGGGCGGGGCCAGAGCGATTCTCGCAACAGCCCCCAGTGGTGATGCTATGGGGCCACTTGTGTCCGGTCTTGCCGCACGCGGCAAGCTCATCGTGGTGGGTGTACCGGGGGACCCGATCCAATTAAATGCGTTCCCGCTCGTATTTGGAGGGCGCTCGATCTACGGGAGCCTGACCGGCACGCCGATTGATAGCGAGGACACCCTTGCCTTCAGCGTCCTGGAGAATATCCACCCGATGATCGAGACAGTTCCTCTCGAACAGGCTGCTGATGCTTACGCTCGCATGATGCAAGGCAAAGCACGGTTCCGCGTGGTGCTGGTTGCAAAGCAAGAAGCCGCTCGAAGCGCGCAGAATGCAGCGTGAATCCAGAAACCATGGCGCCTTCACGCACTTTGACGCGCCAGCCACCGACGATTCCGGGCGAGTGGTCGGCGACTCGGAAACTATCCCAGCGCCTTGGGGCTCCTCTTCTGACTGTCGGCGGTGACTTGGCCGTGAAACGGCATACCGGAAACTGGACCCACCACTAAATAGCCAAGAAGGTCCGCTTCGGTTCGCCCGGTGTGGACGTGGTTGGACTAATGCGGTTTCTTTGCCAGGAGCCGATCCCAGGGATTCTCGGCCTGCGACTCTGGCAACACCGCAACTACGCGGCTGCGGTCGGCTGGTGTCATCCCCATCTTGGCCAGCAGGCTTAGCAGCTGGTTTATTTCCCCGACGCTGGCCCGATTTCTGCGGAACTTCCCCAGCAAGCAGGCTATGAGTTCCATGGCGATGCGGTCAGAGTTTTTGGCCACGCCCGGCGGGATGAGAGCCGCGACCTCGCGCCAGACTTTCTTCTCGTCACGGTTTAACTCTTCTGGCGGATCGCCAAGCTCGCCAGTGGGTTTTGGCTCGCCGGCCCTGGCGCGTTTACGCTCTGGGTGCTTGAGAAAGCCTCCGCGCGCCTCTAGTTCAGCGGTTGGTGTTCTAGGTCTCGCCATAATTCCCGGAAAACGCTAATTTTGGAGACGCACGCGAAAAGGCGGCCAGCGGTCTGGCAGG
>Ga0070697_100003095_pt1 | contig 12775 bp, 12 predicted proteins | sample KBSK1501metaG_FD_65475 | JGI IMG/M metagenome (GOLD analysis project Ga0070697, IMG submission 65475) | Corn, switchgrass and miscanthus rhizosphere microbial communities from Kellogg Biological Station, Michigan, USA - KBS K1-50-1 metaG | ecosystem: Host-associated > Plants > Roots >... | reverse complement strand
ATTCGACGAAGCGGCAGCGCACGAGATGGCTCCTGGCAGTTTCGCCGTTTTACCGGCAGGGATGAAACATTTTGCCTGGTCCACTGGTGAATCCGTCGTGCAGATTCAGAGCGAGGGTCCGTTTCAGATAAAGTACGTAAATCCGGCTGACGATCCGCGCAACATCGTTTCTCATGATCAGCGGAACTGACATTACCGTTTGGACGGTGTCCGTCTTACTCGCTATCGGTGTCGGTTGGAGTCGCTACGCGAAATGGAAAACGCGCGATAAACTCGTGCGCGAACTGGCGGCCATGGATCCAGATCGCCGCGGAAAAATGCTTAGTCGCCTGAATCCGAAACTCGCGCTGGAAGTCCGCGAACAGTTGATGGAGCGCTTCCGGATAATGAGTTGATCTCATTCTCTCGGCGTCGCTGATGTCGCGCTCCACTTTTGATGCGAAAGCGGATGGCGAAAGCGCTCAATTGCCAACGCTTCAGATGGGAAAGCCCACAAGAGCCAGGAAACCACGGCCTAGCACAAAGCCATCTACGATTCCTTAGATATGAATAAAATATCATTGAGAGGGAACTGGAACGAGATCAAGGGCAAGTTGAAGCAGGAATACGCTAACCTAACCGACGACGACCTCAGGTTTATTGAAGGCAAAAAAGAGGAGCTCCTTGGCCGACTGCAACTGCACCGGCCAGACCCGGGAACAATTGCGGCAGGAAATCGAGAAGCTCTGACCTATCCAGCGCAGCGAATTACCCTCCGATCGGGTTACTGGTCTTGCCCGGAATATCACCTCTTGGCAGGTCCTCGGGCGTAAGCACGAGCCGCTCGACCCGTTGACTGGTGGTAAGTCTGTCTACAATCTCGGGCACGTCCGCGACGGTGACGCGGCCGTAGAAAAAGTGGTCGGGTTCCACTAAAATCGTAACGCCAGTTGCGCACTGGTCGAGGCAACTCGAGGTGCAAACGCGCGCTTCAGTTTTCGCCAACCGGCGCGCGGCCACTTCCGCTTTCAATGCTTTGTAAACGTCTTCCGAGCCTTTCGCTGCGCAGCATCCTTTCGGGTTATCATCGGGCCGGCGATTGATACAAACGAACAGATAACGTTGACGCTTAGGCATGAAAGAGAAGAGCAGAAACGTCCAACAGCCTGCCCTGAGCGCAAGTCGAATGGGCTCAACGCCCAACGTCCAATGTTGAAATCAGAAGGGGATTAGAAAAAACTTTAGAAAGAAAACTGGATATATTCTCGACCAGATCGCGGCGCCAGACTAATTGCGCCGTCGATTTTCACGCGCAACCTGATCCCTTCAGAAGCTGTTGTCCGCGCTAATGTGGTTCGGCACCGTTTCGGGAAATGACCGGCTCCATGAACCGTCGGTTGAAATCCTCGAGGGCATCGCGCGGAGTATCGCCCAAACCAGTGGCGCCCTCTCGCAGCCTCGTCCCGACAAAAGCCAGCCAGAGATCGCCGGTCATCCCCATTTTGGGTCTTAATCGCGCAGCAGGACTACGAGGGTGCGTTTGCAAAAAATCTTCTACATCCGCTTTAATGATGTCCGGAAGCTCTTCGATTTTCAATCCCATCACACTGAATTATCGCGTGCAGCCGACGTTTTGGATTCAAAAAAAGAGAGCCGAGAATTAAATGAATCGTAACCAATGATTAAGGAGGTTCCGAGGCCACTGCTCTTGTTCGCGCCAGGCGCCGGCGCGCCCTCATCGCACCCTTGGATGCAACAATGGGCGAAGCGCCTGGCAACGATCGGGCCCGTCGTGGTTTTCGATTATCCGTACATGCGCGAGCATCGGAAGCGACCGGATCCATTGCCGCAATTGGTCGCCGCACATCGAGCCGCTTTGGCGCGAGCGAAAAAGGAGACCGGAGATTACCCCTCGAATGTCAGCACAATTCTAATCGGCAAAAGCATGGGCGGACGCATCGGGTGTCACCTGGCGTTGGAAGAAGACGTAGCCGGGCTTGTTTGCCTTGGATATCCACTTTGCGCCATGGGCGACCGCACCAAGCTACGTGACGAAGTTTTGTGTTCTTTGCGGACGCCAATCCTCTTTGTGCAAGGAACACGCGATCCGCTTTGTCCACTCGATCTTCTCGAAGATGTCCGCGCGAAAATGAAAGCGCCTAACGTCCTCCACATTGTTGAAGAGGGAGATCATTCGTTGCGAGTGACAAAACGGCATCTACAGGCCGCCGGTGAAACGCAAGACGATGTCGATCTAAGTATCCTGGAAGCGGTCCGCAGGTTCGTTGAAAATGCGGCGCTGAAGCAAACGTTTCCGTAAGCAAATGCAGAGGGTTTGGGGTAGCGCACGCGTCTCGCGTGTTGGCGATGGCGTCCTCGCTATCGCGAACTTTTCCTGCCAACGCAACGGTGAAGAGTGGGCGATGTCAAAGAAGAGTTCGTTTCGGCGCGACGCCGAAACCAGCACGCGAGACGCGCGCGCTACCCAGAATTCCGCAGTTGCGCGATGAACTTTGGCGTTGAGCATCTCGCCTTGAGCAGCCAGCATTTAGCCCCCCGCCCTGGCATGAACATAAAAGCTTACCTCAAGTCTCGTCAAAAACTGATCGATCGCGCTTTGGATCGACATCTTCCCAAGGAGAACGTTAAGCCTGCGACGATCCACAAAGCGATGCGCTATAGCCTATTTGCCGGCGGGAAACGGTTGCGGCCAATTTTATGCCTTGCCGCGGCGCAGGCGTGCGGCGGCAAAATCGATAATGCGATGCCACTCGCCTGTGCATTGGAATGCATCCATACCTATTCGTTAGTCCACGACGATTTGCCGTCAATGGACAATGACGATTTCCGCCGCGGCCGCGCCACTTGCCATAAAGTCTTCGGCGACGGCGTTGCAGTGCTCGCTGGCGACGCGCTGCTCACGATCGCATTCGAAATTGTTTCCTGCGCAAAACCTGCGCCGCGTTACGGTCTGCCGGTCTTGCTGCGTGAAATCGCGGTCGCAGCCGGCAGCCAGAAACTCATCGCCGGTCAAGTGGCCGATCTTGAGGCGGAAGGGAAAAAAACCACTCGCGAGCAGCTACGCTACATTCACGAAAATAAAACCGCCGCAATTTTAGCGACCACTGTCCGACTCGGTGCCATGAGCGCGAACGCTACCGAGAGGCAAATGAAAGCGATAACGAAATTCGGGCGTGCGCTTGGGCTCGCTTTTCAGGTTATCGACGACATTCTGGACGTAACTCAAACGAGCGAGAAACTCGGCAAAAGCGCGGGGAAAGATGCCGCCGCGCACAAGGCGACGTATCCAGCACTGATCGGTTTGGAAAAATCGCGAACTGAAGCGAAACGGCTAACCCGACAGTCACACGATGCATTGTCGATTTTGGGCGCAAAGGCCGAGGATTTGCACGCGCTCGCCAATTATCTCCTTGAGCGCGAGTACTGATGGGTAGCGCACGCGTCTCGCGTGCTGGCAATGGCGTCTCGCCATCGCGAACTTTTCTAAACGCTAAAAATCTCCCTGCGACTCGACTCCCTCAAAAGATTGTTTCGGCGGGACGCCGAAACCAACACGCGAGACGCGTGCGCTACCCAGAATCATACCAGCGCCAAATTCGGATCAATTTCTGCCGTCACGCTTGATTCGAATCCGTGTCGTAATCGCAACATTGCCGCAAACGCGATCATGGCGGCGTTATCGGTGCACAACCACGGCGCCGCGCTTTTGAATCCGAAATTCTCCTGTCTACAGGCTTGGCGCATCTGCCGTCGCAATTCCCGATTACAACTTACGCCGCCGCTGATGGTGACGAGATCGACCTGATACTTTCTCGCAGCGGCGATGGTCTTGCGCACAAGCACATCGACAACCGCCTGCTGAAATGATGCGCAGAGATCGGCGAGATAATTGCCCTTCAATTTCGGTAGCAAATAGCGCACGGCAGTTTTTATTCCGCTAAAACTAAAATTATCCGAATCGAGCATGCTCCGGGGAAGATCGAACCGAGCCGGATCACCCTCGCGTGCATGTTTCTCAATTTCCGGCCCGCCGGGGTAGCCAAGACCGAGCAACTTCGCGACCTTGTCGAACGCTTCGCCAGCCGCATCGTCCACTGTGCGGCCGATGATTTCGTAGTCGCTGACACCGCGAACAAAAACCGACATGGTGTGTCCGCCGCTCACGATGAGGGAAATGTTCCGCCTGATTTCCGATGCTCCGAAAAAAGGCGAGAGCAAATGGCCTTCGAGATGATTGATTGCGAGATAAGGCTTGCCAAAACCGATTGCCAAGCCCTTCGCGATTGATGCGCCGATCATTAGCGAACTTGCGAGGCCAGGTCCACTCGTTGCCGCAAAGGCATCCACATCCGCGATGTTGATCTTAGCCGTGCGGATCGCGCGTTCCAGCAAGCGCGGCGCATGGAGGAGGTGATTGCGCGAAGCCACTTCCGGAACGACGCCACCGAAACGTTCGTGCTCCGCGATTTGGGAAGCGACTTCGCTGGCAAGCAGTTCCGAGCCGGAGTGGCCGTTGCTATCCCGCAGGATCGCGACCGCGGTTTCGTCGCACGAAGTTTCCAGGGCCAGGATAGTCTGCACAAGAGAATTGTAGGGCAGGCGACGCGGTTGCCCTACAAAAGGATGGACGGAGGCCGTCCCTGAAATTATTTCCTTACGCCTTCTGATTTCGGCGGGTTTCGTTCCGCGTAAATCATTACCCCTTTGAGTGCGTCGACGGCGCGCCACATTTGTGGATCTTTGGTTTTGATGAAGCTCTTCTCATCCTCGGACGTCGAATTTCCCGCGTTGCGCAATATGAAAAGCGTACGTTCCTGTTCGGGGCTCATAGGAACATGAATGTTTGGGGAGACGCCGTTGCCTTGAATGACTTGTTTCCCAGGCGTGTAGTATTTGGCGGTGGTGAACCGCAGCGCCGAGCCATCAGGCAACTGCATAACGTTTTGGACGGAGCCTTTGCCGAAAGTCGTCTCGCCCACCAAAATGGCGCGATGCAAATCTTTGAGCGCCCCGGAAACGATTTCCGCCCCACTCGCGCTGTTTTCGTTAATGAGAACGGCCATGGGAAAATTTGGGCGCGGCTTGCTTGCGCCCGAGGTGGAATATTCGCGTTCCTGTGAAGCGACCCGGCCCTGCGTGGAAACGACTTTGGTGCTCGGTGGCAAGAATTGCGCACAAACATCCACCGCGCTGTTCAACAGGCCGCCAGGATTATTGCGGAGATCGAGAACGAGCGCTTGCATTCCCTGCTTCTGCAATTCGTCGAGCGCTTTCGAAAGATCGTTCGCGGTCGGCTCATTAAATTGCACGAGGCGAATATAGCCAATCTTAAACGAACCGGTGAGCTCCGGGTCCAGCAACCTGGCCCCTTTCACGCTCTGCACCTTTATTTCCGTCCGCTCGAGGACGTAGTCCTTGATCTCCTTAGTCGAAGGCCGCATCAGCGTGAGCGTGACTTTTTGCCCAGGTGCACCGCGCAAGCGATTGATTACATCCTGCAGGTCCATTCTCTCAGTGGAAGCCCCGTTGATTTTTAAGATCTGATCGCCGGAAAGAATGCCAGCGTGTGCGGCTGGCGTGTCCTCCATCGGCGTGATCACGGTGGGCAATCCATTCCTGGTCGAGACTTCAATGCCGAGGCCGTTGAAACGGCTGCGCGTGTCGTCCTGCATGTCCCGGAAATCGTTTGGGTCCATGTATTGACTGTGCGGATCAAGCGACGAGAGCATGCCTTTCATCGCGGCAGTGATTAGATCGTGATAGCCGGTCTTGTTCCCGTCCACGTAATCCTGCCGAAGCAATTGCACCGCTTTGGCGAAAATGGAAATCTGCGAATAACCGTTATCTTCTTCGCTACCGCTTTGCTCAGTTTGCGACTGCCCCCGAGCAAACGCCGCAGAGACAACAAGACAAAAAAGTACGCGAAAAACAAAATTTCTCATGATTTAATCGTCAGTAAAACCAGCCGGACACAATCGCTCATACGGAAATTTTTGGCAACGGGCAAAGCGTCGACTAAGCTTTGCGCCGCGCGAGAAAGCTGGAAGCCGTACATGAAACTCTGTTCTTTTGTCGCCATCGTCCTTTGCCTGCCGGCGGCGACCAGCTCCGCCGTGCAAACTCCCGATTCCGAATACGAAGCGGTGGCGGAAGAATACATTAAGGGGTATTTCGCCGCGCGCCCGCTCCTCGGCACTTCGATCGGACTACACGAGTACGATGGGCGGATCGGCGATTACAGCCGGCTGGCGCTTGATGCCGAGCTTGCCCGGCTAAAAAGATTCGATGATCGACTGGCCAAGTTCGATCTTGATAAACTAAGCCAGCGTCAATCAATCGACCTGAGAATCTTACGGACCGCGGTCAAAAAGGAAATTTTTCAGCGTCAGGAGATGTCGGCCTTTGAACGCGATCCGACGGTTTACGCACGGGCGGCCGACGTGAACATCTACGTCAAACGGAATTTCGCCCCGCTCGACGACCGTGTGCGCAGCATCGTGGCGATCGAATCGCAAGTGCCCAACATCGTTATCGCCGCCAAGAACAATCTCGAACCCGTCTTGCCAAAGCCGTACGTCGAGCTGGCCATTCAGATCGCAAAAGGCTCCGCCGATTTTCTGAGAAAGAACCTAGTTGACGCAATCGCGGACTTGCGAGACGAACAAATCCGCACCGAATTTCGGGAATCCAATCGCAGGGCTGCGGCCGCGCTTTCCGATTACGCTGGTTGGCTGGAACGCGAGCGGCTGCCGAAGGCGACCGCCGATTTCGCGCTCGGCCAGGAAAAGTTCCGACGCTTCGTTGCTGAAACTGAGCTTGTCGATCTTGCGCCGGAAAAACTTCTTGAGATTGGCATGACGCAATTGAAGAACGAACAGGCTGCGTTTGCAGAAGCAGCCAAAACCATCGAACCAGCCAAATCGTCGGCTGAGGTTTTCAATGAGATCAAGGGCGAACATCCTACGGCCGATAGTTTGCTGCCCGACATCACGAAAGATCTCGAACAGATCCGAAAATTCGTCACCACCCACAAGTTAGTGACCATTCCATCGGAGGTCCGTGCCCGGGTCAAAGAGACACCGCAATATCGCCGCGCTACTTCTTTTGCTTCCATGGATACACCGGGTGCTTTCGAAAAACGCGCGACTGAAGCTTATTTTTATGTGACGCCACCAGAAAACAACTGGCCTGCGAGCCAAAGAGAAGAGTGGCTTACTTCATTTAATTACTACAATGCCAACGTCATTTCGATCCACGAGGTTTATCCGGGACATTACGTGCAATTTCTGCGCTTGAACGCTTCGCCCGCGACCAAAGTAGAGAAGATCTTCAGTAGCTACGCCTTTGTTGAAGGCTGGGCGCATTACTGCGAAAAGATTATGATCGACGAAGGCTACGGAGCCGCAAGCGGCGACAAGCCTGGTGCAGATCAGCTCAAACGCGCCGCCAAATATCGCATGGCCCAGGCGGACGAAGCGATGCTGCGATTGTGCCGCTTGTGCGTCGCAATCAAGATGCATACGCAGAAAATGACGATCGACGAAGCGACCAAGTTTTTTCAGGACAATTGCTACTACGAGGAAAAACCTGCGCATGTCGAAGCGATGCGCGGCACAATTGATCCAGGCTACCTCAATTATACCCTGGGCAAGTTACAGATCTTAAAATTGCGTGACGATTACAAGGCACAGGAAGGCGAAAACTTCTCGCTTCAGAAGTTTCACAATGAGCTGCTCAACCACGGCATGCCGCCGATTCGTCTGCTCCGCGAAACCTTGCTGAAGGACAAAACCAAATGGGACGAGGTGCTATAAGACTGGAGTAATGGAGCGATGGAGTGACGCGAGGTGGCGTGAGACATTACTCCACCACTCCATCACTTCGCCCCTTCACTCCTCATTCCCAAGCAGGTCCTTGAGCAACGGCTGCGGATTCGAGGGTAGCTCCTCCACATCACGCAATTTTTTCGTGATCGCGCGTGAACGAACATCGACATCTTCCATTTTTCGCGCGGCTTGATCGAGTTTTTCTTTCACTCCGGATAATGCATCGCCAAACTTTCCAAACTCTGCTTTAACTCCGGCGAGCAGGTTCCACACTTCGCTCGACCGTTTTTGAATGGCGAGCGTGCGGAAACCCATCTGCAAGCTGTTGAGCAATGCGGCCAGGGTGGTCGGCCCGGCAAAAATCACCCGGCAATCGCGCTGCACCTGTTCAACCAAACCAACCCGACGGATCGCCTCCGCATAGAGCCCTTCCGTAGGCAAAAACATCAGGGCGAAATCGGTCGTCCGCGGCGGGTTAATGTATTTCTGGCAAATGTCTTTCGCGCTTTTCTTCAACTGCGTTTCCAAACCCTTCATCGCTTCATCAACCGCCGCGGCATTTCCCTGCTCCTGTGCCGCCAGCAGTCGCTGATAATCTTCAGTCGGAAATTTCGCGTCGATCGGTAACCAAACTGGCGCCCCATTCTCATCGCCCGGCAGCTTGATTGCGAACTCTACCTGTTCGGCGCTCTCTTCCCGGATCTTCACGTTGCGGGCGAACTGGTCGGGTGTGAGCACTTGCTCAAGCAGGGCTCCAAGCTGGACTTCACCCCAGCCGCCGCGCGTCCTTACATTCGCCAGAACTTTTTGCAATCCACCAACGTCGCTCGCAAGTTGACGCATCGCACCGAGACCCTGGTGCACCTGTTCGAGCCGATCGCTCACCAGCTTGAATGATTCGCCCAGCCGTTTCTCGAGGGTGCCCTGCAACTTTTCATCCACCGTCGCCCGCATCTTGTCGATCTGCTTCGAATTGTCGTCCTGCAATTGCTTCAAGCGAAGATCGACAATCGAGCGTACGCCCTCGAGCGAGGCGGTTAGCTCCTCGCGTTGCGCCTTCGCCACATTCGCGTTTTCTTCGCGGCCGCGCGTCATTTCCTCGCGAATCATTCGCTCGCCGCGTTCTTGTGCGCGCTCCAGCAACTCGATTTTGCGAAGCAGCAATCCCTCGGCACTTGCGCCCCGTCGCGCGAGCAGAAGGACCACTACCGCAAGCAGGCCGCCAGCGGCAAGACCGATGATGAGAGAGGCTAGCGGATTCACAATCGCTGATTAAACGATGACACGCGAAATTCAAGCACCTGCAACGACAGGCTTGCCGCCTGCATTAGCTACACAAAAGCAGCCGACCCGGCCGTCACCACAGCTCAAAACCGCAGCTTCAGGCCACCGTAAACAGCGCGCCCTAGATTCGGGAAACCGAAGACTTCGGAGTAATGTTCGTTCGTCAAATTGTCGATCCGGCCAAACACCGACAGATGCTGATTGATTTCGTATTCGGCAGCGAAATTTACGAAGTTGTAGTCCTCAATATCGAAGTTCGGTTCGCCGAAACGCAGCTCTTCGCGGGCGTTAACCCATTTTGCCGAAACGGTCGTGCGCAGCTTCTTGCACCAAAGATAAGACGCCGAGACATAAATCTCGTTGCGCGGACGCCGGGGAAGTCGCGCCCCTTTGGGCTGGGAAATGTCTGCCGAAGAAGTTTTCTCCGCCTCCAGGTAGGTGTAGCTCGCTGTCAGCACAAGATTGGCAATCGGTTGCGCGTGCAATTCGGCTTCAAGCCCCTGCGTTTCCGCCGCGCCGAGGTTGAGCGTTTTAAATAGTCCGTTAAATCCGATCACGTTCGACAAGTCGTTGTGAAAGTAGCTCGCATCGAGCGTGACACGGTTTTCCCAAAGTCGCTGCTCAAATCCAATATCCCAGCCCAAATCCTTTTCTGGCTTTAGACCAAAGTTGTTGCCGAAAATCTTGTCCTGGCTGCTCGCCGGACTGAATCCGGTGGCGACGCTTGAATGCAGCGTTGTGTTCGTCTGGTCGATCTTGTAACTGGTGGCAATTCGATAAGTCCAGACGTCTCCAGACTGGTTGAAATGATCAATGCGCCCGCCGGCAACGAGAATAAAATTGTCGAGCTTAATCGTCGTTTCGAGAAATCCGGCAATCTCGTCCGTTTCATCGCTAATGAAAGTCGGTTGCGGACCGAACGCTTGCGACACGAATGGCCTTTCCTGCCCGGCAGTCACACGGCTAAAGAAGAATCCGCTGGTTAGCGTTAGCCAGGATGTTGGCCGGAGGTCATTTTGATAATCAACCGTTGTCCGCACAAAGAGCGCGCGCGTTGGCCCGACAAATCCATCCTGGTTCGGATCGTTTACTTGCCGTTCGTGATCGTAATCAAAAATCAATTTTTGGTGCCACCAGTCGGCCAACTGCAAATCGACATGCGGCGCGATGAACCATTTTTCGGTCAAAAAATGATCGATCGGCCGCGGATCAAAGATTGTGTTAGGATTTCCGGTCTCACTCTCCGAATAGGCAAACAAGCCGCCAATCCGTAATTGCTCATTAGGCGACCAACCGACGTTACTGATGCCAGAGGTGTTCCGATATTCGTTGTTTGGGCGCGCATTGTCCGTATCGAGCCGGCTGGCGCCGATCGAGTAATCGAAATTGTCGATCTTGCCATCGCTTTGCAATGTTTCACGAAACGTGTCGTACGATCCGCCGTCTAAACTGAAAGTCACCCTCGGTTCACCTGTCCCTTGCTTGGTGAAGATTTGCACAACGCCAGCCAGAGCCCGCGGCCCATACACCGTGCTTTGCGGACCGCGTGCGATTTCGATTCTGTCGATGTCATCCGTCGTCAGGTTTGCGAAATCAAACTGGCCAGCCAAACCCTGATTGATCGGTACACCATCGAGCAAGACTTGCATGTCTTCGCTCGGCAGTCCGCGCATGAAAACGGAGGTCAATTGGCCGGGCGTGCCGGTTTGCACGACGTTAAGTCCAGGCAGCTCACGCAAGGCGTCGCTCACCCGCTCGATCTGTTTTTCGTCGAGATCCTGCGAGCTGATGAGGCTTACGCTCGCAGGCAACTGATCAAGTGGAATGCCGGTGCGGGTAGCTGTGACGACGACCGGCTCCGCTGCCGCTTGATTCTCCTCAAAGAATGTGGCTCTTGTCGCGTCTTGCGCGCAGCAAATGGTCGGTGCGAGGAAAAGGACCCACGCGCCCAAGTGGATCAGGTAGCGCACGCGTCCCGCGTGCTGGTTGCGGCGTCGCGCCGCAACGTACTTTCCAAAAACACTGCAAAATAACAAAGGTGAGCGCAGCCCTATCGCTCGCACAGTAAAAGGGCGTTTTGGCCAGAGGCCAAAACCAGCACGCGGGCCGCGCGCGCTACCCGGAATGAACAATGATGGGCGATTTTGCATAACAAGTTACCTCCAACTCCGAGAGTCGGACTTGTTTGCCCCGCCACGGCGAGGCGCATCGCCCAGCTCTCATTCCTCTTTTTGCGAAGAAGTTTTTTCAAGTCGTCCGCACACACGGCGACACGAATGAGGTGAACCGGTCGAATATTCTGGCTCCTGGCTTTTGAAGAAAGTTGAGAGTCTTTGGTTGAGAGATGAGAGCCAAAGACAAGCGTTTCGCTTCTCTCAACTTTCAACACTCAACCCGCTCAACTAGCTTGCACCTTCTTCCCGCCTTCACCCCCGAAAGCTTTCGGGGATTGGCCCATGGGAAGTCGTATCCAGTTACAGCAGCGCAACTGCTCCCGATTTGCACGGGATTTCTCGCGCCGATCCACTGTTTAGAACCCATCTCATTATGAGATGGGTTCTCTAAGCTCGCAAAGAACTAACCCACAAGTAGCGACTTGCGCTTAGCGACTCAAGATTTATTTATCTGTCGCTTAAATTTTCGCTGTGCCTGCATCCGATTCTCCTCTTAACCTCGTCGTCACCGGTGGGGCCGGTTTTATCGGCTCCAACCTGACGCTCGCTTTGCAGGAAAAATTTCCGAACGCGCGCCTGACGGTGATCGACGATTTTCGCTCTGGCGATTTCAAAAACCTCGCCGGCTATAACGGGGATCTCGTTGCCCAAAACCTGGCGACGCTCCATTGGCATGAGCAATTTGGCGACGAGAAGTTCGACGCGATTTTCCACCTGGCATCGATTACCGACACGACCAATCACGATCAATTCGAGCAAACTCACGACAACGTCGAAAGCTTCCGGCGCATTTTAAATTTTGCGCGACCAGCGAAAACGCCAATCATTTACGCGTCTTCGGCGTCGACCTATGGCGCGGCGAGTGAAGCGAGCATCGAGTCAACCGTTGCGGCGCCGGCAAACATCTATGCGTTCTCGAAAGCGATCATGGACAACATCGCCATCCGTGAAGCAAAGGAGAATCCTGAATGGATAATCGTTGGCTTGCGTTATTTCAACGTTTACGGACCGCGGGAAGCGCACAAAGGCGTGCCGGCAAGCATGGTATATCATTTGTCGAGGCAGCTGAAAGCAGGGCAACGGCCACGGATTTTCAAGCACGGCGAGCAAAAGCGCGATTTCGTTTACGTGAAAGATATCGTTCAAGGGAGCGTTCTCGCGCTGGGGGCAAAGCAAAGCGGCATCTACAATCTCGGTTCTGGCCAGGCACGATCGTTCAATGAACTGATTGAAGTTTTGAACAAATGTCTCGGCACGAAATTTCAGCCTGATTACTTCGACAATCCGCACGCGCATTATCAGAACTTCACTCAGGCGGACTTGAGCCGTGTGCGCGCGGCACTCGGTTACGAACCGGAGTACTCACTTGAGACTGGCGTGAAAGATTACATGCAATGGCTGTATCCGAATTAGTGGCGCATTATTTATGAAGCCGAAAAAATCCGATCTCCTGGTTGAAGTTGTCGAGCACATCGACATCAAAAAGCACAA
>Ga0070697_100003094_pt1 | contig 12775 bp, 10 predicted proteins | sample KBSK1501metaG_FD_65475 | JGI IMG/M metagenome (GOLD analysis project Ga0070697, IMG submission 65475) | Corn, switchgrass and miscanthus rhizosphere microbial communities from Kellogg Biological Station, Michigan, USA - KBS K1-50-1 metaG | ecosystem: Host-associated > Plants > Roots >... | reverse complement strand
TATAGCGCAATAATGATCTATATCCCACAATCAAGATGCCCATTCGTGCCGCTAACTCGCACGCGCTCAAGATTTTGCCCCTAACCTCACACAAACAAAGATTTTCTTCGCGGTCTTTCAGCAAACCTATTGTTTTCATAGATCACAGGGGGAGGGGGATACCTCCTTCTCTGACAACTGAGAACCGAGAACTGAGAACTCTTAATTTAAGGACTCATTCATGCATTCATATCCCAATCGATGTCAGCACCTCAAAGTCAACGGCACGCAGTGCGGATCGCCCGCCCTGCGCCGCAACAAGTTCTGTTTCTTTCACAAGCGCTGGCAGACCGAGCGCATCCAGCTCACTGCCAGCAACCACAAGCGCCGCGCCCGCTGCCTCGACCTGCCCGTGCTAGAAGACGCCAACTCCATTCAGATCACGCTCATGCAGGTCATGCGCATGATCGTCTCCCGCGAAATCGACTCGAAGACCGCTGGCCTGCTGCTCTACGCTCTGCAGACTGCGTCTTTTAATTTGCGCCACACCGACTTCGAACCGGTACGCCACCAGCGCGTAGTCGTCGATCTGGGCGACGTCGTCAACAGCCCACTCGGCACCAGCGAGATCTGGTCCGACGAGGATTACGAGGAGGAAGAAGAGGCGGAAGAGGTCGAGGCTGAGGCTCAGACGGCAGCGGCCGCGTCAGCAAAGCCTGAAGCGCCAGGCGCAGGCACATTAAAGCCCGGCGCATCACCGCTCGGCACTTCAAAGATCGGCGCTTCAAACGTAAAAAAGCCCGGCAAGAAGCCTCCGCAAAAAGTTGACCTGAACCAGGTTGACCTGAAGAAGATTGACCTGAAAAAGGTCCGCAGAGACATCGCCGATTTGATCGTCAAGCGCCTTCCGGATGCGGTGGACGCCATGCAGCATATGCCTCCGGGCGACGAACGGGAGAAAATGCGAAAGTTGCTCAACCATGCAGGAACGCGGCAATGAAAGCGGCTCATAAGCAGTAGCTCCCGCCGAACTTTGCATCGTATACTAAAGAGTTTGCGATAGCGCGCCACAGGCATCCGTGGCGCCAGCTGAAATTTCTAACGGAGCTCTTGCATGAAACGTGTCCTCATAGTGTGCAGTTTGCTGATGTGTATTCTAGGCAGTTCCCTTGCCTTTGCTGACGAGGGAATGTGGCTCTACAATGCCTTCCCCACCCAAAAAACCAAGGCCAATTACGGCTTCGAACCGACCCAGCAGTGGCTTGACCACCTGCGTTTGGCGTCGGTGCGCTTCAACAACGGAGGCTCGGGATCGTTTGTCTCGGCCGACGGCCTGACCTTCACCAATCATCACGTGGGAGCGGAGTGCATCCAGCAACTTTCGACCGGCGGCAGGGACTTCATGAAGTCTGGCTTCTACGCCGCCACTCAGGCGGACGAAGCCAAGTGTCCCAACCTCGAACTGGATCAACTGGTCGGCATTGAAGATGTCACCTCGAAGGTGAATGCGGGCGTCAAGCTAGGCATGTCGGCCGCGGAAGCTGCGCAGGCGCAACGCGCGGCGATGTCAAACGTCGAGAAAGACTGCTCGACTTCCACCGGCCTTCGCTGTGACGTGATCACGCTCTACTCCGGCGAGGTCTTCAGCCTCTACAAGTACAAAAAGTACACCGACGTCCGGCTGGCGTTCGCGCCCGAGTTCGAAATGGCGTTCTTTGGCGGCGATCCCGACAATTTCGAATATCCGCGCTACGACCTGGACATCACTTTCTTCCGCGTCTATGAGAACGGCAAGCCCGCTCACATCGAACACTACCTGCACTGGGCGCAGGGAGGAGTCAAAGAAGGTGACCTGATTTTCGTCTCGGGCAATCCTGGCAGGACCGACCGGTTGAAGACGATGGCGGAACTGGAATTCCTGCGGGACGTGGAGTTTCCCTCACGGCTCGAGGTTTACAAACGGCGAATTGCGGCGTTGGAAGAATTCAGTGCCGAGTCTCCGGAGAATGCCCGTATTGCGCAGGAAGATCTCTTCGGATACCAGAATTCGCAGAAAGCGATCGCCGGTGAAGAGAAGGGCTTGCAGGATCCCGATCTGATGAAGAAGAAGTCCGATGAGGAAGCCAAGCTGAAAGCTTCGGTCAAAGCCAACGCGAAGGCCGATGTCGGCGATCCGTGGGCCGCGACAATAGAGGCGATGAAGGTCTATCGCGATAACTATCCCGCAATTTTCTTTCTGGAACGTATGCGAGCGTTTGACTCCACGCTGGCGCACATGGCGCGTGACCTGGTGCGCGGCGCTGGAGAGCGCAGCAAGCCCAACGAACAGCGGCTGCGCGAGTATCGCGACTCGGCGTTGCCGTCACTGGAACAGGGATTGTTCTCGTCGGCGCCAATTTACAAATCGCTCGAGATCCTTAAGCTGAGCGATTCGCTCGCGCTGATGCAGGAAAAGCTGGGCAGCGACAATCCCGCGGTGAAGAAAATTCTGAATGGCAAAACTCCGGCGGAAGTTGCCAAGTCGCTGATCGAGGGCACCAAGCTGGAAGATGTGGCCACACGTAAGCAGCTTTGGGAAGGCGGCGCGGCCGCGATCCAGGCGTCGAACGATCCGCTCATAGTAGTAATGCGTGAGATCGAGCCCGAAGCTCTCGCAGCTCGCAAGACCTTTGATGACCAGGTGGACGCCGTAACCCGGCGCGAAGGCGCAAAGCTGGCGCGGGCGCAGTTTACCAAGAGCGGGTTTACTCAGCCTCCGGACGCCAACTTCACCCTGCGGCTCAGCTACGGCGCCGTCAAAGGATATGAAGAGAGTGGCAAGCACATTCCCTACTCCACCAACATTGGCGGCGCCTACCAGCACGCGGTGGAGCACGGCAGCAAGTCTCCGTATGAACTGCCCGAGAGCTGGCTCAAATCCAAGTCGAAGCTGAATCAGTCGACACCGCTCAACTTTGTTTCTACCGCCGACATCATCGGAGGAAACTCCGGCAGTCCGACGGTCAACACCAAGGGCGAGGTCGTGGGCATCATCTTCGATGGCAATATCGAGTCGCTGCCACTTGACTTCGCTTACGATGACAAGATAGCGCGTGCGGTAAGCGTGGATTCCCGCGGTATTCAGGAGGCCCTGCGGAAAGTGTACGGCGCCACTGCGCTGGCGAATGAACTGAGCGGGTCGAGCACCTCTGCCGGCAACTCTGCCGGAACCACACGCAAAGTGAAGGACGGCAAGAAGGCGAAGATCACAGAGATGGCGCCGGCGCATCCGTAATTGGCGTTTTCCGAATTTCGTCCTGAGCAGCGCGGTGTGAATTTTTACGGCAGGTTCAGCACATCCTGTTCGCGGACGGTAACGTTTCGCCGCTGGCCGCGATAGGCGTACCAGACAATCAAAGTCTTGTGCGTCTCCGGTGCGGGATCGTCGCCCATGGTGGCATTGTTGACGCGGAGATTAATCCGTCCTTCCTGTGCTAAGGCTCTGAGGCGCGAGGTGACATCGGCCTGCCGGCCGCCGGCCCCATAGCTTGCACGATAAATTCGCAAATCAGAATAGCCGCCGCGAGTAGCATCGTCCGAAGCAATCCGGTCGAAGGGTATGTCATCGGGGATGCGATTGCTCTGCATCACATCGCGCATGCGCGCTTCCATGCTGCGGATCTCGTCGCCATCGTTCTCGCGGACGTATCCGATCCATCGCGTGTAGTAGCTGTCGAAGCGGCGCTGGTCGTCGGATGAAAGGCGGCCGTGCCAGCGGCTCCAGGCGCTATCCCAATCGTAGTCGCGATCGCGATCCCAATCCCACTCACGATGCCGATCACGGTCGCGGTCCCAGTCGTGGTCTCTGTCATTGTCATGATCTCTGTCGTGATCGCGATCTCTGTCACGGTCGCGATCGTAATAGCGATCGTCATCATCGTCCCGGTCGCGATAGTTGCCGCCGCGGTAATCGGACGCCAGCACGTCATAGGGCACGCTCAGCGGGATGTTGTAATGCTGCATCACATCCTGCATGCGCTTTTCCATGCTGACGATCTCTTCGCGATTGTTGGTACGTTTGTAGTCAAGCCAGCGCTGGTGATAGCTGTCGAAGCGCCGCTGATCGTCGGCGGAGAAACGCCCGCGATACTGGTCGTATCCCCAACTGCGATTGCCCGAATTGCCGGACGACGCGATCGCGGAATACGGCGTGTTCGACGGGATGTGATAGTGCGCCATCACATCCTGCATGCGCTTTTCCATGCTGGCGACTTCGCTGCGGTTGTTGGTGCGCTTATAATCCAGCCAGCGCTGGTAGTAGCTGTCGAAGCGGCGCTGGTCGTCGGATGAGAGTCGGCCCTGATATTGGGCGAGGGCGGCGGCAGTCAGAAATCCGAGCAGCAGGAACCACGTCAGCAGTCTTTCCATGCGTCCTCCCCGATGCACATACGAAGTGCACCACACGCCTGAAGCATTCTTAATGCTGTTTGTGAATAGGGAATTCTTGCACGGAAAGTGAGAGGAACTCAATGACGGAGATCACATCGGGAGTGCATTGCGGGGTGCGCGCGCAACCTTTCACTAAAGTTTGGCGCGCAGCAAACTGATCACGTCGTCTGAGGTAATTACGCCGGTCAGCTTCTTGTTATCGTCCACCACGGGCAGGGTCAAAAGATTGTATTTGTCGAACAGTTCCGCGACTTCTTTTTCGTTAACGCCGGCGTGGGTAGAGATCAGCGGCTCCTGAGTCAACGAAAGCAACGGAGTGTCCGGTGCGGCCAGAACCAGTTTGGCGAGCGGTACGGCCCCGGCCAGCGTGCCGTGCGAGTCCACCAGATAAATGGTGCTGACGGTTTCGATGCCGCCTTCGAAATGTCGCAGCGCCTCGACGGCATCATGCGCGGTGGCGTTCAGCGGCAACGCGAAGTAGTCGGTGTTCATGCGACCGGCGGCGGTGTCTTCGCGGAACTCGAGCAGGTCGACGACTTCCTGGCGCTCTTCGGGGGCCATCTCCAGCAGAATTTCTGAGGTGCGTTCTTCCGGCAGATCGGCGAGCAGGTCGGCGGCCGCGTCGGGTTGCATCTCTTCAACGATCTCAGCCGCGCGCTCGGAGTCCAGCGACTCGACAATCGCCTTCTGCACCTTGGGCTCGACTTCTTCCAAAGCCTCGGCGGCGACTCCTTCGTCGAGCGTCTCAAAGACTGCTTCGCGCTCGTCCGGAGCAAGATCTTCAACAATGTCGGCGATGTCGGCGGGATGAAGTTTCGCCAGCCGCTCGTGAGAAATCTTGAGCTTCACCCGGCGGGCGGGATCGGTCTCGATGATATCGACAAAATCCCAGGGAATGTTGCGCGGCGGAATCTTTCGCAGCAGCGCATTCAGTGCCGGCGCGGGCACCACTCCTTGCAGCAGACGGCGCACCGCGCCACGCGCGCCCACATCGACCGACCCGACCTTCAGCACCGGGCGGTTGGCCACCGATTCCTGGTGCAGGTCAACATCGTTGACGCGGACGACCTTTCTTCCGAAGACGTCAATCACTTGCTGGTCGAGCAGGTCGCGGCCCAGCAGCAGCATTCCCTCCGAGCCGTCGATCTTGGGCCAGTCGCAGGCGGCAGAGGCAGTGCGAAAACCGCCGTTGATGGCCGTGACTGAGTTGAACGAGATCATGCGGTCGCCGCTTTTGGTGCGGACGATCAGCATGGAAATCCGCGCCCGATCCTCCTGCGGGACCAGGGCAAGTTCGCGCACACGTCCACAGCGGCCTCCGGCAGTATCGAAGACCGGAGAGCCCAGCAGCTCGGTGAGTGCGACCGTCGACATTCGTCCTGAGAATACTGGAGTACGGGAGCGGAATCCAGACCAAGTTGGGGTTACCGTCTGTGACAGTCGTAACAGACAAAGATTTGGGAGCGCGGCTAGCGGCAAGACACGTGAGAGTACTCATTTCAGCGGTACCAATCCACTAGTTGAAAAACGGAGTACGATAAGGCCGTTCGCCAATATGGCTTCATCCTGATTTGGACACAGGAAGGAGGAGCCATGGGCCGTTCAGGCATGACCAACCCGTCGCGGGGATTCTGGGGGCTAGTCTTTCCGGCCGTCGCACTCGTCTGTACAGTGCCCCTTGTTGCGCAAAAAGCTCAGGAGACAAGCGCGCCTAAATACGACTTCCACACCGAGATCAAGATGAAAGGAACCGTGGAGGAAGTGAAACTGCCTCCAAAGGGCAGAGAGAAAGAGGTTGCCCACCTGCTGGTGAAGACCGGGACGGACACCACCGACGTGTATCTCTGCCCCAAGTCCTTTCTCGACGACATGGGCGTGAATTTCAGCAAAGGGGATGAAATCGGGCTCACTGGCTCAAAAGTTAAGCAGGGCGAAGCCGACCTCATCCTTGCCCGCGAAGTCGTGAAGGGTACAGACACGCTTGTGCTGCGCGACAACAAAGGCAGTCCCGTCTGGAGTTGGCACCGCTGACCGCGTGGTCTCAATAAGCGAACCCCTTTGGCGGAACGCTTCTACGATTTCAATGTTTACAGCGATCACAAACGGATCGAGCACCAGAATCTGGTGAAGCGTGGATTGGTCGAGGAACCGGATGAGCGGGCATGGAGCAGTTTCCGCAGTTATGTGTACGGAGAAGAGGGAAGAGTCAGAATTAACCAGTGGCCGCACGCTGTGATGAAGAAGAAGGCCGCTTGATTGCCGCCGCCCGCACCCGCCCTTTGCAAAACCGGCAAAGGACGGGGCACCCGGCGGGTGTGTGCATCCGTCATCCCGCCCCTGAGTCAGCATAGCAACGAGGCGGCATAGCATAACGGACCAATGCTCCGAGCTTCTACCTCGGCGCTTTAACCTCGGACGATGAGAGTTCAAATCTCTCTGCCGCTTCCAATGTGGGGATGTGGTCCAACGGATGAGGGCGCAAGGCTACGAACTGGTTTACGAAATATGAGATCAGAGTTCAATTCTCTGCATCCCCTCCACATTAGTTTAGGCTCGCGTGGTCTAAGGCATGATGACGCTTCGGTCCTAACCTTGTTTGTCAGATCAGGAGATCCGGGTTGGATTCCCGGCGCGAGTTCCAGAGGGTGGGGTGTAACCGAACAACACGGCAGCGTCCGAAGCTGCAAATCCGGGTTTGACTCCCGGCCCGCCCACCAGGTCCCGAATCGAGTCACGCATGCAGGGTGGCGATTCACTATCTGATTTCCGGATTGCCGGTCAACCGCTGATAATTGTTATATCTTCAGAAGAGTAGATCGGTCAGGGCGCTTGCGGTGATGAATTGGCGAAATCGGGACGAGGTGCAAGCCGAGTCGGTCAGTCGAAGTTCCATCTAAGCTCTGTGTTCACGGTGCCTGCCAATCGAGTGCATAGATTTCCTGACTGCTCGTGTCACGCGTAAGCAAGAGAGAATCATCCGGAGCGAGTCCTGTCCAGGAACCCAGTTCTCCCGGGAACCGTTGCACTCCTTTCAGGCTGACCATTCTTTCCAGCTTGTGATCAGAAATCCGCACGCGATAAAAGGCAGGGTCATTGTTCAAGTTGGTATCGAAGTAGAGGTACTGTCCATTATGCGACCATTGCTGATGTCCCATCGGCATGTTGGCCAGGTCGCTCCATTGACGGGTGCCCAAGTCGAATAAGACTATTTTGTCGGAACCGGCGGCAATCGCAGCAATGTATCTCCCGTCCGGCGACCAACGTGGGGAAAAGAGTTGTGCAGCGCCGGGCACGAGAGAGATATTCCCGGTTTGGATGTCGACAATGGCAATTCCGGGACCGGACAGTGCCATTCCGGGATTGCCGGCTTCGTTCAGGGTCATTACCACGGACTTGCCATCAGGAGACCAGTCAGGATCGTAACCGGCCGGTGCGCTGGGAGCCACGTCACGGGGTAGACCTCCGGCGCTGGAAACTATATAGGCCCGCCAGTTCGTATTGGGATCTCTCCCCATGAAGAGAATTTGCGTTTCGTCCGGAGACCATCGCGGCAGCCCGGCGTGCATACGTTGCTCTGTCAGTTGGAGGCGTTGTGTGCCATCCAGCTTGCTTCGCCATAGAGTTCCGTCAGGCACCGACACGTAAGCCACTGACGCTCCGTCAGGAGAAAAAGAAAGATCGGTGGCCGAGATTCCTGCGAGGTACGGCACAAATTCGGATTGGCCAATGTTACGGACCAACTCGCCGCGGGCTTGAACTCCCACGGCAAAGATCTTTTTTCCGTCTTTGCTCGGTACCGGATAGCTAAGATTCAGAGGCCCATTGGTCAGTCGTAGCGGTTTGGCACTATGATGAAACCATCCTTTACGGTCAGGCAGGATCCACAAGTCGGTTTTGCCATCGCGAAGACTCTGGAAAATGTAATACCTACCATCCGGAGTCCAGTTACCCCAGTTCTCGCGGGGAGGTGCATTCCAGTCGGAGAGCAGGGGATGCAGGTTGCTGCCATCTGAATTCATCTCCCAAAGAGCGCCAGAGCTAAAATCGCTATTAGGGGCGATGACCAAAAAACGCAACCTGCGACCCTCAGGTGAAAACCGCAAATCCGATGCTGTCCCGTCAACGCTGGCCAGTTTTCGCGGGCCGCTGCCATCTCTGTTGGCCACATAGATATCAGAGCCGCTGGCGAACACAAGGTGGGTACGATCGGGCGACCAAGTGCCGGCGTGTCCGAAGGCGTTATTCAAACGCTGCGGGGATCCATAAGGCAAAGGTAGAGAGTACAGCGGCCCCTCTGATGTACCGCTGAACGCGAGGACAAGGAGTGCCGAGCCATCAGGAGCAATGTCAGGGGGATAAAACTGCGCGAAAGGAGCCTTTAATAATGACGTCTCCCCGCCAAGCACCGAGACTTGGGCAACAACGAAGTGATCCTCGTGCAGTTCCACGAAATATAGGCGCTCGCCGTCGGTAACAATCGGTCCTTTGTGCACACCGTCACGGGTGAGTTGGGTGTAACCAGTGACTCGGGGTAACGGCGTCGGTTTGGCGAACCAGATCAGGACAATGACTAGCGTGAGAGCCGCGAGAATTATCCAAGCGAGCCATTGAGATCTTGTTCTGACAGGTTTCGCAGGTTGGGTCTCCACGTCTACCAATGCGGTTGTGGTTCCATTTGCCTGCCCCACGAACCGGTACCCTCGCCGGTAGAGGGTTTCGATAAAGCGAGGGCTTGCGGAATCGTCTCCAAGGGCTTGCCTGAGTTTTTTCACTGCGCTGTTCAGACTAAGATCGAAATCCACAAAAGTATCTTGGGGCCATAACCGCTTCTGCAGCTCTTCTCGGGTGACAATCTCGCCTGGGCGCTCTAGTAGCAAGGCGAGAATCTGGAAAGGTTGGTCCTGTAGTTTGATTCTCATGCCCGACTTGCGCAGTTCGCGAGCTTCCAAATCGAGCTCGAAAACGCCGAATCTGACGAGCCGGGAGTTTGTTGGCGGAGGAATCACCCTTCACCCCTATGACTCTGGAAGTTTACACCGAACGAAGCCGTCATCAGCTTTAATGATGTTCGGTCATATTCGCGGCGTTCTCTCGTGTTTTCAGCGGATTAGCTGGTCACATTTGTTCCCAACCTAAATCTCTGCCTGTCCATTGTTCTGCATGCGAAAGCAAGGCCATAGTGGCACAGTCACAACACAGGGCGGACACAGGTTGCCAGCCTCCAAGTGTCGTGGCAAACAAACGACAGGAGAATTTCGATGAAGAGTCGAACGTTAATCGTGGCAGGTCTGTGCGCATTGATCTCGCTGTCCGGCGTAGCATTTGCGCAGTCGGAGGCTCAAAAGTCTTTCGAAAAATTAAAGAGTTTGGCGGGCTCTTGGACGGGAACTTATGAGGGAGGAGCCATATACGTCTCGATTCGCGTGACTTCAACGGGTAATGCAATCATGCACGAGATGACGGGTGCTGAAAAGCCCGACGAAGATCCGGACCACCCCCTCACTGTGTTCTATCTCGAAGGAGATCGGCTGATGCTGACCCATTACTGCGATATGGGGAATCGGCCTCGTATGGTGGCGAAAGCGACCCCGGATGGAAAAACAGTGGAGTTTGCCTTCCTCGACATGGCCAATTACAGCAGCGCGCAGGGCTCGCACATGGATCATGCGGTGTTCACGATCCTGGATCCGAACCATCATACAGAAGAGTGGACTTCTGAACGCGAGGGGAAGCCCCCGATCGTTGGACACTTGGATCTTCACCGCACGAAATGAAGGCGGCTAACTCGTAAGTAGCGCTCTGAAAGCGATAGATTGTGAGCGGCAACGCTGCCCCAGATCTGCGAGTTGAAGTCACACTCTGGTTGGTCGGCAAACCCGGGATCGGTCACCCCTTTTGGGTATTGACGAATCACAGGAATGATGCAACAGTGAAGATGAGATACACGCAATGATTCGCAAACCCCATACCGATTGCTTCCCGACACCGGCCACGTTTACGTGGCAAGGAGCGGGAGAAGGTACGTTCATGTAGCGGGGGCGGTCCATAGCGCGTAGTTTTTCTGAGCCTCCGATACAAATCGGGGGCTTTTGCTTTTTTAGGGCGCATTTGACCGATGCGCAGAGAGGAGGCGGCGGCGTCTAACGGCCAGGATGCAGTCGGGTGCCCCGTCCCTTGCCGTTCTTGCAAAGGGCGAGTGTGCACTGTCACAAACCATCCGTGGGCAAACACGAGAGTAAATCTCCCACGTCTCGCAAAGGCGGCGAGACATGGGCACCCAGCGGTTATGTGTACGAAGAAGAGGGAACAGTCAGAATCAACCAGTGGCCGCGCGCTGTGATGAAGAAGAAGGCCGCTTGATTGCCGCCGCCCGCACCCGCCCTTTGCAAGAGCGGCAAAGGACGGGGGCACCCAGTCACGCCGTGATCACGAAGAGTACCGCTTGATTGCCGCCGCCTGCACCCGCCCTTTGCAAAAGCGGCAAAGGACGGGGCACCCGCCGCGAGACATCGGACACCCAGCGGTTATGTGTACGAAGAAGAGGGAACAGTCAGAATCAACCAGTGGCCGCACGCTGTGATGAAGAAGAAGGCCGCTTGATTGCCGCCGCCTGCACCCACCCTTTGCAAAAGCGGCAAAGGACGGGGCACCCAGTCACGCCGTGATCACGAAGAGAACCGCTTGATTGCCGCCGCCTGCACCCGCCCTTTGCAAAACCGGCAAAGGACGGGGCACCCGCAGCGAGACATGGGGCACCCGGCAGTTATAGCTACCGAGAAGAGGGGAGAGTCAGAATCAACCAGTGGCCGCGCGCTGTGATGAAGAAGAGTACCGCTTGATTGCCGCCGCCTGCACCCGCCCTTTGCAAAAGCGGCAAAGGACGGGGCACCCGCGGCGAGACATGGGGCACCCGGGCTGACCGTGCGTCCCCTCTGGTCCTTGATCGCTGCCGCACATCCCCACTTCTCGCAAAGAGGCGAGAAATGGGGCACCCAACCCCTTGAATGTCCGCGTTGACATTTCTACACCGGAAAGGTGAAACTGTCGGATTCGCTGGCGGCGCTGCTTCCCTGCCGTGAGTTGGCTGGCATCCGTTGGGAAGGCCCGTCCGCGAGAGGTCCGGTTCTGCGAGACGTGTACCCGAAACCATGACCGAGCAACGGGTCTCCTACACACTGGATTCGACGCTGGAGACCGTCGACAATGCCGAGCAAACTGCCAGCCGGATCGCGGCGGAAGCCGGCTTTGACGAAGACTCGGTCATGCAGATCGCGATGGCGGTGCGGGAGGCGGCGGTCAACGCCGTCCTGCACGGCAACGCGTACGATCCCGGGAAGAAAGTGAAAGTGGATTTTGAGAACACCGGGCGCGATCTGGTGATTACCATCCGCGACCAGGGCAAGGGCCTGGACTTGGCCAAGCTTCCCGATCCGCTGGCGGCTGAGAACCTGTTGAAGACGTCGGGGAGGGGCATTTTTCTAATCCGCTCGTTCATGGATGAGGTGGAGATCAGCCCATCCCAGACGGGCACCGAAATCAAACTCGTTAAACACGTCCACGGCGAAGCCGCGGGCGGCAAGGAGGCTTCCCAGTGAGCATGAAATGCAGCACGCGTCAGGTCGATGGTGTGACCATTGTGGATTGCAGCGGCCGTATCACCCTGGGCGAGGGCAGCATTACCCTGCGCGACACCGTCCGTGATCTCCTGGCTAAGGGGCAAAAGAAAATCCTGCTGAACCTGGCGGACGTCAACTACATCGACAGCTCGGGAATCGGCGAACTGGTCAGCGCCTTTACCACCGTGCGCAACCAGGGCGGCGACCTGAAGCTGCTCAACCTCACCAAGAAAGTGCACGACCTGCTGCAGATCACCAAGCTGTATACGGTTTTTGACGTGAAGGATGAAGAGGCGGCGGGAGTGAGGGCGTTTTCTTAGTTCGGGCGTCAGGCTTCGGACTTCAGGCATCAGACGTCGGACTTCAGGCATCAGGCACTGAGATTTGAGCGTCTGCGGGGCCTTTTTGGCCCCTGAGATTTTGCCTGTTGGCAACACCGGATCGGCGGATTTCGATTCTCCATCACACTGCCCTGTTCATCCGTCACATCTTTGGCGGGCTCCCGCATATAAGGTTTTACTCAAAGCCGCGTTCAACGTATGGCCTTGTGTCACGTGATGCGGGATTGGGCAGGGGTGTGCTTGCACAGAGCGCTACGCCTTATTCAACGAAATGAAGATGGGCGGCAACTGCTCTTCCGCCCCTTCGGGGCTCGCTCTGGCGTCGCTTGTACCCAGGGCTCACGCCCTGGGCTTTATTCTGTTGCCGCTTCGCGGCTTGGGCGAAGTTGCATTCAAGTGCGGATTGGGGGC
>Ga0070697_100003093_pt1 | contig 12777 bp, 15 predicted proteins | sample KBSK1501metaG_FD_65475 | JGI IMG/M metagenome (GOLD analysis project Ga0070697, IMG submission 65475) | Corn, switchgrass and miscanthus rhizosphere microbial communities from Kellogg Biological Station, Michigan, USA - KBS K1-50-1 metaG | ecosystem: Host-associated > Plants > Roots >... | reverse complement strand
GACATTCTCAATGAACTCAGTCCCCGCGCCGAGGAGCTGCGCATGCAGGCCGTCTCCGCCGAGGAGTACAGGAAGGTCGCCGACGCGCTCAAGGTGCTGCAGGGCAGCCTCGCCCGCGATGCCTGGCGCAAGGCGATGGTTCAGCTTCGGAAAGCCCTGGCTCGCCAGCAAACGGCGGATCACAAGCGTGCGGCGGCCAACGCGGGCGTCGCCGAGTTCGAACCGCTCTACGCCGAGCATCGCTCGGCATTGCTCGCGGCCCGCGAAGCCCGCTGGCGTCACCAGGAGGCCGTGGCCGAGGTGCGGCTCCGCCTGGCCGAGACGGAACATCAGGCGCGGATCGCCCAGGAACGCAACCTGGCCGCGGTTCAAGCCCTCGAAGCGCTGCAGCGCGAGCTCGAACGGTTGGACGCCTCTGAACGAGCCGGGACCCGTGTGGTGGATGAGCTCGCTCGCGCGGTCGAGGGGGCCGGCGTCGAGCTCGAGGCGGCAACCATTGCCCTCCAGGCAGCGGTGGAAGGTGAGCAAACCGCCCGCGAGATGCAGGCGGCGCTTGACGCTGAGCGGATCGCCCGCCACAAGCAGCGCCACGATGCCCAGCGAGAGGTAGCGTCCATCGGCGCCGAACTTCGCCAGCTGGAGGGCCGGCGGCAATTCTTGAGTGAACAGCAGCAGCAGGCCCGGGCGCAACTCGAGGCCTGGTCGGTTCGCCGCGCGACCCTGGCCGAGGAGTTCGACCGGCGGAGCCGCACCGCCGAAGCCGCGGGCGGCGAACTCCAGTCTGTCAGCGAAGCGGCGGACGTGCTGGCGCAACGTCTTGCCGAGGCCGATGGTTCGCTCGAATTGGCGCGCAAGGGAATCGTCGAGCACGAGGCGGCGCTTCGCGCTCTCGAGGCCGAACTGGGCGCGCTGAGGACGCTGCTGGACGGGGCCCAGCGTCGCGGGCCCCTACGGATTGACCGCAATTGGGAACGCCTGCTCGAACTGATCGAAGTCGAGCCGATCCATCGGGCCGCCGTCGAGGCCGCGCTCGAGGGGTGGCTGCATGGTTGGGTCGCGCCGAGTCGGGATGGCGTGGCCAGTGCCGCGGCGGCAGTGGCCGCCGCCGAGGATGCGCGCGAAACCTTGCTTTATGGGTCGGCAGACCCGTTGTCGTCGCCAGCGCCCGAGGGGCTGCTTCCCGTAATTGATCTGGTCCATGCTCCCGATCAGGTCCGTGGACTCGTGGCCCACCTCCTTCGCGGCGTCGTCTTGGTGGCGGATCGGTTGGAAGGGGCGCGCGTCGTGGAGCGACATCGGGATGTCCGAGCGGTGACCCCGACCGGTGAGATCATCACCGCCGTTTCCTACCGAGGTGGAAAGGCTGCGGATCCGGTGCTCGAAGTGCAGGCGAGAATCCGGGACGCCGAACAAGCCCTGGACCGCGAGCGTCAAGCTGCGCTGACGGCGGCCGAGGAGGTGGAGCGCATCTCCATGGCTCGCGCAGATCTCGCCGCCGAACGTCAGGCCATTCTCACACGGTTTGACCAGGCGCGGACAACCGCGGCTCAGGCCGCGGGGGCGCTGGCGGCGGCGACCGAGGCGCTTCACCGAGAGGGCCAGCAGGAAGGGCAACTGCGGCAGCAACTGATACGGATCGGCGGACTTCTACAGCAAGCCGAGCAGACCGAGGTCGAGACGCTGGGCCGCCAGCGTGCCCTGGACGAGACGGAGACCACCGCGGATCAGGAGCTCGCCGCGCTCGAGCAACGGATCCTCGAGGTCGCGGCCGGCCTCCGTGACCTAACAAACCGGCGCCAGGAAATGGATCTCCGGGCGGCGCTCGCCCGCCAGCGCTCCGATGACCTCGTCCGTCAGCTCGAACGGGGGGAGCAAACGCTTCGATCACATGGTGATGAGCTCGCCCAGCGCCGTGCCGCGGAGGGGGAGCTGGCGGTTCAGCCGGCCCTGATCAACGAGGAGCGCCTTCGGTGGCTCGAGACCTCGCAGGCATTACACGTCGAGCTCGAGACCCTCGAGTCGGCCCAGCTCCCTGACGCCGACACGCTCACCGCCCTGGAGGCACAGCTCCGAGAGGACGAACAACGCAACGTCACGCTGCAAGTCGAGCTCGCCCATGCCGACGATGCCTGGACGGCGTCGGTCGCCGACTGCGAAGCCGCGCAGGTCGAGGTTGACCGTTGCGCGCTCGCGCTCCGCGAGGGTGGCCAGGAAATCGAGGACGACAGCGAGGCGATCGAGGACGTCGACTGGCAGAAGACGGAGCGTGAGGTCTCGCGCCTGCAGCGACGCCTCGATGCGATGGGCGCGGTCAATCTCCTCGCGCCCGAGGAGTATGCGCAGGTGCGTGACCGCTGCGACAGCCTGACCGCGCAACTGGGCGACCTCGAGGCCGCAACGGCACAGCTCAATGAGCTGCGGCAGCGTCTCGAGGACGAGATCGACGGCCGCTTCCGCACCGTCTTCCAATCCGTCGCGGTGAACTTCCAGGAGTTCTTTGCCGAGCTCTTCGAGGGCGGGCGCGCGACGCTGCGCCTCGAAGGGGAGCGGGAGGGTAACCCGCTGGACGAGGGCGTCGAGATTCTGGCCCAGACACCTGGAAAGCGGTTGCAGCCGCTCACCCTGCTCTCCGGTGGCGAGCGGGCGCTGACGGCGCTGGCCTTCCTGTTCGCGCTGCAAGCGGTCAACCCCAGCCCCTTCTACGTGCTGGATGAGGTCGACGCGGCGCTCGACGACGCCAACGTTGTCCGGTTCAATCGAGTGTTGAAACGGCTCGCCACCAACCAGCAGTTCCTGATCGTGACCCACAACCACTCGACGATGGCGCAGGCGGAGGTGCTGTACGGCGTCACCCTGGGGGAGCATGGGATCTCACGCATCGTCTCCGTCCGCTTGCATCAGGATGCCTTGATCCCGGTCGGTGAACGCTCCGCCTGATCCGCAGGACAGGGCGCCGGCCGAGCGCCAGGGATTCTGGAAACGCTTCTCGAAAAGCCTCGACGCGGGTCGCCAGGCCTACATCGCCGACCTCAAAGAGGTCTTTGGCCGACCGGCCCTCGACGCCGCCTTCTGGGACGACCTCGAAGCGACCCTGATCGCGGCCGACGTTGGTGTGCCCACCACCGATCGGGTGGTCTCGGACTTGCGCCGGCAGGCGGCAGGCGCCCACCTACGCACGCCCGCCGACGCGCTCGGCTATCTGAAATCGGACCTGGCTGCGCAGATGGATGCGCGATCGCGCGACCTCGACCTCGAGGGCGCGCCGGCGGTCGTGCTGGTGGTCGGCGTCAATGGATCGGGCAAGACGACGACGATTGGAAAGCTGGCCCACCTGCTGCGCCGGGAAGGCCGCCGGCCGCTGCTGGCCGCCGCCGACACCTATCGCGCCGCGGCGATCGAGCAGTTGCGGCTCTGGGGACAGCGGGCGCAGGTCGATGTCATCGCGCATCAACCGGGGTCCGACCCCGGAGCTGTGGCCTTCGATGCCGTGCAAGCCGCGCGTGCGCGCGGCGCGAATCCCGTCATCATCGACACGGCCGGCCGGCTGCATACGCGCACCGACTTGATGGAGGAACTGCGGAAGGTCCGCCGGGTGCTGCAGCGGCTCGATCCGCAGTCGCCGAAGGAGGTGCTGGCCGTCCTCGACGCCCACGTCGGTCAGAATTCGGCGCAGCAAGTCAAGGTCTTCCAGGAAGCGATCGGCCTGACCGGGCTCGCCGTGACGAAAATGGACGGCAGCGCCCGGGCGGGCGTTGTGCTTAGTATCGAAGCGGAGCTTTCGGTGCCGGTCAAGCTCGTCGGCATTGGCGAAGGCCTTGATGACCTCAATCGATTTGACCCCGGACAATACCTTGACGCGTTGTTGCGGATGGAGGAGGCGACATGAGCCCATCTGATAAATCGGATACCTTCGTCCAGCTGGTGACCGCCACCAGCCTGGCTGAGGCGGATCTCTGGAAGGCGGTCCTCGAGGCGTCCGGGATCCCGGTCCACCTCCGGCAAGAAGCGATCGGCGCCGTCCTGGGAAATACCGTAGGAGAGATCGCCGCCGTCGACCTCTGGGTGCCGCGCGAGCAAGCCGCTGAGGCACTCCAGATCCTGCAGGACGAACGGGTCGAACCTGCCGACGAGGACGAACCGGTCTGACGCCACTGATTCTCGCCGTGGTCGTCGGCGCGATCGGGCTGCTGGCCCTGGGCGCCGCCGTGGTCGGGATTCTCTGGTTGCTGCAATTCGTGCTGCGCAACGAGGAGAGGCGGAGCTAGCCGTATACTGTCAAGGCTAAATGCTTGACAGTGCCCGACGCCGCCACCGCCAGCTGCGCCTGCTCGATCTCTATGGCTCGCTGCTGACCGAGCACCAACGGCGCATCCTCCACCTCGCCTGGGAGCTCGATTGGTCCTACGGCGAGATCGCCAAACGCGAAGGGGTGTCGCGGACGGCCGTCTACGACGTCGTCCGGCGGACCACCGTCAACCTCGACGACTACGAACGCAAGCTCGGACTGGAGCGGACCCAGCGTGTTTGAGTCGTTGACCGAGCGTCTCGACCAGGCGCTCAAGAAGCTGAGAGGGCGGGGCAAGCTGAGCGAAGCCGACGTCGATGCCGGGCTGCGGGAAGTCCGACTCGCGCTCCTCGAGGCCGACGTCAACTACAAGGTGGTCAAGGACTTCGTCGCGAGCATTCGGACGCGGGCGGTGGGCGCCGAGGTCATGGATAGCCTCAACCCCGGCCAACAGATCGTGAAGATCGTCGACGAGGAGATGGTCCGCTTGCTCGGCGACCGGGCACCGATGGCGTATGCGCCCTCGCCGCCGACGGTCATTGTGCTCGCCGGTCTGCAGGGATCGGGCAAGACGACCACGGCGGGCAAACTCGCCCTGTTCGTCCGTCGCGAAGGCCACCGTCCATTGCTGGTATCGACCGACGTGCGCCGACCGGCGGCGATGGAGCAGCTCGAGGTGCTGGCCAAGAGCATCAACGCGCCGGCCTACGCCCCACGCGGCACCGATCCGGTGAAGATCGCCCGCGATTCGATCGCGGAAGCGCGCCGGGTGAATGCTGATGTCGTCATCGTCGATACGGCGGGCCGGCTGCAGGTCGATGAGGACCTGCTCATCGAGTTGAAGGCGATTACCGACGCCGTTCCATCGCAGCACCGGCTCCTGGTGCTCGATGCGATGACCGGCCAGCAGGCGGTCAATGTCACCAGCGCCTTCCAGCAGACGATCTCCCTGAGCGGCGCCATCCTGACCAAGATGGACGGCGACGCGCGCGGTGGCGCGGCGCTCTCACTGCGCGCGGTGACTCAGACTCCGATCCAATTTGTCGGCGTCGGTGAAAAGCTGACCGATCTCGAGATCTTCTACCCGGACCGGATGGCATCGCGCATCCTGGGCATGGGCGACGTGCTGACGCTGATCGAGAAGGCGCAGGATCAGGTCGATGCGTCGCAGGCGCAGGCGATGGAAAAGAAGCTCCGCGCCGGCCGGCTCACGCTCACCGACTTCATGGAACAGCTGAAGCAAGTGAAAAAGATGGGTCCGCTGGAAGGCATCATCGGCATGCTGCCGGGTGCGGGAAAGATCAAAAACCTCGCCGGCGCCTTGCCCGATGACGACCAACTGAAGCAGATGGAGGCGATCATCCTGTCGATGACGCCGACGGAGCGCGAGCGTCCCGAGACGATCGACGGCAGCCGCCGCCGACGCATCGCGCGCGGCGCCGGGACCGACATCGCCGCCGTGAACCGGCTGATCAAGGGCTTTCAGCAGATGCAGCAGATGATGAAACAGATGGGGAAGGGAAGAGGCATCAAGGGATTACCCTTCGATCCCGCTCAACTTTTGAAAGGTTAGGAGGTCAAGTTGTCGGTAAAGATTCGACTGCGGCGCATTGGCGCAAAGAAGCACCCGTTCTATCGCCTGGTGGTGGCGGACAGCCGCTCGCCCCGGGACGGCAAGTTCATCGAGATTCTCGGCACCTACGATCCGATGACGGAGCCTGTGAAGCTCAACCTGGACCTCGACAAGATCAAGGTATGGCTGCAGAAGGGGGCGCGGCCCTCGGATACCGCCCGCGCGTTCCTGATCGACCAGGGACTCCTGCCCAAGGAGTCGGCCAGGAAGCGGCCCACCAAGCCGCCGAAGCCCGCCGCCGTGCCCCCTGCTGCTGCAGCACCGGTGGAAGAGACCGTACCTGGGCCGGCTGTGGCTGCGGCTACCAAGGAGGCCTGAGGATGCACGACTACACCGACCTGGTCGGCTACATCATCAAGGCGATGGTGTCCAAGCCCGATGACGTGAAGGTTGCGATGGTCGAAGGGGAGCGCACCAACAGGGTCGAGGTCACGCTGGCCAACGAGGACGTCGGTAAAGTCATCGGCCGGGGTGGACGAAACATCGACGCCATTCGTGCCGTGGTGCGTGCCGCAGCCCTTAAGAACCACGATCGGGTGATGGTCGAGATCGTTTGACGACGCAACCAGAAACCGATCTTCGGATTGGTCTGGTCCGGAGCGCCCACGGCGTCAAGGGCGGGCTGCGGGTAGAGCTCCTGACCGATTTTCCCGACCGGTTCGCGCCGGGGCGCGAGGTTAACCTCGCCGGTCGGCGGCTGCGGGTTGCTCGATCCACGCACCAGCCCGATGGCCTCCTCGTCACGTTCGACGGCATCGACGATCGCAACGCCGCTGAGCCACTCGTCGGCGCCTACGTCACGGTGCCGCTCGAGGACGCGCGGGCGCTCCCGGCGGATCGCTACTACCACTTCCAGTTGGTTGGTTTGCGGGTGTTTGACGTCCATGGCGATCGCGCGCTGGGCGAGGTGGCCGAGGTGCTCACCTACCCGGCGAACGATGTGTTACGCGTCACCGATGGAAGCCATGAAGTCTTGATCCCGATGATCCGCAGTGTGGTGCGGGCGATTACGCCGTCGGAGGGCCGGATCACCGTCGACTTACCCGAAGAGACGCAGGCATGAACATCGAGGTCCTGACCCTTTTTCCCGAATTGTACCCTGGTCCGCTGAGCTCGGGCGTGACGGGCCGTGGGCTGGCCTCCCGGCTGGTCACCTTGCAGATTCACAACTTGCGCGATTACACGCACGACCGGCACCGACAGGTCGACGACATCCCTTACGGTGGCGGCGCCGGGATGGTGCTCAAACCGGAGCCGATCTTCGAAGCGGTGCGGGCGCGTGCCGGGACCGGGCCGGTGATCCTGCTGAGCCCGCAGGGGGAGCGTCTTACGCAGGGACTGGTGCGCGAGCTAGCCGGCCATCGCGACTTCTACCTCATCTGTGGCCGCTATGAGGGCGTCGACGAGCGGGTCGGTGCGCACCTCGTCGACCGCGAGGTCTCGATCGGTGACTACATCCTCACCGGCGGCGAGCTCCCGGCGATGGTGCTGATCGACGCCGTGAGCCGACTCGTCACCGGAGTCCTGGGTTCGGAGGAGTCGCCGAAAGACGAGTCGTTTGCCGTGGAGCTGCTGGAGTACCCGCATTACACGCGGCCTGCGGTCTTCGAGGGTCACCAGGTTCCGGAGGTGCTGCTATCCGGCCATCATGCGGAGATCGAGCGCTGGCGCCGCGCGCAGGCCGCTGAGCGGACGCGCCGTCGCCGTCCCGATTTGCTCGATCATCAGCCCAAGTCATAGCTGAGTGTTATCCTTGTACGCCGTGTCTAACGTCATCACCCTGCTCGACGCTGAGGCCCAGCGCAAGAAGGTGCCCACCTTGATCCCCGGCGATACGGTCAAGGTGCACGCCAAGGTCGTCGAGGGCACGCGCGAGCGGATTCAGATCTTCGAGGGCATCGTGATCGGCTGCCGAGGCAGCGGCACCAAGGAGATCTTCACGGTCCGCCGAATCGCTCATGGCGTGGGGGTGGAGCGTAGCTTCCTGCTGCACTCACCGCGAATCGAGAAGATCGACGTGGTCCGGCATGGCAAGGTGCGCCGGGCCAAGCTGTATTACCTGCGCGGAAGAGTCGGGAAGAGCGCCCGCATTCGGGAGAAACGTCAAGCCGTTGCCACTGCAGCCGTCCCCGCCGACATCGAAGCCGAAGCCGGCACAGAAACGCCCGAAACGGCCGAAAGCTGACCGAGACCTCTGGGTCTTCGAGCGCCAGGCCTTCGGGCTCGGTTACGCGACCGTCGCGGGCGTTGATGAGGCAGGCCGCGGCCCGTGGGCCGGTCCGGTGGTCGCGGGAGCGGCGATCATGCGGCCCTACTTCCACTGCGAAGGGATCAACGACTCCAAGCTCCTAACCGCGGAGGAACGCGACCACTACTACGACTGCATTCTCGACGGCGCCGAGTCCTGGGGCGTCGGCATTGTTGAGGTCGACGAGATCGATCGGGTCGGCGTCTCGCGGGCCAACCGCTGGGCGATGGGCATCGCGCTGCAACAGCTCGGCCGGCGAATCGACTACCTGCTGGTCGATGGGTTCTTGCTCCCCGAGGCACTCACGCCGCAGCTCCCCATCGTCAAGGGCGACCGCCGCTCGATCTCGATCATGTGCGGCGGCATCCTCGCGAAGGTAACCCGCGACCGCCTGATGATGCGGATGGCGGAGAAGTTTCCCGGGTACGGCTTCGAGGCCCACAAGGGCTATCCGACGCCGGACCATCTGGCTGCCATGGACCGGCATGGCCTGAGCCCCTTGCACCGGCGCTCGTTCATCTCGATCCGGACGCGCGCCGAGCTGGAAGCGGCCGCCTTTGCCAGTCAATCCGCTCGGGGTTAGCGGCGAAGCGCTGGCCGAGGACCACCTCCGCGGCCTCGGCTACCAGATCATCGAGCGGGACCTGCGTACACCGCTCGGCCAGCTGGACCTGGTGGCGATGGATGGGAAGACGCTGGTGTTCGTCGAGGTCAAGACCCGGGCCGGCCACGGCTACGGCCTGCCGCAGGAGGCTGTCGACGCCCGGAAGATCCGGAAGCTGAGGCAGCTGGGCCTGTACTACTTAAAGGTACGGCCACATCGCGGATCGGTCCGCTTCGACGTCATCGGCCTGACCGTCGCCGATGGCCGCCTGATCAGGGTCGATCACATCAAGAACGCGATTGACTGAGGCATGATTCCTACGAGCATCCTCACCGCCGGATAAACGCAGTAAAGAAGGTCAGAACTCCGACCAGAAGCACGGTGTAAAGAGCACCGGCAACCATTGCTCCATTCAGGCCCAGGGTGCGGGCCGCGTCCGCCAGGGTGCCCGGCAATAGGGTTCGAATCATTGATCCCATCGTATGGCGGCTCCCTCCGGTCATGCGCTTCAGAAGGATTTGGTGCGCGATGCTGACAGCAATTGCGCCAACCGCGGTGACCAAAATGGCAGCAGCTTCGCCAGGCCCTGGTTGCGCATTGCGCCCAATGTGTGGATCAGCTACTAGCTCCATGACAGCCAGAACGAGGCAGCCACTCCAGAAAGCGGCGAGGCCCAGCAAAAACAACGCAGCTTGAAATCGATTGGCGAAGAGTCGATATTCAGCCGCCATCTCCATGCTTGTAACGCACCCGCGGATCCGGACTTGTCTGGAGGGAGTTCTCCGCAGCGACCCGGTTAGGCACTAGGAAATGTGAAAGCCAAGGCGGGCTGCTCGAGTCTGCTCCGCGCAGATCGGCTAGTGCACGGCTCAGCTCGGAATAGGATCTCGTGCTTACAGACTGAACTTCGTTTGCGCAGCCGCGTATCGGCCTTCCTTTCGGAAGCTGTCCGCGTCGACGCCGACGCGGCGGGACACCTCCAGGGCTAGCCACTGCAACGGCACCGCGTTAACGATCGGCGCCAGGAGTTCGTCGATTGCGGGAGTCTCGACCTGGACCGTCGCGGTAATGCTGCCGGCCGAGGGACCGACCGCGAAGGTGGCGGCCCCGATCTCATGAAGGGCCGCCGCCAGCTCACCGATCCTTTCTAGCGACGCGCCGGGTTGGACCACCATCACGAGCGAGTCTTCCGCCTGCACGCTGATCAGCGGACCGTGGAAGATGCTTTCCACCTCGTGGCCCTCGGCGCTGACATACGACGCCTCGCGGAGCTTCAGCGCCCCCTCGAGGGCGGTGGCGTAGGCGGGTCCGCCGCCGACGAAGTGGACGACCCGTCCGAATTGCAACCGATCCAGCGCCTGGACGATCCGCATGCGTAGCCCGAGCGCGCTTCGGATGGCGTCGGGTACACGGGCGACTTCGGCCTTCCAGGGCGGCGACCCGAGAGCGACGGCGAGCTGAGCGAGCCGGATCATCGCCGCCGTATGGCTGGCAGTGTGCACCGGCGAGCGTTCCTGCGGAACGGTATACACAACGCCCGGGCCCTGGAGGGGAGCGTCCTCGCCGGTGATGGCCAGCCAGTGGTCCTTGTTGAAGTCCTCGAGCGCCGCCTGACTGAAGCGTTTGGTGCCTCGATGGCTCAGCAGCACGAGGCCGTCGTCCGCCTTGAAGGACGGGGGATAGTTGGCGAACTCGAATGCCCGGATCGCCCATGCCTCGACGCCCGCGCTGCGCAGCAGATACTGGCCGACGAGAGCGCCGTGGTAGCTGGTTCCGGTTCCGACTAGAAAGATGCGGGAGCAGCTGGATAATCGGGAAACGGCCGACGCTGGAAGCGCGTCCCGCAGCAGTCCCTCGACCGCGGCCGGTTGTGATTCGATGGTCTCTTCGAGAAACGCGCCGGGACCCTTCAGGCGGCTTCTTCCCAGGCTTTGAGGAACTGGTAGACGATCCGCCCGGTCGCGCCCCAGATGACGTCGTCGCCGATCGTGTAGTAATGGATGCGGTAGAGCTGCTCGCCAACGCTCCTGGTTTCTGTCGTGTGCACGTCGGAGTCGAGCAGACGGTCGACGGGCACCATCAGCAGGCTCTTCACCTCGTCGGGTGCCAGTCGCAGATCATCGATGCTGCCCTCCACCAGGCCCACGACCGGCGTGATGACAAAGCTGCTGACCGCCGTGAAGACGTCGTCGAGCTCGCCGAGCACCGTCACCCGGGATGGCTCGAGCCCGATCTCCTCGTAGCTTTCACGCAGCGCAGTCTCGACCGTCTCGGCGTCCGAGTCTTCTCGCTGACCGCCGGGAAACGAAATCTGGCCCTTATGGGTCAGGACCGTGTCGGTGCGTCGAGTAAAGAGCATCTCGAGTGTGTTGCCCCGCGACACCAGGGGGATCAGCACGCCGGCTCGGACCAGCGGGGGCGCAATGTCGATGCTGCGTCGGACGCGCTGGTCGAGAACGTGCCGCAATCGCTCCAAGCGCGTGGCCGCGGCCGTCGTCAGGTCCACGCCTCGAACGAGACCGGCACCTGGTGGCCGCAATGGGTACAAACCCAGACCTGACCTCGCCGCATGACCTGGCGTCCATCTTCGAGCCGCACCGACTGATCGGGGCCGCTGATGTGTTCCCAGCGCGGCATGTGCTTGCACTGATCGCAGATGGTCGGTGCGGGATTGAGCTTCACTTCTGTCGATTATCCCCGCTGACGGATAAATCAAGCCGGCGAAGCACCCGGGCCGGGTTCCCGCCGACGATCACACCCGCTGGGACATCGTCGAAAAGCACGGCGTGGATGCCAACGACCGAGTCGCGACCGATGCGCACGCCGGGCAGCACCGAGACCTGTCCGCCGATCCAGACGTTCTCCTCGATCACGACGGGGTGCGGCTGGCCCGGCTGGCGGCGATCCGCCGGGGATTCGGAATAGGGGAGATGGTCGCGGACCTCACACGAACCGAGGACGCAATCGGCGCCGACCTCAACCCGTTCGGCGGCGACGATCGTGCAGCCGTTCAGTCGGGCGTGCCGACCGATGAGGATAAGGGCCCCAGGGCGCGTGGTGATCAAGCGGTTGACCTCGGCGTGCGACCAGGCGTTGACGTCCGCCTCCAGCACCACCCGTCCCGGCCCCTGGATGCGCAGCCGGCCATTCCCAAGCAGCCCAGGCCCGATGCGGATCCGAGAGTTGAGACGAAAGGGCAGGCTGCTGAGCCAGCCGAGACTGTGGGCCGCCGTCTGTTTCAGCTGCATGTCGTGTCGATCACACGGCAGCGTACGACGTTGCGCACGCGGTAAGGCCGACTGAGCTAACACATATACACAAAACCGTGTAATATCGGCGGTGGTGCTGGCCAGGGCCCTCTCCGGGACGGTCTTTGGCCTCGACGGCGTCCGGGTCGAGGTAGAGGCGGATATCGCCGATGGGCTACCCGGGTTTCACATTGTGGGCCTCGGCGACCGCGCGCTGCAGGAAGCTCGCGAGCGCGTCAAGATTGCCATCAACAACAGCGGCTTCGAATTTCCCGGCCGCAAGGTGACGATCAACCTGGCGCCGGCCCAGCTGCCCAAAGAGGGGAGTGGCTTCGACCTGGCGATGGCGGCGGCGATCGTCAACGCTGCCCAGAACCGCGGCTTGCCGCCCGACGCCGCCTGGCTCGGCGAGCTGGCACTGGACGGCGCGGTCCGCCCGATCCGGGGCACCCTGCCGATCATCGCGCACCTCGACCGGCTCGGCATCAAACGCTTCTATGTCCCCGCAGGCAACGTAGCCGAGGCGAAAATTGCGACCGCGTCGCCGGTGATCGGAGTCACGCACTTTCGGCAGCTGAAGGTCCACTGGGACGATGGCGCGCCGCTTGACGGGTCGCCGACAGTTGAGCCGGCGGCATCGCCCGCGCCCACTCAACACGTCGACCTGGCCGAGATCTTTGGCCAGCCCCATGCCAAGCGGGCGCTGGAGGTCGCGGCCGCCGGCGCGCATCATCTTTTATTGGTGGGTCCGCCGGGGGC
>Ga0070697_100003092_pt1 | contig 12777 bp, 12 predicted proteins | sample KBSK1501metaG_FD_65475 | JGI IMG/M metagenome (GOLD analysis project Ga0070697, IMG submission 65475) | Corn, switchgrass and miscanthus rhizosphere microbial communities from Kellogg Biological Station, Michigan, USA - KBS K1-50-1 metaG | ecosystem: Host-associated > Plants > Roots >... | reverse complement strand
CTCGCCACCGGCGCCATGGCGGCGCCGGCGGCAACGGCGGCGGCGGCTAACCCGGCCAAGGCACAGCGGCCGGCCGCGAAGGACGTGTTCGGCGGGACGGTCACCGCGATCAGCGCGACGGAGCTGACCGTCAAGAATGCGAAGGCGGGCGGCAAAACCTTCCTCAGGACCGATGCCACCGTGGTAGTCAAGGGCCGCAACGAGAAGGCGACCTGGTCGGAGATCGAAGTCAACAGCCACGTCGGCGTTCGCTTCGAAGAGCGCAACGGCAAGCTCTACGCGAAGCGCATTCGCATCGGCCGCGGGCACGTCGCCGGCAAGGTCGAGAGCGTCACCGGCAACGTCATCACGATCCGCACCCGCGACGGCAAAGACGTCAGGCTGACCGTCAACGACAGCACGAAGTACTTCGAGATCACCGGCAAGCATGAGCGGAAGGCTGGTTCACTGAAGGATATTCACGCCGGCATGCGGCTGACCGCCGCCGGCAGCTACGACGCCAGCCACAACTTTGACGCCGCGCTGGTCGCGTACCGCAACAAGTAAATCCCCTCCTTTCCAAGAGAGCCTCGGTCCATGCACCGGGGCTCTTTCGTTCCGACTACGGGGCGCTTACGGGGCACACGGCCTCGGCCCAAGCACCCAACGACTGAGCCTTGAGAAGCCAAGGATGAGCAGGATGAGGGCAGCGACCTGGATCGCCAGGATCGGAAAGGCCAGGTCGAGCGGCAGCAGGATCGAGACCGCCAGGGACAAGGAGGCGACGAAGTACACCCCTAGAGCCAGGCTTTGAATCGGTCTAGGGGGTCCGAAGCACTGGCCGGCAAACGTCGACTGAAACAATCGGAGAAGTCCGTCCTCGGGGAACGGAGTCGGCGCTGGTGCTTTTTCCCCAAGGGCGTTCGCTCGCCGGCGACGCTCTTCGGCCTCAGCCTGGCGGCCGCCGGCCTCATCGAACTCGGCCAAGCGTTCCAGCGTCTCAGCGAGCTTTCGCCGCGTTGGCGGATCAACTGGATCCGTTTGGATCAACGCAACGTACCCATTCGCTTCATCGAGGCGGCCTTCGCCGTACGCGACCTCAGCGAAAGTAAGTAGCGCGCCCGGTTCCGTGCCACGAAGGGCAAGAACACCGCCGAGCACATCTCGGGCTTCCTTCCGGCGGCCCTGGGCCAGCCGCAATTTCGCGATCAGGTGCGTGAATCGATCGCGCCCCGGCCACGAATCACTCCCAGCCAACTGGTTGACTTCCTCGACGCGGCGGTCAGCCTCTTTCAGATCGCCCAGTTCGAGGACGGTGGAGGCAAGGTTGTTGAGACTTGCCAATCTTTTGGCCCGAGCTAGCGAGAGGGACATTGATAGCGCCGATTCGTACCAACCTCGAGCATCCTGAGTCCGTCCCGATAGGTAAGCAACGAAGCCGTGAGCCATCGCGAGATCCCAGCGAGTTGTCGTAGATCGCAACCGACGGCGTAGAAGCCATTGATCCCAACCGACGCTCAGGGTGGAGGCACGCGCAATTGCTGACTCGGCCTCCTCGTAGCGCCCGAGATACGAGAGGTCGTAGGCCATGCTGAGCAGGATGGTCAGTTTCAGTCGGTGTTCAACGGCCGTGCAACGGTCGAGCGCGGCAAACCACTTCGCAGCCTCAGCGAACCGGCCACACCTAACAAGCAGACCGGCCAAGCTGAGTACGTCATTCGGCAGATGCTGTGTGCGCGCTAGCAACCCGCTCTCAACGATGTCTCGACGGAGTCCGACAGCGGATGTTGGATCGCCGGGCATCTCGGCGACCTCCGCCAACTGCCGAAGTGCATGACGCAATCGAGCACTATTTCCCAACGGCCGCCAGAGCGCCACTTGGGCCCGGCGGATCCACGAGGGCCACCGCAGGAGGTCTACAAGCCAATAAAGGACTGCAAGAATCAGAACGGCTCGAAGCACCACTGCCATCAAGCCCATGTGGTCTTCAGGGGGCCAGCCGTTCGATACGCCAGCCCTTCGCTTGCCGCGAATAGCGAAGGCGGTCGTGGAGGCGGTTGTCGCGATGCGCCCAGAACTCGATCGATTGGGGAATCACCCGGTAGCCGCCCCAGTTCTGCGGTAACGGCACGGGAGCGTCTTCATACCGTTGGCTCAGCGCCGCGACGGAATCCTCGAGAACGCTTCGGTTCGGGATCACCTGGCTCTGCGGCGAGGCCCAGGCACTGAGTTGGCTGGCCAGCGGACGGTTGTGGAAATAGGCGGTCGACTCCTCGGCGGACTGCTTGACCACCGCGCCGGTCACGCGGACCTGCCTGCTCAGCTTCGGCCAGTAGATGACCAGTGCCGCGCGCGGGTTTTCCGCCAGCTCGCGTCCCTTCTGGCTCTCGTAGTTGGTGAAAAAGCCGAAGCCTCGCTCGTCGACACCTCGCAGCAGCACCATGCGCGCCGAGGGCTCACCCGATCTCGTGCTGGTGGCGACTGTCATCGCCTCGGGGAGGATCTCACCGGCCGCGACCGCGTCCGCGAACCAGGCGGCGAATTGCTTGAGTGGGTCGGCGTCGACCGTGTCTTCCGCGAGGATCGTCGGCTCTGTTATGGCAGCAACCCGTGCGACCAGCGGACATTGCCGTCTCTGTCCACCGGCGCGTGCTGGCGAGCGATCACCCACACGCCCGCATCCTCCAGCTGCGCCTGCGCCTCCATCTCATCCAGGTCGGTGCTGGCGAGCAGGTCCCACTGGCGGGGCTTGATCGACCACCCGAGCGCCTCCATCTTCTTGAGCAACACGGACAGCTTGCGTAGGCGGTAGACGAGCGATTCCCCCAGCGCCAGCACCGAGGCGCTCGCCGGCGCCGCCTCGGCGGTCGTGCCGTAGCTCTCGTACAGGGCCTCGATCCATTCCGGGACCTCGCCATCGACAGTATTCGCCAACTCGTCCCGCGGAGGGCCGAAGAGCGAGAGCTTCAAGCGGGCCACCATCCTATTATCCGGTGGCAGTGGCCGCCATCCCACCCTCCGGACAGCAGTACGTCCTGACCTCGGGCGATCAGCGGGCCGTCGTGACCGAAGTGGGAGCAGGGCTACGCGCTTACACGGTCGGAGACCGCGACGTCGTCGACGGTTTTGCGGAGGACGAGATGTGCAGCATCGGGCGCGGCCAGTTGCTGCTGCCCTGGCCTAACCGGATCGAGGACGGCCAGTACGAATTTGCCGGCCGGGTACTCCAGCTGCCGATCACCGAGCCGGCCCGGAACAATGCGCTCCACGGCCTTACTCGCTGGGTAAACTGGACGCCGGTCGAGCAGGCCCGGGATCGCGTGCTGATGTCGCTGGTCCTCCATCCTCAGGACGGCTATCCATTCACCCTCCGCCTTGGCGTCGACTACCGCCTTTCAGCCGGCGGCCTGACCATCCGAACGACGGCGACCAACGTCGGTCAGGGGGCCGCCCCCTACGGTGCCGGGCACCATCCTTATCTGACGGTCGGAACCCTGATCGATGAGGCGCTGCTGAAGCTGCCGGCGTTGATGCGGCTCGAAGCGAACGACCGCCTGATCCCGACGGGACGGGTGCTGCCAAACCGCGGGACGGCCTACGACTTCCTCGACCTGCGCCCGATCGGGTCTTTGAGGATGGACACCGCTTTCGCCAACCTGGTTGCGGACACCGACGGGCTCGTCCGGGTTCACCTCCAGGCTCCGGGGGGCGACCCTCGGGTCACAGTCTGGATGGAGCCGGGCTACAAGTTCCTGATGGTGTTCACTGCGGACGCGATCCCAGACCGGGCTCGCCGGCGGCGCAGCATCGCGATCGAACCGATGACCTGTGCGCCGAACGCCTTCCGCAACGGTGACGGGCTAATCGTTCTTCAGCCCGGCGAATCCTCGACTGGCAACTGGGGAATTTTGCGCTAGCTTAGGCGCTCGACGTAGCCCGTTGCGGTCTGCCAATATCAGGTGAAGGGCATCACGCTTCGGCCGTGGCCGTCTGGAGGGAAAGCTGCTGGTGTACGGGAAGATTTACGTCCCCCTCGATAACTCGGACCATTCCAACGCCGCCATCGAGGTTGCCGTCCGGTTGGCGGGCGCCACCAAAGCGAGGCTGGTGGGCAGCCATGTTTACGCCGCCCGCATGCACGACGTGCGCTTCAAGCAGATGGAGTACACGCTGCCGGAGGAGTACCAACAGGAGCAGGAGCTCGAGCGGCAGCGCAAGATCCACGACTCGCTGATCACGCGCGGCCTGCAGCTGATTTCCGATTCCTACCTGGACGTCATGAAGGCCGCCTGCGACCGGGCCGGCCTGCCCTTCGAGTACAAGACGTTCGACGGCAAGAACTGGGAATGCCTGGTCGACGACATCGCCGAGTCCGACTACGACTTGGTGGTGCTGGGGGCGCTCGGCATGGGCGCCGTCAAGGACAGCATGGTCGGCAGCGTCACCGATCGCGTGGTCCGCCGCATTCGCGTCGACTCCATGGTGGTGCGCGACACGCATCCCTTTCGGGACGACGCCTCCGACCGGATCGTGGTGGCCATCGACGGCAGCCCCCAGTCCTTCGCCGGCTTACGAACGGCCATCGACCTCGCCCGTGTCTTCGAGAAGCAGGTCGAAGCCGTCTCCGTCTACGACCCATACCTCCACTACGCGATGTTCAACGGCATCGTCGACGTGCTCTCGGCGGAGGCATCGAAGGTCTTTCGTTTCAAAGAGCAGGAACAACTGCACGAGGAGATCATCGACACCGGCCTCGCCAAGATCTACGAGTCCCACCTGCGGGTAGCGCAATCCGTCGCGCGCGACGAGGGGATCGAGATCAAGACGACGCTCTTCGACGGCAAGGCTTTCAAGAAGGTCCTGCAGTACGTCCGCCAGGATCCACCCTGGCTGCTGGTCATCGGCCGCATCGGCGTCCACTCCGCGGCGCAGATGGACCTCGGCAGCAACACCGACAACCTGCTCCGGCTGGCACCGGTGAGCGTCCTGTTGTCGAGCCGCACCTTCGTGCCGCCCGTCGACGTGCAGGCGGAGGCGAGCGTGACCTGGACGGAGGAAGCCGAGGCGCGCATGGAGCGCGTACCGGCGGCCTTTCGCGCGATAACCCGCACCGCCATCTGCCGCTATGCGATGGAACGCGGGCACTCGGTCATCAGCTCCTCGATCATCGACCTCGCCGTGTCCGAGGTCATGCCCGAGCACGCCGCCCGCGCGATGGGTGTCGAGCCTTCCCAGGCCAAGGCCAGCATGAGCGGCGACGAGAGCACCGCCACCTGGATCTGCCGTCGGTGCGGGCGTCCGGCGCGGGTGGAAAAGCCGCAGGAATGCCCGGTCTGCGCGGGGACCAGCTTCCAGCCGGTTGACAAGGCCGCGGTCGCGGCGGCCGCGACCCGCGAGGGAGGCACCGAGGAAGAGGAGGCGTTCGATGGCTTCAAGGTCAAGTGGACGGCTGACGCCAAAGAGGTCCTCAACCGCGTCCCTAAAGGGTATGAGCGGCGCCGCGTGAAGGCGCGCATCGAAAAGATCGCCCGCGTGCAACGGCTGCCCAGCATCACCCGCGACTTCGCGGACGACAACCTGGACGAGGCGTACGGGCCGGTCGCCGAGGTGGTCAGCGACACGCTGCCCGCGGCGGCCAAGCCAGCAGGCGAGACCCCGCTCACCTGGACCGACGAGGCGGCGGCACGGATGGAGCGGGTGCCGGGCGGCTTTATGCGGATGATGGCGCGCACCAAGGTCGAGGAGTTCGCCAGGAAGATCCGGGCCGAGACCGTCACGGCCGATGTAGTCGAGGGTGGCCTCGTCGACGCCCGGATGATGATGGACCAGGCGCTCAAGGCGCACTCGCCCGAGGTGGTCGAGGCGGCCATGAAAGTGCACGGCGTGAAAGACGGGAATGGCGCCGAGCCGCGCGAGCCCGCTCCGGGATGGACGGAGGACGGCGTCCGCCGGCTCAACGAGGTCGAGATCCGCGCCGAGGAAAAATTCGATCCGTCCCGTGCCCGCGAGCTCGCCCAGCACGCGGCCGAATCCCGCGCCGCGCGAACTTCGGAGGCGATCAACGCCGCCTTCCTCGAGCGGCTGGGGATCAAGATCGGCTACGGACACCCGCTGAGTCCCAAAACGTTCGAGCATCACTTCACCTGGTCGCCCGAAGCGGAGGCACGGCTCGCCAACCTCCCGTCCTATTGCCGCGAGCTGAGTCGCTGGCGCGTTGAGTGGACCGCGGCCAAGAAAGGACTCGGCCCGGTGATCACGCCAGAGGCGATGGACGTCAAGTTCGAGATGTGGGACGAGGTGTCGCAGGCGCTACAGGAGAAAGGTCCACAGATGCCCTGGGAGCCGGACGCCGAGAAGCGGCTCGAGAACATGCCCGCGTTTGTGAAAGGCCAGGTGATGGCGGCGGTCGAGGGCAACGCCCAGGAGCTCGGCGAGGAGCGCGTCACGACCAGAGTGATGGACGTGGTCATCCAGAAGTGGATCGAGACGGGCGACTTCCATGAAGGCCGATACGGGTTCCGAGCCTAGCCCGCTCGCGGCGACCGGCCTGACCCGCGCCTATCGCGGAGGGAAAGGGGTCTTCGACGTTACCCTCAAGCTCGCCGCGGGCGAGGTCATGGGCCTGATGGGCCCGAATGGCTCGGGGAAGACGACCTTGCTGCGCATGCTGGCAACTGCCGCGACGCCCACGGCCGGGCAGATCAGCTGGTTCGGCAACGCGAATCCGCACGACCCGTCCGTGCGGCGCCGGCTCGGCGTGATGCTGGACCAGCCGGCGCATTTCGAGAAGATGACCGGCTATCAAAATGCCTGGTTCTTCGCCCACCAGTTCGGGCTTTCCGACCAGCTTGCCCGCGACCGGCTCGACGAGCTGTTCCGATGGTCCGGCCTGTGGGACGCCCGCGACCAGCTGGCCGGCGAGTACTCGCTGGGGATGAAGCGAAAGCTCAACCTCGTCGAGGCCCTGGTACACCGCCCGTCCATCCTGTTGCTGGATGAGCCGACGCTCGCCCTCGATTACCGCGCCGAGCTCGACCTGATCGAGCGGCTCCAGCTGCTCAGCCTGACCGGCACGGCCGTGGTCCTGGCAACCAACGACGTGCACCTGGCCGAGCGCCTCTGTGACTACGTGATCTTCCTGCACGACGGCCGGCTGATTCGCGAGGGGCACGTGCCAGAACTGTTGACCGAGGTCGCCGGGTCAAAGGAGGTCCAGCTTCAGCTGAACTCTCCGATCGCCCTCGAAAGCCTGCGCGCGTTGGCGGCCGTCGAGGCGGCGAACGTCGAGGGCGATACCGTGCACATCATCCTGGCGCGCGGCGCCAACCCGGCCCAGGTGCTGGCCGTGCTGAACGGCACCGCGGACATGGTGACCAACATGCGCGTGCGCCGACCGAACCTGGGCGACGTCTTCCTCAAGCTGACCGGCGTGGCATTGCCGGCGGTGCATCGATGACACGCGCGCCTTTCCACACCGGGGCGCGCTGATGACACGCGCGCCTTTCCACACCGGGGCGCGCTGATGATGCTGGCCGGTACGATCTGGCAGCGAGAGCTCGTGGAGTTCGCCCAGCGGCGCCGAGCGCTCGCCGTCAAGCTCGCCTTTCCGCTGGTCTTTGGGATTCCTCTGGTGATCGCCGCGCCCCCCATCTACGCCGCGATCACCCTGACGATGCTGATCGCGATCATCGGCGCGCTGGGGGCCGGCGCGGTCTTGACCCGCGAGCGGCAGACCGGCCTGACGCTGCGCTACCGGACGCTGCCGGTTACCCCCGGGCGCCTGCTGATCGAGCGGCTCTCGACCGGCGCGCTCATCGACTTGCTGCAGGTCACACCGGTGCTCGTGTTGATTGCGCTGCGCCACCCAAGGGAATTCGCGTGGTGGCCGGCGCTAGTGCTGAGCACGGCCGCGGTGCTCCTCATTGGCAACCTGATGGGCGCCGTCGCCAGCACACTGTCCGACTCGCCGGGCGAGGTGATGCTCTACGTCTTCATCATTCTGCTGCCGGTGCTTTTCCTGTCGGGCGTCTTTACCCCGCTGACGGAGCCGGTGCTCCTCGCCGTCTCTCGCCTCCTGCCATTCAGTTACCTGCACGAGTCACTTGTTGGGGCGCTGGGCGGTCAACCCAACCTGCTGGCATGGGAAACAACGCTCGGTGGTTTCGGCTTCGTCGTCGGCGCCGCCGGGCTGGCCGGTCGCCTCGGCCGGCGCGTTCTCGAGTCGGACTGACCGCGCGATGGCGATCGCGAGCGTCCTCGCCGCCTCGTATTCCATCAGTCAGCCGGGGATCCAGCTGCCCTTCATCACCAACCGCTGGGCGGTCGGCATCTTCTTCCTCCTCCACATCATCTTTGGCTCCTTCACGATGGGCGCCCTCGTGCTGGGGCCGACCTATGAGTGGATCGGCTTGCGCCGAGAGGATCCCCGGTATGAACGGCTCGCCCGCTCGCTGGGCAACGTCAACCTCAAGATCTTCAGCCTCGGCGCCACGCTGGGCGGATTCGCGGTGATCGTTCTGACGGCGCTCTATCCGACGTTCTTCGTCACGCTCATCACGCTTTTCTTCTGGCCGTCCGTGGTGGCCTTCAGTATCTGGTTCCTGACGCTCGGCGGCATCCTGCTCTACAACCTCCGCTGGGACCGTTTCCGCCTGCGGAAAGGCGCGCATATCGCGATCGGCTACGCGACCGCCGCGACCGAGCACATCTTTCTCATCATCATCGTCGCCCTCGATAGCTATCTCCTGACGCCGCGAGCCGGCCAGGGCACCAGCGCCTTCTTCAATCCCTCCTACTGGCCGGAGCTCGGCCATCGCTTCGTTGGCAACCTCTCCTGGGCGTCGTTCTTCATCGCCGCGGTTGCCGCGGTATACGCGGCCGCTAGCCGCCTGCCCGCCAACCGCCTGTATTTCCACTGGGCAGCGCGCACCAGCCTGGTGGTGGGGTTCGTCACGCTCGTCGTCCAGGTGATGCTCGGGGCGGTCTTCGTGGAAAGCATCAAGCAGGCATCCCCCGGCGCGTTCCACTACTCGCTCGAGGGGCCCTTCGCCTGGCTCTGGCTGGTGCAGGCGACCTTCATCGCGATCCTGCTCGTCGGCAGCAACCTCTATTTCTGGCAGTCACGGCCGACGGCAGCCGGGCCCATCCTGACCGGCCTGGTGGTGGTGTTGTCGCTGGTCACGATGGCGCCGGCTGGGCTCTTCCCCAAAGGCCTGTTCTGGTTACGGTACGTGGCGCTTGCGGTCGCGGTGCTGCTGAGCCTGCTGCACTGGCTCGTCTCGCGCCCCGGAGCGCGGGCGAAGTCCCAGGAGCTTCGGCGGTCGAGCCAGGTGACGCTCGCCGTGACCGGTGCGAGCGCGCTCCTGCTCTTCCTCCTCATGGGCGTCATCCGGACGACGGCGCGTAGCGATTACACGATCTACGGCGTCATGAAGGAGTCGGACAGCTACGGGATTTTCCAGACCCCGTCAAAAGGCTTTTATCCCTGATGGGCTCCTTGCAGACCCTCTTCTACCTGGCGCTGATCTCTGCCGTCATGATCGGGCTCACGCTGCTCTTCATCGGCATCATTGCCTTCGGCCTGGTGCGCTGGTTTCGCCAGGCCCGCGGCCAGACCCCTCTCACCTTCTGGCTGATCGGCGGCGCCGTGACGGTGGTGCTGCTCTTCATCGTGCTGGGCACGGCAGGCGTCCTCTACGGGTTCATTCGCTATGGCGCATCGTGACCCGCGGCGGCTGAGCCGCCGTCAGTTCGGCGTCCTGGGGACCCAGGTTTCGGGCGCGGTCGTCGCTGTGCTGCTCGGCATCCCCATCATCGGGTTTCTCATCTCTCCGCTCTTCCGCCAGCAACAAGCCGTCTGGCGCAAAGTCGGCGACATCTCGGGAGTCCCGGATGGCGAGCCGACCAAGTTCGAGGTCACCTTCCCGCAGGGTGCGTGGACGACGGCCGAGAACAACCTCGCCGTCTACGTGGTCAAGAACGGCGACAACACCAGGGTCTTCTCCAACGTCTGCACGCATATGCAGTGCCCGGTACGGTGGGACGGCTCGCTGCACCAGTTCCTCTGCCCCTGCCACGGCGGGTTGTACGACATCAACGGCGCGAACGTCGGCGGACCGCCACCAAAGCCCCTACCCCAGTACGTGCACCGCATCGAGGGCACCACGCTCTTCGTCGAGAACCGCTTCACCGAGGAGATCTGAGTGGGCCGCCGGCTGCGTGCCGCGTACGACTGGTTCGACGAGCGGACCGCGATTCGAAGCCTGCTGCGAAAAGGCCTCTACGAAGCGGTGCCGGTCCGCGGCGCCTGGTTCTACACGCTCGGAAGCGCGACCCTGGTATTGATCCTGCTTCAGCTGATCACCGGCATCTTCCTCACCCTGCTTTTCGTCCCATCAGTGACGGAGGCCTGGCAGAGCCTCAACTACCTCAAGGAGCACGACGCCTTTGGCTCCATCGTCCGAGGAATCCATCTGTGGTCGGCGTACATCCTGCTGTTCGTGATCGGTCTGCACATGGTGCGCACGTTCTTTTCCGGCTCCTACAAGCGGCCGCGCGAGCTCAACTGGGTCACCGGCGTCGGACTGTTCGTCCTCGTGCTCGGCATGGCGATCACCGGCGCCTTCCTACCATGGGACCAGGCGGCGTACTGGACCGCCGTCGTGGTCACCAACATTCCCGCCTACACCCCGTTCATCGGCTCCTTCATCCGCGCCCTCTGGCGCGGCGCCGACACGGTGGGGCCGATCACGTTGAGCCGGACCTTCGGCATCCACGTTTGGTTGTTGCCCGCCATCCTGTTTCCGCTGATCGGCGCCCACCTGGCCTTGCTCCGGAAGCACGGAGAGTTCGGCTCGTACATCAACTATCGAGGGGCCTACCGAAGCCGCGAGGGTGTCGACGTCCCGCCGGCGCCCGCCCAGCGACCGATCGAGCCACCCTACCCGGCCGCGCCCTCCGATGAGCTCTGGGCCGCGCCCCTGGAAACCGAGGACTTCTATCCCCACCAGACGGTCAAAGACGGGATTATTTCAGCGGCGCTGGTCGTTGTCGTCTTCGTCCTCGCGGTGGTGATCGGCGCGCCGCTCGAAGCCATCGCCGACCCCGCGACGACGAACTACACCCCCGTCCCTGAGTGGTTCTTCCTGCCTCTCGACGAGCTCCTCGTACTGGTGCCGCAACAGCTGATCCCGCTGGTGCTGGTCCTGCCGACCGGCGGCGTCCTGCTGCTGCTCGCGCTGCCATTCATCGACCGCGGCCCGGAGCGCAACCCCTTCGAACGTCCCGCGGTGATGGTGCCCGGCGCCTTCGCCGTGCTCTTTGTCGTCATCCTGACGCTGCTCGGCTCGGGCCGGCTCTTCAACCTGTGAACGCCCTGCTCGCCCTCATCGGTCCGGCGTTCCACGCGCTGCAGACGCAGCTGCCGGCGCAGGCCCCACAAGGGAACAACATCGTCGGCGCCCAGATCGCGATCGGCAGCCTCTTCTCGCTCCACATCCTGATCGCGGGCCTTGTGAGTGGCGCGGCCGAGCTCGGACCCGCGATCGAGTTCCTTGGCTACGTGCGGCAGCGCCGCAGCTACGACCGCCTGGCGCACGGACTCGGCCGCTTCATCACCTACTACTTCAGTGTCAGCTCGACGATCGCCATCCTGCTGATCACGGTCCTGCTGGTCGGCTTCTGGGGTCATTTCTGGACAACGATCGTGACGATCGGCTGGTGGCCGCTCTTCATCGAGGCCTGGACCTTCGTGCTGCAGGTCAGCCTCGCCTATCTCTGGTACTACACCTGGGACCCGTTGCGCGGCTTCAAGGGCGTGCACATGGCCATCGGCGGCTTGCTCGCCATCGCCTCCTTCCTGCAGGTCTTCATGATCGATGTCGTCGCCAGCTACATGCTGACTCCGTCCGCTCAGAACCCCATTCGCCTCGCCCTGAACCCCACCTCCTACCCCCTCACGGTCCATCGCACGGTCGGCAACCTCGCCTATATCGGCTTCGCCTTCGGTGGCTTCTGCGCCATCCGCTACCTCCGCGCGAAGACCGCCGAGGACAAGCGCTTCTACGATTGGGCCGGCAGCTTCGGCTTGCTGTGGGGGGTCTCGATGACGTTGCTCCAGCCGGTCGTCGGCTACTCGTATGCCAAGGAGATCCAGCTGCACAGTTACGGCAGCTGGTACAAGATGATGTTCGGTTCACTCAGCCCGGTCTTCCTCTGGCAGATCACGCTGCTGGGGATCATGTTCCTCACCGCCACCCTCTACTTCGCCCGTCGATTACGAACCGATCAGGCTAAAGGGTCGGGGATCCTGAAACTGTTGTCGGTCGGGATGGTGTTGACGACGCTGCTCGCCGCCCAGCCCTACGCCCTCGGTTTCTCCTATGAGACCGTCGCCGCCGCCGGCCTCAACCGGCCGTTCTGGGAAGGAGGCCTGATCAACCCATTGGGGTCGATGATCCCCTGGAAGGTGCTGGCGCTGATGTTCTACACGCTGATCGCGATCGCGGCGGTGGTCTGGTACCTGCGCGGCCTGCCGGGGGTGGTATGGGGAACGGCCCGGCGTGGCGAGCAACGAATCCTGATGCTGATGACGGTCTTCACCATGCTCATGATGGTGACCATGGGTTTTATCCGTGAGAACAGCCGAGGGCCGTTCCTGATCTCCGGCGAGATGACGATCCAGGGCCAGCAAGACGTGCCGAGCACCCAGCCGACGCCGCAGTCCAGTCCGTAGACGCCTACATAGCGCAGGGCCCAATCGGAACCGCATCCGTCCGTCCTTGGGCCTTGTCGATATCG
>Ga0070697_100003091_pt1 | contig 12779 bp, 8 predicted proteins | sample KBSK1501metaG_FD_65475 | JGI IMG/M metagenome (GOLD analysis project Ga0070697, IMG submission 65475) | Corn, switchgrass and miscanthus rhizosphere microbial communities from Kellogg Biological Station, Michigan, USA - KBS K1-50-1 metaG | ecosystem: Host-associated > Plants > Roots >... | reverse complement strand
TCGAGTGGCCGAGAATGGATTGCTGGACCGTCACGAGGGCCGCGCTCACGACGTACAGCGCGAGCACGAGTCGGCGGGGCCGGGAGATGTCCTTCATCATGCTCCTCGTGACCAGGCCCCCAATCTACGCGAGAATGGGGAGGGCTACGGAGAGCGCCTGCTAGGTCGTTGGCCGGCCAGGTGGGAGTCGGGCGGCGATGCACAGCCGGGTCAGGTGGGTCAGCCAGCCCGACACGGTGCCGAGCGACTTGAGAAACTCCACTGCCGTGCGGCGGGCTTCGGCGAATGCGTCGGCCACCGTGGCGTCGACCTGCTCGGGATCGGCCAGGACAGCGTATGCGGTGGCGTACATGGTGCTGCGGTAGCGAGCCAACAGATCGCGGAACGCGGCCTCGTCTCCACGGCTCATCCGCTCCACCAACGTGCGGTCGGTGGCGGCGACGGCGTTTCTGAGGCGATATCGAGTGGTGGCGGGGCGCAGCATGCTTCTTAAAGAGTACCGCATCTGGTCGGGCGTAACGCAGCTTGTCTAAGTGGCTTCGCTGGGCGAGGTTTCGTGCGTCCGACCCGGTAGCTTTTGGGTGTGTCTGTCTCGGCGTACTTCGGTGGGTCGGTTGATCAAACACCCACTACCTTCTGTGTCGCGGGCCGATGGTGTTAACGGTTAACACAGCAGACTTTTAATCTGCCTATCCCGGTTCGACTCCGGGTCGGCCCATCCTTGATACGAAAGACAGTCCACATCCGGCTGCCTCGACTTCACGGAGGACGAGCCGGTCGATCCCCTCTCAGCGCCGGTGTGCACTCGTGATCGCGAGGACCGCCTCGATCACGTCCGACACGTCGCCATCAGACAGCCCTGGGTGGAGCGGCAGACTCAGCATGCGCCGGAAGTTCTCGTAGGCCACGGGAAAGTCATCCGGCCGGTAGCCGTACTTGGTGCGATAGTAGGGGTGGAGATGGACGGGGATGAAATGCACAGAGGTCCCAATGTTACGTGCGGTGAGTTCCGCCACGAATTGGTCGCGCCCGATGCGAAGCGCCTGAGGCCGGAGCCGGAGGACGAAGAGGTGCCAGGCGTGCGTCGCGTCCGCTCGCGTCACGGGGAGCTCGAGCGCCTCGTCACTCGCGAACGCGCCGGTGTAGCGCGCCACAACCTCGCGTCGCCGCCGCTGGAATTCCTCCTGCTTGCGCAGCTGGCACAGTCCCATGGCCGCCTGGATGTCGGTCATGTTGTACTTGAAGCCGGGGAGCACGACCTCGTAGAACCAGCTCCCGCCCTCGTGGTATCGTTGCCAGCCGTCCCGCGTCATCCCATGCAGGCTCAGTACGCGGGCCCGCTCGAGGAACGCCGGCTCGCCGGTGAGCATGCCTCCTTCGGCAGTCGTGAGGTTTTTCGTGGCGTAGAAGCTGAACGCCACCGGGTTCGGCCCCGCGCCGATGAACCGCCCCCGGTACGTAGCGGGAATGGCGTGCGCCGCGTCCTCAACGACCGCGAGGCCGCGGGCCCGGGCCAACTCCCCAATGCGGTCCAGGTCCGCGGGATGACCCGCGTAGTGGACGGGGAGGACGGCCTTGGTCCGGGCCGTGATAGCCGCGGCGATCGCGGCCGGGTCGATGTTCAGCGTATCGGGCTCCACGTCCACGAGTACCGGGCGGGCGCCCACGTGCTCGATCACGTTGACCGAGGCAGCAAACGTCATCGGGGTCGTGATGACCTCGTCGCCCGGCCCGATCCCGAGCGTCGCCAGCGCCGTGTGCAGGGCAGCGGTGCAGGAGTTCAGCGCCAGGGCGCCGGGTGCGCCAAGGAAGGCGGCGAATTCACGCTCGAACCGCTGAGTCTTGGGGCCGGTCGTGATCCACGTCGAGCGCAGCGTATCCGCGACTTCGTCGATTTCTGCCTGCCCGACGGCCGGCGGGGAGAACGGCAGCCAGCTCTGCCGCCGGAGCGGTGCGGCACCCGGCAGCGCCTCGGGTCCGGCCCCCCCGCTCGTCGTCACCTGCTCCGCTCCATGGGCATCACGCGCCACGTGACACGGAGCGCCAGCTCAGCCGCTTGTAAGAGACCTCAAGTATCTGCGTCACGAGCCACGTACCATCCTGCCCCAGGAAACGCCGGCGCCAGAACGCAAGGACAGCAGCCAGGAGAGCTAAGACAACGGCGAGCGTCCCTCCCAGGACTCCGAGCGGCGCCAGATGGAGGACGTCCCGCAACAGCTGCGCCATGGCGAACGCCGGCAACCCCAGAAACGTCGCGGTCAGCAGGGCGGGACCGTGCGCGGCCAGGAGGTCCGACCAGGTGAAGGGCACCAGCTTCATGACGAGGTGCGCTTGCAGGAGGACGTTGAGCGATAGCGCGAGGAGCACGGCCCAGGCGACTCCCGCCAAGCCCCACCGCTGGCCGATGATAGCGCCGCCGATCACGAAGACCCCGTAGGCCCACTGGCGCCACGCCCGGCGGTACATCGCGCCGAGCGCCCGTGTCAACGAATCGCTGATCTTGTAGCTGGTCCGGAACAGGGTGCCGAGGGCGAGAATCCGGAATGGAGTCGTGACCCCAGACCAGCCTGGCCCCAGCACGAGGTACACGATCTCCGGGGCCAATGTCCATGCGACGGCGGTCAGCGGGAGCATGACGAACGCGACACCAACCACGCACTGGCGGTAGGCCACCGCCACCAGCGGGCGGTCGTCCTGGATCCGCGATAATTCTGCGAAGAGAATCTCGTCCATCACCTGCCCGAGAAGCATCGCGGGGGCCACCATGAGCTGGTAGGCGCGGTCGTATAGTCCCAGCGCGGACAGGCCGAGCCACTTCGCGACCACCACGTTGTCGCCGTCGCCGGCCGCGTAGTTACCGATTCGCGCCAGGACGAATCCGCCACCGAACGAGAGGAGCTCTCGAGCGGCGGGCCAATCCACGCCCAAGCGCATCGTGTGCGGCCGGGCCCGCAGGAGTAATGCCGTGGTCAAGACGGCTTGCGTCGCATTCGCGGCGACCAGCGCCCATTCCCGGGCTCCCGCCAGAGCTGCCACGATGCCGACGCCTCCATAGCCCACGCCGTAGGACACGATGCGCACGTTCGCGATGGTTCGGAATCGCAGCTCCCGCCGGAGCAGCGAATCCGCAATCACCCCTAGCCCCGCGATCGGCTGCACGCAGGCCAGCACCCGCAACACGGGACCGACGCTGGGCGCCTTGAGTAGCGCCGCGATAATGGGTGCACCGAGCCACAGCAGCATGAAGAGGAGTCCGGACACACCGAGTGAGAGGGTGAACGCGGTCTGGATGTGTTCGTCTCGCAGTCTGGGATGCTGCACGATCGCGGGTGCGATTGCGCCCTCCGAAAGCACCCGCGAAAAGTTGATGGCCAGCATCGCTGCCGAGACGAGTCCGAACTCCCCGGGACTCAGAACCCGGGCCAGCACCGCCACGCTGCCGACGGTCAGCAATCCTTGCAGCAGGTATCCGGCGCCTATCCAGACCCCGCTCGCGAGAGCGTGCCCGGTGCGGTCGACCAACGTCCTCTGGTCGCTAGACGACGTCATGGCGGCGTGGGGTGGACGAACGGACGACGACCGCTGGGCGCCCACCGATGAGAGACCCGTCTGAGGCCACCCAGCACGCCGTCAAGGGGACGGTGTGAGGTAGGCGTAGGGGTAGTAGTACTTGCCGTACCGAGCCAGTTCGCCGGCCGGGTCATTCAGGAGAGCGCCCAAGAAGTGGGCTCCGGCGGCGATCAGATACTGACAGGCTCGCTCGGCACTGGCCCGGTCGGTTTGTCCCGACCGCACTACCAGGATGGCACCATCCGTCAGGGGCGCGAGCAGCGCGGCATCGGCGGAGACCAGGACCGGCGGTGTATCGATGATGGTGACGTCGAAATGGCCAGAGAGGTCGTTGAGCAGACGTCGGAATTGCTGAGGCTTGAGCAACTCGTGAGCGCGCGACGTAAGAGCGCCGCACGGCAGTAACGAGAGCCCCGGAAACCTCGTGTGCCGGATGCCCGGGATGGATGGCGCAGCCGTGGCTTCCGCACCACGGAGCGGCGCGTCAGGCGCTGGGGCGAGCGCTGCCCCGTCAGACTTCAGCAGCTCGATCAGACCCGGAGCGGCGGGAACGGCAAATACCCGGTGCAGGCGCGGGCGCCGCAGGTCGCAGTCGATCAGCAGAACCCGGACTCCCTCGCGCGCGAAGGTGATCGCGAGGTTCGCCGCGATCAAGGTCTTCCCCTCCTGTGGAGCTGCGCTGGTCACCAGGATCGTCCGCCGGCCCCCACCCCATCCGAACGTCAAGCCCGAGTACACCAGGCGAAAGGCCTCGGCACCGAGCCGGTTGTCGGCCTCGGGTCGGCGCCGCGCTGGTGTGAGGAACGGGAACGAGTGCTTGCGCCGCGCATGACCGTTCGCACTGGGCTCGAGGAGAGGCGGGATCACGCCGAGATCGCGCACATTGAGTGCGCGTTCCAGCTCTTCCGGCCGCATGATCGAGCTATTGCCGCTCTCGGCGAGCGCGGCGGCTCCACATCCCAGGAGCAGCCCCAGCAACAGGCCCAGCCCGAGCTTCGCATAAGGGGGGATGCCGGCGGGCCTGTACGGGAGGGGAGCCCAATCGATGACCTGTGCGTCCCCGGCCGAGATCGCCTCGGCCATCCGTGCGTTTTCGTGCTCCTGCCGGATGCGGTCCCCCGTGCTTCTCAAGTTTTCGACCAACCGCTCCAGCCGCATCGCCGCCGCCTCAGTCGCGGGCAGCTGCTGGAACGATGCTCCAGTGCGCGAACGGAGCGCGGCCAACGCCTGGCTCTGCGCAGCGATGGACGTCAAGTGGGCGCGCACCGCGCGAGCCAGCTGTTCCTGCGTCGACCGGATGAGTGCTTTCAAGCCGAGGACATCAGGGTTGGTGGGCGCGGCGGGCAATGGTCCAGTGGTAAGGGAGTCGAGTCGCGTCTGGTAGACGAGCACCTGCTGAGACATCCTGCTGACGACCGGGTCGGCGGCCAGCTCGGGCGTGTACGACAGATCTCGTAAGGCCTCCACGCGGAGGCTGTCGTTCGCGGTGTTGACCTTGGCCAAGAAGGATTCATACACACTACGCTCGGCCTCGAGCTCTCCGCGGCGCGCGTCGAGCGCCGTCAGCCGCCCCTGCTCCGCGGCGAGACGGTCCCCGGAGCTCCCGAGCAACCGCTGGCGCCGGAAGGCGCTGAGCTGGGCTTGCGCGACCGTCATCGCGCTGTCATTGGCGACCAGCTGCGCCGCCAAAAACTCGGCCCGGCTGCGAGCCTGCTCTTGAGCCGAGCCGGCATCGCGCGCCTGGAAGACCCGCACGAGCAGATTGGCGACCCGCTGCGCGAGGAATGGATTGGGGTCTGAGTAGGTGACGTCCACGATGTCCGTGCTCTTGCGCCGCACCACCGCCAGCAGCTTCAGCACGTCGTCGATGACTTCCTCCCGCGTACGCACCACGAGCGCGCCAGCCGCGACTCCGGGATGGAAGGGAATGGTGAATTGCACGGCGCCGACCACCAGCGGCCTTCCGTACGGCGCCTGCGCTTCTCCCTGGCGGCCTCGTGCAATCACTTGATCCGCCTCGAAGCGGAGGCGCAGCGTGTCCGCTTGGGCGCGCGGACTCACCCGAATGTCGCGGAGCGCCGCTCGCACGGCCCGAGAGGAGGCCCAGAACCACGAGTCCAGTGGGTGGAGTCGCAGACCGAGTGAATCCACGACTGCGCCGACAATCGCGCGGCCGCGCAGCAGCTCGATCAGCGAAAGCAGGGGATCAGACCCTTGCTCCTTCGCCGCCGGCAGGTCCTCCACACCAACCGTGAGCGCGCGCCGCGGGTAGGCCAGCCGTACGGTGGCGGTGGAGCGATACAGCGGACGTTCCAGGAGGACGAACAGGGCGACGACGAACACCGTGAGCGCGGCCACCCCCGCCGCCAGGCCGATCCGGCGACGCAGCAGCATGAGCACCTGTCTGACGTCGGTCCCCCGCGCGGAACTATCGGGTAGGCGTTCGGACATGCGCATTGTGCACGCAATTTTCGTGCTCGCATCATCTGTAACTCTCGGCCTGACGCTCAATTGCACGTTGTAGCACCAGCTTGAGCGGTTCGTCAGACGAGGCCGAGTTTGCTGCTCGGCAACTGTCGCAGCTTCGTGACAACGTGGCTCGCGTCAGCGTGCGTCGACGACGTACGCCTGTATCACCATTTTCGACCCCGTCCCAGCGCCATTCGCCATCCAATTGCTGGCCCAGAGCACGCGTTTCCCGTCGCGAGCCGGGACCGCATGGGCCTCGCACCGGTAGCACCCGGACGTTTCCGTGCGCGTGTGTGCGTAGCGTTCCACGGCCCCGCTTCCGTCCAGCCTGACCGCGACGATCTCGTCGTTGAAGCGGCGGCCCGGTCCCGGCCAATACGAGACGTACGCCCATCCCGGCCGGTCAGCGTTGCGCGTCGAGATGTGATACGGGTACGCCTCGTTTGTCGGGCTCGTCAGTGCGGTGATCTTGCCGTCCCGCAGCCGCACCATCACGACGCCGCCGATCAGAACCCCCGCCACCGTCTTGCCCCGGTTGCCGCAGTGCTCTTGCCCGATGATGACGTCCTCGTTGTTGTCAAACGGATTCAGCGCCATGTCCTGATGCCCGAGGTCGTAGACGAACCCGTTGACCGCCGATCCGCTGCAGTGGGCGTAGACGGTTGGCATGGGCCGGGGCCTCGCCCCCAGCGTGCCGGGATCGACATCGTAGACGCGCAGACGATCGCCGTGGTAGTTCACCACCACATGCTTGCCGGAAGGCGAGATCGATACCCAGTTCTCTGTGCAGCCGCCCGGCAGGCCGCAGTCGGAAATGAACTCCACCGGCGGACCGATGCGCCGGTTGGGGTATGGAGCGAACGGCGACTGCGGATCCATGTCCACCACGGTGAAGCGCTTGCCGTCCGACAGCGCGATGAACCGGCCGTCATCCGACGGCGTTCCCCCGATCACGCTCACCGGAAATGGCAGCGTCCAGCTGCGCGTTTGGGTGCAGTTGACGACATCGAACCAGCTGAGCCTGCCGGTACGGTTAACCGCGATGCGCTCGTGCGCATGAGCGCGGCGCGGGTGCCAGCGGTCGTCGTAAGCGTCGTCGTTGGGGCACGGCCCGCGCAGGGGCCGATAGGTCTCGCCGTCGAGATAGAGAGAGCGGGGGGAACCGGTATTCTGGAGGGTCAGCAGCGCGCCGTCGGCGCTCCAGGGCTGGTCATTGGAATAATGGTGCCGGGCGTCCGCACCCCACGTGGGCGAACCACCCGCGCGCCACGCGATGCGACTCCCCGGATCGCCGCTGATGCGGGTCACCTTGAGGCTGAACGGCTCTAGGAAGGTGGGCACGAGGTACGCCGGTTTAGGAGCATCGGGCGCCGGGAACACCGCCCACCCGTCGACGATAGGAACGAATTGTGAGCGCGACACGTCCGACGGCGTGGCACCAAGCGCGCGGCCGGGCCTCTCGTGACACACGCCCCGGCCGGCATCGCGGAACGTGAGCCCCGCGGTCGGGATGAACTCCCACGCGTAGCGTCCGGCGGCCAGCGTGAGCTTCAGAACGCCAAAGGTATCTCCGTTCCGTACCTCACTGTTCGCTCGTATGCTGGTGGGAGCGCTGAGGTCGGCGCCGCCGGTGCCCACCACGAATTCTCGAATGCCGGCGGTGAGATCGAGCAGCCCGTCGGGGGTCTGGGGCGCGAACCGTTCGTAATGATGCTGGTCGCCGTTGAGCACAATCGCCGCCCCGGCCTGGTAGAGCACGTCCCAGAACACACGCTCGTAGTCGTTGACGCCACCGCCCGGTGCCGTCGAGGTCGAAGAGAAAAACCGGGGATGATGGAAGTACGCCAGAACGCAACGCTTCCTGCTGGCGGCGAGGTCGGCCCGCAGCCACCGTACCTGCTCGGACGTCGGCCCATTCGCGATGACGGAGTTGAGCGCGACGAGATGCCATGCACCCAAGTCATAGCTGTAGTAGCCCTTGCCCCGATCTCCCGCCGCGGCACCGAAGTAGTCGAAGTACCCGGAAGCGCCCGGCGTGGCATAATCGTGATCACCCGGCGTCGGACGGGTACGCGCCCTATGTCTTCCCCAGGAGGGATCGTAGCACCGTGTGAAGTCGGCTGCCGAGCCATCGGGATAGGCGTTATCACCGATCGTGATCACGGCGCCTGGGATACGGTCAAGCAGGGCTGCGGTGGCCTCCTTGCCCGTCGAGGAGCACGACGCAATGTCGCCCGCGCCCACCAGTACCGCCGTCTGGGGGACGGCCTGACTCGCACCCCAGCAGACTACGGCAACCGGAGCCACCCACAGCACGCACACAATGAGTCCCCGCCGCGTCACGGCGAACCCTCTTTGTAGCTAGGAGTCGGTCCGGTGTCAGTTGCAGAAGCCATTGGCGTTGCCGAGATTGCACTCGTCTTCCGATCGCCGGATTCGTATGTGCCCGCTCTCGCCCCACCCAGGATCGGGACAATCCGCGTAGCCGGCATGCGAGCCGTGGTCATGGGATGAACAAGCGACTCTTCGACATCGTTTTCGCCACCTGCGTCATTCTCGTGACCTGGCCACTGATGTTGCTTGGTGCCATCGCGACGAAGCTCACCTCCCCGGGGCCGGCATTCCATCGGTCGAAGCGGGCCGGCTTGGGCGGGCGCCCCTTCGATATGTTCAAGCTTCGAACCATGCGGCTTGGCGCGGACACCCCCGACCGGAAGATTACCGCCGCCGCGGACGAACGCGTGACGTCTGTCGGGCGACTGCTGCGGCAATTCAAGATCGACGAACTACCGCAGTTCTGGAATGTGCTCCGAGGAGACATGTCCGTGGTCGGGCCGAGGCCCGAAGACTGGGAGCTCGTTCAGGCCTACTACACTCCGGACCAGCGCCGCATCCTCGATGTCCGCCCGGGTATTGCCTCACCGGTCGATGTGGACTGGTATCCGGACCTGACATATCATGATCCGCCGCCCGAAGGTGTCTCGATGCAGGACTGGTACCTGGCGCGGCACCTGCCGCTTCAGGTGGCGGAAGGGTTGCGGTACGCGAGGGAGCAGACCCCATGGCTTGACCTGAGGGTGATCGCGCAGACGATCTTCTGCATAGTGGCGCGCTCATGGGCGCCCCCCAAGAAGCGAGTTCCGTGGGCCGAGGGACGGGAGCCTTCATAATGCCGGTGTGCGTGATCACCCAGCCGCGGTTCTTCCCGGGCCTCCACTATCTGCACCGGATGATGGTGACCGACGTGTTCGTGGTCCTCGATACCGTCCAGTTCACTCCCCGGCACGAGGAAAACCGGGCCAAAGTCAAGGGTCCCGCGGGACCGCACTGGCTCACGGTCCCGGTGCGGCAATCCCGCCGCGACCAACCGATTACTGAGATTCGTCCCGACGACACGCAATCCTGGCGACGCAAGCTGATCGGCACCCTCAACAACCTCTACGCTCCGGCGTCATGCTTCGAGGCACACGCGCCCGAGATCATCCGCATCCTGGAACATCCTCACGAGACGCTGACCGCGCTAGACCGCGCCTCGTGGGAGCCCGCCCTGCGACTGCTCGGCATCACCTGTCGGTTCGTGTGCTCCTCGGAGCTGCCGCTGTCAGGTCAGGGGTCGGAGCTGCTGCTACAGATCTGTCAGCACCTCGGGTCGACAGTCTACTTATCCGGGGGGGCCGCCAAAGGCTATCTCGATGTTGCGGCGTTTGCGGCGGCACGAATCGAAGTGGTATTCCATGAGTACCAATACCCGGTCTACCCCCAGCGGCACGGCGACTTCGCACCGTTCCTCAGCTATCTCGATATGCTCTTCAATGTCGGGCTGGATCGGGAAACGGTTCTGGCTGGCGGCCGCAATGGCCCGACAGACTGAGGCGGGAGGGTGCGGCTACCGCGCGTCGACGATGTAGGCCTGGGTGACGGAGGACGAGCCCCCGGTGGCGTTGAGCATCCAGTTGCTCGCCCACAGGATGCGGCGCCCGTCCCGCGCCGGCACGCCGTGCGGCTCGGCGCGGTACCCACCGGTGTTCGAGTCGCTGTGGGTATGGGCGTAGCGTTCCACGGAGCCGCTCCCATCCAGCTTGACGGCGACGAGCTCGTCGCTGAAGCGCTCCCCGGGTGACGGCCAGTACGTTACATACACCCACCCTGGCCGATCGAAGTTGCGGGTCGAGATGTGATAGGGGTAGGCTTCGTTCGTCGGGTCGGTCAACGAGGTGACCGTCCCGTCGCGCAACCGCACCATCACGACGCCCCCCATCAGCCTCCCGTTCACCGTCTTCCCGATGTTACCGCAGTGCTCCTGCCCGATGAGCACGTCCTCGTTGTTGTCGAACGGGTTCAGCGTCACGTCCGGATGCCCCAGGTCGTAAATGAACCCCTGCGCCGCCGTGCCGTTACAGCGCGGCGCCGCGGCCGGCATCGGGCGCGGCGTGAGCGCCAGCGTGTTCGGGTCGACGTCGAGCACCTGCTCCCAATCGCCTTGGAAGTGCACGATCACGTACCGACCCGACGCCGACACTTGCGTGAAGTCGAGGGTGCAGCCACTCGGGGCCCCACAGCTCGAAAAGTCATACACGGGCCCCAGCCGCTGACTCGGGTAGGGTGCAAAGGGGGGCTGCGGATCCATGTCGACAACGAACACCTGCGTGGCACTCGAGAGCGCGATGAAACGGCCGTCGCGCGAGGGCCCCATCTCGATATCCCCCGGCGCGGCGATGGGCAGCGTCCAGCTCCGTGTAATCAGGCACGTCCGAATGTCATACCACCAGAGCTGCGTGCCGTAGGCCTTGACTCGCTCGTACGCGTGGGTCAGGCTCGGATGCCAGCGCCCATAGCCGCCATCGCCGCAACCGCTCGAGATGACTTGGTAGGTGTTCCCGTCCAGCACTAGATCGCTGGGCGAGCCGCTGTTTTGCAGCATCAGGAGCGTGCCATCGGCGTTCCACGGCTGGTCGTCGGAATAGTGGTGGCGCGCGTCCGATCCCCAGGTCACCGAGCCCCCTACCCTCATCGGAGTCGTGGTCCCCGAGTCCCCCACGATGCGCATCACTTTCAGGTTGAACGGCGTCGGAAACGTCGGTACCAGGAACGCCGGCTTCGCCAACGTGGGCACCGTCAGGACGATCCCAGGATCGGTGATCGGTCCTCCCCCGCTCGAGGCGGTCACCGTCACCGTGGCGATCCCGCTCTTCCCCTCGCTTGTCGCCGTGATCGTCGTGACCCCGGCCGCCACCGCCGTCACGAGCCCGCTGCCGCTCGTCGCCGCCAGCGCGGCGTTGCTGCTCGCCCAGGTCACCGGGCGATTGGTCAGCACGTTCCCCGCCGAGTCCTTCGTCGTCGCCGACAACTGGACGGTTCCCCCAACAGGCAGGCTCGCCACCGCGGGGGTGACCACCACCGACGCCACCGGGACCGCCGTCACCGTGACCGTCGCGTTGGCCGCCTTCCCCCCCGGGTGAGCGGTGGCACTCACCTTGAAGGTCCCTGTGTCCGAGCCGGCTTTGTAATGCCCGTAGTGTCGGCCGCCGCTGCTCGCCGTGTCCGTGATCGCACCAGTCGTCACGCTCCACGTCACGCTCATCTGGGCAGTATCGCCGGTGGACGTGAACCCGACCGCCGTGAAGGCCGCGACCTGGTTCGGCAGCAGCGTGATGGCCTGGGGCGAAACCACCAGCGAGCTGACTGTCGGAGTCGGGTCGGTGAGGCCGACCGGTTTCTGGCAGGCGAACAGCGCCGCGGCGGCGAGCACTGCGGCGGGCACTGCTCTCTTCCCGAGCCTGCGGCCGCGCGTTAATGGCATGTGCCGCTGCCGGAGTCGGTGAAGGTCTGGCCAGTGATCGGGACGAACTCCCAGCTGTAGTTCCCGTCGGCCAGGGTCAGCTTCAAGACTCCCCAAGTGCTGCTGTTACGCACCTGGCTGTTGGGAAGTGGGGTCCCGAACGAGTACAGGCCCCCGCCCCCCGTCCCCACGACAAACGCGCGAATCCCGCGCACCGTGTCCAAGTGGCCGTCCGGGGTTTGTGGCGCGAACCGCTCGTACTCGTGGTCGTGGCCTGCGATCGCGATCTCTGCCCCGTAGTCGTACAACGCCTGCCACAACGGCTGCACTTCGGAATAGCTCCCGTGCACACTCCCCGAGCTGAAGCGGGCGTAGTGCATGTAGGCCAGCGTGCACTGCTTGGTGCTGGCCGCCAGGTCTGCCCGGAGCCATTGCTCCTGCGGCGAGCCGGCGCTCATGTCGATGAAGGTGTTGAGCACGACGATATGCCACGCGCCGAGCTCGTAGCTGTAGTAGTAGCGCCCGCTGTCGCCGACGACGGTGCCGTGCTCACGAAAGAAGTAGCGATAGTAGTCGGCCGCGCCGGACGTGATCGAGTCATGGTACTCGTGGTTGCCCGCCGCGGGGTGGACGACCGCTTGATACCGCCCCCATGAGGGCGCCCAGCAGTTCGCGTAGTCCTGGTAGTAGCCGTCCGGGTAGGCGTTATCGCCCGCCGTGAAGACCGTGCCCCCGATCCGCCCCAGCAGCGCCGCGGTGCTGTCGTCGGTGGCGTCGCCACACTCCGCGATGTCGCCCGCCCCGACGAGGGTCACGGTGGCACCGGCCGGCGTGACCGTGACGCCGGCACTACCATTCTTGCCTTCGCTCGTCGCCGTGATCGTCGCCGACCCCGCCGCGACACCGCTCACCAGCCCACTGCCGCTGACCGTCGCGACGGCGGTATTGCCACTCGCCCACG
>Ga0070697_100003088_pt1 | contig 12780 bp, 6 predicted proteins | sample KBSK1501metaG_FD_65475 | JGI IMG/M metagenome (GOLD analysis project Ga0070697, IMG submission 65475) | Corn, switchgrass and miscanthus rhizosphere microbial communities from Kellogg Biological Station, Michigan, USA - KBS K1-50-1 metaG | ecosystem: Host-associated > Plants > Roots >... | reverse complement strand
CGATGGCGCTACGAGTCAGAGACACCGTGTTGCGCTCAAGCGTGAGCGCTTGCGCCGCATCCACTTTGGTCTGTTGACACTCGCCAAAGGCTGCTCCTCGCAGAGCTTCTTCGGCCGCAAACTGCGTAGCCACCTCTTTCGTGTCGCTGCGCACGGCGAGGTCAATCGAGCGGCGCGAGAAATCCTGGGCCAGCTTATACTGACCGGCGAAGGCTGACGTTTGGGTCTGCCAATCCAGTGCCACGTACTCATCCGGTTTGCCACTGGACCAGTCAAGTTGCTGCTTCATCGCCGCCGCGTCGCCGCTAACGAAGGCGAGCTGATAGAGGCGAGTGTGAAAGTCTGTCGCATCTATCTTCTGCTGCAGCGCTTGCTCAAAAACTTCCCTGGACTCCGCGAAACGATTGAGACGAAGGAATGCCTCTCCCAGGTTCGCATGCCAGGCGACCGCGTTCGGATTGAGGCGGAGTGCTTCCCGGGCTTCGGCCACGGCTTTTTCGAATTGCCCAATCCGCAAATAGCGGTCAGAAAGGTTGCCCGGCCCGCGATGATCGCGCGGATACGTCCGCTTCATGAGCTCCTGCACTTCAATTGCCTTGTCAACTTCGCCGGTGACCTGGGAGTAATAGAAAGAAGAGATGCGGAGCTTCTCGTATTCGCTGACCCGGTCTTTCAGCGCAAAGGCTTTGGCCGCATTTTCTGCCGCCAGTCCTGGTTGATTGGAATTGCCATACTGTATTGCTATTCCGATGTAGGCGAGAGCGAAATTCGGGTCAAGCTCCACCGCGCGTTTGTAAAACGGAATCGCTTGCAGCCACTTGCCGCTGATCGACTGCTCGTTACCCAGAGAATAGGCTTTAAGTGCCTCCAGCGATGAGGTCGTGGCCTCTTCCAGTGGCGCGTCGAACTTCTGGATCGAGCCAAGCGACTCGCCCAACTTCTCACGCAGCTTGCTTGCTGCCTGTGAAAGCGCCTTCAGCACCTGCTCCTTGCTTCCAGCCTCCGCCTGCTCGCTGGCAATCTCCTCGCCGCTCTGTCCGTTGACTGCTTCGAGAGTAATAACGTAGCTCGTGCCCAGGTTGGTAATCGAGCCAGCCAGGAAAGCCTTCAGTCCCTGGCGCTGGCAGATCTCCCGAGCCACCTCTTTCGTCACCCGATCATCCGGGGGTCGGCCCATCAAGCGGAGAGTCTGGCGCACCCGCGCGTCAGGAAAGAGATTCAGAAACGGCGACTGAGTGAGTTGCACGGCCAGCCCCTGTTTGAGTGTGCCGTCAAAGACAGCATCCCCTGTCGTATTGACAAAATCCGCAATCAGAATTGTGTCCTTTTCAGTCAGGGCAGAGGCGCGATGGAAATATAAGAATATGGTGGCGGCTGCCGCGACGACGAGCACGCCGACCGTGAGACCAAAGCCGCGCTTGTGACGTTTGATCTCGCTGATAAGGTACTCAGCGCTTGAGGTCGTTTGTGCGGAGGAACTCGGTGCGGTCGCCTGCCCAGCAGCGGCCGTCATCGTTGCTCCGGACGTGATTGCCGCGCCGCTACGGGCCGCTGGGCGGGAACTGATGCGCCTGGCTTCCTCTTCCGGTGTGATGGTGCGCTCCAGTTCCGCTTCGACTTCTAGGCGTTGCTTGAGCCGCTTTAAATCTAATCCCAGATCTTTCGCTAACTGATAGCGCTCCTCCCGCTCCTTCGTCAGCGCTTTTTCTACAATCCGCTCTAACTCAGCGGGCGCATCAGACCGGTAGAGCAACAGCGACGGCGGCTGGCGGTGCAGGATCGTCGCTATCACATCACTCGTCGTCGTGCCTTCAAACGGTAGCCGCCCTGAAACCATCTCGTAGAGCACCACACCCAAACTCCAGATGTCGCTGCGCGCATCCACCTCAAGACCGCGTGCCTGTTCCGGCGACATGTAGCCGGCCGTGCCCATTACCATTCCGGGCTCAGTGTTGACCACGCGCGTCTTTGTCGGTGCTTCCGTCTCAATCCCTTTCTGCCTCGCCCCTGAGCCGGCATCGTCGGCTAGTTTAGCCAGTCCGAAGTCCAGCACCTTTATTAATCCATCACGCCTGAGCATGATGTTCTCGGGTTTGATGTCGCGGTGAACGATGCCAGCCTCGTGGGCTGCTGCCAGTGCTGAGGCAACTTGTGAGGTGACATCTAAGACTTCTCTTAACTCTATGTGCTTCCGCGCCAGGTGATGGCGCAAGCTTTCGCCTTCGACGTACTCGGTGGCAATGAAGTGGTTTCCATCCTGTTCGCCAATCTCGTAAATCGTCAGGATGTTGGGATGATTAAGACTTGAGGCGGCATAAGCCTCGCGCTCGAAGCGGGCGAGGCGAGCCTTATTTTGCGTAAATTCAGCAGGGAGCAGTTTAATGGCGACCTGGCGCCGCAGGCTGGTGTCATAGCCCAGATAAACTTCACCCATGCCGCCGGTGCCAAGCAACGAGCGGATCTCATAACGGCCTAGACGTGTGCCAGCAGCAATAGGCACTATGTCCCTCTCTTAACTAGCTCACGGTGGGAGTCCGACTTTTCCCATCAATTCTACAAAGCGTGGGTCTGAGCGCAAGCTGTCATAGTGCGGCTCGACCTTTAGGTATTGCATCTGCAGGTCGTGGGCGGCGTAGGCTCTCTCGAGCGAAGCCAGCGCTCCTTCTTTATCACCCAGGCCGACATAAGCAATCGCCAACTCCGCCGGCGAGACATACTCTTTCGTACTCTTCAGCTTGTCGAGCATAGCCTGTGCTTCACTACGCTGGCTTGACCGGGGCAGGGCATAGGCCAGATAGCACTGTGTGCTCGTTGTTTCGCCCTCGATGCTGAGCTGCTGTCGATATTCAGCGATGGCCTCTTTGTACATCCCTTTCATCACATACGTGTAACCAAGAAAGACGTGCGCAAAGCTGAAGGTTGGCTCTATCTTGATGACACCCTGAAGTTGTTGGGTAGCCTCATCGTATCGACGTGCAAAATATAAAGCGGCCCCCTCTTGAGCCCTCAGTTGAATTCGCAGCGGATCGAGCTCCTGCGCCTTTTTTATCTCGGCCAATGCTTCGCTGTGCCGCGCCATATTTGATAAGTAGTTTGCATATCTGAAATGGGCGTCCGCCAGATTCGCGTTCAGCTCGATGGCCCGTTTGAATTCACGCTCTGCGCCGGCCCAATCCCACTCGTCGAGCTTGACTAGTCCCAGCGCTACGTGCGCCTCCGCCAACGTCTCATCCAACTCCAGCGCCTTCTCTGCTGCCGCCTTGGCTTTGGGGTTTGCCTCTTTCGGGTTGAGCACGCCACCGGCAGCAAAGTAACGGTAAGCATCAGCCACGCCGGCCCAGGCGAGGGCGAAATTGGGATCGAGGGACACTGCCTGATTGTGGTAGTCGAGCGCTTTCCTGCCGTTGTCATACCCTCCCTTCCTGCGGTAGAAGGCGCCATTCAAGTAGAGTTGATAGGCCTCAGGGTTTGCCGTCGCTCGTTTGGCCAGTTGCTGTTCCTGGATACCGGTCAAGCGCAAGCGCAGCTTCTCTGCGATAGTCCGGGCAATCTCTTCCTGTACGGCCTGCACGTCGGTCACCTTGCGGCTATACTGCTCGCCCCACAGTTGCCTCTTGTCGCGCACATCTACCATCTCGGCACTGACCTGCAGATTATCGCCGCGCTGGACCACGCGACCCGTCACAATAGCTTGCACGCCCAGGGCTTTGGCCGCCTCTTGCGGGTCTACTTCTTTGCCTTTGTATTTGAAGACGGAACTTCTGGCGATGACCTTCAGTTGAGGAAGCTGCGAGAGAGAATTGATGAGACTTTCGCTAATCCCGTCAGAGAGATATTCCATATTCGGATCGCCGCTCGCGTTAGTAAACGGCAAGACTGCAACGGAAGAAATCGCTTCTGATCGGCTGCCGGAGTAAAAGACGTAAGCGCCGATAAGGCCGACCGCAATGGCCAGTGTCGCCAGAGCCAGCAAGGTGCCTCGCTTATGCTGTTTGATTCCGCTGACGATGAACTCAGCGCTCGATATCGTGCTTGCGCTGCTGCGTTCGGCAGTCTGAGCGGCCGCTTTTGTAGAGTCAGAGATGGCAGGCGCTCTGCTGGCCGTCCCTGTCCGCAGGCTGGCACGTCTAACTTCCTCCTCGGGTGTGATGCTCCGCTCCAATTCAGCCTCGAGCTCCAGATGCTGCTTGAGCCGCCTCAAATCCAGTGCTAGGTCTTTCGCTAACTGATACCGCTCTTCTGGCTCTTTCGTCAGCGCTTTCTCCACTATTCGCTCTAACTCAGCAGGGACATCTGATCTATAAAGCAAGAGCGAGGCTGGCTGGCGGTGCAGGATCATTGAAAGGACGTCTGTGGTCGTCGAGCCCTCAAACGGCAAGCGTCCTGAGACCATTTCGTAGAGCACCACGGCCAGGCTCCAGATGTCACTTCGCGCATCTACTTCCAAACCGCGTGCCTGCTCAGGTGACATGTAATTGGCCGTACCCATAATCATTCCTGGTTCGGTATTGACCACGCGCGTTTTGGTCCGCGCTTCCGCATCAGTGTCCTGCTTGGCCGCCAGGTCAGTCTCATCGGCCAGTTTAGCTAAGCCAAAGTCGAGCACTTTCACCAGGCCATCCTTACGCACCATCACATTCTCGGGCTTGATATCTCGATGCACGATGCCGGCCTGCTGGGCCGCCGCCAGAGCCGAGGCAACCTGCTGCGCTATGTCCAGGACTTCTCGAAGTTCCATCGGCGCACGCGCAATGCGTTGGCGCAGGCTCTCGCCTTCAACGTATTCAGTGGCAATGAAGTGATGACCTTCCTGTTCGCCAATCTCGTGGATGGTGAGAATGTTGGGATGGTTCAGACCCGAGGCAGCATAAGCCTCGCGCTCGAAGCGGCCGAGACGAACCTTGTTCTGGGTGAATTCCGCGGGCAGAAGTTTGATGGCCACCTGGCGGCGCAGGCTGGTGTCATAAGCCAGATAAACTTCACCCATACCGCCGGTGCCAAGCAAAGAGCGGATCTCATAACGGCCTAGACGTGTGTTAGGCGGGAGAGGCATATCGCAAAAGAGACTTGACTCACCTGGATTAGGGCTCGACTTTAATATATTGGAAAGGAAAGTCAAGAACTTTAGCTGACCGGCGAATTCTATTTGAAGTCTTTCATCCGCGCAGATGCTGCACCGGATCATCTCCGCAGGACGACTGCGCTGACGGGCAGGAATGGGAGTGCCTGGGGCCTCCTGTACATCTATGTTGCGCCATCAGAGACTGAACTCTGTGCTAAACTGGGCCGCATTAGGGGGCGTAGTTGAGCATGGCGGAATCGGCGGGGATAACTCCGGTGCAGGCGCGCTGCATTGGAGACGTCGCAATCATCTACACGAGCGATTATTTAAGTAAGCTGAACGGCGAGCGAGTCGAGCGCGAATGCAAGCGCCAGCTTGAAGCAGGTTGCCGCGCGCTGATTTTGAATTTCCGAGACACCGAGCTGGTCAACAGCATCGGTGTCTCGATTCTTATGGGCGTTATCGATGCTGCACAGGAGAGCAGCGCGCAGCTTATCTTTTCTGACGTCAATCTCCACACGAAGGATTTGTTCGACATGCTCGGTCTGACGCGCCACGTAAGGCTGGCAGCAGACGAAGGTGAAGCGCTTTCACAGCTAACAAGCTCGACAAGCAACACTTGAAGTTGCCACGGAGGCACAGAGACACAGAGTAAGCAAAGAAAAAGAAAGAGCCAAAGAGAACAATTCTTATAATGCAAATCGTGTTAAGAAGCCTTGTTTACAAATCCTGTGCAGCACGAATCGTACGAAGCGTTATATCCACTCTGTGTCTCTGTGTCTCTGTGAGTCTGTGGCTTAATTGACATGGAAACAAACTCTCAACGCCTGATTCACACCTTTTCCGCTCTGGCCGACCTTGGTCAGGAAATTGCCAGCGCTGGCGATTTCGAAGAGATGCTGCGGACTTCGTTTCATCTGTTGCTTGGCTCGCTGGCTATTCGGCGGGGCGCCGTCGCGGAATTCGATCGGGATCGAGGCCAACTACACCTCCTGACCACCCGCGGTTTGGGCCAATTGGAAAACATCGATCTGCCTATCGCGAGCGAGCAGGCGCGACAATTGGCGAGCTTCGGCGCGACACTGACGCTCGCCGATGCAAAGGCCGAGGCCGCGCGGCTTATGGAAGAGCATGCGCAGTCGTTTGCCTCCGCCGAGATTGATCTGTTGATTCCCCTCGTTGTCCGCGAACGTCTAATTGGGGTCCTTTTATTGGCTGAAAAGGCGAGCGGTGAAAAATTCGCCGACGATGATTTGGAAGTGATCACGGTCTTATCTCGTCACATCGGCGTTGGAATTCACAGTCATCGTCTTCTCGAAGAAGTCGAGCACAAGGCACAAGAAAATCAGCAACTTTATGAAGGGTTGCGCACTATCTATCGGGAAACTGTGCGTGCATTCGCGGCCGCGATCGATATGAAGGATCGATACACGCAAGGACATTCAGTGCGCGTCGGCAAATACAGTGAAATCATTGCGCGCGAAATGGGCTGGAGCGATGACGAAGTTGAAGGAATTACGATTGCGGGTTATCTCCACGACATTGGAAAACTGATTGTCGATCTGAGCGTAATCAATTCGCCGGACCGTTTCAACGCAAAAGAATCTGAGGAGATGAGCCGGCATCCTACCGCGGGCTATGAAATCCTGGCGCCGATTACGCACCCTTACGCCGACATTCCGTTAATGGCTCGCTATCATCACGAGCGCATGGACGGAAATGGTTATCCGGAGGGACTGAAAGGAGATCAGATTCCGCCGGGAGCAAGGATCGTCACGCTTGCAGATTCATTCGACGCGATGACCACCGATCGACCTTATCGAAAGCGATTGCCACTTGAAGACGTATTGAACGACTTTCGGGCAAACACGGGAACGCAATTCGCCCCGGAAGTTGTCTGTGCTTTTTGTCGTGCGTTCTTAAAGGAGATTGAGGGAGACTCGAATGAAACGAAAATCAGTCGCTTGCTCGCGAAGGGTTATGATGACCTTACATCGCTCAAACCATTGCTCGCGGCATTAATTTCTGAATTCGACACGAATACTCTTGCCTCCTCGGCAAGTACCCACTAAACGGGCTCATTACTTTGGCTGGATGCGCAGTGTGTAACTGCAGATGCCGATCTTTTCGTCCGGTTGCACGATAGTCCGCTCCTCGCGCGGTATGTTCCGACCGGAGATTAGCGTAGGATTTCGGCCTTTAGGCACTAACCAGTAACGACCCTGATCGTCCAGCATCAACATGGCATGCACACGGCTGATTTCAGGATCGCCCTTGAGCGGAAGATCGACAGCAATGGTGCGCGAGCCGCGGCCGATTGAGATTTCGGATTTGGTAACAGGCACGACCGACTGGCGGACGCCTTCGCGCCACAGCTCGACCGAATAAAGCTCCGTAACACGAGGACGAACTACCGTAGCCTCGCTGCCATCTATTTCCGAGGGAGCGGCGCTCGTGATTTCACTCTCTTCGCCCGTGACCGCGATGCTCGGCTCTGGCGCCGGTCGAACGGTAACCATGGTGTGGCCTGCTTCAGTCTCGTCCCAAACAGGTTGGACGCGGAATTCGCCCTTGTTGAGCGTGCCATCAACCCGCAATTCGATAGCAAAGGATTTTGTTTGCAATTGAACCGAGCCGGCCAATTCACGCGCACGCTCAGAGAGCACATGGAAGAGTCCTTGCTCCAGACCACGCCGCTTATCGCCTTGCCAATCGCGGTCATCATCGTTACTGAGGTAGACAATGTATTCGCGGGGAATGTAAGTCGGACCGCCCGGAGGCGTAAACATCTCGCGCTGCATGACCGCTTCAACCTCACGCGCGATCTTTACCAAAAACTCTTCCCACACGCGTCGGGGCCGCGTGTGCTCATCCGCTTCTTCCAGGACGTCATCGGCAGTTTCGCCGTCAATCCAACGTCGTATCGAGTCGATTAGGCCCATATCTAGTAAATGGTGAATGGTAAATCGTAAATGGTAGACGAGCCCGCGCCGCGTCTTCCGTCACCATTTACGATTCACGATTTGCCATTCACACGTTCAATCAAATCTCAAAAACCTTTTATTTACCCATCCACGGTCGAGGGACTCGGGATCTTCCTTGGCGCGCGAATGCTGGAGCACCTGCACCTCGCACCAGTTCGAATTAGTGCTGATATTTACTACGCGCACCCGCGAACCCGATTCAGCCAGCCCGACCTGGTCATTACCTGAGTTTGGACCAGCGCGCAAGTTTAGATCAGTTGTTGTCACCGCTTCACGCCCCAGAATCCCGTCCTGAGTCTGCTGCTGCGTCGACTGTTGTGTCCAACGCGATCGAATGTAATTGCGGGTCGCCAACAACATGCCTGCAAAAGCCAGAACCAGAATAAGTGCTACAAACACCGCCGGCAGACGCTTCCGCGGGCTCTCTGCCGGCTGGATAGCCGGAACATTCGAGGTAACTGGAACCGACACGGTTACCCGACCGCTAGATTGAATGGCTTCGTATTCGCGCGGGACTGTGCCAGCGAATGCACCTCCCGGAATCGGAACAACGATTCTTGGTCGCGGTTGTCCATTCCCGGCGACTTGCTGATTTTGCAGTTCACGTGAGGTCTCGAATCGAGGCTGGGGAGGCGCTGCCGCAGTAATGACGTCCGATTGGAAGCTGGCAGGTGACGCGAACGGTTGCTCACTCTGCTTAAGACCTAGCGGCCGGGTCACAGGCATTGCCGCATCATTCAGGTCATCCCAAAACTCATGAACGCTTTGGTATCGTTCACGGGGAGACGACTGAGTGGCACGCTCGAGAACGTCCAGAACTGCGCGGGCCCAGGGTTCTGTCGACATCGGCGGCGGCAACTCTGTGATTGGATGATGAGCGAAACGTCGTGGTGCCGTGCCGCAAATCAATGCGTAAGTTGTTTTCGCCAGGGAATAAACGTCGGCGGCTGGCGTTAATGGTTCGCGTTGAGAAGCGGGTTTTCCAGCATCCAGCGGCGCGGTTTGCAACAGGGGATTATGTTCCGGCGGAGCGTAAATATTCGTGCCAACGCGTGTGATTGCTCCTTCGGCCGCTTCGAGTTTTGCGACACCAAAGTCTGCAATCTTCACCGTCTCTCGGTCTTCCGTTAATAAAAGGTTCTGTGGCTTTATGTCTCGATGGATGATGCCACGCTCGTGTGCGTGCGCGAGACCGGCACAAACCTGTTGCAGGTAAAGGAGCGCGCGCTTTAGATTGAGCGGCTCGTGGTGGCGTAACGCCGCCATGTCTCCGCCACCAAGATATTCCAGGACGATGTAATGAAATGCGACGCCGTTAAGATCAATTGCGGTTCCATGACCGAGGCGGCTGATAATGTTCGGATGGCGCACGCGATCCAGCGCGATGGCTTCGTTCTGAAAATTCTGAATTAGCGTCCGCTCGAGTTCCGGATCCTGATAACCCTGCAGGAGCACGTTCAGTGCCTTGACGACGACTTTGCGAAATTCTTCAGTCGGCGCGGCCAAATCCCGCGCCACGTAAATCTCCGCATAGCTACCTCGGCCCAGACAGTCTTCGATATCGTAGCGTCCATCAAGCCTGCACTGTAAAAGCCTCAAACCGGTCATCGAGCCATCGCTTACTTCACTGGAGTTGCGCTGTTCAATCCGAGCAATTCATCGAGCAAACGCGATGCCTTTAGCTCAGCGGTTAGGGCCTCTTGTGATGTGCGGCCGCCACTGGCCTGCTTTAGCTTGAGGCCTTCTGCCGCTTGCGCTAATTTCAGTTCAGTTCCGAGCGGTAAGGTGACATTCGGATCAGTTCGCAAATTAGCGAGAGCCGCATCGAAAGCCTGCATCGCGTCGCGATGATTACCGGTCAGCATCAAAGTGCGACCGTACAAATACAGGAACTCGGAATCTTTCGAATCGATTGCCTTTGTAATGTTTTCTTTTGCGAGCTGGAGCGGCAGGTTCTCGTTAAGCCATTTTTGCGGATCACTGTCCACAGCGGCCCGCTTGCGCTGGAAATCAGCGCGTCCGGTATCGGCGGCAGGCGTGCTCGGTTGTGCACTCGCAGCCGGCTGTGCCGAGTTGAATCGTCGTTGATAAAGCATGCCACCATAAAAACCAGCCGCCACCAGGCCAACGACGAATAGAAACAAAAAGAGCTTGACCACGGCTCGTCCGCCTCCGCGCGTTTGTGGCGCTGTATTGGACCGAGCGACTGGTATGTGCAACTGCGCCGGTTCGTTCGGAGCAGGAAACGCAATTCGGGACGGAGGAGTCAGTGGTTGTGCAACTTTCGATGCCTCGATTATTTGTGCTGCGGATGCTGCATCAAAGTGCGCAGACACAGTTCGCTCGTCGTTTAGTGCCGCAGTCGCGTATTTTGGCGTTCCAAGTTGAACGATTACGGCCGTCAAATTGTCTTCCGCGCCCCGTTGGTAGCAGCGGGCTTTCATGTCGGCACAAATGGCCTCCGGAGCTTGCCCGCTGACTAATAGTTGGCGCAGTTCAGAATCCGGAATATGACGTGTGATGCCATCCGTGCAAAGCAGAAAAGTCGTTCCGTCCTCGAACTCCATCGTGTTCATATCAACTTCAACCGAAGCTTCGGCGCCAAGAGCGCGGCTTATGACGTTCTTGCTGGGGTGATTGGCGGCCTGTTCCCGAGTCATACGGCCGGCGCGAACCTCTTCCTCAACAATCGAATGGTCTTCAGTTTCGCGAACGAGTCTACCGTCAGGAGTCACACAATAAAGTCGGGAATCGCCGACGTGACCGAAGGTGGCGCGATCCTTGTCGATATGTAAAGCCACAATCGTCGTGGCCATCATCGAAAAACGCGGATGCTCATTTGCCATCTGATGAATGGAGCTGTTCGCACGTTGAATGGCGAGCTCCATCAAATCTTCGGCATCGTCTTCATCGCCCAGACGATTACGAAAAGCTTCGTCCAGTACGTCGACTGCTGTGCGCGAGGCGACTTCTCCCGCCTCCGCGCCGCCCACACCGTCGGCGACCGCAAAGAATCCGCGCGCCGGATCCGCCAGGAACGAATCCTCGTTCACTGGCCGCTTTTCACTGAGGCCACGGTCGCTGATCGAAGCGACCTGGACTTTGTTTGCAGGAGTCGGAGCACTCATTGCACTGCCTCCAACTCAACGTTTTCTTCGGGCGCGCGCCGCGCGTGCCTAAGGGCGACTGCGTCTTTTGCATTTCGATGGGAAAAAGCCATCAACATTCCAAGCATGGTGAAGCTGGTAATCAAGCTAAAGCCGCCGTGACTAACGAACGGCAGAGTAATGCCCGTCATGGGCAGCGCCCGCAGTATTCCTCCGATATTCACGAGTGCTTGAATTCCGATGAAGGCCGTCAATCCCGCCGCACACAACTTTGTAAACATATCACGCGCGTCGATCGAAGTGCGAACTCCGGCGATTACAAAAACGATGACCGCAAGCATCACTACCGCGCCGCCCACCAAACCCATCTCTTCAGCGATTGCCGCGTAAACATAATCTGAATCGGCGATGGGAATGACCTCGGGGAAGCCGAGGCCTAAACCTCGTCCGGTCGTCCTCCCGGATGCAATTCCAAAAACCGCCTGCGCGGGTTGAAAAGCGAGCTTATCAAACCAGATATCGGTATTGACGCTCTTCTTCATGGCTTCACTTTCCTGAGCCAGCTCTTTCATTTGCGGGTCTTTCGCCAGCGCGTCGTCGTAATCTTTTTTCCACCATGATTCGTCGGGCGACGGGGGATCGAATCCATCCAGCCACAAATGGAAGCGCTGCTGGATGCGTGATGGTAAAGCGTGTTGCACCGGACGTGCGAATGTGGGGACGAGTGGAAACTTCTCCTGGATATCCCTTGGCAGGGCGCCAATGATCAGGATAGAAATAACCAAAAATACTGAGCCGACGAAGACCAGTAACTGCGGCCATCGACGAACCGCTACGAGATAAAGCGTCGCGTAAGCCCCGCTGAAGATCAGCATCTGTCCAAAATCTTTCAAAGCGAAGAAGGGAATGAAAGGGATGATTGCCATCACTATGAGCGGCACGATGTCGCGTGCGCGCGGGATGCCCCAATAGGTGCGGGCCAGGTCCTTGTAGCGCGCCGTCAGAATCCCGGCGAAGCCTAAGAGGAAGGGAACTTTGGCCGGCTCCCATGGGGTCGTGCCCCCGACGGATTTTCCCGCGCTGGAATTCACGATGGCCACGGCCAGAGGAATCAGCGTCAGGAGCACGATTATGAAACTGTTGCGCTGCGTCCATGAAAGAAATCGATCGTTGGCGCAGAAAGCGAAGGCTAGAGCAAAAGCCACGACGGAAAAAATTGGAATCCACGTGTAGCTTGCCGTTAGCGCATTCTCGACTGAGTACTCGGATTGCTTCAGCGGCACCCCCGAATCTTCGCCGCGCGGTGGTGTGGGTGACAAACCCATCATCTGTCTCTTGGTCGCGTCGTAATTCTCGTTAATGTAACGGGTGCGCAACGCGTCAGTTTTCTCCTGCCGCGCCTGCGCCTTGTTTCGGGCGTTATATTCAGGGTCGCTGTACAGTCGATATTGAGCCAACAGACCGATCGCAAACAGCAGCATTGCCGTCGTATACAACGTCCAATTGCCCTTGAATCGATAAGCGCGCGAGAGCCACAGCGCCGCAACAACGATCGGAAAGAAGATCAACAGGTCGCGACCCGCGCCGATCCACGACGTTTCGTAACCGCGGATTAAAGCCGCACGAT
>Ga0070697_100003086_pt1 | contig 12783 bp, 4 predicted proteins | sample KBSK1501metaG_FD_65475 | JGI IMG/M metagenome (GOLD analysis project Ga0070697, IMG submission 65475) | Corn, switchgrass and miscanthus rhizosphere microbial communities from Kellogg Biological Station, Michigan, USA - KBS K1-50-1 metaG | ecosystem: Host-associated > Plants > Roots >... | reverse complement strand
CGCCGCAGCTTCAGCGGGATCGAGTAGTGCTCCTGCAGGCTGTAGCCGGCCGAGTCCTCCACGACCGGCACGAAGTTCTCGGCCAGGTCACGGAGCGTGGCCTCGTCGGCGCCGTGGCAGAAGAGGAAGTAGGTCGTCTCCCGGTCGAGGTGGGCGAGATGGCTCACCACGTTCCTCACGTAGGTGCCGATGCCGTAGTCGCGCCACTTCCGGGCGTCGATCGCTATCTTCATCCTTCAAACGCGGCACCTTTTCCGGTGCCTGAGCTCCAACAGCGTGCCGGTTCCTCTGCGCGGTTGACGAGTGCCCTTGCGATCCTAACATGACCGGCTTTCGAGGCGACAGCTTTGTCGGAGGGTAGAATCGTCTGTCCATGGGTCGGAGGGGACGCCAGCGGAGGGAGCACGCGGGCGACCGAGGGACGGCGCCGGCGGCCACCGCTGACTCGCGGGGCTGGCGGATTGCCATCGTTGCCCTCGGTGGGGTGGCGCTGTCGATGGCCGCCTTCGCGGGCTGGCGCGCGCTGGCCGGGCGGCCGCCGCACCGTGATCCCGGTCTCAGCGTCCTCCTCATCACCATCGACACGCTCCGCGCGGACGCGCTCGGCGCCTACGGACGGGCCGGCGCCGAAACCCCGTGGATCGACCGCCTGGCCGCGGCGGGGGTGCGCTTCGAGCGCGCCCACGCCCACAACGTGATCACCCTGCCGTCCCACGCCAACCTGCTCTCCGGGCAATACCCCTTCCGTCACGGCGTGCGGGACAACAGCGGCTTCCGTTTCCCCGCCGGCACTCCGACTCTGGCCACGCTCTTGAAAGCGAACGGCTGGCGGACAGGCGCGTTCGTGAGCGCGTTTCCGCTCGAATCCCGGTTCGGGCTGGGCGCGGGCTTCGAGGTCTACGACGACCACCTCGGCGGCGCGCAGGAGCACACGGCCTTCCTCGTGCCCGAACGGCGGGGCCCGGTGACGGTGGAAGCGGCCTTGCGTTGGCTGGGTGAGCATCGCGGCGAGCGGACCTTCGGCTTCGTGCATCTCTACGAGCCGCACTTTCCCTACGATCCGCCGGAGCCCTTCGCCTCGCGCTTCAGGAGCGAGCCGTATCACGGCGAGGTGGCGGCGGCGGATGCGGCGCTCGAGCCGCTGCTCCGGCCCCTGCTCGAGGCCGGCGAGCATGGCGGCACCCTCGTCGTGCTCACCGCGGATCACGGCGAGGCCCTCGGCGAGCACGGAGAGCTGACCCACGGTGTCTTCGCCTACGAAGGGACGCTGCGCGTCCCGCTGATCTTCTTCGCGCCCAGGCTCTGGTCGCCCTCGACGGTCGGCGCGCCGGTGCGCCACGTCGACGTGCTCCCGACCGTGCTGGACACTCTCGGGCTCGCGGTGCCCCCGGAGCTTCCCGGCCGGAGCCTGCTGTCCATCATGGAGCACGGCGGCCAGGGAGGGGAGCCTCGCTCGTACTTCGAGGCCCTCTCCTCGTCGCTGAACCAGGGATGGGCCCCTCTCCACGGCCTCCTCGACGGCTCGTTGAAATACGTCGACCTGCCGATCCCGGAGCTCTACGACCTCGAGGCCGATCCCGGAGAGACTCGGAATCTGGTCGCCGCGCGGGGGCAGGACCTGGAACGGCTGCGCGGCCTGCTGGCCACCCAGCTGAGCCAGGATCCGGGCGCCGTTCGGGTGAAGGAGGACCCGGCCACGCTCGAGAAGCTCCACGCTCTCGGCTATCTCGCCGGAGGCGCCGCCGCGACCAAGCAGCGCTACACGGCCGAGGACGATCCCAAACGCCTCATCGACGTGGACACGCGGACGCGGGACGTCATCCGCCTCTACCGCGAGGGCGACATCGAGGGAGCGCTCGCGCTCTGCCGCGAGAACATCCGGCAACGTCCCGGCATGCCGCTCGCCTATCTGCACCTCGCGTATCTCGAGCGCGCTCGCGGGAACATCGGAGGAGCGGTCGTGGCCGCGCACAAGGCCTTCGAGCTGCGTCCTCTCGACGCGGAGAGCGTCTCGCTCTACGCGGTGTACCTGACGGAGGCGGGCCGGGCCAAGGAGGCGGCCGAGGTGCTGGCGCCCTACATGACCGCAGCGCAGCCGGACCTCGACGTGCTCACCGCGCGCGGGATGGCGCTGGCCTCCCTCGGGCGGCGCGAAGAAGCGCTGGAGACGTTCCAGCGCGCGCGCGCCACCGATCCCGCCAACGCCCGCGTGCTCGTCAACATCGGGACCGTCTACCTGATGGCCGGCGACGTCGCGCACGCGCGCCAGGCCTTCGAGGCCGCTCTCGACGTCGATCCGGGGGTCGCGCGCGCCCACAACAGCCTCGGCGTGATCGCCGCGCGGGAGGGTCGGACCGACGAAGCCATCGAGCGCTGGCGGCGCGCGGTCGCGCTGGACCCGCGCGACTATCAGACGCTCTTCAATCTCGGCGTCACGCTGAGGAAGGCGGGGCGCGAAGCGGAAGCCCGGCCCTACCTCGAATCGTACCTGAAGGCGGCGCCCCCGGCCCTCGAGGGCCGGGACATCGCGCGCGTCCGGACGTGGCTGCGCACCGGCGACTGAGCGGCCGCGCCGCCGCGCTGGTGGCCGTCCTGATCGTCGTCGTTTGCCGGCGGTCGCCGCCGGCCGGACCGTTTCCCGCCGCGTCGGTCGTGCTCGTCTCGATCGACACCCTGCGTGCCGACCATTTGCCGGTCTACGGCTATGCGGCGGGCAGCACCCCGGCCATCGATACCCTGGCCCGGGAAGGGATCGTCTTCGAGGACGTCTACAGCCAATGCCCGCTGACCTTGCCCGCGCACGCCTCGATGTTCACCGGGCTCCTGCCGTCGCACCACGGCGTCCGCGACAACATGGGCTTCGCGCTCGATCCCGGTCGCCGTCCCCTCGCGGTACGTCTTCATGCGGCGGGCCTGGACACGGGGGCCGCCGTCTCGGCCTACGTCTTGCGCCGTGCCACCGGGATCGCCGAGGGGTTCGACGCATACGACGACGCCATCGAAACGGACCGCGCTTCGCAGGCGATGGCGGACCAGCAGCGCGACGGCGCCGCCGCCGTCGACTCGCTGGCCCGCTGGGTCGAGGCCCGGGGCGGCCGTCGCTTCTTCGCCTTCCTCCACCTCTATGAGCCCCATGCGCCCTACACGCCTCCACCCCAGCATCGCCATCACGCGCGGCCCTATGACGGCGAGATCGCCTACGCCGACGAGCTGGTCGGCCGCTTCGTGGACCGGTTGCGCGCCGCGGGCCGGCTCGACGGCGCGATCCTGGCCGTGACGTCCGACCACGGTGAGGGGCTGGGGGACCACGGAGAGAAGGAGCACGGCTTTTTCGTGTACCGCGAGGCCGTGCGCGTGCCTCTCGTCGTACGGCTGCCGGAGGCGCGGCGCGCGGGCACGCGGGTCCTCGGGATCGTGGCGCAGGTGGACGTGCCGGCCACGCTGCTCGACCTCGCCGGGGTGGCCTTCGACGGGATGGACGGCGTGTCGCAGCGGACGGCGATGGAGACCGGCCGCGCGCCGAACCGCCCCGTCTACACGGAAACGCTCTTCCCGCGCTATCACTTCGGCTGGAGCGACCTCGCCGCCGCGACGGACGACCACCTTCGCTACATCCGCGCTCCGCGGCCCGAGCTCTACGACGTGCGCGCCGACCCCGGCGAGAGACGCAACCTCATCGCCGAGCGGCCCGCGCCCGCGGCGGCGATGGCCGCGTGGCTCGAGCGGACCGGATCGGGCGCTGCCCCCGCACCGTCGGCGGTGCCCGCCGACGTGCGGGACAAGCTGGCGGCACTGGGTTACGTCGGCGCAGCGCCGGCGCGAGCCGCCACCGGGCCGTTGCCGGATCCCAAGGAGAAGGTGGCCGCCTACGAGGCGTATCGCGAAGCGACCGGTCTGCGGCGTCAGGGCAAGGACGTCGAAGCGGTCGCCGCCTTCGAGCGCCTGCTGGCCGGGAACCCCGGAATGCTCGACGCGCGCGAGGCCCTCGGCCTGACGCTCTTTCGCCTGGGCCGCGAGGCGCAGGCGGTGGCGGCGCTCGAGGCGGTGGTCGCCGGCGACCCGCGCCGCGCGTCCGCGCATCTGGAGCTCGCGCGGATCCACGCCCTGCGGGGCCGGCGCGATCAGGCCGAGCGAGAGGCGGCGCAAGCCGCGTCGGCGGACCCGGGGCAGGCGTACGAGACACTGGCCGCGCTGCTCGTCGAGGCCGGCCGGCTCGTGGATGCGGTTCCGTTTGCCCGGCGCGCCGTGGCCGCCGACCCTGCGCGAGCGAGCGCGCGCTTCGTGCTGGGCCTGGGCTTGCAGCAAGCCGGCCGGTACGAGGAGGCGCTGGCGGAGTACCGCCGCGCGGATGAGGCGCGCCGCCGCGAGCGGGGCCTCATCGTCCCCGGCCTGCACGCGCGAACGGCGGACTGCCTGGCGCGCCTCGGCCGGGAATCGGAGGCGGAGGCCGAGTTCCGCCGCGAGATCGAGGAGGTGCCGTACTCGTCGGACGGCCGGGTCGGCCTGGCCATCCTCTATCGGTCGCAAGGGCGAGACCAGGCCGCGCGCGACGAGCTCGCCACGGTGGTGACCGCCAATCCCCGCGCGAGCGCGAACGACTACTGGACGGTCGTGCGGACCCTCGCGGGCCTGGGCGATGTGGAGGCGGCGCGGGAGTGGGCGGCCCGCGCGCGGGCGACGTTTCCCAGCGATCCGCGGTTTCGATCGCCGTCCTAGTGGCCTCCCGAGAGTCGCCGCCCAGTCGCCTATGGGCCAGGAGCCCCCATCAGCAGCGTCAATGCGCGGTCGAAGATCTCTCCGGGATCACCACTGGGGATCTCCCGACGGAGGAGGGCCTGGACCCGCCGAAGCTTGTCGTGAGTCTCCTGGCCGATGGTGAACTGCACGCGGTAGCGCTGCGGCGGCCCTGGGATCTCGCCGACAAGCGTTCCGAGAGCCGTCGTGACGGGCGCCGTCAGCGGGAATGCAGTTCGCAAGTGGAAAGCCAGGTCCAAAACTCAGGCCATGTGCAAAAAAAGTCTTGGGGAGCGTGAATGGGGCGGCGGTAGGCAGCGCTCCAGCGCTACTTGTCGCGCTTCAGGAGGACGTAACCGGAGGCTGTCGCCAGCGGGGCGCTGACCGCGCCAGGCGCGAGGGCAGCGGCCGCCGCCCGCAGCGGCTCGGCCAGGTCGGCGGCGCGGACCAGGCCGAGATCGCCGCCGCGCGCGGCGGAGGGATCCTCTGAAAGCTCGCGGGCCAGCGAGGCGAAGTCCTCACCCGCGGCCGCCCGGCGAGCCGCGGCCTCGGCGCGGTCGCGATCGCGGACGCGGATCAGCCTTAGCGCGACGCCGTCCCGGCGCGTGGTTGCCGCGACCGCCGCGGGACTTGTGGCCGGCGCCGGGCCGCGGGCCAGCGCCAGCGACGCCTGGGCCGCGGGATACTGCGGCGCCTTCCGGAGCAGCCGCTCGAACAGCGGCACCGCCGCGGCGCGACGCCCGGCGCGCAACTCCACGGAGCCGAGATAGAAGAGCGCGTCCGCGTGATCGGGCTGGAGGCGCAGGGCGGCTCGGAAGGCGTCCCCGGCCTCCGCCTCGCGTCCGAGGGCGCCGAGTACCAGGCCCCGGGCCACGTGCGCGTCCGCCGATTTCGGTTCCAGTCGCACGGCTTCCTCCGCCTCGGCGCGCGCGCGGACGAGCTCGCCGGCGCTTCGATAGAGGTTGGCCAGGTCGACGTGGACGCGCGGATCGCGCGGGTCGCCGCGGCGCGCTTTCTCCAGCGTGGCCCGGGCGGCGGCGGCATCGCCCTGCTCGAGCAGGATCCGTCCGCGCAGGGCCAGCAGGTCGGGGCTGTCGGCGGTCGCGCGGAGGCCGCGGTCGACGGTGCGGAGCGCGCCGGTGAGCTGCTTCTGATCGATGTAGGCGCGGGCCAGGTCTACCCACGCGACCGTGGACGTGGGCGCGAGCGCTGCCGCCTTCTCGAGGTGGGCCGCCGCCTCGGCGGGCCGATGCGTGTCGAGGAGGCAACGGCCGAGGTAGTACTCCACGTTGAAGGAGGTGGCCGGTCCGCCGGCGAGGCGTGAGAGGATCCGGATCGCTCCCGCGAGGTCGGCCGCCCGGTAGAGACGGAGCGCCTCCCGCATCTGCCGCTGGTTCGCCTCGAAGTCGGCGAGCCGGTCCTTGGGGTCGGCGCCCGAGGGTGCTCCCGTGAAGAAGCCGCCGCCCAGATAGCCGAGCGCCGCCAGGCGCTCCGCGGCTTCGGCGTCCACGGCGGGCTTCTGGGCGGCGCGGCTCGCATCGTAGGTACGCAGGCGCGTCCGCATGGCGGTGGCGACTTGCGCGCGGGTCCCGAGAAGGTTCTTCGCCTCCGTCGGGTCGTCGACGACGCGGTACAGCTCGGCGCGCGGAGCGTCGATGTACTTCCAGCTCTCGCCGCGCAGCGCTCGCAACGGCGCGTAGCCGAAATGCAGGCTCCCGTAGAAGCTCTCGGCATAGGACTCGTTGTCGGGAATGCGGGCAGCGGAACGCAGGGCGGCGGCCCGGGACACGCCGCTCGTGGGGGGGGCGGGAAGCGCGAGCAGCTCCAGGAGGCTGGGGAGCAGGTCGACGCTCCGGAACTGGCCGCGGATCCGCGCCCCCGCCGGGAGCCGTCCGGGCCAGGAGATCAGCAGGGGGACCCGCAGCGTGGAGTCGTAGACGAACAGCATGTGCTCGGACTCGCCGTGGTCGCCGAGTCCCTCGCCGTGGTCGGAAGTGGCGATCACCAGCGTATCCGCGCGCCGTCGGGACCGATCGAGCCACGCGAGCAGCCGGCCCACCTGCGCGTCCGCGTAGGCCACCTCGCCGTCGTAGGGACGGCGGGCGAAGCGCTGCCGGAACGGGCTCGGCGGCTCGTAGGGGGCGTGGGGATCGTAGAGGTGGATCCACAGGAAGAACGGCTTACGGCGTGGCCTGTCCAGCCAGGCCAGGGCGTGGTCCACCACTTCGCTCGCGCGCCGCTCGCTCCGCGCCTCCCGGGCGGTCGCGGCTTCGACTGTGCCGAAGGGGTCGTCGAAGGTGGCAAAGCCCTGGTCCAGGCCGGAGGGACGCGCGACGGGGTAGGCCCCGATGAAGGCCGCCGTCTCGTACCCGGCCCGGCTCAGGAGAGTGGCCAGCGTCGGGATCTTCGCGGGCAGGGGGGCTGACGTGTTGTCGCGGATCCCGTGCTCGAAGGGATACCGGCCGGTGAAGATCGAGGCGTGGGATGGGCGGGTCTGCGGGATCTGGACCACGGCCTCCTCGACGAGCACACCTTCGCGGGCCAGTCGATCCAGGACGGGCGTCTGCGCCGCCGCGTAGCCGTACGCGCCGACGTGGTCCGCGCGGAGGGTGTCGATCGTCACGAGGAGGACGTCGGGCGGCGGCGCGGCGACGCCGAGGGCCAGAAGCAGGCCGAGCATCGCCTCGATTATCCCGCAAAGGAAAACGGCCCCGGGGTCACCCCCGGGGCCGTGAACGCGAACGAAACGGGCTAGAAGCTGAGCCGCGCGCCGAAGCGCACGATTCTCGGGCTGACGATCCCCTCGACGCGGCCCAGCCCCGGCTCGGCGCCGGCGATCGTCGACGTGAACGACGACGAGTTGGCGTAGCGGAAGCGAGAGAGTACCAGGTTATTGTTGAACACGTTGAAGGCCTCTGCGCTCAGAGTGACGGCAGAGCTGCCAAACTTGATGTTCTTCGCCAGACGCAAGTCGAGGTTCCACAGCTTGCCGTAGCGGTTGCTGTCGATCTGGGACACAGCCAGCGCCGGAAGCGTCCCGTCCCGGCCAGCGCCCAACCTGAGGGAGATCGGGTACGGGCCGCCCTGGCGGCCGAAGAGCGACGCGGAGAGATCAAAGTCGGCCGGGAGCTGAACGAGGCCGGTGGCGAAGAGCTGCCACTTGATGCTGGTGTAAAAGCTGGCCTTGCCGGATCCGCCGGACAGGAACGCGAGCTGGCCGCCGTCGACGAGCGGATCCCGCTCGGTGCGGGTGGGGTTGCCCGCGCCGGCTGTGACGTTCCCTCCCACCGGTGTCCCCTGGAAGTGCTCCGTCCAGTCGTTCCAGGAGAAGGCCACGCGGCCCATCCACTTGTTAGAAAGGCGCTTGGTGAGCGTCAGCTCGGCGCCGCTGAAGACGGTGTCGTAGCCGGGCCGGTTGGTGCGGAGCCGGCCGCCGTGGCCGGCGGAGACGAGCGCCGCGTTGGCCGAGTAGGTGAACGCGGTGAAGCCGTTTGCGGTCGTCGGGGCGTTGCGAGTGTAGTCCGAGGGACCCAGGATGTGGCAGCTATCGAAGGTCGGCGTGGCGCCGCAATCGCCGCCGATGAACGGCCGGTAGGCCCAGTCGGTTCCCTTGCGCCAGGTATAGGCGGCGCCGATGGCGAAGTTCTGGGCCAGCTCGCGGTCCAGACCTACGATGAACTCGCTGTCGTGCTTGGCCTTGTAGTCGCGGTCGATCTTGCTCACGGTCGTGCCCACGGCGGCGGGATGGGCAGGATCGACGTTGGTGTTGTACTGGAAGTCGTTCAGGTTGACCTCGTTGGGCTGGACGATACGATCGCCGTTGGCGTCGTTCCAGCTGTAGGCGAGCAGGCTCACCGCCACCGGGTTCTCGTCGGTGACGTCGCCGTAGGAGAGCTGTGACGCGTACCGTGCGTAGTTGGCCCGCAGCACCGTCTTGCGGCTCTCGTCGAGGGCATAGCTGAACCCCACGCGCGGCGAGACGTCGCTCCACTTGATGATGTTCTCGGTGGAGCCCGCGTAGTTGAGGGCGGGAAGCAGGTTGGGGAAGGACTTGTTGGCCGCTACCTCCGAGGACAGGTTCTTGGCGGTCTGGCGGTCGAAACGGGCACCCGCGTTGAGGGCGAAGCGGCCCTTCGTGAAGACGTCGCCGAGGTAACCGCTCGCGTACTTGCCGCCGTAGTTGACGACCCCGTCGCGCAGCACCTGGGCGATCTTGTCGGTCGGGCCGTTGATAATGCCCACGAGCTGGCTTCCGTTGTAGGACGTGACGCTGTTGGTCGTTACGCTGCGGTAGCCGAACCCGAACTTCAGCTCGTTGTTCCCGCCCATCCCGGCGAAGAAGTAGTTGCCATCCACGTTGAGGGTCTTCTGGGGCCGGATGGCCTTGTAGCCGCTGTTCGAGCCGAAGGCCTGGCCGGCGGCATAGTCGAGCGTGTAGCTCTGCCCAGTCCCGCCCCGTGGAGCGAATCCGAATCCCGTGTTGTAGTAGGCCGCCTTGGCCGACATGAAGAAGTTCGGCGAGAACGTATGGTTGACCTCGGCCTTCCAGAGGCCCAGCGGCAGCCCGCCCGACGTCCCGAGGTTCACCTGGTTCCACAGGAAGTCGTCGCTCTCGTTGAGCCCCGTGCCCGGCGAGCGGCCGAACTTCTCCTTGCGTCCCTGGAAGTAGAAGGCCGACACCATCGTGTTGCTGGTGGCCTGCCAGTTGAGCTTGCCGTTGTAGCCGGTCAGCAGGGTCTTGTCCTTGGTCTGGACGTAGTTGACGAGGCGGATGTCCTGCTTCCCGTAGCTGCCCCAGAACCACAGCTTATCCTTGACGATCGGGCCGCCCAGGTCGAAGCCGTAGTCGCCGATCTGGTCGATGTGGTCGGCCTTGTCGCCCCCCTTGAGCCGTGGGTCGTTCTTGACGGCGTCGGGCAAGTTGCCGGACTGCAGCTTGTGGTTCGTGATCAGGTAGCGGCCGCCGCCATGGAACTTGTTGGTGCCGCGCTTGGTCACCATGTTGATGCCGATCCCTCCGGTCGCCATGGTGAGGTCGTTGCCACCGGTGGTGACGTTGAACTCCTGGAAGGCGTCGAAGTCGAAGTATGTCGGCGAGGCGCCGGTGGCGGACATGTCGGTGATGTTGAGGCCGTCGATGTTCCAGGTCTTATCGCCCGAAGTGGAGCCCTTGCCGGCTACTGCGGCTTGCTGGCCGTTCTCGTTGCCCGCGATGTTGACGCGGTCGACGAGCACACCCGGGATGCGCGCGAGAACGCCCCAGGGGTCACGGGCGTTCGGAACCTGCTTCAGCTCTTCCGCGGTCATCGTCGTGGACGTGCCCCGCTTCTTCGGGTCGACGAGCGGAGCCTCGGCCGTCACCGTCAGCGTCTCTTCCACCGTGGCCACCTTGAGCGGGAACGAGACGTTCACGTTCTCGCCGGTGACGACGGTGACCTCGCGGTTGACGGTGCTGAACCCGGCGAGGGCCACGCTGATCTTGTAGCGGCCGGCGTCGAGGTTCAGGAAGCGGAATTCGCCCTGCGAACCGGACGTGGTGGAGCGGTTGCCGAAGTCACTCGTCAGCGTGACCGCGGTGCCCGGCAGCACGGCGCCGGACTGGTCGATGACCGTTCCGTAGATGTTGCCCGTGGCAGTCTGGGCGAACGCTCCCGGCAGCAGGCCAAGCAGCAGGGCCAGGGCCAGGAACAAGGATCTCTTCATCTCAAGTCCTCCATATGTGTCGGCGACAAGGCGGCGACAGGGCTAAGAGCTTGAATGACGGTGTGATAGGAGCAAGGCTGGTGCCACGTCGTCGCCCGCAGGTGCGTCACGTTGAAGTCCATTTTCTAGAATGAGTTACTCGAATGGGCTACGCACCGTAGAGGCGCCGCAATTCAAGGATGTGAATCAAGACTCCCGCATGGTCCAACTGGTTGGATTAATTCGAGCCGCTGTACGCCGGAGCACGAGTGGCATCCACGATGGGAGAGTCTCGCGAGCACCTTTGGGTGTATGGTGAGGGCGCAGCAGGTCGAACGAGGTGCCCATGAAGAGCGCGGCCCGGGCCGGTGCCGTCGCGGCGGCAGTGTTCCTGTGCGTTTCCCTTCCGGCCGCTGCCGTGGAACAAGCGCCGGGCGCCCCGGTGTTCACGAGCGAGGTCTCGCTCGTGCTCCTCCCCGTCTTCATCGTGGACAACGCCGGGCGGGCCGTGCGCGGGCTCGCGGCGGAGGACTTCGAGCTGTACGAGGACGGCAAGCCGGCGAAGGTCGTCTCCTTCCGGTACGTCGATACGACCTCCGCGGAGGATCAGGAAGCCATCCGACAGGCCTCCGCCGCCCGCCGCCGCTTCCTGCTCCTCTTCGACAAGTCCTTCACCGATCCCGCAGGCCTCAACCGGGCGCAACGAGCGGCGGCGGACTTCGTGCGCCATCGGCTGGCCGAGTCGGACCTGGCGGCCGTCGCGACCTTCGACATCAACCGCGGCTTCCACCTCGTGGCGAACTTCACCGAGGACCGCGCCCTCCTGGTCCACGCCGTGGAGACGCTGGGGATCCCGAGCTTGACCCGGATCAGCGATCCCCTCAGCCTGGCCGCCGACCTCACGGTGACGGACGTCGGCACGCCGGGTTTGAACCGCGGCCAGCTGAACTCCCAGGCCGTGCTCGGCGACGTCCTGGCCGTGCTCGCGCGCCGCATGCGCGCGGCCGAGGAGGAGGCCTACCGCGGCAACATCCTGACCCTCATCTCCAGCTTCGAGGATCTCGCGCGCGGCCTGCGGGGCGTCGAGGGCCGGAAGCAGATCCTCTATTTCTCGGCGGGATTCGACTCACGCCTCCTCGTGGGCCAGACCGGCTCGGAGCAGCAGAATGCGTCGGAGTCCATCGCCCGGGGCGCCATCTGGGAAGTGGACGGGAACGTGCGCTACGGGGATGCGAGGGTGCGCGACCTTCTCGGGGGGATGACGCGGAGCCTCGCCAGCGCCGACGCCGTGGTCCACGCGATCGACGTCACCGGTCTCGGCTCCGACCGCTCCCTGACCCAGATGACCGTGACCGTCGACGCCCCGCGCGACACGTCGGGCCGGGAGGCCCTCAACTACCTCGCGGCGGAAACCGGAGGGCGCTTCTTCAAGGACACCAACGACCTGGAGGCGGTGCTGGGCGAGATGGCGGAGATGACGAGCCGCTACTACGTGCTGGGCTTCCAGCCCGTCAAGGAGAAGGGCGCGGGCGCGTTCCACAAGATCAAGGTCAAGGTGGCGCGCAAGGGCGTGAAGCTCTCGCACCGCGCGGGGTTCTACGAGCGCGCGCCGGCCCGGGGACGGACCGTGCTGCAGCGTCAGTTCGAGGCGGCGCAGCTCGTGGTCACCGGTGCCGGTGTCAACGACCTGCACTTCTCCAGCCTCTGCCTGCCCTTCCCGGTCGCCGGCGATCGTCAGACGCTCGGCATCGTGATCCAGGTCCCCAAGGACGCGCTGACGTGGGGAGGCGACAAGCCGCTGGCCCTGGAGCTATACGCCTATGCGGTGGCCGAGGACGGGACCGTTCAGGACCACCTCGCCCAGCTCGTGCGTATCGATCCCCGCCAGGCCGATCCCGACGGACTTGCGCGGGGAGTCTCCTTCTTCGGAACGCTGAGCGTTCCGCCGGGGAAGCACACCGTGCGCCTTCTCCTCCAGGATCGCGACGCGGGGACCGAGGGCGTGCAGTTCGTGGACGTCACCGTTCCTCCCTACGACGCGCGGTCGGGCTTCCTCCTGCCCCCCGTCGTGATGGAGGACCTCGACCGCTGGCTGAAGGTGGAGATGGCGCGCGGCCGGTCGGGGCCGGGCGCGGCGTTTCCATTTCAGATGGGGGGCAAGCCGTTCCTGCCCCGGGCCAGCCTGGAGGTGAGCGGCGGCTCTCCGGAGAAGCTGGTGCTGATCGCCTACGAGTCTGCGCGGCCCGCAGATCCGGCGGCGAGCCTGGAGATCCGCTCTTCGCTCGTGGATCAGCAGGGGCGTACGGTTCCCGCGGGCTTCATCAGGATCGACCGCGTGCAGCGGGACGCGAACGGACGGCGCACCTA
>Ga0070697_100003085_pt1 | contig 12784 bp, 9 predicted proteins | sample KBSK1501metaG_FD_65475 | JGI IMG/M metagenome (GOLD analysis project Ga0070697, IMG submission 65475) | Corn, switchgrass and miscanthus rhizosphere microbial communities from Kellogg Biological Station, Michigan, USA - KBS K1-50-1 metaG | ecosystem: Host-associated > Plants > Roots >... | reverse complement strand
GGACCGTCTCGCCAACGCGTTCACGGACAAGACGCGCGCCATCATCGTCTGCACGCCGAACAATCCGACCGGCCGGGTGCTGTCGCGCGCGGAGCTCGCAGCCATCGCGGAGCAGTGCCAGCGCCACGACGCGTTCGCGGTCACGGATGAGATCTACGAGCACATCTACTACGAAGGCGAGCACATCCCTATGGCGACGCTTCCGGGGATGGCCGATCTGACGATTACGACCAGTGGTGCGTCGAAAACCTTCAGTGTGACGGGCTGGCGCGTCGGGACGATCGTCTCGCCTCCCGACGTGACCGGCGCGATCCGCAAGGTGCATGACTTCCTGACCGTGGGCGCCGCCGCTCCCTTGCAGGAGGCCGTCGCGGTCGGCATGGAAACACTCGGCGACGATTACTACGAAGGGCTCGCGCGGGATTACCGCCGGCGGCGCGACATCCTCTGCGCCGGACTCTTGAAGGCAGGCTTCAAGTGCCGGCCACCCCAGGGTGCGTACTACGTCATGGCCGATTTCTCGGGGCTGTCGAATCTACCGGATGACGAGTTCGCCAAGTGGCTCACCGTCGAGCATGGCGTCGCGTCGGTGCCGGGCTCGAGCTTCTATTCGCGCCCGGAGCTGGGCCGCAAGTACGTGCGGTTTGCGTTCTGTAAGACCGACGAGATGCTGCAGCAGGCGGTCGAGCGGCTGCAGCGCGTCCGCGACTAGCGCGGCGCAGCCTCGCGCGAGCCCGCGAGCAGCGCGTCCACCCGATCACCGATCTGGCGCGCCGCACCTAGGTCCTCGGTCAGTCCGTCAAGCGTCGTGACGCCGCCCTGCAAGCGCAGCAGGTCGAAGCGAATTGTTTCGAGCGCTCCTAAGGCCTCCCGGAGCTCGCCTGGCTGACCGTTATTTCGCAGGCTCTGCACTTGTTCCTCGAGCGCGCGCACGACCGCCGGCAGATTCCCCAGTTTCCGCTGGACCTCCGCGGGCAGGACCGAGAAAAGGTCGAGCGCCGCCAAGCCGAGCGCGACCTCCGTGGGCCGGTCTGCGACGGGCAATAGACCGGCGGGTGCCCGGACGCTAAGGCTGGAGATTCTGAAGAGCCAGCGACCGATTCGGCCCTTCCAAAAACGGAGGCGACGCGCTTCGGCTTCGTCCAGCCGGCTCCGGCTCGCCGCGAGCGCACCCAACGCAGTGGCCACCGCTGTTGCGCACGCCAGGCCGAACAGGCCGAAGGCAATAAGCACCGCTGGATAGGAGAGTAGGAACGCGGCGGCCCCGCTCAGGGCCACCATGCCGAGCGACGCGTACATGTTCGTGCGCATCCACCGCTCCCACCAGGTCGCGCCCTGCAGGCTGGCGGTGAATTCCTGTTCCTCTCGCCGCCGCGCGAGCTCGAGTCCAAGACCGTGCACCAAATCCTCGTGACGGTAGCCGGCTTTCAGAAGACGACGCACGCTACGGACGGCGAGCGCGATCGGAGAGGCCGCGGCGACGGTAACGAGCACGGCGGCAATTGCCGCGAGTCCACTCCGGAAAACCGTCGGGGGGGCGCCGGCAAAGACCCTGTTGAGCAGCAGATTGAGACCCATGGGAACGAGCACGGCGGCTGCGATGAATGGGGCGATGTACTGCAAGCGGGCTTGTGCGCCACCCTCCGAGAGAAAGGCCCGGATTGGAACCGGCAACTCGCGCCTGCCCTCGACCATTTCAGCGAGCGCGGCAGCCAGCTCTTCGCCCGTCTGGAAGCGCTGCGCGGGGTCCTTCGCGAGACAACGGTCGATGGCGGCCACAAGTTGGGGCGGCGCGGCGGGAGCGTCCAGAGGCGGCGGCAGCTGGTTGACCTGTTGGCCGATGATCGCGGTCGTGGTGCCGACGAACGGCAGGCGGCCCGACAGCGCATAGTAACCGACCACGCCGAGCGAGTAGAGATCGCTGCGTCCATCAACGGATTCGCCTAGCGCTTGCTCGGGACTCATGTATTCGGGCGTTCCCACCAACCGGCCTTCGCCCGAGTCACCTTCGCGTGGCGCCGCCACCAGCCGAGCAATTCCGAAATCGGCGACGAGCGCACGGCCGCTGCTCTTTTCGATGAGGATGTTGTCCGGCTTGATGTCTCGATGTACGACGGCCTGCCGGTGCGCATAGGCAAGCGCCCAGGCGACCTCGCGCAGCATCCGCGCCGCGTCCGCGGGCTTCAGGCGGCCGTCGCGCCGCAACCGGGTCCCCAGCGTTTCCCCATCGACGTACGACATCACGAAAAACACGAACGCGCCGACTTCTTCAACCGCGTGAATTGGGATGATGTTGGGATGAGAGAGTTGCGCTGCCATCCGGGCCTCGCGCACGAAGCGCTGGCGCCGCTCCACGGCGTCGGCTAGTTGGGGCGGCAAGAGCTTGATCGCCACGACGCGGTCGAGCCGCAAGTCGCGCGCGCAGTATACGACCCCCATGCCGCCCCGTCCGAGCTCCCGCTCCAACGAGTACCGTCCGGCCAGCGCGGCTTGAAAATCGAGGAACAGACTCACCGCTGTAGCTCTCGTTCCACCTCGCGGTAACCTTCGACTTGCGCGCTGATCTCCTTTGCGACGTTGCGTGCCAGTCCCAGATCCGTGGTCAGACTCTGCACCGTCCCCGTCCCCGCGTGCAGCCGGAGCAGGTTCAACCGAATCGTCTCGAGCGCCGCGACCGCATCCTTGAGCCGCTGCTGCACCTGCTCGCGCTCGGCGCTGAGATCCGCGACGATGCGGTCGTGCCGTGCCCCGATCGCCGGATCAGGACTTCCTCGTTGCCCGACGTCCGCCAGCGCTTCCTGCAGCTCCTCGAACCGGGCCCGCATGCGCTGCGCGTCTTCCTCGAGCCGGTGCACGACGTCCGGCAAGTCGCGCAGCTGGCGGCGCGTCTCCTTGGGCAGCGTGTCGAAGAGCTGTTCGGCGGCCATGCCGAGCGCGAGCTCCGTGGGACGATGGGTGAGCGACGCCGGCAAGGACTTCGTCCCCGTGAACATGCGCGCGACGCCAAACAGCCAGCGGCCGAGACGCCCCGCCCAGAGGCGTCCCCAAAACTCGGCATCGACGTCGCGACGGCGCTGGAGCATCGAGAGCGCGCCGACGCCGGCCCCCAGCCCCACCGTTAACGAGACGCCGAATGTCCACATGAGCATCGGATCCCCCGTACTGACCATGAGACTCACGAACGCAGTTCCCACGCCGATGCCGCCGATCCAGCGCAGGATCCGCTCGAGGATTGAGGGACCACCGCGGTGGCCCTGCCCAAACGAGCGCTCCTCTCGGCTGCGCTCGATCTCCGCCTTGAACGCCACACCGATATCACTATGACCGAATCCGGCGTTGAGCAGCCGGCGCGCCCGATTTACCAGCACGCCGAGTGGCACGAGCGTGTACCCGCTCACGAGCGTCGCGAAACCCACCAGTACGGATCCCGTCCAGAAACCGAAAAGCGGCGTGGCGATCAGCATTGCGAACGGATAGAGCAGGACGCCGCTGCCATCGAGCCGCGCGTCATGTTTGACGAATGCGCGCAGCGCGACCGGCAGCTCGCGACGCTGCTCGAGCGCATGGCTGAGCTGCTCCGCCAGCGCGGCCGGCCCGTCGGGACGATCCTCCGGTTCCTTCGCGAGACACCGGTCGATCGCCTGGGCGAGGCGCCGCGGCACGAGCGGTGCGACGGCGGACAGCGGTGGCGCCGGCTCCGTCACTTGCTTCGCGAGCACGTCCGTCGCCTTCTCCGCCTCGAATGGCAGCGCGGCCGAACACGCAAAGTAGCCGACGATGCCCAACGAATAGAGATCGCTGCGCGCATCTACGACTTCGCCGAGCGCCTGCTCGGGGCTCATGAACTCGGGCGTGCCCACCACCTCGCCCGTGGCAAGAGCGCCGGCGCCGGCAACCACGCTCGCGATTCCGAAATCGGCGACGAGGACGCGGCCGTTGTTCTCCAGCAGGATGTTGTCCGGCTTCACGTCCCGATGAATGACGCCCTGGCCGTGGGCGTACGCGAGCGCCCATGCGACGTCGCGGAGCACGCGCGATGCGTCGGAGGGAGCGAGCGGCCCGCGCCGCCGCACTCGCTCCGTCAGAGTCTCGCCCTCGATGTACGACATCGCGAAAAACACGAACCCGCCGATTTCTTCGACAGCGTGAATCGGGATGATGTTCGGATGGGACAGCTTGGCCGCCGTGCGAGCCTCGCGCAGGAACCGCTCCCGGAGCTTCGGATCCGACGCTTTCGAGGGCGGTAACAGCTTGATTGCAACTGGGCGGTCCAGTCGTACTTCCCGAGCCAGGTACACGACACCCATGCCACCGCGCCCCAACTCGCGTTCGAGCGAGTAGCGGCCGGCGACAGCCCCCTGGAAGTCGAGGAACAACCGATCGGGAGAGGGATGCGTCATCGCATCCCTAAACTAACGCGCACCACCTCAAGCAGGCGTTTCCAGGCGACCGAGCACGGTCAAGATCGAAGGGTCCGCTGAAGGGCGCCGCCCGGCGATGCGAAACAGCGCGCGGCCGAGCGGTCCCCGCCAGAACCGCAGGCTGCGCTCACCCAATGGATCGGTGCGCTGCTCGGTGCGGGCGCGGGCCACGATGGCCGACAGCACCGCGGTCACGCCGGCGGTCGTGATGACGGACGGAAGGAGGGCCGAGATCAGCGGGGGAACGTGAATAAGTTCCAGCACACCGCTCACCGCCGCGATGGTCGTCAGCAAGGCGAGGCGCGCGAGCCATCCCATGGAGCGTTCGAAACTGGTGGGGCCCGGCCCGTACACGAACGCCAACTCCTCACGCCGCCGCGCCTGACGCGCGGCGAGGGCCGCGACCAGCTCCTTGCGCTCGTGACCCGCGGCGAGCAAGCGGCGGACGCGCACGACCGACACGATGACCGGCAGGAGCAGGGCAAGCCCCAGCGCGACGGTCGTGACCGCCCGCCCAGTCGGCGTGGCCGGCGACAGCCATGCGTCGAGGGTCGCAGGGAGTAACCAGACGCCTGTGACGAATGCGTGGATCAGGGCCGGCGCCTCGAGGTGCGTGCTCCGCATCATGAAGGCCCGGATCGCGAGCGGCACGGCGGGCGGCGCAACGGCAGCCGCGACGGCCCGCACCAACGCCGCCGCATCGGCGTAGCGAGCCCACGGCTCCTTCGAGAGACAGCGATCGACGATCTGCGCAAAGCGCGGCGGCACGAGCGGTACGACCGTTGCGATCTTGGGAGGGGGATCCGAGATGTGTTGAGCCAGAAACCCCAGATCGGTGCTCGCCTGGAATGGCAGCCTGCCCGACAGCGCGTAGTAGGCGACCACGCCGAGTGAGTAGATGTCGCTGCGGGCGTCCACGAGGTCGCCGCTCGCCTGTTCCGGACTCATGAACGCCGCCGTGCCGACGACGAGCCCGCGCGGCGCCGACGGACGTCCCAGCTGTCGCGACGAGGTTTTTGGGGGGCTCGCATGCGCGATTCCGAAGTCGGAGAGCAGCGCCCGTCCGCTGGCCGCGTCGATCAGGATATTGTCCGGCTTCACGTCGCGATGCACGACGCCGCGCGCGTGCGCGTAGTCCAGCGCCTCGCCGATATCGCACAATACGCGGCCGGCGGTGTGCGGATCGAGCGGGCCGCGCGACGTTACGCGCTGCGCCAGCGTCTCGCCGGTCACGTAGGCCATCGCGAAGAACACGAACCCGTCGAATTCGCCCACGGTGAAGATCGGCACGATGTTGGGATGGGTGAGCTGCGCCACGGTCCGGGCCTCGCGCAGAAATCGTATGCGATTCGCCTCGTCACGTGCCAAATCGGGGTGTAACACTTTGATCGCCACCGGCCGGTCCAGACCCAGCTCGCGCGCGAGATACACGAGCGCCATCCCGCCCCGCGCGATCGGCGCTTCGATGTCGTAGAGCCCTGCGAGCGCCGCGCGCAGGTCGTTCAGCATGAAATCGGTTGATTCCGTCATGGGGCTCCTGCATACCCGTGAAAGCGCGCACAGGTTCGCTGCTGGACACCTGCGCCATCGTAGGGACAGATTGAGCCGCCTATGACGAGCATCCCGGCAGCCCAACCGCCAACGTCGCGCGTGGCGCCTGGCGCCACGCATCAGCCGTACATTCCGGCCTCGCAGTCGCCGGCCGAGCTGACGCCACGCGCCATCGTGCTCGGCGTCGTCCTCGGGCTCATCTTCGGCGCGTCGAACGTGTATCTCGCGCTGAAGATCGGTCTCACAGTAAGCGCCTCGATTCCAATCGCTGTGCTGTCGATCACGATTTTCCGCTGGCTCGGGCGTTCCACAATTCTCGAAAACAACATCGTCCAGACGACCGGGTCGGCGGCGGACTCGGTATCGGCGGGCGTCGTCTTCACGATCCCCGCGATTCTGTTGATGGGCTACGACCTCGACATCTCGCGCGTCACCATCCTCGCCATTGCCGGCGGGCTGATGGGCGTCTTGATGATGATCCCGCTGCGCCGGGCGCTCATCGTCAAGGAACACGGCAACCTTCCGTATCCCGAAGGCACCGCCTGCGCGGAGGTGCTGATCGCCGGCGAGCGCGGCGGAATTCACGCGCGGACGGTATTCCAGGCATTCGGTATCGCATTCCTCTACAAGTTCCTGATGACGGCGCTGCGGCTGTGGCAGGAGCTGCCCGGCAGGGTGATTCGCGGCTATCAGAACGCCGAAGTGCGCGTGGAGGTGAGCCCCGAGCTGCTGGGTGTGGGCTACATCATCGGACCGCGGATCGCGGGCTACCTCTTTGCCGGAGGGTGTCTCGCATACGTCGTGTTGATGCCCGCCATCAAGCTGTTCGGCAGCTCGATGACCGAGCCGATGTTCGGCACCACCAAGCTGATTCGAGACATGAGCGCCGGCGAGGTTCGCGCGGCGTTCGTGTTTTACATCGGCGCCGGCGCGGTCGCGAGCGCCGGTATCATCGCCTTGGTACGCTCGCTGCCCACCATCATCAGTGCGTTCCGGGCCGGCTTCGCCGACATGCGCGCGAGCCGGGTGGGTCAGGCGGTTGCCGCCAAACTGCGCACCGACGACGATCTCCCGATCTCCGTGACCGTGTTCGGTTCCATCGCCCTCGCGATCGTGCTGGCGTTCCTGCCGCAGATCGGCGTCAACCTGCTGGGCGGGGTCCTGATCATCATCTTCGGCTTCTTCTTCACCACCGTCTCGTCTCGCATTTGCGGTCAGATCGGGAGCTCGGCCAATCCCATCTCCGGCATGACGATCGCGTCCCTCATCGCGATCTCGCTCATCTTTCTGCTGCTCGGCTGGAATCAGATCGATGACCGCGTGCGCGCCATCTCCATCGCGTGCGTGATCGCCGTGGCGGTCGCGAACGGCGGCAACACGTCCCAGGACCTGAAGACCGGGTTCCTCGTCGGCGCGACTCCCAAGCGGCAGCAGATCGCGATTCTGATCGGCGCCATCGGATCCGCACTTGCCGTGGGTTGGACACTTACGTTCCTGAATAGCGCCTACCAGTACCAGGTGCCGGAGACCCGGGCGGGGTTCGTGGCACCGGCGAGCGGCAAGAGCGCGGACGGCAACGTCGTCGTGCACGAAGAGCAGATGTCGCATTTCGGCGTCGGTGGGACCGATTCGATCGATAACAGCAGCTATCAGATCATTCGCGTTTACGTGGAAACGCAGGGCGTGCCGCCGGGGAAATACCTCGTCGACGCCGCGTCACACGAGATTCGCTACGTCGTCGACCCCGGTATCGGGGGACGTATCCACGAATACCGCGGCCATGAGCTCAAGCGACTCGATTCGCCCAAGGCGACCTTGATGGCGCTGATCACCGACGGCATCCTGACGCACAGGCTGCCCTGGGCGCTCGTGCTCATCGGTGTCTTCCTGACGATTGCGATCGAGCTGATGGGGGTGCAGTCGCTGCCGGTCGCGGTGGGCGTGTATCTCCCGCTCACCACGTCGGCCGGGATGTTCGCCGGCGGGATCGTGCGCTGGCTCGTCGAACGCAAAGTGCGCTCCGACAATCGCTCCCTCGCCGAGATCGAATCGGGCCCCGGTGTCCTGTTCGCGAGCGGCCTGATCGCCGGCGGGGCGATCTGCGGCATCGCGGTCGCCGCCATCGCCGGGTGGGGGTCGCGGAGCGGCAAGGCTGCCGACTGGCTCGCCGAGGCCATTCCGCTCTATCACCACCTCGGGTGGTTTGCCTCCTCGGCGATCTTTGGTCTGATCATGTTCGCGATTCTCGGGTTGCTGCTCTACCGGACGGGCCTGCGCAAACAATAGACACCATAACGACATCATAACGACATCGTGACCATCAAAACGGTCGGATTTCTCAAGAAACTGCTCGACACGGCGGGGCCGTCGGGGTTCGAGCAAGCGCCGGGGCGCGTGTGGCGCGAGGAAGTCGCCACGTTCGCGGACGACGTCCGTGCGGATGTGCACGGCAACTCCGTGGCCGTCCTGAATCCCAAAGGCAAGCCGCGGGTCATGTTCGCCGGGCACATCGACGAGATCGGCCTGCAAGTCACCCACATCGATGAAGAGGGATTCCTCTACTTCAGTGGGATCGGGGGGTGGGATTCCCAGGTCCTGGTGGGGCAGCGCGTTCTGCTGCTCACGCGCGCTGGACCCGTGCATGGCGTGGTCGGGAAGAAGGCGGTGCACCAGCTAAAGAAGGAAGAGCTCGACCGCGTGACCAAGGTGATCGATCTCTGGATCGACATCGGCGCGGCAAACCGTGACGAGGCCGCGAACCGCGTGCGGGTCGGTGATGCAGGCGTCCTGGATACACGGGTCGAAGAGTATCCCAACGGCCGGATCGTATCGCGCAGTCTCGACAACCGCATCGGCGCTTACGTCGCCGCCGAGGCGATGCGCCGGCTGGCGACGCAGAAACCCAAGCATGCCGCCGTATTCTCCGTCGCCTCGACCCGCGAGGAGATCGCGTGGACCGGGAGCGGCGCACGCACCAGCGCCGTGGGCATCGAGCCCGACGTCGCCGTCGTGGTGGATGTCACCCACGCGACCGACTATCCCGGCGCCGACAAGAAGCATTCGGGAGACCACAAACTCGGCGGGGGGGTAGTCTTGAGCCGCGGGTCCTCGGTGAGCTCGGTGGTGTTCGATTTGCTGGTCGAGTGCGCGGAGCGGGCCGAGATACCGTATACGATCCAGGCGGCCCCGCGCGACACCGGGACCGATGCGGACGCGATCTACAATGCGATGCGCGGCATTCCGACCGGCCTGGTCAGTGTCCCCAACCGGTACATGCACAGCCCGAATGAAATGGTCGCGCTCGAGGATCTCGATCGGGCCGCCGAGCTGCTTGCGGCGTTCGCACGCCGGCTGGAGCCGGGAACGGATTTCATCCCGAAGTAACAGAAAAAACAGAGCCCCGGGAATGCTCACCCGGGGCCCTGAGTTGGTCAGGAGTTTACGACAGGTCTACTGCATCATCTCGCCGAACTTGGTGACCGTCCGCGTCGGGAATTGATTGTTGATCGTGAACGCGTAACCGGTACCACTGCAGCCGCTGGCCATCGCACCGACCGGCTGCGTCTGCACATGCCCCGCAGACCAGCTCGCGGGGGGAGCCCCGAGACACACACTGAACATCGTGGTGCCGGTGTTGCCGAGGCCCGCAAAGCTGAAGGTCCCGTCGGCACCCGACGCGGTGCTGGTAACCAGCTGGCCTTCCCAATAGAGCTCGACGGTCCATCCCTCGATGCCCATCTCGCCCGACAGGAGATCCTGCGAGCCGTTGCCATCGATGTCCTCGTACACCACACCCTGCACTCCATGCGGCTCGCCCGGCCCATACGGCGGGCTTGAAGGCGGCGGTGGAGGCGGCGGCGGCGGCACCGGAGGCGGCGGTGGCGGCGGCGGCACCGGAGGCGGCGGTGGCGGCGGCACCGGAGGCGGCGGTGGCGGCGGCGGTGGCGGCGCCGGCGGCGGCGCTGGAGGCGGCGCTGGAGGCGGAGCCGGTGGCGGCGCTGGAGGCGGAGCCGGTGGCGGCGCTGGCGGCGGAGCCGGAGGCGGCGCCGGTGGCGGCGCTGGAGGAGGAGTCGGAGGCGGAACCGGTGCCGGCGGCGGCGGCGCCGGGCACTTCTTCGCCTGGCCTGGGGGCACGCGACCGCTGTTACCAGCGGTGGCAACGGTCCCCGCGGCCTTGCATGTGTTGTCGCTGTTGCCACGGCCCTGCGCGGCGACCGCTACGAGCGGCAACGCCGACAGACCGACAACAGCCCACAGGACGCGAAAGCTTTTCATGATCTCTCCTGACCGAAGAGGTCGTAGGTACACGAACAGCGACGACGACAGGGGCAAGAACTGCACCCATTTCGGCGGAGCCTATCTAACAAGCGTTCCCGCAACGACATAGCCGTCAATAACGACGCGAAATCGGCGCGTGCTCGCGTCGTATTTCTTGACGTTGCGAAGTGCGGTTTTTTAGGCGATTTGCAACTGACATTAAGGCAGCAAAACCTGCCCTATTTCCGCTTGAGGTCGCCGAGCGCCGAAAGCGCGGCCGCACGCACCTGTTTGTCGCCGTCGTTGGTGAGACCTTCGAGGGTTCCGACCGCCGCCGGGGTCGCGGCGAGACGCAGCGCTTCGACGGCGGTCGCTCGCAACGCCGCCGGCTTGCGTCCGAACAACCGACCGCCGGGCTGCGCGAATTTGATGAGCGCCTGCACTGCGGACGGGCTCCCGATCCGTCCGAGCGCGAGGATCAGCTCGCGTTCGACGTCTTCGTCCTCTTCCTCCTCCATCGCGGCGACCAGCGGCATCGCGAGCGCGCTCGATTTGCGCCCGCCGACGCCGAGCGCCGCCTGCATCCGCACCTCGGGCGACTTGTCGCGCAACGCGCGGCGCAGCGGGTCGGCGGCGCCGCTCGAGCCGATCTTTGCCAGCGCCAGGGCCACGGCTTTGCGAACGCGCTCGTCCTCGTGTCCGAGCTGCTGGGCGAGCGCCGGGACTGCCTCTTCGAGCCCCAATTCGCCCGCCAACTCGGCCACGTTGCGCACCACGAACCACTGATGATGTCCGAGCATGTGCACCAGCTGGTCCGTGCCTTCTTTCATGCCGGTGAGCGCCATGAAAATGCCGCGCCGCTCCTCGATGGTCGGGGCTGCCACGAGCAAATCGAGCAGGACCTCGACCCCGTCTTCCCCCGCCCGGCGCAGCACCAGCAGCGCGTCATCGCGGTCGGCCGGATGATCGGCGATCTCGGCAATCCCTTCGAGCAGCGCCTTCGAGTACATGCGCTTCAGGGCGATCGAATATTGCCGCCGCCGCGTCGCGTCAGTTACCTGCTGCTCCGCCCGCACGATTCCCGACACGATCGCAAGCGCCTGCGGTGCGCGGTTCGCCTTCATCGCCGTCTCGAGCTGGCGTCCGAGGACCGCGAGGACGTCCCCGACGTGCGGCCCGTCGGGCTTGTCCCTGAGTTGCGAGATCAGGGAGGCAGGCGTGCTCATCGCGGCAGCCGCCGGCGAAAAGACCGCGTGCGCCGCGCTCGCCTCGCGCACGATGTCTGGAATATCCTCCGCCTCCGCTGGCTTCTTGGGAGGCGGCGGCTCTGGCGGCGCTGGCGTCGGAGGAGGCACGGCCGGCTGGAGAATGAGCGTCTGCATAGCGACGGAGATCCGTTTCGCACCGTTCGCACGCAACCGGGACGCGATATCCTCGTCACCGGGTTGCTCGGCCAACACCCGCAACAGCTCGAAGACCTCCCCGAGGGGCGGATCGGCCGGGATCGCGATTTCCTTCACGGAATGGAAATCGAGCCGCTGGAGCAGGGTGCTGCCATCCAGCGTTTTGCCATTGACCGCCAGCTGCCCGTCTTGAACTTGAATCGACACGGCCTCGACCTTCAGCAGCACCGCCAGCGCCCGAAACTGCGCCTTCTGCGCCTCTTTCGCGGCGGGATCGCGAAACAGGTCCAGGGTGCGCGTGAACGACGCGGCGAGTTCCTGCGGGCTGGCCATGGGGAGGCTCAATTTATAGAGTACGGCTCATGACCGCACTGTTATCTGTCACATGACCGCAAGCTCAGTCCCGGAGGCCGCCAAGGTCGTCCGTGCGCTCCGCGCCGCCCACCTGCACGACGAAGGCCGTCAGGCACTGCTCCAAATGGCGTGCGACCGGATCCGCTTCTGGGGACCGCCGTACACCTCTGTCTACGCCTACATGCTCCACGGCACTGAGCTTCAGCTCGAGGCGTACGCCGGACGCGAGACCGAACACACGCGTATTCCCGTCGGGAAAGGCGTGTGCGGGACGGCGGTGGCGGAGAAGCGGGACCAGAACGTCGCGGACGTGAGCGCGATCGGGAATTACCTGGCCTGCAACCTGTTCACCAAGTCCGAGCTGGTCGTTCTCATCCGCCGTGGTGACCACATTCTCGGCCAGATCGACATCGATTCGGACGTGCCCAACGGGTTCGGTGAGCGCGAGCATGCCGATGTGAAGGAAGTCGCCGATGCTCTAGCCGTGCTCCTGTAGTGCACCTCTTCACCAGGCGCGTTGGAAATGGGCCCCTCGTGGTCGTGCTGCACGGCGGACCCGGCGCCAGTCACGACTACCTCCTTCCTCAATACGACCTCCTCGCCACGGGGGGGGGCCGCTCACTCTTCTACTACGACCAGCGCGGCGGCGGGCAGTCGCCGGTCTCCCGCGATACGCCGGTGGGCTGGCGCGAGCATGTCGCCGACCTCGAAGAGATCCGGGTCGAGCTGGGACTCGACCGGGTGACGCTGTGCGGCTATTCCTGGGGCGGACTGCTCGCGGTGCTCTACTTCCTCGAG
>Ga0070697_100003082_pt1 | contig 12791 bp, 7 predicted proteins | sample KBSK1501metaG_FD_65475 | JGI IMG/M metagenome (GOLD analysis project Ga0070697, IMG submission 65475) | Corn, switchgrass and miscanthus rhizosphere microbial communities from Kellogg Biological Station, Michigan, USA - KBS K1-50-1 metaG | ecosystem: Host-associated > Plants > Roots >... | reverse complement strand
TGCTGACCTTCCACCCGGGACAGGATCCAGTACGTGCCGCCATCCGGTCCTGTCTGCGGGGCGAAGAAATCCTGCTCCTCGTTGGAGGTCACCGGCGGCGAGAGATGCGTCTGAACGGTCGAGGTCTTGACCGGCGCGAAGGTCCTCGCCTCGATCCAGGCCCGTCCTTCATACAGGGCCTTCGCGCGATCGATCGGCTTGAAATCCAGGACAAAGCAATCGAACTCGCCCACCTTGTCCTGGCCCACGTACTCGTACGTGTAGTCCTTGTTGAGATTGATGTCGAGCGGAAGCGTGAACACTTTTTCCGGCTGCGGAATCGGCAGCTCCGGGAGCTTCTTCCCTCGCCACAACACGCCGTTGTAGTACAGCGCGCGCTGCTGCCATTCGGCGCCGGTGTGGGGCTCCCAGAAGAAACCGTTGTCGAAGCTGATGTCGATGGTATTGCTTCCGGCGATTTTGGCATGATAGGTGAGGAGGGCATCGGCGCGATAGTTCCTCAGCCGGAATTTCTGATCGGCCATGAACGCCTGGTGCCCGGCGATGACCTCTTCCGCCGTGATGAGCGAAGTTCCTTTGACGTGGACCTCCTGCTTCTCCGCCTCGAACCCCTTGATCGGGACACGGGCGTATTGCACGATCAGCGGCCGCTCGAGAACGGCGACCGGAACGCGCGTGGTGTTGGTGGTCCTGTCGGTCTCGACGCCCCCCGGTGGGCCGGCCGCCCCGCCGATCAGATCGTAGGTCACCACTCCCCTCACGGCTGCGGTTGGAATCACGAGCCGCAGGCCCGATTCGCCCACGGGCGGTCGTGCGAAAAACCCGATCAACCCCTGGAAGGATTCCGCATCGAAAAACCTGTAGACCGTGATTCCCTCGAAGGGCGTTTCTCCACCCCCGCCGCCCCGCTCGAACCGGACCGGCGTGCCCGTGACGCGTCCGTAAGTCGGAAGAAAGAGCTTGTGGATATCGAGGAGCACACCCGGGAACTCCGGTCGCCCCTCGACATCCGCCTCGAGGTCGAACGCCACGACGGCGGCCCCCTCCCCCTGACTCGTGATGTACTTCGCCAGAAGGTCGGAGGCGCGCTCCCGATCGGTTCCGCCCTCGAGCGGCACGCCCACCACCCACATCTGCGCGGAGGGGTCGTGCAGCAAGAGAAGGTCATCGGCCCGCGAGACCTTCCTCGCGAACGCCGTTCCGGACGAGGGGCGAACAGGAAGGACGTCGACATAGGTCGCGACATCTTGAGCGTACAGCGCATCCTGCCATCGGAGGTCGTCCTCGATGCTGTCCTCGCCGATGGCGAGCGCGCCTTGCGCGATGAGCGCGCCGGGGTCGGCCGAGCGGATGGTGACCGACGAGTTCTTCAGCACATAGGCGTACTCCGAGACACCCGTCCCCGCCCATCCCGCCTCGCGGTTCGGCGCATTCCCGATCTCGTAGTACCGGACCTGTCCCTTGAAATGCAAGGCCGCCGCGCGCAGGAACACGAGCCATCCCTTCAGGACATTCGCCTGTGCGGCGGACGGCAGGGCGCCGGACGCGTCGATCGAGCGATTCGCGCCGTACAGGCACAGGGTGACCACGAAGTGGGCGTCCCGATACGGCGCGACGATTCGATCGACTTCACTCCAGTCGAAGGTGTCGGCCTGCGGCTCGAGCAGCGACCACGGGGCCAGGATCCTGACGTACAGCGGATGGTCGGCGGCAATCGACGGATCGATGAGGGGATCGGGCAGCAGGAATTCTTCACGCCCCCCGCTGAGGTCGTATTCGTACCCGAGTCCCAGGACCGGCGGCTTCGGCCCTCCTTCCGCGACTGCCCGTGACACCCCGAACCCGACCAGAATGAGCGCGGCGAAGGTCAGTGCGCGCTTGAGGGATCCCGCCACCATGGGCGGTGCACGCTAGCAGACTCACCCGGGTGAGTCAATGATTCTCGCGCGGAGAGCCCTCGATGCCCGATGGCGCAAGCCCGCAGGCAGCCAGCATGACCAGCAGGAATTCCGATGTCATCCGCATACGAATCGAAGGGAAATAGACGAGATACGGCAGGCAGTAGGAGAACAGGGCGACCAGGACCAGCGCCACGACCCAGCGCGACCCGCGCGCCCAGAGGCGCCACGCGCCCCAACCGGCCAGCAGGACGCAGGCGACGTACGGGACCGTGTAACTTCCATTCCACAGGGCGGGATTCAGATCGGCGTCTTCAAGGCGGATGTCCCAGTATCGCCACGCTTTCAGGAGCCAGCCGGCGACGGTCTCACGCGGATGGGACGCGGCGAAGCGCAGCGTCCAGCGCGCCAGCGACGCGTCGCGCTCGTAGGGGTCGTCCCCTGGCGTGGCTTCGAGCGGCAGTCCCTTGTCGTAGACGACCTGTTCGAACGACGGGATGTCGTGTCGGGCGGCGTACTCGCGCAGCCACGGATTGTTGCCCACGTACAGGTTGTAACCGTTGTTGGGAGGAAGAAGGCTGAAATGCCCCGTCCGCCCCCGGTTCCAAGCGGCCATCACCGTCGAGAGCGCCACCAGAACCAAAGCGGATGCGATGATCGCCCTCGTCCCGCGAATCGGCCTCTGTTGGCCCCGAGGCCCTGGGCGCAGGTGCCGCACCGCAGCCAGGGCGTAAAGAGCCGCCATCGTCACCAGGACGTTCGGCCGCAGGTGCATGTAGAAAAAACCGCCGATCGCAAACCAGACTCCGCTCCGGAAGCGAAACCCTTTCTCCGCCCATAAGGCGAACAACAGAAGCAACAGAGCGAACCCCACCACCGTCACGCCGACGGTCGGCTGTCGCGCCGTCATCGAGACGTAGTAAGGGAGCGTCGCTACGCCGAAAACACTGATCCAGCGCTGCGTCGGGGCGAACTTCAGGCGCGCGGCGAGGAGATACACCACCGGTCCGAGACAGGCATCGATCGCCAGATGGAAGGCGACGTAGATCGGCAGCACACCCCCCGCGGCGGACCAGAGAAGACCCGCCAGTGCCGTGTAGAAAGGGTACCAGTACGAACCGGTCTCGCCGTCGATGAAGAAGCGGTAGTCCACCGATGGAGACATGAACAGGAACACGAGCGCCCGCGGGGCCGCGCATGCGCACCACGCGGCCGCCAATCGGGCAGGCAATCCGGCCCGCTCCGCTCTCTCGGCCCATCGTCTAACGCTGGTGGGCGGCATCGAACGCTCGTCCCGGCAGAGAGAGCGGTGATCCGGGTGTGCCCTCCCCGCCGCGAGCGCGGTGACACAGGAGGTAGGCCAGCCCGACCAGCCAGACGGACATGCTGGGGAGCAGGTAACGTGGCTCGAGGTGCGTCAGGAGATGCGCGCCGATCGAGTAGAAATGAGGGCTGAGCAGGAGAAGAATGTCGGAGCGTCTCTGTCTCTCGCGAACCAGCATCACCACGACGCCGAGGGTACAGGAGAGCGTCAGCATCGCCATGACGAGACGGTCCCAGTAGGCGCGGAGGACGTACCAGGGTCGCTTCACGACCACCTGGTACCGATCGAGCCCGGACTGCCGCGCCTGCGTGAACGTCTCGCTCTTCCAGGGGTTGTCGAAGCCCCAGGTGTACGGGGTCGCAAGGGTGAGCGGGAGACGACGCAGGACGGTCAGGACGTAAGCGACCGGTCTCTCGTTGACTTTCTGCCAGAAGACTCTGCGGAAGTAGACATCGGCTTGCGGCAGGAACGGATCCCAGTAACCCGCCGCCAGGGCTTCCCTCTCTCGATCCAGATCGTCCCCGCCGATTCCCCAGGGGTTGTTGTACTCCCCCAGCCCGCTCACCAGCGTGGCGCCCACGCTGGTGCTCGTGAAGATCCACCTTCCGGTTTCCAGATGGTTTCGCCAGGCCCAGGGCACGAGAATCAGCACGGTGACGCATTGGGCCAGCAGGAGACCGCTCCAGGCCTTCCACCACCGCCCTGTCCTGACCCCCACGGCGAGACCGACGACGGAGGGCATCAGCAGGTAATCCGGCCTGACGTAGCAGCCGATTCCCAGGACCAGCCCGGCGACGATCGTCCACCCCACCTCGGCCCGACCCGCCGCGCGCATCGCCCGCACTCCGCAGGCGAAGCTCGCCAGGATGAAGAACCCCAACAACCCATCCGATGACTTCGCGACGGTCGACCAGTAACCGAACGGTGGGAAGAGCGCGTGACAGAGCCCGGCCGCGAGCGCCACACGCGGCCCGAGCACAGGGCCCGTGAGCCACCACAAAAGAACCGCAGCAACGCTGTCCAGCACGGCCCCCAGTATCTCGACGGGAAGGGAGACGCTCGTTCCGAGAAGGCGATGCAGACCCGCGACGAGCAGAGCGAGTCCCGGCGGGTGAATCGTCTGGGGCACGAAGACCGAGCGCGGCAGCGGCTCCGCAGTCCCGGGTGTCAGGACCAGCGTCCCTTCGCTGACCCGATGGTAATTGTCGACGAGTCGGACCGCCACGGAGGGCGGCCCGGTCACATAGCCGTAGCCGGCCGCCATGGCGTAGCCGGCGGTGAAATCGGTGCCCGACATGCCGTGACTGGGAAGGACGTGCGCACCGGAGAGACCCCAGACGACGAAGGCGAGCCGGAAGGCGGCCGACGACACCAGGATGATCAGCAGGTCCCGTGATCGTCTCGAGAGTCGCATCGCAGGTCGGCGCTTCACAGCCTCCGGTCCACGGTCAGGTGGTGTCCTTCACGGGCGGTCGGAGGCCGTCGCGTGATCGGGAAGCGACGCGGCGGCATGGGGTCACGAGCGATCCGGCTGCAATCGGATCACCGCACCCGTACGCGTGGATTCGACGGCAGCGAAACTGGCTCGTGTGACGTGCTCCATGTCACCGAAGGGGATGACCGGTTGGGCGCCGCTCCGGATCGCCGTCAGGAACGCCGCGACTTCGCCGCGATGCCCCTTGTCCTGGCGCCAGGTCTTCATGCGGGCGAAGCCCGGAACTCCGTAGCCGGTCAAGGTGCGGAAATTGTCCAGCTGCAGGATCCGGCCGTCGTACATGACTTCGAGTCGCTCCTTCGGAAAGCGCCGGCTTCCGTTCGTGAGGTAGTGAAGCGTCCCCACCGAACCGTCCGCGAAGCTCAGGCAGAGCGTGGTCGAATCCCATCCCGCACCCTGAGGATCCCGGCCCAGGGGCGTTCCCGACACGGAGACGATCGGATGACCGACCAGGAAATACATCAGGTCGATCCAATGCACCGCTTCCCCCACGATCCGGCCGCCTCCCTGGAGAGGGTCCTGGAGCCAGTGACCGGGGGGCAGAGGACCCGCATTGACGGTCATGATCAGGGCGGCGGCCGCCTGGCGACCCGTCAGGAGCCGCTTGAGCGCGAGCGCGTGAGGCGAGAAGCGGCGATTGAAACCGACCAAGAGTTGCCGGTTCACGGATCGATGCGCACGGGCGACAGCCTGGAGCTCCTCGAGGTTCAGAGCCAGCGGCTTCTCGAGGAACACGTGCTTCCCGGCTTGCAGGGCCTCGATCGCGAGTCGCGCGTGGCTATCGTGCCGTGTGAGGATGAAGACCGTGTTGACGGCCGGGTTGTCGAAGACGTCGCGGCTATCACTGGTGATCTGGCGGAACCGGAAGGTGCGCCCGGCCAGGGCGGCGGAAACCCCGCGACGGGCGGCGATGGATTCAAAGTGGACCCCCGAGCGACGCAACGCGGGGAGGAGGACGGAGCGTGCAAACTCACCCGCCCCGATCACGCCGGCCGAGACGACCGCGCCCACCGGCTTCGTGGCACTTCGTGCCGACTCGATCGCCCGTTGTCCAGGGGGCGCCCCGCCTGGATAGTCCAGGACGATCCCGAGGGCGCCTCCGTCGGAGGCCAGGACCTGGTAGGCGCGCGCGGCCTCGGCCTGCGGCACGCGCGTCGAGATCAGCGGACCGACGTCCATCCGACCTTCGGACAGCAGCGTCAGGACGGCCTCGATGTTCCGCTGCTCGGTCCAACGGACGTAGGCCAGCGGATAGTCGCGCCCATGGGACTCGTACTGTGGATCGTATCGACCCGGTCCGTAGGAGCACGAGACCCGGAACGTCAGCTCTCGTTCGTAGAAATCCGTGCGATCCAGCTCGAGCCCGACGACGCCGACCAGAACGATCCGGCCGCGCTTGCGACACATCCGCGCCGCGTCCCGAATGATCCCGCTTCCGGGTGCGGATGCGGCGATCAGGACAGCGTCCATGCCGCGGCTCGACGAAGAGCTCCGGGACGCCGCGAGGGGGTCACCATCGGGACCGGGCGCCTGCGTCGATTCCGCCCCGAGGACGCCCGCCAGGTCGCGTCGAGCCGGATTCGGATCGATCCCCAGGACCCTGCAGCCGTGTGCCCGGAGCAGCTGGACCGACAGGAGACCGACGAGTCCAAGCCCGAACACCGCGACCGACTCTCCGAGTGTCGGCTCGAGCAATCGGGTGGCATGCAGCCCGACCGAACCCAGGACCGCGAAGGCGGCGCGATCGTCGGGGACCGTGTCCGGGACGCGCGCGCACAGATTGCGTGGAACGCAAACCATTTCGGCGTGCGGGCCGTTGCTCGCGACACGGTCGCCGGGGCGAAAGCCCTCGACGCCTTCTCCGACCTGCACCACCGTTCCTGCGTTGCAGTATCCGAGCGGCAGCGGCTCGTCCAGCCGGGCGAAAACGGTCTCCAGCGTCGGGAGGATGCCATCCGAACGGATCTTCTCCAGGACGCGCCGCACTTTGTCCGGCTGGCTCCGCGCGCGGCCCAACCAGGAGGACTGCCCGAATTCCAGGAGCGCCCGCTCGCTGCCGGCGGAGATGAGCGACGCCCGGGTCTGCACCAGAAGGTGGCCGGGTAGTAGCGCCGGACAGGGCGTTTCGAGGACATCGATCCGCCCCGTCCTGAGATCCTGCAGGACCTGCTTCAACATTCCTCCGGAGACGTCATCGGGCGGCGTGGACCGCCCGGGCTTCCGCATCCCTGCCATGGGCAACGGACGCGAGGAGGGAGACGTACGCCTCGATGCGCTCCCGATCCTGGTGGCTCAGACGCCCCCGGGCACCGCGCTCGGCGCTGCGGCCGTCATGGAGCGCCCCACGCACCTTGGTCTCGAAATCATCCAGGTCCCGCGTACGGAAGACCACCGCCCCCCGCGGCCGCTCGACCGCGTCGCTCGCGACGGTCGGCAGGCCCAGATACAGCGCCTCGCGGATCGAAACGGCATCACCGTCCGTGTTGGTGGGACGTACGAAGAGATGGGAGGCCTCGAGCACCGGGACGAAGGCTCCTTTCCTCGTATTGAAAAGGATGTTGTCCGAGACGCCGAGCTTCTCCGCCCGACGCTGCAGCTCGACGAGGTACGCCCCGTCTTCGGGCACGTGGTCCCAGAAACACACCACGATACCGACCTCGGGAAAATCAATCTTGAGACGGGCAGCCAGCTCGACGAGATGGTCGAGGCCGTACAGGTCCTGTCCCTGGTACCAGAGCACCTTGCCGTTCGCGGCGATGAGGGGTGTGTGGGAGGCCGCGAATGCCCAGACTTCGGGAGCGACGTTCGATCGATCTTCAGGCGCCAGCTCGGGCGGGAGGAACGCGGGAGACCAGAGAAGTCGCCGCGGTTCGACACCCACCGTCGCCGCGCTATCCATCAGCAGCCTGCTGACACAGACGACGCCCGTCAACCGCCGCAGGGCGACACCGGCCCACAGACGCCGCCACGGCGAGCCGGCGATCCAGTCGGCAAGGAAGGAATTCCGCAGCTGCACCAGGACGCGCTTGCCGCGCCAGCGCGCGGCGAACGCCCCCAGAAGCCACGCCACCAGCCTGCCCGACATCAGATAGACCGCGGGCTCGCGCCCCAGGAGGAGGTACCACAACGTCCAGAGTCGACGGAACCGGTAGACCGAGATCACCTTCTCTCCATCCGCGCTCGCCGATACCGCGTTGTAGATGACATAGTCGACCCCGTGCCGCTCCAGCAACGGTCGCAGGCGCTGGACCTCGACGGTGACTCCGCCGTAAGGAGGTGGATAGCCTGCGACGATCGCCAAGGACGCCGGCTTTCGCCTCACGCCGCCACCTGCTCGGTCCTCTCCAGGCAGGCCCGGTACACTCTCAGGAAGCCGGCGGCCATCGTCTCCATGCTGAAACGGGTTTCGATCGTCCGCCGGCCCTTCTTCCCCATGGCCTCCCGCAGCGCGCCGTCCTGCAGCAGGCCGCAGACTCGATCGGACATGACGTGTGCGTCGCCGCGGTGGACGATGAATCCCTCCTCCCCATCCGCCATGAATTCCTGAGCGCCCGCGTAATCGGTGGTGACGACCGGGATACCCACGGCCATCGACTCGATCAGGGCGTTGGGCAGGCCTTCCGAGTGCGAGGTCAGGACCGAGACATCGCTGGCCGCCAGCACGTCCGGGATGTCGGAGCGGCTCCCCAGGAAGAGGACGCGATCGGAGATGCCGACCTGACGCGCGTGATCCTCGAGGCGCGGTCGCTCTGCACCGTCACCAGCGAGGAGGAACCGGGTCTCCGGCAGCCGATCGAGGACGAGCCGCGCCATGTCCAGGAACAGGCGATGGTTCTTGACGGGGCGCAGGCCGGCGACGATGATCACCGTCAGGTCCTCGGGTCGCAGACCCAGGCGAATCTTGGCCTCGGGACGAGACAGTCGCGACGCGAACGCGCCGGGATCGATGCCGTTGTGGACGACGTGACACCTTTCCCTGGAGACCCCGATTTCCTTGACCAGGGACTCCACGATCGACCGGGCGTTCGTGATCCAGCCGGCCAGGAACGGGTTCGCCAGATGATGCCCCACGCGGGCGAGGCCGCGATCTTCGTACTCGCCCTGGCATCCTCCGAGGATCACCGGGACACCCGCCATTTTCCCTGCCAAGCAGGCATAGAGCGTCGGAATGGACTTGAAGGCGTGGACGACGTCGAACCGACCTCGGTGCAGATGCTTCCCGAGTCTCCAGACGAAATCCAATGGACGTCGGCGCTTCGGGATGCAGGTCACGCGGGCTTCGCGGAAGGCGGGGTGGTCGTATCCCGGTCCCGAGGAATCCAGGTCGTAGTAGTGGATCAACTCCACCGCGCAGCCCTCCCTGGCAAGGGCCCAGGTCGTGTTCAGGACCTGGCGCTCCGCCCCCCCGCGGTTGAGCGCATCGATCAGGATCGCGACTTTCAACGGGCCCCCCGGCTGGAACACATGCGGAAATCATGATCGCATAGAATCGCCGCCGCTGAGAAGCCGGTGACTCGGGAACGCCGACCAGAGGCGGTTTTCGCGGCGTCCGGGGATGGGACCGAGTCGACGGAGGCGGAAGAACGTTGTAGATCGCCGCGCGGGTCTGTTGTACATTCTAGATTCCGGCCGTTCGGAATGGAGACATTCGTGGGATGACGTCGGGCAACGTCGTGACAGGCCCCGGGGTCGAGGCGACCCGTGCGGCCCTGAAACGCGCCACACGCGAGTACTTCCAGAAGCACTCCTGCGGAGAGGTGTATGCCCGCGGCGAGTCGCTCCAGGAGAGGCTCGAGGCGCAGCGGGCGGCGCGCTATGCCTACGAGAGTTACATTTTCGAATTCGCCCGCTTTCCCGAGGGCGCAGGCCGCGATGTCCTGGAAATCGGCGTGGGGATGGGCGCCGATCATCTCGAATGGGCCAAGTCGGGAGCACGCTCACTGACGGGCGTCGATCTGACGCCGCGGGCCGTCGGATTCACGCGGGAGCGGCTCAGGATGCATGGCCTGTCCTCCAGCCTCATGGTGACCGACGCGGAAAACCTGCCCTTCGAGGACGACTCCTTCGATCTCGTCTACTCCTGGGGCGTGCTGCATGCCACGCCGGATACACCGAAGGCGGTGCGCGAGGTGCTCCGGGTCTTACGACCGCGAGGAATCGCCCGGGTGATGGTGTACCACACACATTCCCTGGTCGGTTACATGCTCTGGCTCCGCTATGCCCTCCTCGCGGGTCGCCCCTGGCGAACGCTCGCGGACATCTATTCCCATCACCTGGAGAATCCGGGAACAAAGGCGTATACGCCCGAGGAAGCGCGACGGCTCTTCGCCGGGTTTTCCGAGGTGCGTGACATCCACACGCTCCTCACGTCGAGCGATCTCCTCCTGGGCGAGGTCGGTCTGAACCACCGTGGCCCCATCCTGGCGCTCGCCCGGGCGCTCTGGCCGCGTTGGCTCGTCCGGAGACTCTTCCGATCTCGCGGCCTGTGGCTCATGATCGAGGCCGTCAAGTAGGATGGACGAGACCAGCGTCATCCTGCATCGCGCCGGGGCCGCACGCTATCCGCTCACCCCCCCCTTCCATCCCGCCGAGGCCTACCCCGAATACCCGTTCCCGGGCGAGGTCGGCCGGGAGGACAACCACGCCTACGCCGCGGTGCGCGGCGCCCTACTGCTCGCAGGACTCGACGACACCCATCGGGGGACGCCGGCCTGGAATCCCCTGCGGGAGTTCGTCGGTCCGGGGCAATTCGTAGTCCTCAAGCCCAATCTGATCAAGGAAGAGCACCCGAGGGATCAGGAGGGGTGGACCTACACGCTCACGCACGGAAGCATCATCCGCGCAGTGACCGATTACGTCTGGAAGGCGATCGACGGCCGGGGTCGCATCATGATTGCGGACGCGCCGCAGACGGACTCCTCCTTCCATCGGATGGTGCGGCTTCTGGGTCTCGACTCGCTTCGCGATTTCTACGCCGCGCACGGATTGCCCCTTGAACTGGTCGACCTGCGACGGGAGGAGTGGCTCAACCGGGAAGGGGTCATCGTCGAGCGCGGCGCCCGCCCGGGCGACCCGTCCGGCTACGTCGCGTTCGATCTGGGCTCGGCGAGCGAATTCGTCGGACACGGCGGCGCCGGACGTTACTACGGCGCCGACTACGACGAGGGCGAAGTGAATCGCCATCATGACGGAGGACGGCACGAATACTTGATTTCAGCCTCCGTGATTCGTTGCGACCTGTTCATCAATCTGCCCAAGCTGAAGACTCACAAGAAGGCCGGCATCACGGTCAGTCTCAAGAACCTCGTCGGCGTCAACGGGGACAAGAACTGGCTGCCGCATCATACGGTCGGGTACCCGGAATGCGGCGGCGATCAGTACCCGGCCCGGACGTTCCGCCGTCACGTCGAGCTCCATGCGACGAGGCTCCTGCGGCGCGCTGCGCTGCGCTCCCCTTCCGTAGGCACCTGGATTCTGCGCAAGGCCCGGCGTTCGGGGGCAAGGGTTTTCGGGGACACCAGCAAGGTGGTCCGCAGCGGGAACTGGCATGGCAACGACACGGTCTGGAGGATGTGCCTCGATCTCAACAAGATCGTCCTCTACGGAAACCCGGATGGGACCTTCAGGCCTCCAGAGCGCGCGAATCGCAAGCCCTACTTGTCCATCGTCGATGGTCTTATCGCGGGCCAGGGCGACGGACCCGTCGACCCCGACCCCTACCCCGCGGGCACCCTGCTCCTGGGCAGGGACCCCGCCCTGGTCGACGCCGTCGCCGCCGTCGTGATGGGATTCGATCCGGGGCGCATTCCGATTACGTCACACGTGTTCACCCCCCGGGGCTTCCCCATCGCCTCCGCGCCCCGCGACGCGACACGCTGTATCAGCAATCATCCGCCATGGCGAGGATCGTTCGACCAACTCGCGGCCTCCCCGGATCGATTCCGCTTCCGCCCGCACTTCGGGTGGGTCGGTCGGATCGAGAGCGCCGGCTAGTGGACTCCGAGTCGCTTTACCTGGGTCTGCCGGTCGTGCTCCAGAATCTGGCGTGCAGCCTGCAGGGCTGGAGGATTCAGCGCAGCCGCTTTGGTGGTCGATTCCAGACGTTTCTCCATGAAGCCGAGTCACGGCTCACCTGGCCCGAGGCGCAGGTGCGTTCCTTCCGAGATTCCAGGCTCCACGCCTTCGTCCGCCACTGCGCCGAGTCGGTGCCGTACTACCGCCGTCAGTTCCGGACGCTCGGCGTCGACCCCGAGGACATCCGCACTCTGGACGACCTGAGGGTTCTTCCCGTTCTCGACAAGGCGACCGTCCAGGAGCAATCGAGCGAGATGATGTCCGAGCGCGTCCGGCCGGGGCGTCACGTGCCGATCCACACGAGCGGCACGACGGGAGGAGGGTTGCGTCTCGTCACGACGCGTGAGGCCCTGCAGGAGCAGTATGCCATCTGGTGGCGATACTACCGACTGCACGGCCTTCGGACCGGGACCTGGTGCGGCTATTTCGGAGGTCGATCGGTCGTTCCCCTGCGACAGACCGTTCCTCCGTTCTGGAGATTCAACCATCCCGGGCGGCAGATTCTGTTGAGCGCCTACCACCTGTCGCCCGAATCGCTCACGCATTACGCCGGCGTGCTCCGACGTGTCCGGCCGCCCTGGGTGCACGGCTATCCGTCGTTCCTGGCGCTCTTTTCTTCCCTTCTTCTCGAGCGCGGCGAGACGCTTGGCTACACCCCCGCCTGGGTGACGACCGGCGCGGAGAATCTGATGGGTCATCAGGCAGCCCTCATCGAAAAGGCGTTCGGGCGTCCGCCGGTGCAGCATTACGGCATGGCGGAGGCCGTGGCCAACTGCTTCCAGTGTCCCGCGGGGCGTCTCCACGTGGACGAAGACTTTGCCGCCGTGGAGTTCCTGCCGGCGGAGGGCCAGGGGGACAGTCGCGTCGTCGGCACCAATCTTTCCAATATGGCCACGCCGCTTCTCCGATACGATGTCGGCGACCGCGTCGATCCGGCGGGCGGTCCCTGCAGCTGCGGGCTTCCAGGTCGCCTCGTGGCGCGGGTGGACGGCCGCCGGGA
>Ga0070697_100003079_pt1 | contig 12796 bp, 18 predicted proteins | sample KBSK1501metaG_FD_65475 | JGI IMG/M metagenome (GOLD analysis project Ga0070697, IMG submission 65475) | Corn, switchgrass and miscanthus rhizosphere microbial communities from Kellogg Biological Station, Michigan, USA - KBS K1-50-1 metaG | ecosystem: Host-associated > Plants > Roots >... | reverse complement strand
GCTTCGCGCCCTATTTCTTGGGCACGAGCGGCCGGCCCCAACCGAGCTTGTCCCCGAGGCGGCGATAGAAGCTCTCGGCCGGGCTGAACCGCACCACCTTCAGGCGGCGTGGATGCGACCCGCATCGCAGAGAGTCACCGGTGGCGACGGCGCGGCCGCGACGTCCCCCGTCGACTCGCATCTCGCCCGGTCCGCGCAGCACCGTGAGCGTGATGTCCTGGCCGGGCGCAAACACGATCGGGCGCACGGTGAGCGCGAACGGGCTCATCGGGACCAGCACCAGGTCCTGCAGCGTCGGCTCGAGGATCGGGCCGCCGCTCGCCAGGGCGTAGGCGGTGGAGCCGGTGGCCGTGGCGACGATCGCGCCGTCGGCGTCGATCGTACCGACGGCCTGCCCCGCGACGTCGATCTCCAGGCGCAGGATCCGAGCGTCGCCGGCATGGTCCACCACCACCTCGTTGAGACCGATCGCCTGCGTCACCTTGCGCTGCCCGCGCAGCATCGTGACCAGGAGCATCGTCCTCTCCTCGATCCGGTACTCGCCGTCGAGGTAGCGCCTCAAACCGACGCCCATCTCCGAGGCCTCGATCTCCGTCAGGAAGCCGAGCCGGCCATGGTTGACGCCGAGGATCGGGATGCCGCGCGGCGCGGCCAGGCGCGCGCCGGCGAGAAACGTCCCGTCCCCTCCGAGCGTCAGCAGGAGGTCGCTGTCCTTCAGCGCCTGTTCCATCGCCGACGGCGCCGCGTCGCGCTGCACCTCGCCCGCGGCCACCTTGCGGGCCTTGAGCACGCGCAGCGTGCCGTCGACCACCTTCTGCTCGACGCCCGCGCCCCGCAGGATGCAGACCTTCATCGGCTCTCCGGTCGCAGGTGGAAGAAGAGCTCGCGATTGCCTTCCGCGCCTGCCACCTCCGATGGCGCTTCAGCCACGACCACGTAGCCGCTGCCGGCGCACCATCCGCGGAAACGCGCCAGCGCGTTTCGAACGGCCGCCTCGTCGCGCACGATTCCGCCCTTGCCCACCTCAGCGCGGCCGACCTCGAACTGGGGTTTGAACAGCGCCACCACGTCGGCGGCGGGGGCGGCCAGGAGCAAGGCGGGCAGCACTTTCTCGAGGCTGATGAAGGAGACGTCGACGACGGCCAGACTCACCGGCTCGGGAAAGGACTCGAGGTCGCGGGCGTTCGTCCGCTCGATCACGACGACCCGCGGATCCTGGCGCAGCCGCCAGTGCAGGAGGCCGCGGCCCACGTCGAGCGCGTAGACCCGCGCCGCGCCGCGCCGCAGGAGCACGTCGGTGAAGCCCCCCGTGGAGGCGCCGATGTCGGCGCAGACGCGCCCCGCGGGGTCGACGTGGAACGTGTCGAGCGCAGGTCCCAGCTTCAGGGCGCCGCGACTCGCGTAGCCCGGCTCGGAGTCGACGGCTATCGGCGCGTCCTCGCTCACGCTGCGCCCGGGGCTGCGCACCGTCTCGCCCGAGACGCGCACCTTGCCCGCGAGGATCAATGCCTGGGCCCTCGCGCGCGACTCCGCCAGGCCGTTCTGCGTGACGAGCACGTCCAGCCGCGGCATCAACTTCTAGAGTGCCAGGCCGACGACAAGGCCAATCGCGGCGCCGACGAAGACTTCGAAGGGCGTATGGCCCAGCAGCTCGCGCAGGCGCTGCTCCTGGACGCCCCTCATGTGGACCAGGTCATCGACCAGCCGGTTGAGGACCTCGGCCTGGCGCCCGGCCGCGCGCCTCAGGCCCGCCGCGTCGTACATCACCACGAACGTGAAGATAAGGGCGATCGCGAATGCGGCCGAGCTGAGCCCCGCGTGCTTGCCGATGCCGGTGGTGAGGCCCATCACGATCGCGCTGTGGCTGCTCGGCATCCCGCCGGTCTCCGCGAGCACGCGCAGGTTGAGGCGCCTCTGGCGGAACGAGGTCAGGGCGAGCTTGGCGGCCTGGGCGATCACCCAGGCGACCAGCGGCGGCAGCAGGTAGGTCAAGGCGTGAGCAATCTAGCTGTTTGATCGGCCCGGTCCTTCAGTTCCGCGAACCGCGTTCTGGCCTCGGCGAGCAGCCGGACCGCCCGTTCGTGCGCCGCCACCAGCTCGTCAAGCGGGGCCGTGCCTTCGGCGAGCTTGGCGATGGTCGCCTCGAGGTCCGCCAGGAGGTCGTCGAGAGTGGCCCGCTGCGTCACGTGGCGGTGGCGGCGACGCGCCCGAGGACGCCGTTGACGAAGCGCCCGGCCTCCTCACCGGAGAAGGTCTTGGCCAGCTCGATCGACTCGTTGATGGCGGCCTTGGTCGGGACCTTGCGGTCGATCGCGATCTCGTAGATCGCGATGCGCAGGATGATCCTGTCGACCTTGGCCATCTGGTCGAGCCTCCAGTGCTCCGAAGTCTCGCCGAGGATGGCGTCGAGCCTTGACTGGTTCGCGAGCACGCCCTGCACCAGCTCGCGCGCGAACGCGGTCGTCTCCAGGGTGGCCGCGCCCTCGAAGGCGTGATAGAGCAGTACCTCCTCGGGGTCGTCGCCGGCGCCTTCCAGCTGGAAGAGGACCTTCAGCGCCAGCTCCCTGGCCTGGTGGCGCTTGCCAGCGGAGCGTTTTCTAGCTGGCGAAGGCGACGCTCGAGACGAAGACGTTCACCTCGCCGACCTCGAGGCCGAGCATGCGCTCCGTGGCCTCGACGACGTTGGCCTGCACGGACGCGGCGACGTCGGCCAGCTTGGCTTCGGAGTCGACGGTGATGAAGACCTCGAGATGGATCGAGCGGTCGCCCTCGATGTGCACACGCACGCCGCGATGCGCGGCCTGCCGGCGCACGAAGTCACCGAAGTGCCGGGCCGCCGCCTCGTCCATGCCGTCGACGCCCTCGACCTCACACGCGGCCAGGGCGGCGATGCTGGCGATCACCTCATTGGCCACACGGACTGCCCCCAGCGAGCCGTTCTCACTCATGACCGCCTGATCCTACGCCTTCGCCCCGGGATGCCCCCTCTCCCCATCGGGGAGAGGGTTGGGGGTGAGGGTTTACGCCCGTTCCACGTAGCTGTGATCGCGCGTGTCCACCCGGATCACGTCGCCCGACTGGATGAACAGCGGGACCTGGATCGTCGTCCCGGTCTCGAGCTTGGCCGGCTTGGTGGCGCCCGACACGGTGTCGCCCTTGAAGCCGGGGTCTGTGGAGACCACCTTCAGGTCGACGTTGATGGGCAGCTCGACTCCGATCAGCCGGTCCTGGTAGCGCTGCAGGAATACCGTGCTCCCCTCTTTGAGCAGCGGCAGGACCGAATCGATCATGTCCTCGTCGACCGGCACCTGGTCGTACGTCTTGGTGTCCATGAAGTAGTGATGCGTGCCGTCCGAGTAGAGGTATGTGGCTTCGCTGTTGTCGATGCGCACCACGCGGTACCTGTCGCCGCTGCGAAAGCTCTGCTCGAAGATCGACCCGGTGAGGACGTTGCGCAGCTTGGCCTTGATGACAGCGCCGGCGCGCGCGAGCTTGATGTGTTCGACGGTCACGACGGACAGCAGCTGACCGTCCATCTCGAACATCGTCCCGTTTCGAAAATCATTGCTCGAGATCACTTCATCGCCACCAGGTACTCGAGCGCCAGCTCATAGCCGACGAATCCAAGACCGGTGATCACGCCTCGTGCGGCACGCGCGGTGACGCTGCGCGACCTGAACTCCTCGCGCGCGTGGATGTTGGAGAGATGCACCTCCACGACCGGAAGCGCGAGCGCCTGCAAACAATCGTAGAGGGCATGCGAATAGTGGGACAGGGCGCCGGGGTTGATGACGATCCCCAGCGACCCCGGAGCGTTCTGCTGCAGAAAGTCGATGATCTCGCCCTCGGAGTTGCTCTGGTAGAAGGTCGTTTCGATCCCGAGCGTCTTCGCCTTCGCCTGCACGGCCTGCTCGAGGTCCGCGAGCGTACGCGTGCCGTAGATCTCGGGCTCGCGCGTGCCCAGCAGGTTGAGGTTGGGTCCGTTGACGACCACCACCGTCCTGCTCAAGCCAGCGACCTCGTGACCACGCGCCGCGCAAGCGGTCCCGGCACCGTGTGTCCGATCTCCGCGTGCCCGATCCGGCGTGGCATCACCCACGCGACCTTGCCGCGGCGCGCCTTCTTGTCGAGCGCGATGGCCGCCAGCACCCGCTTCGGGTCGGCGTGCGGCGGGCGATCGGGCAGCCCGAGGGAGTCCAGCAGCGCGTCCTGCGACTCGACGACGCGCTTGCTGCATAGCTCCATCGACAGGGCGATCCGCGCCGCGACCCGCATGCCGAACGCGACCGCCCGGCCGTGCGTGACGCGGAACGCGGTCGCTGCCTCGAGCGCGTGTCCGGCCGTGTGGCCGTAGTTGAGGATGGCGCGCGGTCCTTTGTCGCGCTCGTCCTTGGCCACGACCAGAGCCTTCGCCGCGACGCATCGAAACACCACCCGCTCGAGCAGCGACAGGTCGCGCTCGACGAGGCGAGGCGTGTTTCGCTGCAGCAGCTCGAAGAGGCCTCGGTCCATGGCGACGGCGTACTTTACAACCTCGGCAAAAGCGTCCCGATAGCTCGGCCCAGGGAGCGACTCGATCGCCGCCAGGTCGGAGATCACGGCCGACGGCTGCCAGAAACTGCCGATCGCGTTCTTGGAGCGGCGGCCGTTCACACCGGTCTTGCCGCCGATGCTCGAGTCGACCATCGCCAGGAGCGTCGTCGGGACGGCGACCAGGCGCACGCCGCGCTGCCAGATCGAGGCCGCGAACCCCGCGACGTCGCCCACCGTGCCGCCGCCGACCGCGATGACGCAGCCGCCGCGGTCGATCTGCTGGCGCTCGAGGAAGTTGAGGACGCCGTCCAGCTGCGACATCGACTTCGAGCGTTCGCTTGCCGGGATGGAGTGGATCGCGGTCTTGAGGCCCGCCCGCTTGATCGCCTTCGCCACCTTGATCGCCCACGGCCGCACGTTGCTGTCCGTCACGATCGCCGCACCTGTCGGGTCGAGGCGCGTGATGACGCTGCGCAGCTCGCGATGGATGTTCGTCCCGATCAGGACGGGGTAGCCGCCCTGGGACGAGTCGAGGATCAGACGGACCAAATCTTCATCACGTCGGACGCGACCTCCCCAGGATCGCGGTCGCCGTCCACCGTGTGCTGCGCCTGCTCATACCGGCTGCGCCGCTGCTCGTACAGCGCCTGCACGTCCGACGCCGTCCGGCCCGCGATCAGCGGCCTCCCGGGAATCAGGCGGATCCTCCCCCAGACCTTCTCGAACGGGACCTCGAGGTAGACCGTGATGGAGCGCTCGGCGATCATCGCCCAGCTATCGTCGTCCATCACGATCCCGCCGCCGAGGGCGACCACCGCTCCGGGCTTGAGGGCACGCGGCAGCACCTGCCGCTCGAGGTCCCGAAACGCCGGCTCGCCTCGCGTGGCGAAGATGTCCGCGATCGACATCCCCGCCTCGTGCTCGACCAGGTGGTCCAGGTCGTACAGGGCCGCGTGCGTCCGTTCCGCAACGAGCGCACCGACAAGCGTCTTGCCCGACCCCATGAAGCCGAGCAGGGCTAGGGGTCTGCGGGACTCAGATTCCGCTGGGATTGGCGGGCACCGGGGCCGAGGAGGACGCCGGCGGCACCGCCCCGACGCGCCGCTTCTCCGAATGCACGAAGACCTGGTCGCGGAAGTCGCCGGGACTGGGCAGGTGGTCCAGCACCTCGGCGCCCTGGGCGCCCGCCGCGTCGACCTCGACGCGGCCGTAGCCGAGGACCCGGCCCAGTAGAGACTGCTTCGTGCTGCAGTCCTGGACCCGGTCGATCGGCACGATCTTCTCCTGGCGGCTGAAGACGCCGGACTGGATCGTGATGCGCTGGTCGGTCAGCAGGTAAGAGATCGACTGCCAGCGGATCCAGACGACGATCAACCACAGCAGCGCGAGTGCGAGCACGCCCAGCGTGAGGAACGTCCTCAGGTGCGGCACGTAGTACCAGTCGGGTCCGAGCAGGGTGAAGTCGGCGATCAGGACCGCGATGAACAGGACCACCGGAACGACGACGCTCTTGACGATCGTGATCCAGTGCGGGTGAGCTTTCAGGACGAGGTTCTCACCGGGCAGGAGCTTGCTCATGGCCGGTTATTTAACCTGAATCCGCCGGATTCAGGATCAAGCAGGCAGGACCAAAAGTACGAGCAGAGCGCCGGCGGCGAGGTAAGGGCCGTAGGCGATGGTGCCTTTCATCGACCTGTGGGTGACTATGAACGCGATCGCGCCCACCGCCGCCAGGACGACCCCGTAGAACACCGCGGTGAACGTATACGGCCAGCCGAGCAGAAGGCCCATGAACAGCGCGAGCTTCACGTCGCCGAAGCCCAGCGCCTCGGCCTTGAAGATGGCGCCACCGAGCCAGGCCAGGAACAAGAACACCAGTCCCATCGCCACGCCCACCACCAGCGCCGCGAGCCACGGCCTGCCGAACGCCTCGCCACCGGGCCACCAGGGCTTGCCGACGATGGCCAGGAGCAGCGCCGCGCCCATCGCCGGGAACATCACGCGGTCGAGGATGAGGTGATGCTCGAAGTCGAAGAAGATGACCTGGATCAGGACGAGCACGAAGATGCTGCGGACGATCAGGATCGGGATCGAGCCGGCGAACTCGTAACCAAAGGCCGCAAAGACGATCGCGGCCAGCACCGGCGGGCCCCATTCCTGCCACCACCTGTGCCCGGATTCCAGGCCTTCGAGGCGTGCCAGCTGCAGCGATCCCCAGCGCACGCCCCACCCGGCACCCGCGCCGACGACGGCCCACAGGAGGGCGATCAGGTACTGGTTCACGGCGTGAGAGTCTCGCGCATCGCCTCCAGGGGCGCGCTCTGTCCGGTCCACATCAGGAACGAGATCGCGCCCTGGGCGAGCAGGACGCTCCACCCGTCGACTGTCGGCAGTCCAAGCGAGCGCGCCTTGCGGACCAGGGGCGTGCCGCCCTTGACGTAGACGAGGTCGATGAGAGCGCCGGACCTGGGCAGCGCCGCCGGCCGCAGCGGCATCTCCTCGCGGCGGCCCAGAGGGGTGGCGTTGATCAGGAGGTCGGCCGCGCGAGCAAGGGCCGCGACAGACGGCTCGGTCCACCCGATGACGCGGCCGGGCACGTCCGCCGCCGCGGGGTTGCGAGCGACGAACGTGAGGTGCGCGCCGTCCAGCGCGACCGCGGTCGCGCGCGCGGCGCCGCCCGACCCGAGGATCACGGCGTTCGCGCTGTGCGGATCGACGCCCGTCTGCTCGACCGCCTCGCGGATGGCGGGGATGTCCGTGTTGTAGCCGCCGAGGCGCCCGTCTTCGTTGACGATGGTGTTGACCGCGCGGGCGCGCAGCGCTTCGGGGGCGATGACGTCGAGCTGGTCCATCACGGCTTGCTTGTACGGAATGGTGACGTTGGCGCCGGCGACATCCGGCGCGCGGAGCGCGCCGACCGCGCCGCGGAGCTCATCCGCCGGCACGTCGAGGAGCTCATACGTCCAGTCGAGGCCGAGCGCGTCGAACGCCGCCTGCTGCATCGCGGGGCTCCGCGAGTAGGCGATCCCGCTGCCCAACAGAAAGACTTTCAGGATCCGCTCGTGCCGTACTTCGCGACGTCGGCGTCGAACTGCTGCTGGTTGGTCTCGAAATGCGTCGTGCCCTGGCGGTCGGTGAAGTAGAAGAGGAAGTTGGTCTTGGGCGGGTTGATGCAGGCCTGGAGCGCGGCCTTGCCCGGGTTGCTGATGGGCGTCGGCGGCAGGCCCGCGTGCTTGCGCGTGTTGTACGGGTTGTCCTGCGCGAGCTCGGTGCCGGTCGGCTCTGGCGACAGCCGCCCCAGACCGTAGAGCAGCGTGGCGTCCACGCCGAGCGGCATGTTGATGGCGAGCCTGTTGTAGTAGACGCTGCACACGTTGCCGCGGTCGGTCGGCGACTTGTCGTTGGCCTCGCGGTCCACCATCGACGCGAGGATCACGATCGAGCGGATGTCCTCGGCCGGCCGTGAGGAGGTGGCCTGGGAGATCTGGTTGCGCCAGTCGGCCGAGAACACGACGTTGAACTGGTCGAGCTGCGCCTTGACCAGGCCGCGCGCGCCCGCGGCAGGGTCGACCCGATATGTGTCCGGGAACAGGAATCCCTCAAAGGGATACGCGGCGCTGGCGGGTTGCTTGGGCAGGACGCTGTACAGCGCGCCCCAGCCCGGATCCTTGGCCGCCGCCAGGTACTGAGCGCCGGTGATGTTGTTGGGCGGCGTCCCGAGCTTCGACTGGTCGACCTCGGTCGCGAAGTAGTAAAGCGGGAAGCCTTCCTTGAACGTGACCGCCTTCTCATCGGCGCGGCCGTGCTGGAGCTCGGACACGATCTGGCTCATCGACATGTTCGTGTTCAGGATGAATGAGCCGGCCTGGAACTTCGGACCCGCGTTGGTGAGGCGCTCGTAGAAGTCCCACGCGAGGGTGCTGCGGATGAGGCGAAGGTCGTACAGGTCGGTGCCGATCTGGGAGGGAGTCTCCCCAGGGTCGATGTGGAACGGCACGTTGTGGCTTGTCGACGAGACCGGCGTGTTGACGTTGAAATTCCACCAGTCGAAGGCCCGCGAGGTGCCGAAACCGATGACGCCGAGGACGACCACGACCGCGATGAGCCTCCTCATTCGACGTCGTCCTGCTCGAGCGCGGACATCACCCTCTCGAATTCCTCACCGCCGACAGTCTCGAGCCCATCACCCGTCTCGCGGAGGAGCAGCACCCTCTCCGGGTCCTTGACGTCCTCGACGAGGTAGTACGACACCCCTTCGAGCTCGAACGCGTCGTGCATTCGGAACCGGCGCTCGACGCCGGACTCGTCGACCAGCGTGACTTCGTCCGTCACTTCTTGCTGTCGAGGTGCGATTGCAGCAGCAGCGTCGCGGCCACCTGGTCGATGCTTTGACGCCGCTCGGCGCGGCGTGCCCCGCCTTCGATCATCGCGCGCTCTGCCGCCACCGTGGTCAGCCTTTCGTCGACGAGCTCGACACGAACGCGAGCGGCTTTGCGCAGCTCATCAGCCAGCGCTCGCGCCGCCTTCGCCTCGGGCCCCTCCGTTCCGTCCATGCGCCGCGGCAGCCCGACGACGATGCTGCTCGCCTTGTGCTCGCGCACGAGTGCACCCAACCTGGCGGCCAGCGTGCCTCGCGGTTCCGCGGGCAGGGTGGCGAGCGCTTGCGCGATCGTCCCGGTCGGATCGCTGACGGCGACGCCCACCCGCTTCGACCCCGGGTCGACCGCCAGCACGCGCCCCATCGCGGCTACGGGCTGCGCGTGGGCGTCGGCGATGGCTGCGGTGTACCTGAGCCCTGCGACGCAGCGGCCGCCGAAGGCGCGTTCGACTCCACGACGTAATGCAGCGTGATGCGGCGGTCGAGCAGCGGCATCAGCGGCATCGCGAACGGCTCCTCCTTGATCGCCACCGAGCGGATCGGCAGCTTCTCGAGGTAGAAGCGTGCCTGCGCGACCGGGCGACCCACGATCTGGGAGCGGATCTTCTCCTCGTCGAGTCTCGGCGCGACATACGCCGACGCGGTGCCCGCGAACACGAGCTGGCCGCCTTTCGCGGAGCTGATCAGCCGGTACGTGACCTGGATGGGGCTCTCGGTCAGGAGCTGCTCGTTGTTGGGCACGCGCTGCGCCAGGTAGGTCTTGTACGCCTGGACGACGTCCGAGTCGACGTAGAAGTCGCCCTCGCCCGTCACCGACATGGTGCCGGTGAAGCTCGGGACCTTCTCGTTCGGCTGGTGGTCGGTGGTGAACTGCGGCGGGCCGAAGATGACCGTCTCGGCCAGCTTCTCGCCCGGCTGGCCGGCGGCCCCGAGCTGCTGCGCGATCGTCTGGTGGATCGTCTGCTCCAGCTGGGCGCGGGCCGCGTCGAAATCGGCCTCTGTCATCTGCGGGGTCGACGACGCATCGGTGCCGCCGCCGGTCGCTTGTGGGTTGGTGACGTGCACCTTGGAGCCGTCGAACGGATCACAGCAGTTCTCGATCGTCGTGATCGTGTGGTCGCCGACGTTACCGGCCGAACCGGGCTTGACCGCGACCACGTCGACCGTCTTCTGGCCGCCGTTCCACGGCACCACCGTGTTGCCCGACGTCTGGGCGAACTCGATCCCGTTGCTGTTCATCAAGCGCTGGCCGTACTTGAACAAGAGCCCGGGCGAACTGGTGCCGCCGTTGTTGAGGTTGTTCGTGTAGACGACCTGGCCGGTGGAGGGTGCGAGCGGAACGTCGATCGAGCCGGTGACCTTGAAGCCCTGCGAGGCCGAGTTGGAGATCGTCACCGGCCGCACCTTGATCGGCGGCTTGCCCGCCTGGGCCGTGATCTCGATGTCCTTCTCGGTGAACGGCTGCGCCTGCGCGACCAGGGTCACGGACGCGGACGGTACGAACACCGCCGCGGCGAAAAGGCCGCACAGGATCAGCGTGATCGCGGTGACGTACAGGAGGAAGCGCCCAGGCTTCACCTCGGTCGCTGTCTTGGTCAGCAGGCGAGTCGGCGCGGCGACCCCGATGTGAGTGGTCGGCGCGGGTTGTCGGGGCTGCCACCACTTGCGCGGCGCCGGCGCGGCCTCTGCCTCGGATGGGATGCCTTGCCCTTCGGGGCCGACCGCCCCGAAGACAGGAAATCCGCTCTCCGACGCCATCTTCTGCACTGCCGGGTCGTCGCACACGACGGTGACACGCTTGCCCAATCGCGCCGAGTAGTTGCGCAGCAGCTGGAAGTTGAAGCGGCTCTGCCCGATGCGCGAACGCATCGGCAGGACGAGCATCGTGTCCTCGCCGTGGTACCGGCGGAGGCGTTCCACGAGCTCGGGAATCTCCTCCTCCGTCTCGACGTAAATCGGGTTCGTGGCCATGGTGTCTATCGGTCTCCTGGGGGCAAAGTCAGACTTTTATAGCGCTTAGGACGCGCCGCATGACGGTGTTCACCGTGTCGCGCTCCTCGGCTTCAGTTCGCAGGGCGTGGTTGGCCAGGCCCATCGGAGCGATGTCCTGCGGGCTCGAAAGCTGGCCTGTCGAGTCGGTCAGGTTGCGGACGTCGGAGGGCACGAGGTGGCGCACCCGCGGCTCGCGCGGGAACGGGAGGCCGGCGGTCCAGCTGTTCTTCACCATCTCGAGCGTGAGCTCGGGCAGCAGGCTGCCCCCACCGGCGAGGTAGATGCTGGTGGGCAGGCGCTCGCCGCGCGAGAGCTCCTTGATGCTCAGCGCGAGGCCCTGCAGCAGCACCTCCGCGTCGGCGCTCAGGAGCTCGGACACCTGGCGGTGCTGCTCCGCGGACAGCAGGCCCTCCGAGTGCCGCAGCTTGCGCGCCTCCGCCTCCTCGTAGCTCAAGCCGAATGCCAGCGCGAGGCGCCGGGTGAACGCGCGGCCGCCGAGGTTGAACATGCGCGTACCCTCGACGCCGCCATCGCGGATGAGCGCGACATCGGTCGTGCCGCCGCCGACGTCGACGAAGATGCCGCCCTCGGCCCAGATCTCCTCGTTGGCGCATGCGCGCGCCAGCGCGTATGGCTGCGCGACCGCCGCCGCCAGCTCGAGGTCCAGCTCGCGCACGACAGACTCGATGGCATCGATGTGCGTCATCGGCGCGAACGTGTTGAAGACCGTGACCTCCAGGTTCTTGCCCGTGAAGCCCACCGGGTTGGTGACCGGATACCCATCCACGCGAACGTTGGTGATCGCCGAGTGGACCAGGCGCGCCTCGAGCTGGCCGTAGCTGCGCTCCATCTCCAGCAGGTGCTGCGCCTCGCGCAAGGCGCGGCGCTGGACCATCTGGAGCATGGTCGACATCTCGCCGGACCGGACGCGGGATTTCGAGTTCTCGCGCGGGTACGCGATCGTCGACGAAAAGCCTTTGATCAGCTCGCCCGCGATGCCGACCACGACCTGGCCGGGCACCGTGCGGGCCATGTCCTCGGCGGCCTCGAGCGCGCGGTTGCACGACTGGATGACGGACTCGAGGTCGGCGATGGCCCCGCCCGACATGGCGGCCGGCGCCTGCGGCTCGCGGCCGACGCCGAGCACCTCGCCGTCCGGACCCTCGCGCCGCACGACCAGGACCTTGATCAGGTCCGTGCCGATGTCGAGCACGGTGAAGTGCCGGTAGTAGTCGCTGCGCTTCCGGAGGAACTTGAATTTGGTCATTTCAGGGCGTCTGCAAGGCGTTGGAATGCTTCGTCTGCCGGTACCGTCAGGGTGCCCGTCACCAGGTGGGCCGGGCCGCCACCTTTGCCGAAAAACTCCTTGAGCCGGTTGGCATCGTACTGGTTGGTCAGGTCCCTCGACACCTTGATGACAAACTTGTCCCCGGCGACAAGGGTTACGACCCCCGACTTGATCTTCTCCAGGTAGCGGTCGGCGTACGCCTTGAGCTCGTCGACGCTGGAGGCGTCGACCGTCTCGGTGATGTAGTTCACCTGGCCGCGCTTGACCGCCATCCCATCACCGCCCTGGATGCGCGCCAGGCGGACCTGCTCACGCAGCTTCTCGCGCTCGCGCTGCAGCTCCTTGACCTCGGTCCTCAGGCTGTCGATCCGCTCGGGCAGCCGCTCTGGGCTCACGTTGAACGAGCGCGCAAGCTCGGTGAGCAGCTCACGGTCGCGGGTGACGAGGGCATCCGCGGCCTCGCCCACGACCATGTCGATGCGGCGCAAGCCCGAACCGATGCTCGAGTCCGAGACGATCACAGCCGTGCCGATGTCCGCCGTGTTCTTGACGTGCGTGCCCCCGCACAGCTCGCACGTCCAGTCGCCGAAGCACACGACGCGCAC
>Ga0070697_100003078_pt1 | contig 12796 bp, 11 predicted proteins | sample KBSK1501metaG_FD_65475 | JGI IMG/M metagenome (GOLD analysis project Ga0070697, IMG submission 65475) | Corn, switchgrass and miscanthus rhizosphere microbial communities from Kellogg Biological Station, Michigan, USA - KBS K1-50-1 metaG | ecosystem: Host-associated > Plants > Roots >... | reverse complement strand
TCCGTTCATTGATCGACTCGGGCGATCTCGGTGAGCTGCTGTATCTCGACTCGGTGCGCGTCAATCTTGGATTGCTTCAGCAGGATTCCAATGTCATCTGGGACCTGGCGACGCACGATCTGTCCATCATGGACTACCTGATCGACGCGCGCCCCGTCGCGGTCTCCGCGGATGGAACCGCCGCGGCCGGCTTCGAGCACGAGAACGTCGCCTACGTGACCGTTCACTTCGACAACGGGTTTCTCGCGCACTTCCACGTCAACTGGCTCGCGCCCGTCAAGATGCGACAGATGCTGCTGGGCGGCAGCCAGCGCATGGTCGTCTACGACGACACCGATCCCGCCGAGAAGGTCCGCGTCTACGACAAGGGCGTTGACGTCGACGTGAACGACCGCGAGACGCGGCGGCGGATCCTCGTGTCGTATCGAACCGGGGACATGCACGCGCCGACCTTCGATCGGCGGGAGGCGCTGTCGCTCGTCGCTCAGGAGTTTGCCGAGTCGATCGCGCAGCATCGGCCGCCGCTCACCGATGCCGCCGCCGGCACGCGGGTGGTCGCGCTCCTGGACGCGGCCGAGCGGTCGCTGCGCGCGGACGGCCGGCGGATGGCGCTGTGAGATTCCAGTCCATCGCTTCCGACGTCAAGCTCGGGAAGGACGTCAGGATTTTCGACTTCGTCAACCTGTACGGATGCGAGATCGGCGACGAGACCAAGATCGGAACATTCGTCGAGATCCAGCGCGGCGTGAAGATCGGCCGCCGGGTGAAAGTGTCCAGTCACACCTTCATCTGTGAAGGCGTCGAGGTCGAAGACCACGTGTTCATCGGCCACGGCGTGACCTTCATCAACGACCGGTATCCGCGGGCCGTCAGCTCGGCCGGCGAGCTCCAGACGGATCGCGACTGGAAGGTGGTGCCGACCATCGTCCGGCGCGGAGCCTCCATCGGATCCGGGTCCACCATCCTGTGCGGCATCGAGATCGGTCAGGACGCCATTGTCGGGGCAGGGAGCGTCGTCACTCGCGACGTGCCCGCGGGGACGATCGTCGTTGGCAACCCGGCGCGCGTGCTGCGTAAGATCGAGAGAGAGGCGTGACGTTCGATCGCGTGCTCGTCACCGGCGGCGCAGGGCTCGTCGGCTCCCATATTGCCGATGCGCTCGTTCGAGCGGGCGCATCCGAAATCGTCGTCCTCGACGACTTTTCGCGCGGACGCCGGGAGAATCTGCGGGAAGCGACGGCCAGCGGGCGCCTGCGCATCATCGAAGGCGATGTCCGTGACGGTGGAGACGTCGCCCGCGCCATGGAAGGCGTCGGCATCGTCTTTCATCAGGCTGCCATCCGGATCACGCAGTGCGCCGAAGATCCGCGCCTGGCGAAGGATGTGCTCGTCGACGGAACGTTCAACGTGCTCGAGGCGGCAACACGCGCCGGCGTGCGAAAGGTGATCGCGGCGTCGTCCGCCTCGGTGTACGGTCTGGCCGAGACGTTTCCGACCGACGAGCAGCATGATCCGTACGCGAACCGGACCATCTACGGCGCGGCGAAACTGTTCAACGAAGGCCTGCTCCGCAGCTTCAACGAGATGTATGGTCTGCATTACGTCGCGCTGCGGTACTTCAATGTCTACGGGCCGCGCATGGATGTGTTCGGTGCGTACACCGAAGTGCTGATCCGGTGGGTGGAGGCGATCGCCGCCGGCCGGCCGCCGAGGATCTTCGGGGACGGCGCTGACACGATGGATTTCATTCACGTCGAGGACATCGCGCGCGCGAACCTGCTGGCCGCGAGTTCGCCGGCCACCGATGCGGTGTTCAACGTGGGCACCGGCGTCGAGACGTCGCTGAATCAGCTTGCCGAGACGCTCTTGTCCGTCATGAACTCGTCGGTGCGACCGGAGCATGTGCCGCCGCGCAAGGTGAACGCTGTCAGCAGGCGGCTCGCGTCCGTCGACGCGGCGCGGGACCAGCTGGGGTTTCGAGCGCAAATCTCGCTCGAGGACGGGCTGCGCTCCTTCGTCGCGTGGTGGCACGAGCAACGGTCCGCGGCCCGCCAGTGAACACACGCCTTCACGAGATCCCGTTTGCCCGGCCCGAGTTCGACGATGCCGAAGCCCGCGCGGTCGCCGAGGTGCTGAAGAGCGGGTGGGTGACTCAGGGGCCGGTGGTCGCCCGCTTCGAGGAACTGTTCGCCGAGCGCGTCGGCGCTCGTTACGCTGTTGCGACCTCTTCGTGCACGACGGCGCTGCATCTCGCGCTGGTGCTGGCGGGCGTCGGCCGCGGCGACGAAGTGATTTGCCCGTCGTACACGTTCATCGCAACCGCGAACGCCATCCTCTACGCGGGCGCCACGCCGGTGTTCGCCGACATCGAACGCGACACATGGAACATCGATCCGGAGGATGCGCTCGGGCGGGTGTCGTCGCTGACGAAGGCGATTGTGCCGGTGCATCAGGTCGGCCTTGCGGCGGATCTCGATCGCTTGTCGCCGGCCGTCTCCAGGGGCGTGTCGATCGTCGAAGACGCCGCCTGCGCGATCGGGTCGACCTACAACGACCGTCCCGTCGGATCGCACGGAAACATCGCCTGCTTCAGCTTCCATCCGCGCAAGACGCTGTCAACGGGCGAGGGCGGCATGATCACCACCGACGACGCCGACGTCGCGGAGCGGGCGCGCCGGTTGCGGTCGCACGGCGCCAGCGTCTCGGCGCTGTCGAGACACGAGGCGAAAGGGCTCGTGTTCGAAGAATATGCCGAGCTCGGGTTCAACTACCGCATGTCCGATGTGCAGGCCGCCATCGGCGTCGCGCAGATGCCGAAGGTCGATGGCCTGCTCGCGCGCAGACGAAAGGTCGCCGACCGCTACGACGCCACGTTCCGGCGGCTTCGCGAGGTGCAGGTTCCCGCCAGGCCGGGTTATGCCCGCCACGCGTTTCAATCCTACGGGCTGCTCCTGACGGATGAATGCCGCGTCGAACGCGACGATGTGCTGCGCGCGCTCGTCGACCACGGCATCTCGTGCCGCCGCGGCATTCCGCCCATTCACCTCGAACCGCTGTATGCGGATCGGCTCGGCCTCGTATCGCTGCCGGTCACCGAAGAGGTCGCATGCGGTTCGCTGTTCCTGCCCATGTTCGCGTCGCTCGCCGAAGCCGACCAGGATCGCGTCATCGACGCCGTCGTAGAAATCCTGACACGGTAAACGTGACGAGGCCGCTCATCTCGATCATCGTGCCGGTGTTCAACGAGCGCGATAACCTCCGTCCGTTCCACGACGCGGTGACCGACGTCATTCGATCGATGCCGGAGTACGACTGGGAGTTCCTGTTCGTCGACGACGGCAGCCGCGACGGCTCGTTCGAGGTCCTGGGCGGGCTGCGCGCTCACGACGAGCGCGTGCAGGCGCTCCGGTTCCCGCGCAATTTCGGCAGCCACGTCGCGATCGCCGCCGGTATCGACTACTGCCACGGCGACGCCGCCATCGTCATGGCGGCGGATCTGCAGGATCCGCCGGCGTTGATACGGGAGTTCGTCGACCGCTGGCGCAGCGGCCACGACGTCGTGTGGGGCGCGAGGACCGGCCGCGACGAGGGTGCCCTGCGATCGTACGGGATGTCGATGTTCTATCGCCCGTCCGGCGGTTTGCGATCCCGACCTATCCGCAGGGGGGAACGGGGAGCTTCAGCCTGATTTCGCGTCCCGTGATCGACGCATTCCGTCAGTGCCAGGAGCGCAATCGCCTGACGTTCGGGTTGATTGCATGGAGCGGATTCCGCGAAACCAGCGTTCCGTATCACCGGCCGCGCCGGCTGATCGGTTCCTCGTCGTGGACCGTGCGGCGGATGCTGAAAGCCGCGATCGATACGTTCATCTCGTTCTCATCGCTGCCCATACGCACGATCTCGTTCCTCGGCCTGCTCGTGTCGGCGCTCAGCTTGTTGTTTGGCGTTTACGTGTTCATCAACCAGCTGTTCTTCGGGACGCGCGTGCAGGGGTGGACGTCGGTGATGCTCACCGTCCTCGTGCTCGGTGGCGTCCAGTTGTTGATGATCGGCGTCCTCGGCGAGTACCTGCAGCGGATTCTGGACGAGGCCCGCGCGCGTCCGCTGTACATCGTGGAACGGACGCTCGGCTTTTCCCCGCCCGCGGTGACGCCGCACCAGGTCACGGCCCAGGCCCACGCGTCGCGCTGACGGTGCGACTCCCGGACTTCATCATCGGCGGCGCGCCCAGGTCGGGCACCACGTGGCTGTACGAACTGCTCGATCGACATCCCGAGGTGCACATGGCGCAGCCGGTCAAGCCGGAGCCCAAGTTCTTCCTCGTGGATCACATTTATGACAAGGGGCTGGGCTTCTATTCGGACACGTGGTTCAAATCGGCGGCCGAGGGGCGTCTCGCGGGCGAAAAGAGCACGGACTATCTCGAAAGCGCAGCCGCCGCAGCGCGGATCGCCCGGGACCTGCCGCGCGTCAAGCTCGTGTTCATCCTGCGTGAGCCGGCCGATCGCGCCTATTCGAACTACCTGTGGACGCGGATGAACGGACTCGAGACCGAGGGCTTCGACACCGCGCTCCGGCTCGAGGAGCAACGCGAACGCGAACTGCCGGAGCGATGGAAGTTCACCAGGCCGTTCTCGTATTTCTCGCGCGGGCTGTACGCGGACCTTCTCGAGGAGTACTTCCGGCGAATCGCGCGAGAGCGGATGCTGATCCTGCGCTTCGAGGATATCCACAGCCGCCGCCACGACCTCGCCGATCGCCTGCACCGGTTCCTCGGCATCGCTCCGCGGCCCCAGGATGCCGACGGCCTCGGCGTGATCAATCCGTCCGAGAAGGGGGGCGAGACGCTGGACGGGGAGCTCCGGCGCGATCTGCTCGCGCGATATGCCGAGCCGAACCGTCGCCTTGCAATGCTGCTCGGGCCCGACTTCGAGCTGTGGTAACCGGCGACTCCGGTCTGGTGTCCGTGCGAATCGCGTCGGTCGGCAATCGCCCCCGCGCGATGTGGGCCGAGGGGCTGCGCGTCCACCTGCACGCCTCGCTGCTGGATCGCACGGGCTGGCGGCGTGCGCTCGACGGTAACGGCGACCTGAGCATTCCGCCCGACCCCGCCTCGATCTCGGCCGAGGATGTCGCGCGCCTCCGCGAGCATCGCGCGTTCACCGAGCGACCGCCCGTGAGCGCGCGTCTGCCGGTCAGCTATCGCCTGGCGCCCGGCTGGGCGCGCGCCGCGGTCGCCTCGGCGATCGGACGCTGGAACCGTCACCGCGCGGATCGCTGGGCGGTGTTTCCCGCATTTCCAATCGATTTGAGCACCGATGTCCTCGACGATCTGCGCGAGACGCCGGGCGCTCCGGACCGCGCGACGCATCGGACGCCCGTCGTCCTCACGCACGACATCGATTCGGCGGAAGGCTTGTCGAACCTCGTCACACGGTTCCTCCCGCTCGAGGAAGCCGCCGGCGCGTGCTCGACGAGCTACATCGTTCCGTGTGCCTGGCGCCTCGATGAGGGCCTGGTTCGCGAATTGATCGGGCGGGGCCATGACGTCGGCGTCCACGGATACGATCACAGCAACACCACCCCTTTCGCCGGCGCGGAGGAGCGCGCACGCCGGCTCGACGGCGCCCGCAGCTTCGCCGAGCGATACGCGGCAACCGGCTACCGCGCGCCGTCGTTGCTGCGGACGCGGTCGCTTCTGCGCGATCTCGGCCCGCGCTACCGGTACGACAGCAGCATACCGACGGCGGGCGGATTGTTTCCGACGCCGAACAACGGGTGCGCGACCGTCCGCCCGTTTGTCGTCGAGAACATCGTCGAGCTGCCGGTGACGCTCCCGCGCGATGGGTCGCTGAGATTTCTGGGTTACGCGCCGGACGAGATCGTCCGGTTCTGGATCGAGTGCGCCGACCTCGTCGCCCGCGCCCGCGGCGCCGTGGTCCTGCTGACGCACTGCGAGCGCCGCTTCAGCGGCGGACCCTCCATGCTGGACGCGTACCGCCGCTTTCTGGACCATGTGCGCGCGCGAGCCGACCGCTTCGAGTTCAGCAGTCCGACGCGCGTTCTTGCGGAAGCGAGATGACAGCGGCGCGACAAGCAACTCTGTTCGCCGAATCGACATTCACGGCGCCGCCCGAACGATCGGACCGCATGCGCGACATCGTGCTCGCGCACGTGCCGCCCGATCGCGCCATCCGCGTGCTCGACATCGGGTGCGGCAATGGGTCGCTGCTGTTCCGGCTGGCCGAGGCGTTGCCGAACGCCACGCTCGTCGGCATCGACATCTCGCCGGCGAACATCCTGGCCGCGAACGACCAGCAGACGGATCGTGGGTCCGCCAGGCGCGTGCACTTCCAGGTTGCCGATTATCTTCACTACGGCGCCGATCCGTTCGATGCGATCGTCACCGATGGCGTGCTGCACCTCATCCGCGGCGACACCGGGGACCTCGTGTCCAAGCTGGCGGGCGATCTTCGCACCGGCGGCGTGCTCGTCTGCGGCATGCCGTTCGACTGCGCGTACAACCGCGCGTTCGCGGTCCTGCGGCGCATGCTGCGGCAGATCCGGTCGCCCCGGCTCGATCGAGCCATTCTCCAGGCCGCACGGATTGTGCACGGCCGCGAAATGGACGACGATCGCCTCCGCGAACGGGTCGGCTACATGTATGTCCCGCCGGAACGGACGATGGGCCGCAGGCTGGCACGGCGCTTCGCGTCCGCGGGGCTGCATCGCACGGCCGAATATCCGATGAAGAGCACCAGCCCCTCTCAGCTCAAGCATCGTGTGACGATTTTCGAGCGGAGCACACCCGCCCGATGACGAATCGGTTGTGGTTCGCAGGCCTCGCGGCGGTACTGCTCGTGTACCTTCACAACACGCTGCCGTACCTGACGACGATGCCGCGGGTCAACGTGGATGAACCGTGGCTCATGGAGCGCGGATACCAGGTGATGCGCAGCGGCATCCCAAGCCAGCCGATGCTGGGTCTGCAGCACGCCTACCTCCTCCAGGTCGGGTACGGGTACCTGCTCGCAATCTGGATGTCGATTCTCGGCGTTGGCGTCTTTCAGGCGCGCCTGCTCGGTGTCTGCCTCGGCCTGGGCATAGTGGTCATGGTCGCCTCGCTCGGACGGCGGATCATCGACCCGGTCACAGGGTTGAGCGCGGCGCTCTTTCTCGCGCTCGACAGCAATTTCCTCGGCGGCGTGCGCAACGCGCGAACCGACATCCCCTCGGTGTTTTTCGTGGTCGCGGCCTTTGCGGCGTACGTCTGCGGGCATCGGCGCTCGCAGACGATCTGGTTCGTCGGGGCGGGCGCCAGCCTCGGCCTTGCGATGCTCTGTCACGGCAATGCCTTCTGGGCCGGTTTGATTCTCCTGGCGTGGTATCTCCTCGATTATGGACGCGGCGCGCTGCTCATCTCGTACGGGTACGCGATCATCGGCGGCCTGCTGCTCACGGTCGGACCGTACCTCGCGCTCGTGCTCGTCCGGTGGGCCGACGTGCAGGCGCAGATCGGGAATTTCGCAGCCGACCGCGTGCCGGGCTGGCGGCCGTCGTTCGTGTTCAACCAGATGCTGCGCGAGGCTGAGCGATACCGCGGATGGTATTTCGGGCTGGTGACGAGCAGCGTGCCGAACCCGTTCCTCCGGGTCTTTCAGGCCGCCATCGCGGCCGGCCTCGTCGCCCTGGCGTTCCGATCGCTTCGCGGGCGCGGCGGCGGCGAACATGCGTCGGCTGATCCGCACGGGCCAATTCGGCTCCTGATCCTGGCGGTAGGCGGCGCCGTCATCTTCGCCGGCTTCATCAACAACAAGGTTCCGGTGTACCTCCCGCACCTGCTCGTTGGCTTTGCGCTCGCGGCCGGATTTGCCGTGAGCGAGGCGCTGCATGTCGTGTCGCGAGGCAATCGTGCGGTGCTCGCGTTGTTGTTCGTGGCGGCGTACGGGGCGGCCGGCGTCGCCTATTACGAGAAGTGGTATTCCAGCGCGCGGAAGAGCGAGCTGGTGCCGTACGAAGAGACCGAGGCGACGCTGCGGGCGCTCGTGCCGGCGGGGCCGAAATACCTCTACGCATCCCCCCAGTTCTGGACGCCTTTTCACGCCGAACCGGGCACGACCTTCTATTCGTACGCGGCGGCGCGGCCGGTCGAATCCGACTCGACTATCGCGCTTACCGGCGCGGGCGACGATCGGCCCATCGTGCTGGTCGTCGATGAATTCCAATGGCTTCCCGAGTTGACGGGCGTGACCTCGTCCACCGCCGAGTGGCAGCGCTCGTGGATCTCGTTCATCGAGCGGCGGTGTTCTCTCGACAGCGTCGCGCTCGGCACCGCACACGGAACGCTCGCCGCGTACCGCTGCGGCCTCGCGTCTGCGCCCGCGGCGGCGGCGGCGCCCCGGATCATCGGCGGCGCGACCGAATATCGAACCGGGGACGTCGTGCTCGGCCAGTCCGCCGGCGACCTCGCCGAGTGGCCGCGGTACGACGATCCGCGGCGCACCGCCGACCGACGGCCGGGCGTGCGTCTGACCGATGAAGGACTTCGCATCACCGGCACCGGCTGGCCGGGCATCGTCAAGATGATTCCGGCTGTGCCGGGCGAACGCTACCTGGTCAGGACTGCCACAGCGCGGACGCGCGCCGGCGATCTGTTGTACCTGGGCACCTGGCAGCAGCCACAGGTCCGCTCGCTGTCAGGCGCCTCGTCGTCCGGCATTCCGGCGCCGCTGCTCGCTCCGCGATGGTTCCCGGGCGATCGTGCCTTCCGCGCAACCGCGTCCGCAGTGCGCGTCCTCGTCTACTCCGAGGCGCCGGAGACCGACTTCCTGATTTCCTCCCTGCACGTCTGCCGGCTGCTGCCGATGGCGGCCGCGCCGGGGCGCTGACATGACGCTGACCGAGCGCCGCGACGTCGTCTGCATCTCGTCAATCGACTGGGACTTCATCTGGCAGGGGCATCAGGAGATCATGTCCACGCTCGCCGAACGGGGGCAGCGCGTCCTGTTCGTCGAGAACACCGGCGTCCGCGCACCGCGGGCCCGCGATCTGCCGCGCGTGCGCCAGCGCTTTCGGAACTGGTGGCGGGGCACCAAGGGGTTCAGGCAGGAACGGCCGAACTTGTTCGTGTATTCGCCGCTGCTGCTGCCGCTCCCGTATTCGCGGGCGGCGCGCGCCATCAACCGCTTCCTGCTGGCGGGCGCGCTTCGACGCTGGATGCGCGCCACAGGGTTCTACCGCCCGATCGTCTGGACATTCCTGCCGACGCCGATCGCCCTCGATGTGATCGCGGACATCGACCCGCTGCTGACGATTTATTACTGCATCGACGATCTCGCAGCCAGTTCACCCGGGGCGAGGCGCATCGCGTCGAGCGAGGCGCGGCTCTTCGAGCGGGCGGACCTGGTTTTCGTCACCTCCGAGAAGCTGCGCGAGCGCGCTGCCCGCATCAGCCGGCACGTGCATCTGTTTCCATTCGGCGTGAACTTCGAGCGGTTCGACCGCGTGCGTCACGCGGGCGACCCGCCGCCGGCCGACCTCAGCGCTCTGAAGCGCCCGGTGGTCGGTTACCTTGGCGGCCTTCATCAGTGGGTCGATCAGGAGCTCGTCGTCGGCGTCGCGACGCGGATGCCCGACGTGACCTTCGCGCTCGTGGGACCGGCGCAGATCGACGTGTCAGCGCTCGAACGGTGTCCGAATGTGCGGCTGCTCGGCCAGCGTCCGCACGACGCGGTGCCGGCCTACGTCAAGGGGTTCGACGTCGGGATCGTGCCGTATCGCGTCGCCGAGTACACACTGAACGTCTACCCCACCAAACTGAACGAGTACCTCGTGATGGGCGTTCCGGTTGTCGCGACCGATCTGCCGGAGATTCGCCGCTTCAATGCGCAGCACGGCGAGCTCGTCGAAGTGGCGGCGGATCCCGAGGCATTCTCGACCGCGATTCGCCGCGCCCTGAACGACTCGGCGCCGCCGGACGTCGAGCGTCGGGTGGCCGCGGCGCACCAGAACAGCTGGCACAGCCGCATTGCGGCGATGAACCTCCTGATCGACGAGGCGCTCGAGCGTCGCGCCGCATCGTCGCAACGCTGGGACGAGACGCTTCGCCGCGTCTACCGGGAGACGCGGACCCACGCGGCGCAGATCCTGGTCGCCATCGTCGCCTTGTTTCTGCTGATCTTCTACACCAACGTCGTGTGGTGGACCGCCGCGCCGTTGCGGGTGACCGCGCAGCCTGCAGCCGCCGACGCGATTGTCGTCTTCGCGGGCGGGGTCGGCGAGTCGGGGAAGGCCGGTGGCGGCACGCAGGAACGCGTGCAGCGCGCCGTCGACGCCTACCACGCCGGTTACGCCCCTCATGTGATCTTCTCGTCCGGGTACCTCTACAGCTTCCCGGAGGCCGAGTTGATGCGCTCAGTGGCGCTGCAGCAGGGAGTTCCTCCGGCGGCGATCGTTCTCGAACAGCGCTCGACCGACACGTATCAGAACGTTCGGTTCGTCGACCAGATCCTGCGCGACCACGGCTGGCGCTCCGTGCTGCTCGTCACCTCGCCGTACCACATGCGCCGCGCGCTGCTCGTCTGGCACAAGGTGGCGCCTGACGTTCGGGTGATTCCGACGCCGCCCCCCAAGAGCCAGTTTTACGATCATTCGTGGGGGGCTTCGCTCGAGCAGGTCCGCGCCATCGCGCACGAGTATCTCGCTCTCGTCGTCTACCGGGCCCGTGGATGGTTATAAGGCGGCTGGTCGAGGCGAAATGGTCGGGCGATGTGGCGGCGGCTGTTTGCGTCCTCGTGCTGGCGGGCACGGTCGCCTATCGACATCTGGATGCGCACTTCGACTTCTCCTATCGGGACTGTTCGGAGGATCTGCTGTATCCGTGCGTCGGTAATTTCGGAGAGACGATCAAGACGGCGCCGCTCGAGGCCTCCCCGCACTGGCAGGCCTTCGTGCAGCGGCGGATCGACGCGATCGACTGCGCGGCCCTGCGCGACCTGCCGCGCGTCGACGCCGGTCACACGTGGGACCTGCAGCGCTACCTGCACGCGACGCTCAGCGGCCTGTTCCGGCTGAGCGGCCCGCGCCGCGCGGTGTTCGTCAACTATCTGACCGTGATGTTTGCCCTCACCGCGCTGGCCTCCTATGGCTTGTTTCGACTCGGCGCGAATCCGGCAGTCGCCGCGTTGGCGTCGCTCCCGATGATCTTCTCCGAGCTGCATCTTCGGAATCTCATTCATCCGATCGAATACGCGAAGGCGCCGTTCATCCTGTCGTCCCTGTTTTTCCTCGGGCTGATCGTCCGACGGCGATTCGGCCCGCGCGGACTCGCCGCCGCGGCGGTGGCGTGTGGTCTGAGCGTCGGGCTCGGCATTGGTTTCAAGGCCGATGTGCTCATCTGCCTGCCCCTGGCGGTCGTGGTCATCGCCGCGTTCGCCCCCTCTTCATACGGTTTGCGGCAACGGACGTTGGCGATTGCGGCGTTCCTGGCGGCCGTGTTGGTGTCGGGCTGGCCGATGCTGAAGATGCAGTTTTTCGGAAGTTGGGGCAGCCTGCTGCCCGTCCAGGCTCTTGGCGGCACCGCTCGCCAGTTTGAAAGGTATTATGCCCAGCCGCCTCTCTACGATGCCGGCATCCGCTTCGACGACCTGCACATCACGCTGCTGATCAACAGCTATAACCAGCGTATCCACGGATCGAACGCGTTTGCCGTCTTCTATTCGAAGGAGATGCAGACGGCGGCGACCCTGCTGTTCGCGGATCTTCTGCGCGCCTTTCCCGCCGACTTCCTGCTCCGGACATGGGCCGGTGTCATCAACATCCTCAAGCTCGGCCATTTCGGCGTGCTGGCCGCGGCGGTCGTCGTCCCGGCGCTGTTTGTCGCGAACGTGCGCCTGGGCAGCTGCGTGTTGTTCCTGCTCTTCACGGCGGTCGCGTACGTCTCGCTCGTGTTTCAGTCGAAACATTTCTTTCACCTGGAGTGGGTGCCCTGGTGGTTCATCGCGGTCGGCATCCAGACGGCGGGTACCCTGCTTGCCGTCAGCGTTCGCCGGCGTGTCTCGCCGACCGTCGCAGGTCGGCAGCTGCGCGACTGGATCGTCGTGCGCACGGATCGCATCGCGGCGCTGGCGATGCTGATTCTGGCGGTGGCGGCCGCCTTCGTCCTGGCGCGGCAGTATCAGCAGCGCCGAATGACCGCGCTGCTCAACGCCTCCATGCGGCCGAACGGCCTGGAGCGCCTCACCACCGTGTCGAGCGCCGGCGCCGACGGGTCGAACCGCGTCACGCCTGTCGGGCTCGGTGCCGCGCCGCATGCGACACCGCTCGTGCAGGACTATCTCGTGCTCGATGTCCAGTGCAACGGGTCGGACGACGTCGAGATCACCGGCGTGTACGAGCAGGCCTCGAGCCCGCGCGAAGACGTGACGGTGCCCTGTTCAATCGACCCGAAACACTGGGTGCTGTTCTGGGCCGTGTATCAGTACCCACCGGTTTCCTCGTTCCGGTGGTTCCAATGGAGCAAGGATGCGCCCCTGCGCATCAATGCGATCCGCCGCGTGAAGGACCTGGCGTCGACCCCTCTGTTGCTGAAGGCGACCGTGCCCGACGACTTCAGACGTCACGCGTGGTATCAGACCCTGCTCGCGGATTTCTACTCCGATTCGCGCGGCGTCAGTCTGTATCTGGCCCCGTGAGCGCGTCTGATGTGTGGCATCTGCGGTGAACTGAGGTTCGACGGCCGGCCATGCACGCTGGCGTTCTGAGCGTCATGCAGGACCCCGCCACGCCGGCCGCTGGA
>Ga0070697_100003077_pt1 | contig 12796 bp, 9 predicted proteins | sample KBSK1501metaG_FD_65475 | JGI IMG/M metagenome (GOLD analysis project Ga0070697, IMG submission 65475) | Corn, switchgrass and miscanthus rhizosphere microbial communities from Kellogg Biological Station, Michigan, USA - KBS K1-50-1 metaG | ecosystem: Host-associated > Plants > Roots >... | reverse complement strand
CCGCGCACCGAAGATCGCGCTTCCCACCCGCACATGCGTCGCGCCGAAGGCGATCGCGCTTTGGAAATCGGCGCTCATGCCCATCGACAGAGCCGCAAGCCCGTTCCGCCGCGCGATTTTTTGCACGAGCGCGAAGTGCGGCGCCGGCGGCTCGTCGAACGGCGGGATGCACATCAGGCCCTCGATCGTGAGCCGATATCGCTCGCGGCATTCGCCGATGAAAGCGTCGGCCGCTTCCGGCAACACGCCCGCTTTTTGCCCCTCGCCGCCGGTATTGATCTCGACGAACAGCCGCGGCCGCCTGCCCTGGCGCGCGATTTCCTCGGCGAGCGCCGCCGCGATCTTCGCCCGGTCGACGGTATGGATCGCGTCGAACAGCGCGACCGCCTCGCGCGCCTTGTTCGATTGCAGCGCTCCGATGAGGTGAAGTTCGAGATCGGGAAACCGCGCGCGCAGCGCCGGCCATTTCGCTTTTGCTTCCTGCACGCGATTTTCGCCGAAGACGCGCTGCCCGGCGGCCAACGCCGGCAGGATCGCTTCCGCCGCAAACGTCTTGGTCACCGCCACGAGCGTCACGCTCGCCGGATCGCGGCCGCTGGCGAGCGCGGCTTTTCTGATTTCGGCGCGAATGAAGTCGAGCCGCTCGGCGGTATTCGTAAAGGCGGGTTTTTCGGCTGCTTCTAGCATTGCGGATCCTGCACGCATTTACCGCCGCGCCGCCGGCGAGGCAACGGAGCCTCCCGCAAGACATTGACCGCAAGGGATTTTTCGTGTCCTGTCGCGCGAACCCACCGCCATGGACCGATGAAAAGCGAGCGTTACAACGCCCGCGAGGCCGAGCCCCGCTGGCAGAAAGTCTGGGAAGAGCGCGGCATTTTCCGCACGCGCAACGACGACCCGCGCCCGAAATACTACGTGCTCGAGATGTTTCCCTACCCGTCGGGGCGCATCCACATGGGACACGTGCGCAACTACACCATGGGCGATGTCGTCGCGCGCTACATGCGCGCCATGGGCAACAACGTGCTGCATCCTATGGGTTGGGACGCCTTCGGCATGCCAGCCGAAAACGCCGCGATAGCGAACAAGGTCCATCCGAAAAAGTGGACCTACGAAAACATCGCCGCGATGAAGGCGCAGCTGAAATCGATGGGGCTTTCGCTCGACTGGTCGCGCGAGCTCGCCACCTGCGATCCGTCCTACTACCGCCACCAGCAAAAACTGTTTCTCGACTTCCTGCAGGCCGGGCTCGTCGAGCGCAAGACCTCGCGGGTGAACTGGGACCCGGTCGATCAGACCGTGCTCGCCAACGAGCAGGTGATCGACGGCCGCGGCTGGCGCTCGGGTGCGGCGGTCGAAGCGCGCGAACTCACGCAATGGTTCTTCAAGATCACCCAATACTCCGACGAACTGTTGCGGGCGATCGACGGGCTCGAGCGCTGGCCGGAAAAAGTGCGGCTGATGCAAAAGAACTGGATCGGACGCTCGGAAGGCTTGCTCGTGCGCTTCGCGCTCGCGCCGGACAACGCGCCGAAGAATTTCGACGAAGTCGAGATCTTCACGACGCGGCACGATACTTTGTTCGGCGCTTCCTTCGTGGCGCTCGCGCCCGATCATCCGCTGGCGCTTGCGCTCGCCGAGCGCGACCCCAAGCTCGCCGCCTTCATCGAGGAATGCCGCAAGACCGGCACCGCGCAGGAAGCGATCGACAAGGCCGAGAAGAAAGGCTTCGACACCGGCCTGCGCGCCCTCCATCCATTTGATCCGAAATGGGAATTGCCGGTCTACGTGGCGAACTTCATTTTGCTGGAATACGGCACCGGCGCGATCTTCGGCTGCCCGGCGCACGACCAGCGCGACCTCGATTTCGCGCGCAAGTACAAACTGCCGGTGACGCCGGTCGTCGTGCCTGCGGACGCCGATCCGAAAACGTTCACGATCGGCAACGAATCTTATGACGGCGAGGGTAAGCTCGCCAATTCGCGCTTCCTCGACGGCCTCAGCGTAGGGGCCGCGAAGGCGGAGGTCGCCAAGCGCCTGGAAAAGGAAAGGCGCGGCAATCGTCCGGTGGCCGAGCGGCGGATTCATTACCGGCTGCGCGACTGGGGAATTTCCCGCCAGCGCTATTGGGGCTGCCCGATCCCGGTGATCCATTGCGAAGATTGCGGCGTCGTGCCGGTGCCGGAGAAGGACCTGCCGGTCGTGCTCCCCGAGGACGTCGACTTCGACCGCCCAGGCAACCCGCTCGACCGGCATCCGACCTGGAAGCACGTCGCCTGCCCGCGTTGCAACAAGCCCGCGCGGCGCGAAACCGACACCATGGACACCTTCGTCGACTCGTCTTGGTATTTCATCCGCTTCACCGCGCCCGACGCGGCAACGCCGACCGAGGCCAAGGCCGAGCGCTACTGGATGCCGGTCGATCAATATATCGGCGGCGTCGAGCACGCGATCCTGCATCTGCTCTATTCGCGTTTCTTCACCCGCGCGATGAAGGCGACCGGCCACGCCCATATCGACGAGCCGTTCAAGGGCCTCTTCACCCAGGGCATGGTGGTGCACGAAACCTACCGCAAGGCCGACGGCAGCTATGTCGAGCCGGCCGCGGTGAAGCTTGCGGCGGAAGGGGGCGCGCGCCGCGCCAGCCTTGCCACGAGCGGCGAAAGCCTCGAAATCGGCCCGATCGAAAAGATGTCTAAATCGAAGCGCAATACGGTTGACCCCGACGACATCCTGTCGACCTTCGGGGCCGACACCGCTCGGTGGTTCATGCTCTCCGACTCGCCTCCCGACCGCGACGTGATTTGGACCGAGGAAGGCGTGCAGGGCGCTTACCGGTTCGTGCAACGCCTGTGGCGGCTTACCAACGACCTTGCCGAACTCGCAGCACCGGTGAACGCCGCGCGGCCGTCCGATTTTTCCGCCGCCGCCGAAGCCATCCGCAAGGCCGCGCACGGCGCGCTCGCGCGCGTGAGCGAAGATATCGCGCGGCTTCGCTTCAACCGCTGCGTCGCGCACATCTACGAATTGGCCAATGCCCTCACCGCCTCGGCCAACGGCCTGCGCGCGAGCGGCGCCAAAATCTCCGCCGATCTTGCCTATGCGGTGCGCGAAGCGGGCGACATTCTCATCCGCATCGCCGCCCCGATGATGCCGCATCTCGCCGAAGAATGCTGGGAGGCGCTGGGGCACAAGACGCTGGTCGCCGAACAGCCCTGGCCCGCGCTCGAGCGCGGTCTTCTGGTCGAGGAGACGATCACCTTGCCCGTTCAGGTTAACGGCAAGAAGCGGGCCGACGTCACCGTCGCGCGCGATGCCGCCGACAAGGAAGTCGAGGCCGCGGTGCTTGCGCTCGAGCCCGTCCAACGCGCGCTTGAAGGCCGCGCGCCGAAGCGTGTAATCGTGGTTCCGCAGAGGATCGTCAATGTCGTCGCTTGATGAGAGCGTTCGCCACCGTTGCACGCGCTTGGCCGGCGCCGCGCTGCTTGCGGGCATGCTCGCGGGCTGCTTCCAGCCGATGTATGCCGACCGCTCGTTGACCGGCGGCAACGGACCCAATTTACGCGAGGCCATGCGCGACGTGGAAATCTCGAAGATCGACGGCCGGGTCGGGCAGGAGGTCAGGAACGACATCATTTTCGAATTGTCGGGCGGCGAGGGCAATCCGGCCGGCGCGCCCTATAAACTCAATCTGCTGATTGCGACCAACTCCTATAATGCGATCATCGACGCGCAATCCGGCCTGCCGCAAACCGAAACCGTCTCGATTGACGTGACCTACAAATTGCAAGACGTCGCCAACGACAAGATCGTGTTGACCGACAAGGCGATCGCGCGCGTCTCCATCGATCGCACCCAGCAGCGCTACGCCCGGGTGCGCGCGGTGCGCGACGCCGAGAACCGCGCCGCCAAGGTCGTGGCCGAACAGATTCGCGCCCGCGTCGCTTCGTTCTTCCTGCTGCGCGGCTGACGGGCGGTCCGCCCGTGGTCGCGCTCCGCGCCGGCGAAATCGACAGCTTCCTCGCCCGCCCCGATCCACGACGCCCCGTCGTGCTGATTTACGGCCCCGACGCGGGGCTGGTGAGCGAGCGCATGGCGGCTCTGCTCGCCGCCGCGGCGGGCAACAACAGCGATCCCTTCGCCATCGTGCCACTCGAGGGCGACGCCATCGCCGCGGACCCCGGCCTGTTGCAAGACGAGGCCCGAACCTTCGGCTTGTTCGGCGGCCGCAGGATCGTGCGCATTCGCGCCGGCAGCCGCAATTTCGCCCCCGCGCTCGAAGCCGTTCTCGACGATCCGCCCAACGCGCTCGTCCTCATCGAAGCCGGAGAGCTGCGCCCGACATCACCCTTGCGCGCGCTATGCGAGAAGTCGCCCGCCGCCGCGGTCATTCCCTGTTACGCCGACGGCGAGCGGGATTTGATGCGTCTTGTCGACCGCGCGCTGAAGGACGCGGGCCTTACGATCGAAGCCGAGGCGCGCGAGGAACTCTTGGGGCTTCTCGGCGCCGACCGCCTCGCTTCGCGGGCCGAACTCGACAAGCTCGCGCTCTACGCGCAAGGCGAGGGACGGATCGGCGTTGAAGACGTGCGCGCGATCATCGCCGACGCTTCCGCCCTCGTGCTCGACGACGCCGTCGACGCGGCCGCGGCAGGCGAGCGGGAGGCGGCGCTCGCGGCGCTCAGAAAAGCCCGTGCCGCAGGCGTTTCCGCCACCGCCCTGTTGAGCGCGGCGATCCGCCACGTGGTGAACCTCCATCGGCTGCGCTTGTCCGTCGACCGCGGCACGCGGCCGGCCGAAGTCATCGAAAACGCCCGGCCGAAGATATTTTTCCGGCGCAAGCCCGCCTTTGAACGCGCGCTTCTTCGCCTCGACGCCGCCGCCCTCGAGGTCACGATCGTGTCGCTGTCGCTCGCCAATCTCGAAGCCCGGCGAAACTTCGTTCTGGCGGACGCGATCGCCGAACGTGCGCTTCTCAACCTCGCGCGCGGCGCGAGATCGCGCAGTTCAATGTCTTCCGCCTAGCTTGCGGGAAAGCGATTCGAACTGCTCAAACGTCTTGTAGCGGACGCGCACCTCGCCGCCGGCGCCGCGCGGGACGATCTCGACGGCCAATCCCAAGGCATCGCCGAGCCGCCTTTCCAGGGCGCGAATGTCGGGGCTCTTCGCCGCCTTCGCCCGGCGCCGGATGTGCTTGCCGCGCGCCACCGGCCGTTCCTGCGCGCGCGCTTCGGCTTCGCGCACGTTCAGCCCCTGCTCGACGATCATCTTCGCGAGCCCTTCGGGGTCCTCATGCGCGAGCAACGCGCGCGCGTGCCCGGCGGTCAATCGGCCGTCGGCAAGGTAGCGCTTCACGCTCGGCGGCAACTTCTGCAAGCGCAGCGTGTTGGCGACGTGACTGCGGCTCTTTCCGACCACGCGCGCGAGATCCGCCTGGGTATATTTGAACTCGTCCATCAAGGATTCGTAGCCCGACGATTCCTCCAACGGGTTGAGGTCGGCGCGCTGCACGTTTTCGACGATGGCGATTTCGAGCGCCTCGCGATCGCCGATGTCCATCAACAGAACCGGCACGTCGCGCAAGCCCGCCTTCTGCGCCGCCCGCCAGCGCCGCTCGCCGGCGACGATCTCGAAGAGATTGGTCTTGCCGGCAACGCCGCGGACCAGGATCGGCTGCAAAATCCCTTTCTCGCCGATCGATGCCGCGAGTTCGGCGAGTTCCTCCTCGTTAAACCGGCGCCGCGGGTTGCGGGGATTGGGGCGCAAGAATTCGATCGGCACCCGCCGTTGTCCGCCGCGCGCGCGATCGAGCGCCGCGGTTTCATCCACCGCGTCGCCGACCAAGGCCGCGAGGCCCCGCCCTAATCGCGAACGTTGCTGCGCCGTCATGATCGGATGCCGCTCCTCATAGGAAAATATTCAGCCGACGCACGCGCGCTCCGGCCGCCAGGCTACGCTACGCCGCAAGGCCGCGCTCGCGCTGCACGACCTCGGAGGCGAGTTTCAAGTAGGCCTGGCTGCCGCTGCATTTGAAATCGTAGAGCAGCACCGGCTTGCCGTAGGACGGCGCCTCCGAGACGCGGACGTTGCGCGGAATGATCGTCTCGTAGACCTTGTCGCCCATGAACTGCTTCACGTCGGCCACGACCTGATCGGAGAGATTGTTGCGCGCGTCGTACATGGTGAGCACGACGCCGTGGATGGTGAGCTTGGGATTGAGATTGGCCTTCACCTGCTCGACCGTCTTCAACAGCTGCGACAGGCCCTCAAGCGCGAAGAACTCGCACTGCAAAGGCACCAGAATCGAATCGGAAGCGGCCATCGCGTTGATGGTGAGAAGATTGAGCGACGGCGGGCAATCCACCAGCACGTAGTCGAAGCCCTCCGGCGAGCTCGCCGCGGGCAGCGAAAGGATCGCGTTGCGCAGCCGGTAGGAGCGGTCGCGCTCCTTGGCGACCTCGAGCTCGAGGCCGGACAGATCCATGGTCGAGGGCGCGATATGAAGCCGCGGCACCGCCGTCTGGAGCACGATGTCGGCAAGCTTCGCCTCGCCCATGAGGACGTCGTAGGTGGAGCGCGCGCGGTTCCTGCGATCGATGCCGAGACCGGTCGAGGCGTTTCCCTGCGGATCGAGGTCGACGATCAGGACGCGCTCGTTGATCGCGGCCAGCGCCGTTCCGAGATTGATGGCGGTGGTGGTCTTGCCGACGCCGCCCTTCTGATTGGCGAGAGCAAGCACGCGCGGGCGTTTGGGCTCGGTCATGGGCGCCTTCCGGCCTCGCTGGCCTGCGGATTGCCGAACAGCGGCGAGGCGCGTTCGACGATGACAATCTTACCATGGGGATGGGTGCGGCTCGGCACGATTGTCGCCTGGATGTTCCAAGATTTAGTGGATTCGGTCAATTCGTTATCAACATCTTGCCCTTTGGGGAACAGTCCCGGAATGCCCCTGGCAAAAAAGGGCGCCGCAAGCTCGAGCAATCTCGGCAACGGCGCCAGCGCGCGCGCGGTCACCACGTCGGCTTCCGCGGCCAGTCGTTTCGCAGCCGACTCGACCCTTTCGGCATAAACGATTGCCGGCGCGTGGGTGAGCCGAATCGCGTCGCGCAGAAATGCCGCCTTGCGCTGATCGCTCTCGACGAGGTGCACGAAGCCTTTTTCGCGTGCGCCGAAGGCCAGCGCGATGACGAGGCCGGGGAATCCGCCGCCCGAGCCGAGATCAACCCAATTTTTTGCCTGCGGCATCAGCTCGATTAGCTGCAGGCTGTCGGCGATGTGGCGCGTCCAAAGCTTGGCTAGATCGGCGGACGCGACCAAATGCACCGCGCGCTGCCAACGCAACAACAGCTCGACGAACGCGTCGATTCGCTCACACGTTTCACGTGAAACAGGAACGAGCTTCAGCGCCGCGGCGCGATCGGCGGCGAGCGCGTTTGCATTCATCCGGCGTGGCGCCGCGCATGCAACGCCACCAGCGCCAGCGCCGCCGGCGTCATGCCGTCGATGCGGTTTGCCTGGCCGAGCGTCATCGGGCGCACCGCGCCGAGCTTCTGGCGCAGCTCGGTGGAAAGACCGGGGATCGATTCGTAATCGGTGGCCTCGGGCAGCCGCAGCGTTTCCTCGCGGCGAAACCGCTCCACGTCGGCCGCCTGGCGATCGAGATAAACCGCGTATTTGGCGTCGATCTCGAGCTGCGCGACGATCTTCGCGTCGAAGCGGCAAAGCTCCGGCCAAATCGGCGCGAGCCGGCGCGCATCCAAGCCCGGATAGGACAAGAGCTCGAAGGCGCTCCGCCGCTGGCCGTCGCGTTTCAGAACGAGACCGAATCGATTGGCTTCATCGGGCGTGATCGAATTCGAGCGCGACCAGTCGCGCGCCGCGTCGAGTGCAGCAGCCTTCCGCTGAAACAATTTTGCGCGCGCGCGTCCGATGCAGCCGATCGCGAGGCCGCGCGGCGTCAGCCGCTGATCCGCATTGTCGGCGCGCAGCGTCAGCCGGTATTCGGCGCGCGAGGTGAACATGCGATAGGGCTCGCTGACCCCGCGCGTCACCAGGTCATCGATCATCACGCCGAGATAGGCTTCGGCGCGATCGAACACGATCGGATCGCCGCCGGCGGTGAGCCGGGCGGCATTGAGCCCGGCGACGAGCCCCTGCGCCGCCGCTTCCTCATAGCCGGTGGTGCCGTTGATTTGTCCGGCCAGAAAAAGACCGGCAAGCCGCTTGGTCTCCAGCGTCGGCTTGAGTTCGCGCGGATCGACATAGTCGTATTCGATCGCGTAGCCGGGGCGGATGATTTCGGCGCGCTCGAGGCCCGGAATGGTGGCTAGAAGCGCGCGCTGAACCTCTTCCGGCAGCGACGTCGAAATGCCGTTGGGATAAATCGTCGGATCGTCGAGGCCTTCGGGCTCGAGAAAAATCTGATGGCCGTCGCGGTCGCCGAAGCGGACGATCTTGTCCTCGATCGAAGGGCAATAGCGCGGGCCGCGGCTCTGGATCTGGCCGGAATACATCGGCGAGCGGTGGACGTTCGCGCGAATGACCGCGTGGGTCGCGGCCGTCGTGCGCGTGATGCCGCAGGAGATTTGCGGGTTTTCGATTTTCTCGGTGAGCATCGAGAACGGCTCCGGCGGATCGTCCGCCGGCTGCATCTCGAGACCCTGCCAATCGATGGTGCGGCCGTCGAGCCGCGGTGGCGTGCCGGTCTTCAGCCGCCCCAGCGCGAATTCGAGCCGCGCCAGCGTGCGCGAAAGCCCCAGCGCCGGCGCTTCGCCGACGCGGCCGGCCGGAATCTGCTTCTCGCCGATATGGATCAGGCCGGAGAGAAACGTGCCGGTCGTCAGCACCACCGCATCGGCGCCGATCGCGCGCGCATCGACGAGCTTCACGCCCGTAACGCGGCGCTCATCGGGGAGAAGATCGTCGACTTCGGCCTCGATGACTTCGAGATTAGGCGTCTCGCGGATCGCCGTTTGCATCGCCGCCGCGTAAAGCTTGCGATCCGCCTGCGCGCGCGGCCCGCGCACGGCCGGGCCTTTTCTGCGGTTCAGCACGCGAAACTGAATCCCGGCGCGGTCCGCGACCCGGCCCATCAAGCCATCGAGCGCGTCGATTTCGCGCACCAGATGGCCCTTGCCGAGCCCGCCGATCGCCGGATTGCACGACATCGCGCCGATGCTCGCGAAGCGATGCGTAATCAGCGCCGTGCGCGCACCCACGCGCGCCGCCGCCGCCGCCGCTTCACAGCCGGCGTGGCCGCCGCCGACAACGATCACGTCGAATGTCCGCATAAATCGCTCCGAATGCCTGCGGTCTACTGAACCAGCGTGAAACGGTCAAAGCCGATGTTTCACGTGAATCATCGCCAAACGTCATCCCGGAAGCCGAGCGAAGCGAGGCTGTCCGGGATCCAGAATCGCGGACCGCAAGTGGTCCTGGATCCCGGCGCTCGCACTCGTGCTCGGCCGGGATAAACGGTAGGGCGTCAAAGCCGGTGTTTCACGTGAATCATCGCCAAAAGTCATCCCGGAAGCCGAGCGAAGCGAGGCTGTCGGGGATCCAGAATCGCGGACCGCAAGTGGTTCTGGATCCCGGCGCTCGCAATCGTGCTCGGCCGGGATGACCGGTAGTGCGACAAAGCGGATGTTTCACGTGAATCATCGCCGCCGGTTCGGTCGCCGTTTCACGTGAAACGGCGCGTTAACCTTTCATTTACCAATGCAGAAGTTTTTGAAAATCTCGTCGAGCACCTCCTCGATGTCGACCCGGCCGGTGACGCGCCCGAGCGCGCGCGCGGCCAGCCGCAGCTCCTCGGCGATGAGCTCTTCTGGCGGCGGCGGCGCGGGCAAAACCGCCTCGAGATGGCGCGCGGCCTCGGCGAGCGCGTGGCGTTGACGCGCACGCGTCACCAGCGCGGGCTCGCCGCCGAGACGCTCGGCTTCGTTGGAAAGTTTGGCGATCAATTCGTCGATTCCGAATCCGGTTTTCGCCGACACGACGATGCACCCTTGATTCCGCAAATCTCGTTGTGCGTCCGCATCGATCAAGTCCGCTTTCGTGCGCACCGCCCAGACGTTGCGAGCGATGGCTTCGGGGCGCGCATCGGTGCGGGAATGGTCGCCGAGCCACAGCACAAGATCGGCCGCGGCCGCGCGCGCGCGCGCGCGGCGCACCCCTTCCGCTTCCACCGGATCATTGCTCTCGCGCACCCCCGCGGTATCGACCAGCACCACCGGCACGCCGGCAAGATCCAGCGCGACTTCGATTGCGTCGCGGGTGGTGCCGGGGATCGGCGAAACGATCGCCGCCTCGCGCTCGGCCAGTCTGTTGAGGAGCGTCGATTTGCCGACATTGGGCGCGCCCGCGATCGCCACGGTGAAGCCTTCGCGCAATCGTTCGCCGCGCGCGGCATCGGCGAGAACGGGTTTGATCTCGGCGGCCAGTTCGCCGGCGATTTTGCGCGCCGATGCGGGGAGATCCCCGCGCAGGTCCTCGTCGGAAAAATCGATGGCCGCTTCGACGAGCGCCAGCGCCTCGACGAGCCTTGCCCGCCAGGCCTCGACCTTCGCCGACAGCGCCCCGCGAAATTGCGCCAGCGCCTGGCGGCGCTGCGCTTCCGTCTCGGCGGCGATAAGATCGCCGAGACCTTCGACCGCGGCGAGATCGAGTTTCCCGTTCAACAGCGCGCGGCGGGTGAACTCGCCGGCTTGCGCCGGACGAAATCCGTCAATGCGGCCGAGCACGCGAAACACGGCGGCGAGGATCGCGCGGCCGCCATGCAGATGCAGCTCGACGATGTCCTCGCCGGTCTCGCTCGCCGGCGCGGGAAACCACAGCGCCAACCCGTCGTCGATTGTTTCACGTGAATCAGGATCGCGGAACGTGACGTAGGCGGCGCGGCGCGGCGCTGGAATTTTTTCGACGAATGTTTCGAGACCGAATCGAGCGCGCGGTCCCGAGATCCGCACCACCGCGATCGCCGAAGGCCCGCGTCCCGAGGAGAGGGCGAAAATCGTCTCCGGCTCTCGCGGCTGCGATTTCGCTGGCGTTGACGCTGGGCTCATCTGTGACATCGTGCGCTGATGGACATGGCGCGAGCAAAAGGACGGAGGCGATCCACACGATACGCGATCTTCCGCGGCGGGTTCAGTTTCGTCGCATCCCGATCCTTTTACGCCGCTACGCCTCCCTTTCTACATTGGCCGCCGATGAGGGGCGAGGGCACGCCCGCCCTCTTCGCATCAATTGGCCGAGCTAGGAATTAATTCCTAATTATATACTTAAGAAAGTAGCCATCTACGGCTATTTTGGTAGGTTTTCCACTGGCAAAGAATTTGTTGCCATACAGGCAATCTGTACATAGGGTGCACTATACCAATTTGGTTTATTGCAGAATTTGCAATTGCCAGATTGGCAGGCTGGCGAACCGAAAAGAGCGATATCGGCTATTCTCTTCTCGATTTCCCTTGCGGGAAGGTCGCCAGTAGGGCTCAGAGGGTGGAAGTCTGATAACCGGGGCTGCTCACTTCATGAGAGTGGTGCAGCCCCACCGCTCCCCTACCAGGACAACCTGGACCGACTCATTGAGTTACCGCAAGAGGATTCCGTACCTGGCTGTGGATGAACGCACGTTCCCGGATATGACCCCAGACACCCGATTCGTTCAGACTGTTAAGCGGCTGCTCTCAACTCCCCCGCAGGAACATAAGGACATGGGGCCGAAGGCCCGGCGGGCGAGACTCTTAGCCGCCAGAAAACAGCGCCAAGACCGAAAGAAAAAGCCCGGCAGATAGCCGGGTTTTTTCTTGGTGCGTTGCTAACTTGCGAGGTGGCGGGCGAGTCTCTCTTTGGAAGCAGGACGGAGATATGGATATGCTCAACATCGATGCTCGAAATCCAAGCGCCATCACCGCTTTTTCACCTTTACCCCTAGACCCTCCAAAATCTGTTTCACGATATCGTTTCGCTGGCTTATGGGATCGAATACTACTCCGAGTACGGTCTTACATCTGGGGCAGTGAGCACTAACCCCGTTGTAGAGAGGCCCGACAAGCTTGTTTCCAAGCGTGATGTGATCGAGATCAGCGTGGCTAACTATCTGCGCGCAGTTTTGGTTTGGGCATTTTCCTAGTGGAATCACGACCGCCTCCTTTGCGTTTTTTCCAACGCATAAATCGGGCGGCCTGGAACTTGAAATTGGGCTTAGTGAGGTCTGCGATAAATCAAACGCTTCCCTTCCGCGCCCTTAATCGTAATGGCCGCGCGCTGCGTATCGTCAAATCCTAAAGCGATTCGGTGATTATAGCGAAAGTCAAATTCCGCAAGATAGCGGTGTAAGTGATGTTCTTTGCAGTGCTGGTAGACGCCTTTCATGCCCCGTTTGAAAATCGAGAAATAACCTTCTGCGGAATTAACATGCACATCGCCGCGGACGTATTCGCCAGCGGTATGCTTGACGGTCTCGTGGCTGGCAAACTGTTTACGCGAGCCGTGATACAGGCGGCTTTCGTCGGTGTGTAGGCGGCTCTCGCGATCAACGTTATTGATGACGATGCCCCGCACGGTCGCTTGATCGGCTACGGCAACGTGAAAAGAACGGACGGAGCCACCGCGCTCAACAAGCGACAGGATGGCGCGCTTGCCAGAGGGGCCTGGACGGCCGCTCTTGGTGAACTTGGTGCCGCGCGTAGTTTTAGTGGGCCGCTTGGCCTCTGGAACGTAGCCAAAGTACGTTTCGTCGGCTTCGACGATCTTGCCACCGCCGCCCATTGGCTTGAAGCCTTCTTGGCGCATTGCT
>Ga0070697_100003076_pt1 | contig 12798 bp, 11 predicted proteins | sample KBSK1501metaG_FD_65475 | JGI IMG/M metagenome (GOLD analysis project Ga0070697, IMG submission 65475) | Corn, switchgrass and miscanthus rhizosphere microbial communities from Kellogg Biological Station, Michigan, USA - KBS K1-50-1 metaG | ecosystem: Host-associated > Plants > Roots >... | reverse complement strand
CGGTAGCTGGTCACCAGTGGCCGCCACCTATGTCGCTCCCACCAATGCGGTTCACCTGGTGGTGGCGGCGCAAAACACGGCGGTCGGCACCGTCTGGTTCGACGACCTCAGCCTGACGCCAGGCTGACGGACCCCTAAGCGCAAGAAATAAGCCGACCTTGCCGGCGCCGCGGCCGGCCAAATGCGCTACGTTTGTGTTTCGCGATGGTCGCGAGGGGCCATAGTCACTCGGCGCCGCGAGCGGCCGCTTCGAGGGCCTATCCCCCGCGACCGACAGATCGAAGACGCTAAGCAAGGTCGACAATAGCACCATAGATGAACTGCAGTCGCGCCTAAGCCAGCCCATTATCGACGCTTGTTGCCCGCCGAATACAAGTGGCTGATCTAGTCCTTTTTACTTCTCACTGCCACGATGGCCACCTTATTCCCAAAACGGCCGAGCAGAGTGTTTGTAATTGCCCAAAGCTGACGGGCTACCCAAAAAACGCCGGGCGCGCTCAACGCATGAAAGACCTTTCCCGGCTGGTGTCGGTAATACATGATGTATCGTCGCATGGCGGAAGCGCCGAAACCCAATTCAACCAATTCTCGGTGCGCTTCCGGAAATCTCAGCCGGGCGACACGATTCCCGCCATCCTCGAATTCCTTCGCCAAGCCAAGCTGGACCGCCACTGCGGTTATCGCTGCCTCGTATGGCTCGGTAACAGAAACGTATCTTGAGGCGACCCTCGCCATCTCCCGTAGCCCAACCATTGGATCGCTCAAGTGATGCAGGCCATCGTGAACATAGACCAGGTCAACCGATCGATCTCCGAGTGGAAGACGTTCGGCGTCGGCGACAATGGACAGTACTTCAAAACCATACCTTCTGGCCCGCTCTGCCGCGCGGCGGGCGGCCCCGAGCGAAATGTCCGAGGAGATAACGCTTGCTCCTGAACGGACCAGGAATTCCGCATCCATTCCGGAGCCCCCACAAATAACCAGCGCAGTAACGGCCCCAAGATTCTCCCCTATGCCGCTTAGGCTTCGTCGAAACTTCTCTGAAAGAAACCAGCGGTATAGCCTGGAGGCGCCATGCGGCCTCATGATCTCGAAATCCTCTGAGGCCTCTCGATCGAAGTAAGTAGCCTGGTTTCGCTTTTGCGCTTCTTCTGCCGAATGGTGAATTTCGTCGTGAGCTGAGTCGTAGGGGTTGTTAATCAGGAGCGGAATGCCGTCACGTACGGGGTAGGAGCGCGAACATCCGGGGCAGTCACAATTGAACTCCGACCAGAGCAGCCTTTCGTGACACGCCGGACATACCAGGAGGTTCCGAAGCGTATCCACAACCATTTCGCGCGCATCGCTTTTGGCAACGTCTCTCACTCGACCCACTCCCGAGAATTCATGCAATGCTTTGGCTGCGTGCCGTTTTGACCACTTCTGAGTACAGATCCATCATTCTTGAAGCGGTTGACGTCCAGGTGAACTGACTCATAGCCAGGCGAAATCCCGACTGACCCAACAAGGTGGCCTTGGACTGATCCGCCAAGATGGCGAGAATAGCCTGGGTAAAGTTTTTAGCATTGCACGGGACCACGATGCCCGCACTAGCCGCCGCGATGTCCTTCTGAATCCCGATTCTGTCACTGATCACGACAGGCAATCTGCAAGCAAGCGCTTCGACAACTGCAATTCCGAAATTTTCAGCGTAGGAGGGCAGAACCCAGACGTCGGTGTCGACCAGGAGTTCTAGCTTTTCATCTCCATAAACAGGGCCGAGCATTGTTGCTCGGTGAAGAAGGTTCTTCCGCCGTAGCCACCCCACAACTGCCCCACCATGCCCTTCTACGTCTGGGCCGGCGATCACAAGATGAGCCTCGTCTAGTGTTCTCGCTACACCTTCAAACGCGTCAATTAGAAGGTCGAGTCCCTTTTGTGGGACAACACGGCCTAGGAAGACTACGAGCCGTTTGCCTAATAACTCGGGGTGCCGCGCCCTGAAACATCCCTTTGCCGGCAGGCGCGCGAAATTATCCGGATTGATGCCCGACGAAATCGTGACTGCACGGGGCGAAAGTCCGAGGGGTTGGGCGGCCTGCATCTCATATTCGCTCGCGTACTGAACTGCAGCAGCCGTATCAAGGATCCTTCGCTCGAAGAGGTCGTAAGCCTTTTTCCTGAGCCAGCGTCGGCGAAGATGGTAGGGAAGCAAGACACCGTGCGGGCTGATTAGAAATGGAACGCCCATCCGCCTAGCTTTCTGCGCGCCGACGAGTGTACTGAATCGGTAAAGTCGATGCAAGTGCACGACGTCATACCTGCTCACATTCGCCCGGAGGTAAGCGTCCATGTCGGGTGAGTAACCGAAGCGACTCGGCCAGTGTGTCGCGAAAAGAAGCGTCTCGTACCCATCTTTAGAGGAATTCAGGCGGGAAAGCGTTTTTGGGCGATAAAAGGGTCGCCAACTGCCAACTTCGTCAAGATTTGTGCTAATTAAGGTGATGTCAGCGCCCTTCTGAGCAAGCGCTGCCGACAACTCCAACGCGGATGTCGTTGTTCCGCCAAGGGATGGCGACAAGTCCGGCGTAACGTGCAAAACTCGCACTTTCTACTCTCCAGCACTTAAGGGGTCTTCAGGTCCGTGAGAAGACGGCGCGGCACCCGGTTCCGCGTTCGGGTGAGGTACAGGCCGAGAAGGATTGGTGGCACGACAAACGCGAGACGTCCGAGAGTATCAGCGATACTCCCTCTCATCAACACAATCCAAAATGGGAGCGTTGCCGCATAGAACAGCTGAACGCCCGGTACGGAGGCGTTCTTCACGAAATACTCCCAATGTGCCCGCGCAGACACGCCTAGGAGGGCCATACCCAGGAAACCCCCCATGTAGCCGAAATCCAGGTAGAAGTCGGCTAGAGGCGTGTACTGTCTGGAGGAAGCGGTTAGACCTGGTTCAATAAAGTAGCGCCGCGTCAGCAGCTCGTCGCCAGGTCTGGGTTTGTCCGCCCAGAGCTGTCTCGGTACGGCGTGAACGAAGACCTCCCCCGTGGCCCCGCCATGTTGAAACGGGATTTGGTAGGGAACGACCATCGTCTCGAGTGAGAGAAGCGAGGCCATTTCCGTGTCCCATCCAAGGATGAAGCGGTCCCATCCTTCTCCAAGGGCGGTCGCACTATGGGACAGGAGGCCAACGACGCCGACCCTGTCTCTCTGACTAGAATCGCGCGCACTGCCTACAAACGTTATCCCCAACGTAAAGCCGATAAACACCAACAACAGAACGGCCGGGACCGACGGGCGTGTTCCTCTTCGCAGATATAAAAACACGAACGGAGCCCCAAAGAAAACAATCAGCCAACTTCTGATGCCCTCCGGACCGTTTACAGCTAGGCCCAGGCCAAGCACGGCAACGCCAGTGAGAACGACCCCACGTTTTTTTGCCATCGCTCCGGACGCAAGCAGCAAAAGTCCCGCAGGGAAGGCCAGCGCTATGGCACCTCCGAAATAGGTTGTTGTATGACTGGACAGCTGGAGTTGGGCAAGCTCGAGCCGACCAGCAAATAGGTTGGGAACGGCGGCAAGCCCACCCGACTGCACGATGAACACGGAAAAGAGGCCCAGTCCAGCGCCGACCAAGAATAGCGAGTACACTGTTGCCCCGCCGATACTCCAATTTCCTGGCAGCGGCCGGATGCGCTGACCAACATGTCGTCCGATTGGAATGGCATACCCGATCAAGAAGCCGAGCGCGCCAGCTGTTGCCAAGAGGAGCATCGAGAGAAAGCCTTCCCTTACCGGGTAGGCGCCCTCGGCGGTTCGGAACGTATCTGTAACCAACATCGCGACGGGGCGCGCGACGAACATAATCGCCCAGGCGGCGGCAAAGATCACCAAAGGCTCGAAGAGATCGAATCGTCGCCGAACTAGTCTCGCGAGGATGGGTACAGTGACTAACGCACCGAGAAATGTCAGGATCACGGCCTCGATCGTGAGCTGGGCGAACCCTACACTCACCCCCAGCACTACCGCGACTGTCGCTGGAAGAGCCATGGTAAGGAGTCGTCCGGGCACGCGAGAATCTTGACCGTGGTTTGCGGCGCCGAACATGAAGAGCCGATAGGTCCCTTCCGACGCTCTCTGGCTAGACAACTAAGCTGAACCCAGGACGCAGCCCACTGCTACGCCACTCGCCCCCCCGGCAAGCTCGTCCGATTAAACCAGTGTCGCCCAAAGCCAAAGGCCAATCGCAAATCAGATGGAGTCGGTACGAATAACTGCATAAGAGTCATTCCGAACCGTCTGGCAAAAGCAACCGAAATCAGTAAGGTGGTCCCATACGACAGTGATACGGCCACGGCTGCTCCAATGGCACCCTGAAGGGGCACCAGAATGGCGAGACCAATAATGGCGATCAACCAGCCACTTACTTCTGAGATGGTTCCTGTTAGCGGCCTTCCGGCTCCTCTAAGACAATCACCGAGAACTTGGCGCAAAGCGGCCGCAACCATCCCTAAGACTAGAACGCGGACGATCGGAACGGCTCCGGCAAACTGCTTGCCATAAACCAGGGGCACCAATAAGCCTGCCAAGAGGAAAATGGCTATCGCGATCGGGACGATCATCACGATCGATAGCCTGAAGAGACTGCCTGCATTGACCCGGCGCTGCTTATCGTCCACTGCACTAGCGACGTGTGGCATGGCGACGGTGCCAAGCGCACCGCCATAAGCACGAATAATGAGCCCGACTGACGCAGCGATGGCGTAGAGGCCAGCGTCCCTAGGACCCAGGAGGACGACTACCGCTGCTAGATCCAACTGCATCATGTCGACTGGCGCCAGATTGCCCAAATGCGCGCGAAAGCCGTAGCGTGCTGTTGCGCGGATAAGATCCCAGCTTGCCCGCAGCTTCACGGAAAAGTACGTTGATAGGTTTCTAGCCGCAACACTAACTGCAATCACATGGCACAGCGCGTATACGGCCAGTGCGAGGATAACGCTGTGTTGTCCGGCGACGAAGAGAATCAGAACCCCGAGCACGTACCCTGCTTGCAGGGCAAGCCGTCCGCTGTTGTAGAGGTCGAACCGACTCCTCCCAAGGTTGATGTAATTGAGATAGCGGTACCCAAGGTTTGCCGGCACGTAAACAGCGATAAATGCCAGACCTGCCGGAAGCAGGCCCCCGTACTGGCGTAGGGACAAGAACATGAGCACAGCCGCGATTATGCCGAGTGGGACAGCCTGGAGCCCAGTCAATACCAAGGAATTAGCGACCAAACCGCTTATCCGCTCGGGCCTAGTTGCCGCGAAGAAAGCATTTGCTATGGGGCCGCCGAGATCACCGGCATGAACCGCGACCATCGGCCAAAGTACCAGAGCCGCGAGCAGTCCCCGGTCATGGACCCCAAGAAGCCGCGCTAATAGCGCGCCACTAACTAAGCCAAGCCCTTGAATTGCTAGCGTCGTGCCCACCGTCCCAGCAATGCGGCGGCTCAACCGCCCATGCTCCGAACCGGAAGATGCCTGCGGTTCTCTCGAATCACCAGCAACACCGGTTAGGATCTCGTGAACTCTAGATTGGGCTCTTGTCTCCATCAGTGAAGCCTATGTCAGCCGTACGATCGAGCGTTTGGAGCTGTTACGGCGAGAAGGTTTTCGAGCAAGCGATCGTACTCGCGGAGCGCCCGCTCGCGGGACAAAAAACGCCTGGCGTGTTCTTCGCCGGCCAACCCAAGGCGACGAGCGGTTTCCGGGGATTCCCTTATTGCAATAAGCGACCGGGCAATGGCGGCTGGTTCATCTGCATTGATTACAACGCCGGCGCCAGCAGCTTGAACCTCATGCGCCGCGCTGCTGGCCGGTGCCACGGCCGCGACAACTGGCCGTCCCGCAGCAAAATACGCCGTCAACTTGCTCGGCAGAGCCATGTCGCCGACCGAGCCACGCTGGTGAACCAGAAGAACATCGGCAGCCCGCAGCATGGCCTCAAACCGGCCGGGTGGCTGCAGTCCAGTGAACGACAAATTGCGAAGCTTCAGCGCCTCAGCACGCTCCATCAACCGACCGCGGTCGTTCCCATCGCCTGTGAGAACGATCTTCACGTCTGGGTCGCGTATGAGTTGAGCGGCATCTAGCAAGTTGTCGAGACCCTGCTTTTGACCCATGTTGCCGGCATGTAGACAGATGAAATCCGTAGGGGCCCAGCCAAGCCGTGCGCGCGTCCTATCGGTGGTTTCCCCGGGCGCTTCGAACCGGGTCCAATTGCGAACCCTTGTAATTCGTTCTGCTGGAACACCAGCGAGCTCCAAGTAGGCCCGAAATCCGTCCGAGATGGTCGCAACGCCGTCAGCTCTCCTGGCTACGAAGGCCTCCGCGCTACGGGTCAAGCCAGCCACCCGCCCTCCACCCCGGTAGCCACTTTCTGCCGCGGCCGGACCCATCAGATCCTGGAATATGAGCCCCACTGGTACGCGGAATTTTCGTCCAGCGAGCCAGGCGAGCACTCCCCCGGAAAGGCTTGGGATTACGCCAATGACAACCTGCGGCCGCTTGACCATCAGCGCTCGTGTGCCTGAGAAGAGCCAACTCGACTCATACAGCATCCTCCCAAGCGCCGTGGGCTTTCGCGGAACGAAATGCCATTGTCGACTCACCCTCGGATTCAGCGAGCCATTGGAGGGAACCCGACCACGACGCCATTCCGGGTAGTGGGGAACGCCAGTAACCACCCGAACGGAATGGCCCTGCCCAGCAAAATGTTCTGCGAGGCCCGTTGTATACGGTCCAATGCCCGTAAGCTCCGGAGCGTAGTTGATGCCAATCAACAGGATGCTCACCGGAGAAGAAATTCCCATAGGCGGACCCGAAGCGCTTAAAGGCCTGCCCTTCTGAGCACGAGCGGAACCGTGCGCAGCAAGATCCTCACGTCCTTTGCAAGGGACCACGACTGTACGTACTCACGCTCGACGCGCATCTGCTCGTCAAACGTCAGCGCATGATGGCCGTTTGCCTGCCATGGGCCGGTCAGCCCCTGCGGAACAGCAAATCTAAACGACACGTGCTCTCCCATTTGGGCCGCCTCGCTCGGTAGGCATGGTCGGGGGCCGACAAGACTCATTTCGCCTCGAAGAACATTGATCAGCTGCGGCAGCTCATCCATGAAGGTTCGGCGAAGCATCCTCCCCACGCGAGTTACCCGTGGGTCATCCTTTGCCTTGAAGAGCGGACCGTTGGCATGATTCAGATGGAAGACTTCGTCGACTCGCTTGGAAGCTCCACTCGTCATCGTGCGGAACTTATAAAGGTTGAAGCGCCGGCCATACCTGCCAACCCGTTCCTGCGAAAAGAAGACAGCGCCTGGGCTGCTGAATTTCACGGCCACGAAAATGCCCAATAAGATCGGGCTTAGAAGGACCAAGCCAACCGACGCCAAGACGATATCGAGGATTCGCTTTAGCACGTGCTGAACGCGTCGTCCGGGCGGCGCCCATTCGGACACGGCGACGTCGGCGACGTTGAGTGTGGCGACACCCCCTTCTCGCGCCGATACCTCGTCAGCGGGCGAACGCTGGAACAAGAGCTGCCTCCCGTTCTATCTCACTGGTCATAGCCTGTATCCACGATTCGCACGTCTCGTGGGAACCGAGGAATCCCGCGCGGCCTGTCACTGCGACGCGGCGACCGCGCCAGAAATCGCCGTCTTCCTGAGGCTTGCGCGCACTCTTGGCGGTCATGGGTTCGCTCCGGTGAGAGTCTCAACCAGTGTCTTGCTGCGCGCGTCGAACCGATCAAGGTCGAGAGCTCGGTGGGCAGCGGCCACGGCCGCGGCATGGTCTCCGAGGTGCTGGTCGACCAACGCTAGAAGTTGAAACATCTCCGGGCTGAAACTGCCCAGACGGGCAGCAGTTTCATAGGCTTCGCGGGCGGCCCGCCAATCGGCGTTCGACGCGGGATTACCATTCTGGTCCAGGTTGAGCGCGTAGACGCCTGCCTCGACGGCGTAGGTCGCTTCGTAGGGCGCCAACTGTCGCGCCTGCGCGATGGTCGAGCGAGCCGTTTCGAGATTGGGCGCAGCCTGGGTCGAGTAGTACTTCGTGTCGGCGAGGTACGGAAGAACGACCGCGGGCACCAGCAGCGCTATCGAGGCCGCCGCCGCAACGGCGACGGCCGAAGCAGCAATTCGGCGCGGGAAGGCTGCGATGCGAACAGGCTCAAGCGAAGGCGCGAAGGTAACGATGGCGCAGGACGTCAGAAGCCAGAACGGGATGGCCGTCGGGATCCACGAGAAGTCCAGCTGTATCGCGGCCATGTAGGCGATCCACCCTCCGAAGATAGCCACGGCACCCGAAAGGTGCCGGCCTCTCCAGAAAGCCCGGACAAAGGCGATCAACATCCAGAGGTACGCAGCCAGCCCAAGGATGCCCTCCGCCGCAGCAATGCCGAGCGTTTCCTGATGAGGCTTATCGAAGAACTCGCCGCCCCGGGGAGTGCTCTGATACAGGGGATAGACGAGCCCGAACGTGTCGGGTCCCCAACCGAGGATCGGTCGACCTGCAATCAACGGGGGCAGGTCACGCCAGGTGTTAAGCCGGCTCGCTACCGAACCCGTACCAGTATCAGTGCTGGACGCAACTCTGCCGAGGAAGGCCTGTGCGAGACCACCGGCACCAACCGATGGACGACTTCCAGCAACAGCCAACGACAGGACCAAGACCGCAACCAGGGCAGCCGCCGCTAATGCCACCGGCAAAACGTGAAACGTGCCTCGGCGTAGAGCCAGGACGACGACGACCCCGATAACCGCGCCAATCCAGGCCGCTCTGGTGAAGGTAACCAGCAGGCCCAGGCCCATGACGATGACCATATTGGCCGCCAGCGTTCGGGTCGCCAGGGGCCGTCGGCTCACGAGTTTGGCAACGGCTATCGGCAGGAGCATGGCGAGAAAGATGCCGGCGAAGTCAGGGTGCGCCAGGGTGACGTCTGCTCGGATTACTCCGCTCGGATCGCGGAAGTAGCCGCCGCCCAGCAAGCTGAAGCCTGACTGCAAAATTGCGACGGCGCCGACGACGTAGCCGCTGGCCAGAAGGCTCCAGGTCAAACCTCGCGCGTCTGAACGCCCAGAAAGCGTTTGTACCGTCAGCCAGAAGAGGAGCGCGTAACTGACGATGGTGATGAGGCCTTCCCAGCGGTCGTAGCTTCCGAAGATGGCCAGGTTTCGGTTAATGGCAAATACCGTCGCCAACGCTGCTGCTCCCAGAAACGCAAGCAGCGGCAGGTCGAGCTGAGTCCGGCGCCAGGTTATCGCCCCCTGGCTGAACCAGCGAAGGAGCAACAGGATTGTCAGAGCGACGAGTACCACCCTGAGCAGGAGGAGCTTGGGCAAGACGAACTCGTCAACGATGTTGGGGAGGAACGCCAACGGGAGGGCGAAGGCAGCGACGCGCAGGGTCCACCGCGCTGCCGACTCCGTGGCGGCAGCCAGGTTCGTCGCCGCAGGTGAACTACTTACGAGCTCACCAGAATCTATCCGGTCTCGCCGCAGAGTCGAGGGAGTGTGCACCGCGATACCCCTCTCAACCATGCTGGATCTAGTCCTTTTCGACCTGCACCGGCGTCTTTGGCTCTGATGCAGCTGGGCTCGCCGGGGCCTTTCCGTTAGGCGCGGCGCTGGAGCTGTAGCCGTACTGGTAGTAGTAATAACTTCCACCCGCTGGCCGCATCTTGTTCATGACCGACCCGAGGACCTTGGCGCCGACACGCTCGAGGGATTGCTTCGCGTGATGGACCCCGGGATAGGTTGCTTTGTTCGTCTCGACGACCACTATCACCGCATCGCTCATAGACGCGAGCACGGAGGCATCGGTCACAGCGTTAACCGGCGGCGTATCCATCACGACGTAGTCGAACCCCTGCCTGAACCGCGCAAGCAGCGCCTTCATCTGGGCGGACCCCAGGAGCTCGGACGGATTCGGAGGGGTTGGCCCGGACGCGAGAACGACAAGGCCGGGCACCTGTTCGTCGGTTACGAACAGGCTGCCCTCAGGCATGTCCTGGACAAACATGTTCGAGAGGCCGACGTTTCGCACACGACCGAAGATTCGATGCTGCGATGGACGACGGAAGTCGGCATCGACCAGAAGCGTTGGGTGGCCGGCCTGAGCCAGCACGATGGCGAGATTGGCCGCCGTTCGCGACTTGCCCTCGTTGGCGACGGCCGAAGTCACAACGATGGTCTTCAGCTCCCTATCCACGCTTGAGAACAAGAGGTTGGTCCGCAGCGCCTTGTATGCCTCGACCACCGGCGAATCACCGTCCAGCGTGACCAGTTCGCCGCGTCGCTCTGACTTCGCGAGCGTGAAGGCGATATGGCCCAAAGGAACCAGTCCGGTACGTTCTCGCAGGATCTCGTCGCTCCTAACGGACTGATCCAGATAGTCGAGCAAGAATGCCAGCCCGAGACCGGCAATCAGACCGACAAAAAGTCCGAGAGCAATGTTCAACAGCGGTTTTGGAAATACCGGCTGTGTGGGCTGGACGGCAGGCGCGACGACCACGAAGTTGTCCTTCGAGCTGGCCGTAGCCTGCTGCGTGTCCTTGACCTGCGCGATGAAGTCATCTGCGAGGGTATTGGCGATCTTCACCGCGGTGGCGGCATCGCCGTCGCGAACAGCTATGTCCAGGATGGTGGTATTGGGCTCTGGCGTAACGGTGATCTGCTTAGAGAGGGCCGTGGTGTCTGTTCGAAGATTCAAGTCCGAGATGACTTTTTGGAGTACCGGCGGCTTGGTCATCCAGCTTGCGTATGTGCGCAGGATCTGGTCAGCCGTCAACGCCGCGACCGATGGATCGCCCGAAAGTGGCTGGGCGGGCCGCACCAGCAGGGCCACTTTCGCCTCGTACGTCTTGGGAAGTGTGAAGCTGAGAACGCCAGCGACGAGAGCCGCCACGAACGGGCACAGGATGATAAGCCAGGCCCACCGGCGGATCACGCGGCCGTACGAGATCAGTTCCATGTGACCGATTTCTTGCGAAAACTTAGGCGTTCTTTACCAGCCAAATGCCACCCCTCACTGGTGCCCACGAGCGCCCTTCCCTGAGCCCTCTTCCGGCTTATAGTACCGAACGTGGCGGAAGGCGCAAGGGGCAGCCGCCCAGATCCTTCCGTCCCCGGGAGGGGGAAGCACATGGTGAAGGTCGATCTGCACCTTCACAGCTCGGCTTCGTTTGATTGCCGAGTTCCGCCACTGGATGTGGCCCGGCGCTGTCGCGAGGTGGGCCTCTCCCCCATCTTCCTTACGGACCATGAAGCCATCGCCGGGGCCCAGTCGCTCCTCGAGGTCGGCGAGGCAGCCGTCATCGGCCAGGAAATCCTGACTACCGAGGGCGAACTCATCGGGCTCTTCCTGAAGCAAGCAGTTCCCAGCCAGTTGTCCCCTGAGCGGGCGGTCGATGCGATCAAGGAACAGGGAGGACTGGTCTACCTCGAACATCCGTACGACACCAGCCGACGCAACCTCGGGGAAGGGGCGATCGAACACATCGCCCGACAGATCGACATCGTGGAGGTTTTCAACGGTCGGTCGCAGCCTGAGTTCAACCGGCGAGCCGAGGAGCTGCGGGCTACCCTGGGGGTGCCAGGGGGCGCCGGTTCCGACGCCCATACCTTTCGAGAGATCGGCAGCGTCTACCTTGAGATGGAAGCGTTTGATGGGGCCCATGACTTTCTCGCCAAGCTCCGCTCTGCCAACCTCGTGACCCGGGGAACGGGCTGGAGATCGGCCGCCCGCCGGTTACTTGGTAATCGCCTTCGTTGAAATTCAGGAGCCCGGCGGAAAGACCTTGTTCGGACAGATGAAGTCGTGCTTGCCACCATGGAAGCCGTTTCCGACGCGGCCGCAATTGACGCGGCCTGCGGTCGCTACGTCATGCCCTCGGTCAACTGGCCCTTGCGCCGTTTTGGTCTGTGGCGCCAGAGCGCCGGCAGCATGCGAGCTTTGCGCCGGCTCCGCATTGGCCGGTGGCACCGCTCCGTTCTCGGCAAACCCGACCGCCGGCACGTTGGCATGCTCGGCGTCCAAGATCGGTGCTACCGTTCCGACGACTCCTTTCGCTACGCCCGGTGCCACAAACGCCATGGCCAGGAAGACCGTCATGACCACGGTCGGAATCAGAAGGATCTTTTTCATCGACCCCTTCCCTTCACTGCCTACTGGATATAACCGGTGACGTCGACGATAACGTGGCTGGTAATGCCGTTGTTGCTGAGCCGGATCGAGATCTTCCCGGCGCTGGCGCCGGTGCCGAAGCCGACGGTACAGGCGTTCGCCCAACCCGACCCCTGAAATGGCGGCGCGAAGTTGACGGTTGAGGTGATCGGAGTGGCGACTCCTGCGGGAAACACGGTGATGTAGCCGGCTCCCGTATAGCCCACGGCGGTGACGTTGCCGATAATGCCCACGGCATCAGGCGGAAGCCCGGCAGCGAACGGGCCGAAAACGTACGTGACCCCAGGCTGGAGGGGTTGACCAGCACTCAGTCCCGACCCCGCCAGTCCGGTGCCGTCGCGGGTGTCGATGATGCGAGCGGGCGTAAACGCGGCCGTTCCCAACGCGTTGTCGACTCGCAGGCTGTTGGCACGTCGCCAGGTTCCGCCAGCGCCGGATAGCCACACCACACCGTTGCCGTCCCTGACCATCTCGAAGTCGTTAGGCGAGTACGTCGGTGGACCAGCTGGTGACGCGTACAACCAGTTGGTTGCCGGGGCTGGGCCACCTGGGAGAGACAGCTGCAGGACACGACCATTGCCCAGGGCGGCGAT